>Ga0209164_1002855_pt1 | contig 17308 bp, 17 predicted proteins | sample MTBNYHSulfiMetaG_FD_187458 | JGI IMG/M metagenome (GOLD analysis project Ga0209164, IMG submission 187458) | Enrichment culture microbial communities from rom New York Harbor, USA that are MTBE-degrading - MTBE-NYH (New York Harbor Sulfidogenic)... | ecosystem: Environmental > Aquatic > Marine >...
TTGCCCAGGTGGGCGGTAAAACGCTGGTCGACATCATGGTCAGCCATGCCCTGCAGTATGTCCAGATTTTTCAGGGCGAAGAGGTGCTGGACATCAAACCGGGCGAGATCATGGAAGTGGCGACCACGCGGCGCACTTTCCGGACCAAGACCATTCTTCTGGCGACCGGCGCCACCCATCGACATCTGGGCGTACCGGGCGAACAGCGCTTCTCGGGTCGCGGCGTCAGTTATTGTGCAACGTGTGACGGCCCCCTGTTCAAGGGACGCAAGGTCATCATGGTCGGCGGTGGCAATTCGGCGGTGACCGAAGCACTTTACCTGAAGCACATGGGGGTTCAAGTGACCATGGTACACCGGCGAGACAAGCTGAGAGCGCAGGATGTGTTGGCCAATCAATTACCCCAAAACGACATTCCCGTGATATGGAACACGGAAGTAAAGGCGATCGACGGAAAAGAGCGTGTCGCACGGGTCACGCTGTTTAACACCCAAACCGGCGAAACGACGGATATGGCGGTGGCCGGCGTCTTTATTGCCGTCGGTTATCAACCGGCCGTTGCTCTGGCGCAGAAAATCGGTATTGAGTTGAACGAGGATGGTTACATTCGGCACGATGCCTTTCATCGGACCAATGTCCCCGGCATCTACTCGGCCGGTGATGTGGAGGGCGGATACAAACAAATCGTTACCGCCACGGGGCAGGGGGCTGCGGCGGCCATGACGATTTTTGAAGATATCATCAATCCCTACTGGAAGCAGAACAAGGCGTCTTAAACCCATGTGCAGCGAGGATTGGGGGCATGGCAGTTGGAATCGTTCGCTCTTTTAACGAGGAGCAGGGATACGGATTTATCGAGACGGACGAAGGAGATCAGTTTTTCGTCCATCACAGGTCCATAGAAATGGAAGGATTCCGTACGCTTCGGCGTGGCGACAAGGTTCTGTTTGAAATTGCCATGACCAAACGGGGCCCGGAAGCGGAAAAAGTGCGCAAGCTATAGCCGCATGATGCAGATATTGGGCTTCTTACGGTGCCGTCAAGTGCTGGCGGTTGCGCCGATGATATCGGCAAGCGCGCGTAAAGCGAGATAGTACCCGTTTACACCGAGGCCTACAATCTGTCCAGTCGCCACATCAGAGACAAAGGAATGGTGGCGGAATGTCTCTCTTTTGTGAATATTGGACAGATGCACCTCGATGATCGGGATGGGCAGCAGCAGCAGCGCGTCGCGTATGGCGATGCTGGTGTGGGTGTAGGCGGCCGGATTGATGATCAGGCCACCCATGTCGGTGGTTGCCGATTGGATCCGGTCCACGATAGCCCCCTCGTGGTTGGACTGAAAGCAATGGACGGTAATCCCCCATTGCCTGCCCAACTCCTCGAGTTGGGCATCTATTTCATCGAGCCGGGTAGACCCGTAAAGGTCGGGCTCGCGCAAGCCGAGCATGTTCAGATTGGGACCGTGGATGACCAGGATCTGATGACCGCTATTCGGGGTGTTCATGACTGTGGTCCTTCATTTTAGCGTGCGGCTTTCAATTCAGCGATGGTGGCCTTGTAATCATCGCTGCCGAATATGGCCGATCCGGCGACCAGCACATCGGCCCCGGCCCGGGTGATGTCGCCGACCGTGGCGCGGTTCACGCCCCCATCGACTTGAATCAACGTTTTTAGGTGGTTTGCATCGATCAGACGGCGCAGGGCGCGAATTTTTTCGAGGCTGCTGGTGATAAATTTCTGCCCGCCGAAGCCGGGGTTGACGCTCATCACCAGCACCAGATCCAGATCGTCAAGTACCCAGTCCAATGCCGTCAGGGGGGTGGCTGGATTCAGCACGGCGCCGGCCTTCACGCTGTGTTCCTTGATCAAATGGATGGTTCGGTGAAGGTGCGTGCAGGTCTCCACCTGAACGGATATGAAATCGGCCCCCGCCTTGGAGAATTCGGCCACATATTGATCCGGGTTTTCGATCATCAAATGCACATCCATCGGCAGGGCCGTGGAGCGTCTGACCGCCTCGACGACGAGGGGACCCATGGTGATATTGGGAACAAAATGGCCATCCATGACATCGATATGAATCCAGTCGGCGCCTGCCGCCTCAACAGCTTGAACCTCCACGCCAAGCTTCGAAAAATCCGCTGACAGAATGGATGGGGCGATCAAAGGCATTTACGAAATCTCCTCTTTGCAGATGATGGTAGACATGCCATCGCGCCGGTGTCCTTAAAAAGGAAGAGCGACGCTTCTGGATGGTCTTTCAGACTATCCTGGCCGCATTTTATTGCAGCACCGGCCGCCGATTGTCAAATGGCAAATGGAAATCGCAGAGATTCTAACAAAATGTTATTCATTAAACCCGGCCTGGGTGAAGCAGGTGGCCGATGCCACACGCCAAGCGGTCAAGTGCCGGTAAAATGCACGGCGGGCGGCCCAGAAACTCGCTGCGCTCAAACAGTCTGGGCCGCTTGTCCGCCGTCTGCATTCAACCGGCACTTGACCGCAGGCGTATGTGGCCCTGGCCACCTGCTCCACCCGGACCTGCCATAAACCATACCTGGAAAGGATGCCCTTCAGGGTGAACCCTATTCCGATAGAATTGCTGCCCTATTGATAACGTTGGGTTTCCACCAGCTCGTCATCCACATAACGCAGGATCGTCATGGGTTGATCGTACGGTATTAGCAGCCAGACGTCGCGGCCCGGCCGGACGAAACCGTTGAACATTTCGATCGTGGCCAGCAGACGCACGACAATGACGCGCACATGTTGTCTCAAGAAACCGTTGGGTGCCCGATGTCGGAAGAGGACGACGCCATCCCGTTGTCCCCCAATGGCATAGGGGTTTTGCTGGTTGACCGACAGATCGACGCTGGTGCCGGTATTCACCGGATATCCAGACTTGGGATGATGGGCCACCACCGTGTTGTCAGGTTTGGACGGGTCGCTCAGGTAGCGGATTTGGCCGGCGAGCAGCTGGCGGGATTCCAGAACGTCGATGGCCTGGTTCAAGGTCAACCCCTGCAAGTCGGCCATAGTGATCGTCGTTGGAGGCGGCCCGACGCTGATCAGCAGGGCAATGTCGCTTCCTCGCAACCGGGTCGTGCCGGCAGGCGGGAATTGCGCCAGGATCTCTTCTTTGGGCCTGACGGCATCGTGGGTGTGGCTCAAATGGCCGATGCCCAAATCGTTTTCCGCCAGAAGGATGCGGGCCTGGGCCACACTCATGCCGGTCAGATTGGGCAGGACGACCGCCTGGGCGCCCCTTGAAATGACGAGTCGCACATCCCGACCCTGTTTGATTTCGGTACCTGGCTCCGGATCTTGCGCAATCACATGATGCTTGGGCACTTTGGCGTCGTATTCCGACGCCTTTACCTTGGTGTTGAGTTTAAGATCGCTGAGAATTTCCAGTGCATAGACCACCTCCTTGCCTTCCAGATCGGGAACCACGACCACATTTTCACTGCGAATCAGCAAATTTACGGTCAGATAGGTGCCGATGCCGGCCGCCATGATGAACAAAAGGACCAGAATCGAGAAGGTCATCAATCGCTTCAGCACCAGGCGTCACCCTTCAGAAAGGAATGCGAAAGGCCAGAACGAATCGGTCCCCGGATCGGCCTTGCGGTGAGGGATCAGAAGAAAGGCCATCCAGATAGTCCAGCCGGAGTCGGTCGGCATATTGTTGCTTCTGCCGAAGATTGTGCTTATGGGCACCGGATACGGCCCCATAGATGTTGCTCGCGTAGAATCCGAGGCCGACAAAGGTCAGCAGGCCACCCAGGGCATTGAGGTCCTGGTCGAATGATTCATAGGCGGCCCACATCAGCGCGCCGTTGACCAAAAATGCCAGAAGGGCGTCTTCGTATCGTTTCGTGTATAGCTGACCCGCACCGGGAATAACAGAAAGCGTGCCGGCAAGCGAAGGGCTTTTTCGGGGAATGCGGGAAGCCTGCTCGAGGCCGCTGTCCAATCGTTCCATCCGGGTGTCGGCGCGTGCTGCGGCCGACATGCGGCGGAATGCGCTTCTGGCTTCCTCCCATTCCATCTGGTCGATATGGATCCAGCCCATTCGCGCCCATGCGCGATCCTTGACCTGGGGATAGTCGGATAGCGCGATCAGGTTGTGCATTTGCAGTATGGCGCGGCCATGTTCCTTACGGAAAAGATGACATTCGGTCATCATGAAGAAAGATTCGATGGCGATGTCGTCCAGCGGATCCACCTGGGTCAGTTGGTTGAACCGCCGCAAGGCCGTATCACTGTCTCCCGCTTTGAAAAAAGCCGTGCCGGCTTTGAACCCGGCCATGCGCCGGTCGGGATGATCGGGGAAAAAGTGGGTGAAGCGGTCAAATTCGTCGGCCGCGCGCCGATACTGTTGCTCCTCGTAAAGCTTTTCGGCATAGCGATACTGCTGCTCGGCCTCGATCACGATCGCATCGGCAAACGAGATGGACACGGTCAGAAAAATGGAGAAAACGACCTTCAGGCAATGATTGATAAGACATGATGGCTTGATCGGCATCTTTTAAGGCTCATCCCACCAGAAGGTGTTGGCGTCCAAGGGGTCATAGCTGTAAACATTGCCGTTTTGGGTCACCCTGGGCGCCAGCCGGGTCTCGTCCCGGCCGCAGCGCAAGAGCCGGTCGCAGGTCAGGATCCATCCGATCAAAAGACCTTTTTGCGCAAAGGCCGCTTTCGCATAGTGGGAGCAACTGGGATACATGGGGCACCGGTCTCCGTCCGCTCTTGAGATAATCTTCTGGTAGAGACCTATGGGGGTGACCGCCGGCTGTTCGTCTCCAGGGATCGAACCGGGTTGCCTTTTGGGCGGGTCAAACATCCCATCGGCCAGAAGCAGGGAGGGCAGGCCGCAGGCGGCGGCCAGCCAAAAGACGATCCATCCGGTGATGCTCGGCAGCGATCGGTGCAGGGGTGTCATGAAACGTGTCTTTTCCATCATGATTTAAATTAAAGCTCAAAGAGGAAAACGCTATTTCTGAGTGACGCGGATCACCTCTTCGATGGTGGTGATGCCGCGGAGCACCTTTTCGATGCCGTCGCGTCGCAAGGTGACCATTCCCAGCTTCAACGCTTCCTGTTTGATCTGGTATGAATCGAAGGTGCGCTGGATCAGTGTCTTGAGTTTGTGACCCATGATCATGATCTCGTAAATACCGATACGGCCTCGGTACCCGGTATGAAAACATTTGTCGCACCCCTTGGCCCGGTAAAAGGTATACTTGCCGAGTCGATCGGGACGAACGCCCAGTGTTTGCAATTCCATATCGGGCTTGTAGGACTCCTTGCAGTGTTCGCAAAGCACGCGGACCAGACGCTGGGCGATGACGGCCAGCAAAGACGAAGAGATCAGGAACGGTTCGACCCCGATATCCACCAGGCGTGTAATTGCGCTGGCCGAATCGTTGGTGTGCAGCGTCGAGAAGACCAGGTGACCGGTCAGGGCCGACTGCACCGCGATTTCGGCGGTTTCCCGATCGCGGATCTCTCCGATGAGAATCACGTCCGGGTCCTGACGGACAATGGAGCGCAAACCGCGCGCAAAGGTCAATTCGATCTTGGGGTTTACCTGTATCTGGCTGATGCCCTTGAGCTGGTACTCCACCGGGTCTTCGATAGTAATGATATTGATATCCGGCGTGTTGATCGAAGAGAGCACCGAATATAGGGTCGTCGTTTTGCCGCTTCCGGTGGGGCCGGTCACCAGTATGATACCATTGGGGGAACTCACCAGGTCCTTGATTTGTTTGAGCTGGGCTGTCGAGAGGCCGATTTCGTTCAGCTGGAATATCGAGGACGACTTGTTCAGCAAGCGCATGACCACCCGTTCGCCGAACGAGGTGGGCAGGGTCGATACACGCACATCGATCATCTGGGAGCCGATGCGGACCTCGAAGCGGCCGTCCTGGGGGAGGCGTTTTTCGGCGATGTTGAGTTTGGACATGACCTTGATGCGCGATGTCAGGGCCGGTTGAATCCACTTGGGGGGAGACAACAGGTCGTAGAGGATGCCATCCACCCGATAGCGCACCTTGAAGCTGTCCTGGTAGGGTTCGATATGGATATCGCTGGCACGCGCCTTGATGGACTGGGAGAGGATGTGGTTGACCAGTTTGATAATGGGGGCGTCGCTGGTATCTTCCAGAAGATCGGCGGTATGTTCGATCTGGCTGATGATGTCGCTCTCGTCCTCCATGTCCTGTACCAGCTGCTGAGCGGAATCCTGGTTCAGATCGAAAGAGAGGTTGATGGCCGCCAGGATGGCTTGTTTGGTCGAGAGCACCATTCGGTAGTTGTCCAGATTCAGAAGGCGGGCCAGATCATCCACCGCATTGAAGTTGCCGGGATCGTTGACCGCAACGATGAAGGCGGCGTCTTGTGTTCTTGGGTCTCCTGTCGCAGGTGCATCGGTCTGTGGCGATCTGGCCGGATTGGGAACCAGCAAAGGGACCATGTGGTGCCGCTTGAGGAACTGGATCGAGATTTTTTTCGCGAAATCACCGCCCATGATGTTTTCCATGGGCAATTCCGGCCAGAACGGAATTTCATACTGGATGCTCAGCGCTTCCAGGAGTTGGGTCTCGGTGATCGCTTCACGCTGCAACAGAATGTCACCCAGGCGGCCGCCTTTTTCCTGCTGCAGGTGGCGGGCATCGGAAAGCGCGTCTTCCGCTATGCCGAAACGATGCTTGAGGATATGGTTCAGTTCCATGGGATTTCGCTATAATTTTATCAGAATGGGATCATATTGGTCGGTTCTGAGCCGCTGAATCATCTGCTCGGCGTCGGTCTGACTTGCAAAATACCCGATCCGCAACCGATACCAGGTTTTCCCGTTGATCTCGGAACGCACCGTGTAGGCGGCATACCCTTTCCCGGTGAGTTCCTGCAGCAGTTCAGCGGCCTTGTCCGGGTCCTGGACGGACGCCACCTGCAGCGTGTAACCTGCTATGGTACTCGAATCAGCAATGGGTTTTTCACCGCCTGCGCGATTACTGTCCGGGGTGGCGGCACCCGTGGCACGGGGCGCGCGGGTCGTTGCCGGTGCGCTGGCGACTTCCGGGGCCGGCACGCGTGGGACCGAAGCGGAGGTGTTTGCGGACGCCGCCTGATCTTCGATCCAACTGGAACCTTCGGATGGAACGGTTGGCGCATCGCTTGCCGCAGACCGAGAATTCTTCTCTTCTGAATCGACCGGAGACATGGATTGGCGGTCAGCCGGCGCTTTATTCAACTCCCCCTCCGGCGCCGGTATCTGCAGTTCCTCCAGTGGCGGTGGATCCTTGCGGTCGAATAGATCGATGTTTTTGCTGCGCAGTTTTTCGATCTCTTCCCGTTTGTCACGAGACACCGCTTTGATTTCATCGGGCTTCTGGATGACCCGTGGGGTCATGAAGACGTACAGGTTTGATTTGTCAAATCCGGTGGAACGGGTGCTGAAGAGATAGCCTATGCCTGGAATATCACCCAGGCAGGGCACCTTGTAGACCGTGGCCGCCTGGGTGTCGTCGATCAAGCCGCCGAGAACCACCGAGTGGCCGTCGCGAACGATGGCGGTGGTTTCGATGGTGCGCTTGAGTGTCGTGGGGCGATTATCCACGCTAGACTCCAGGGCCGTGACCTCCAACGAGAGCAGCAGGCGGACCATGCGGTCCTTGCTGATCTGCGGCGTTATTTTGAGGGTTTTACCGACGTCGCGGTACTCGAACGAGTTGTACACTTCACCGGCGCTCGATGTGGATACGGTGGCAGTGGTTTGAAAGGGGATGTTTTTACCGACGTAGATTTTGGCCTCCTGATTGTCGGTGGTCAGGATCTGGGGGGTTGACAGGATGCGCACGTCGCGGTCTTTTTTATAGGCGTTGACCACGGCCTGGATGCTGGGAAAGGTGATGCCTGAAATGCTCAGCGCCTCTCCGAAGACGCCGAGGGCGAGCCCCGACGGCAGCGTGGGGACGAAGGTCGTGCCTGCCGTCGTGCCGCTGATGATCGAAGATTCTCCGCTGAAGCCGCCGCCGTAAACAACGTCTTTGCCGTCGATGGAAGAATCCTCTCCGATGCGCCACTCGGTGCCCAGTTCGAAGTCCTTGGTGACATTGACCTCCATGATCAACGCTTCGATATAGACCATGGCCCGCGGGATATCGATCTTTTTGATGATCGCCTCGAGCACCAGGTAATCGTCGGGTTCGGCGGTGATGATCAGGCTGTTGGTGGCCTTGTCGGCCGTAATGCGTACCTTGCTCGATACCACCGGTGCGGTGGGTTTGCCGCCCTGCTGGGCGTCATTGCTTTTCTGGGGAATATCCTGCAGCACCTTGGCGAGATCTTCTGCGGTGGCATGTTCGAGGTAGTAGACATTGATGTTACCCTGGCCCTTGGGCGTGTCCTCGTCCAGGCTGGCAATCAACTGCCGGATGTTGTCCACTTCGCCTTCGCTGGCCAGCACCACGATGGAATTGGTGCGTTCGTCGGCGACAAAGGTGATATCCCTGGCGCCGGCGGTTCTGCCTTTGGCGGCCGAGGGTTTGAAGACCGATTGCAGCAGCGTCACCATTTTGGCGGCACTGGCGTTTTCCACGGGAATGATGGCGATCTGTTGCCCGACGCCCGTGATGTCGATGGCCTTGAGAATGCTGAGCAGGCGCTTGATATTGGAATGCACGTCGGTGATGATCAAGGTGTTGGTGGGGGTATACGCCTGGACGACGCTGTTTCTGGAAACCAGGGGCGTAAAGAGGTTTTTGATTTCGTTGGGGTCGGCGTAGCGCAAGGGAATGATCTGCGTGATGACCGCATCGTCGGCCGTTCCGGCTTCTTCCTGAAGGCGAGTCTTGATGCTTTTCGAGCGCGCTTCCGGCGATGGTACGATTTTGGTGATGCTGCCGCTGGGAACGGTCGTGTAGCCATATACTTCCAGCACCGACTCGAAGACCCGATACGCTTCGGCAACCGTAATCTTGCCCGGTGAAATGATGGTGACCTTGCCCCGAACCTTATCGTCGACGATGAAGTTTCTCTTTGTCAGATCGCTGATGAATTTGATCAGAACACCGATGTCCACATTGTTGAAGTCGATGGAGACCAACTGCTCGCCGCTTCTCTTGGCGGCCGGCGGCTGGGTGCTTGCGGGGGCTGGGGTGCCGGTGCTCGATGGCTGCTGTGCCCATACCGGCGCCGCCGCCCAAAGGCCGGCGGCGACACAGACCACCGTGATCATCGCACATAAGGCGGATATTCGTGTGTCAGGTTTCATAGGCGTCAATTTAATCCGTTGTCACGCTGGTAGCTGCGTGCACATTTGGGTTACGGTTTAGTTTAGTGCCCATCCACAAATGGCCAATTGGCCCGATATCAGTGTTGCGCGAAAAATTTAATCCTCGGAATATCAACCATATGCCTGCGGTTAAATTTTTCGCGCGCCTTGATCTCGACCCGACTTCCCTATTTTGGACGGGCATTCGTGTAAAGTCATTCAAACGGCCGGTCATGTAAATTTAATAATAATTATCGTATATTATAATTGATGGAACGCTCCTGCCCCCGCCGTTTGAGCTGAACCTGGACCTCGGAAGCCGATCGCAGGCCGTCATACAATTGCATGGCATCCTCAACCGAGCGAATCTCTTTTCCATTGATGCCAAGGAGAATATCCCCGTTGCGCAGCCCCATACGCCTGAATACCGAATTGGGTTTGATATTGCTCAGCGACAATCCCTCTTCGTGGGGACGGATGGCGATTTCGCTCATCAGTTTGTTCACATCCTGCAACGATTCGTCGATCATGCTGCGTTGAATGGAGATCCTTTGTTCCCTTGGCGGGGCACTGGGAAAAGGGCGCGGTGTCTGGGCAGCAGGTAAGGCGGCGGGCCGCGCAGTTGAACCGCTTTGGCTCATCTCTTCCATGGCCAGCACCTCGTCCCTGCCGGCCACATTCAGGACCACTTTTTCCCGCAGGATCATCTTCAGGGTCGCGTCCTGAACGCTGTCGCCGACCCGATAGAGGTTCTGTTCCCGTTTTTGCAAGTCCTCGATAACGGCGTAAGCGGTTTTGATATCACCCGAGACCGTGCCCCAGAGTTTGAGATTGAGCTGCGTTTCTTCGAGGCCTTCGAGATCCACCGGCTTGGTTTGGGGTTTGGCGACGACCGCTTTCCGAGTCTTGAAAAGATCGCGGTCGACGACCGGCTGGTAAAATGAGACCGCTCGGGTTTCCATCCGAGCTTTATCGTCCGCGGGCGCCAGGACCTCCTCGGCCGGTGCCTTGGGCTGGATTTTCAAACCCGCCAATTGGTAAAACAGACCGACCCCGACATAAGCGGCCATGGCGATCAGCACCAGGTTGGCAAGGGTAGAGATCCGTTGAACGGAAATCATTTTATCGTACCACATAGCTTGGGTTTCCCAGGGTGCCACTGATTCGAAATACGACCCCTCTCTTTTGAGCGGATTCAGACCCCATCAATGTGCCGAGCATGTCGTTCTTATGTTCGGCGGCAAAGGCGGGTTGGGGTTTCAGCACGCACGACAAGGTGATCCTGCTGTTTTGTATGGGCTGCCGAAAAATGATCGACCCCGATATTTTTCCCTCGATCTGAGCGCCGAAGGCTTCGCAGCGGGTGATTTGGAGCATGCGCGGGGTAACGGTCATCTCTGCAATGATCTGGTTGAAATCCATCTGCTCGATGCCCAGTAGCGGGGTGTCGAAAACAATTCTGGCCGGCGAGATATCCATATTGACGGCCGTGGATCCGCCGGCGCCCTTGCGGTTGTCGAAATCGATCTGGGAATTCATTTCCCCTACCAGTTTATATTCAGGCCAGATGTTCAAAAACTCCATGGATTCGACCGGGACCCGCGCCAGGTTCATGGCGACATTGATTTTGGGTTGTCGCTCGTCGAGGACCATGTCGGCGCGTCCTTTCAGGGATCCTGATCCGATAGGCCCGCTGAAGTGCATCTCTTTCTGCTGGCGGAACAAGGAGATCAACCCGGGCACCATCTTCAAGTGGGCCATGGTTACGATGGGGATGTCATCGTAGGCCAACCCGAGCGGCGCCAGTCGGATACCCGGCGGAAAGACCGGATAGGCGCCGTCCGCGGTAACCTGCAACCCCGGCTGTGCCTGAGCGATTCGTGCGACGATCAGATCACGTACCGTCTGGGAGGGAAAGCGCAGGTAGAGAAAGAAAAGCACCGCCGCCAGAGCGTAGAGAACATAGAGACATGTTTTTCTCGAAAATATCATCGCTTAAAGCTGGTAAGTTTCCACTTGTAAGGTTGCATTTAGCACGTCATCTTCCTTTTCGCCCCTGGAGATGGAGATGCGCTTGATCCATACCATGTTGGGCGAACTTTCGACACCGTGCAGGAAGTTGAGCAGTTGTTCCATCGTCAGTCCGTCGATTTTCATCTCCACCATCGAGAGGGAATAGGGGCTGTTCTTCAGATTCGTGGTCGACGGTTTCATGTAAATGATATTGGGCTTGATATTGCCTTTGCCAGCCAGGTCGTCCAGAAAGGAGAAGAGCCGGAATCCTTTGGCCCGCGTGTCGAGTTGAGCCTGGCTGTTCCGCACGTTTTGGGTCAGGGATTGAAATTCGGCTTGGAGCTGCTTTATCTCCTGCAACGTTTTCTGCTTGGCCTTGATCTGGCTTTGCAGTCGTTCGCCCCGGTCGAGGATGGGAAAAATGATGAGCTGCAGAAAGATAAAAAGCAGCAGTGCCGCGCCTGCAATGGACAAGGCGATTTTATCGCGCCGTTGCAGATTGAACGGCAACGTGAGCGCACGTATGGAGGCAGCCGCCGATTTGAAAGAGAAAGAAGTCATAATGTCAATTTTAATATGAAACGAACTTTGCTGCCCGATTTTTCCATGTTGGCCGAAGCGATGGTCACCGCCTGGAACATGCCGTTTTGCTCCAATCCATTCTTGATTTCATCCACCACGTTGAAGGCGGTCGTTTCTCCGGATAAGGTCAACCCGTCGCCGCCCAGCACCAGACGGGTAAACAGAACGTCGATCTCCTTGGGGATCGAACGGCTGAGCTGCATCAAGATGTCGATGGTGTTGACCTGTGGTACATCCTCGGCGACATCGATACTTCCGGTGCGCTGTTTTTTCAGTTCGCTTCTCATCTGATCGGCGGCGTCACCGACCCGCCGGCTTTGTGGAAATGTCTCTTTGAAAATTTCCTCTATCTGGCGGTCCAGGGAATCCGCCTGCTTTTGAAGCAGATGGTTTTCGATCAAAACGCCGCTTAGCCCCAAAAGCAGGACCACCGCCAGCAAAATGGCCGGCACCCGGACATATTGCCGGTAAGCGGTCCAGTAATTACGGAGGGTCGACCCGGTGCGATGGAAGACCGGGCAGGGCAGACGCTCGATTTCCACCATGGCCAAGGCCAGGGCACCATCCATCAGCGGTGCCGACCATTGTCCAGTCACGGCGTCGGTATCCACGATCGACGTCATGTGCTGTAAATCGACCGGCTGGAGTTGCATTTCCATAGCGGCCGCCAACCGCTCGACCACAGACGGGTCTGCGCTTGCAGGGCCGCCGATGTAAAGGATATCGGGATGAAACCCGTCAGCGGCGCCTTCGGCGTAGGCGATAAGCGTTTGTCGAATTTTTGAAGCCAGGTTGTCCGGCCCAGACCCCATGATGTGGTTGGCCACCATGGATCTGGCGAGAGTGATCTTTTTGCGATCCAGCAGGAAGAGCGTGGCGGTGTCCGTGTCCAGAGACAAAAAAAACGCTTGATCCGGTACCTGATCACCGAAAGAGAGGATGGTCGAGGCCAACGGAAAATCCCCCGGTACGATCAGTTGCGGCCGCAGGCCGACGGTTCCGAGGGCTTCGATGGTATCATCGACATGTTGGCGGTCGATGGCGGCTGTCAGAAGCGTACCGACGCCCGTGTCATCGGTGGCGATGTAATCGATGACCAGGCGGTCCACCGGGACGGGAAGATTGGGTTCCAATTCGAAGGGCAGCACCTGCCTGATTTTTTTTTCTTCTTTGAAAGGCACCTGAAGATTGCGGTAAATCGCTTGATCGGCCGGTAAGCCAACCACGACATCGGGGGTTGTCATCGAAAACTGCTGGGTGAGGGTTGCCAGGGCCGACGCGAGGGCCTTCTCGTTTTCTTCGGCCGTGTCGATGGGTACCCGGTGACACGCCACGATGGATGTGCTCTTGAGGCCTGCGCTTAAAAGCACCGCGGCGATCGATTGATGACGAATATCTATGGCGAGGACTTGACGGCTCATGCGTTTTCTTCAACCCCGAAGGTGTGGGCTGGCATCCGTTGCCCGCCACACTTCAGGTCAGATGTTATCCTTCGATGATGGATTGCTTCGCTGTATCGATTCCAAATCCGCGTATTTAAGATGTATATAAGCTATTCAACCTTCCAATTCAAGACCTTGCATTGCCATGGTTCCGTTTCCGACGGTTTGGTGCGTTCGACCACGGCCGTGGTTTTCACCTGGAACTTATCGATGCCGGCCGTGGCCACGATGCGGAAAACATGGGTCGCCACCGTGACGAGGACGGTGTCGATGGTGGTGCCGGACAAGCCCGGTACGCTCCGATACCAGTCCGGTCGGGTCAGGTCATTGATATAGAGGGATCCGCTGGTCGCCTCCCGGTGTTCGATCAACAGCGGCGCGAAGTCGGCGCTTTCCAGGGGCAGCATGGCGGAAAGAACCGGCAGTTCGGCGGTGTTGATGTTGATTTTTCCCGGAAAGGTGAATTTTTCTTCGCCTGCCTCTTCGGCACCATAGACCGTGACATAGTGTTCGAGGCCGGCGCTGCCCCCCAGACCCGAAAAGAGAACAGGGGTAATACCTTTCACCAAGGCAACCTCCGAGAGATGATCGAACGGTCCGTTCTTGCATGCGTACGGCGGATCGAGGCTTTCGTAATAATCCGATTCAGCGCCGCTGAGACCGGTGATGGCATCATCGTCTCCCGAGTCCAGCCAATCCTTCATGGCGTTGATAATCGTCGCTGGATCGGTTTCCTCAATATCTCCAGTTTCTTCCAGGTTTTCGAGGGCGGTCAGCATACCCAGGGAGAAGCGCTCCCACAGCGCGCGCTGGACAGTGTTGAACTGCTGCCCCTCGGGAAATTGCACCAGGGCGTTAATCTGGATTTTACCCAGTTCGTCGAAGATTTTTACCTCCAACGTACCCCGCTCGAAGGGAATTTCTTCGATCAGTCCGGCAACGACCTCCTCGTCGGCCCAATCCTCCTGCAGCGAATCGCTTTCCGATTCCAACCGGTCCTTGATCAGCAGGGCCATGGCCAGGTGGACGCCGGAAGCGCCCATTTGCATCAGGGTGATCCGGTCTCGTTTGACGGCGGATTGCAGCATGGTCTCGCGGGCGTTCATGTGCAGCTCCAGTGCCACCGTAACCACCAGCAAAATGGTGGTCAACGCGAGAATGACGGCCATGCCGTTATGTTTTCTCAAGAGGCGATCGTTCATGGCTCATCGCTTGGGTGAAACGTCACGGAAAACCGCCAGGTTGATGCCGGTCTGGAATTCATATGCATTTTCCTCGTTGCCCAGCTTGAGATCGACACGGATGGCCCGGGGGGTACTGTATTCGTAATCATCGTTGTCCGAGTCCCACGCCTCGAATTCACGGCCCTCTTTGTCGTAATAGGTCAATTTGAGCGACAGCAGTTGTTCGCACATGACCGGATCCGTCTCTTTGGGTTCGAATTCGGGATAAGGGTAGCGATTTTCTGCCCTGTAGAGACGGTACATGCCATCGTCGTCCGCCTGGACATAGTAGACGATTTCGAAGATGCCGCCGCCATTTTTCTCGGGCGCCAGACGTGCCAGGGAGGTGAATCGCAGTGTGGCGAACGAGTTCCCTCCCATGATCTCAGTGTCTCCCACGACGCGAAAAATGTCCGGCGTTTCGTCCATGTCCGGTGTCTTGTGGCGGGGAACCTGCAACACATGAAGGGCCTGAAGGTCGTCTATCATGCGGCCCAGGCAGACATCGGCCATTTCGTGAAGATCGCCGCTGGCGTTCAGGCGGTCGGCATTTGAAAAGACGCCGTTGAACGAGCCGAACACCAATCCCATGATGAGGGTCAGGATGAACATCGCCACGAGGATTTCGAGCAGGGTGAAAGCACCGTGGCCGACCGAGTTGTATTTGGCCGGGTGGTTGGGATTATTGCACATGGAAGCGATAGGTCCTGAGAACATAGCTGCGTTCTTCGTTCTGCTCTATGGTGACATCGATGCGGGTGAGGCGCTGATTGTCACTGGTGATCACATCGGACGGCACCTCCTCCATCCTCACGGTCCAGCCGTAGCCCGGATAGGCCTGTCCGAAGTCCCCCGAGCCGTCGGACGCAGTTTTCAGCCCTTCACGCTCGATGGCGGCCAGTCGCTCCTGGGCCAGTTTGGGCGCAATGGTGTGGAAGCGGGCCTCTGCGGTCATTGAATAGGTGAGGCTTTGAAGTCGATAGACGCTGGTCAGCGAGATCGTGAGGATGGCCAGCGCCACCAGCACCTCGATCAGGGAAAACCCCATACGATGGGTCGTCTCTTTCTGGGGCGCACGATCTTGGATTAATAGGTGACCCATTGTTCGAGACGTTTCACCTTTGGCAGCAACGGTTCAATTTTATACGAAAAACGAATGTTGTCGTCGTATTCTGCATGCACCAGCGCCTGATCCGCATAACCGCTGGGGTAAAATTGCAGGGTGACCGTACCGGATGAGATCCGATCCGCGCCGGGGAACGCCACCCCCACCAATTTGATGGAACCCGGCAATTGGAAGGCCTTTTCCGAGGCCGCCGCCATGGCCATTTCATCCATTTGCGCATCGGCAACCCACATGCGTTGTTCGTCCAGATCCAGCACGAGGATCTGAATGGCCTGCTTTTCCATGGCCATGGCGCGCAGGGTGCGCACGGTGTTGACCATCCAGCGGTTGAGATGTTTTTGCGGATCTTGCAGCATCCCCTCGCCCAACCTGGGTACGGCGACGGCCATGACGATGGTCATCAGGAACATGACCACCATCAACTCCATCAGGGTAAAACCGCCAGGGCCACCTCCATGGCGTCTCGGCCCGGGCAACGCCTTGGCATCGGACATGGAATCCGGACCGATCGGGCGACGCGTCATCGCCATCGGCAGGTGAGGGAATCTATTCATTCAGGGACCAACTGGTGATGTCTTTGTTGTACTCCTCCCCGCCGGCCACACCGTCGGCGCCATACGAGACGATGTCAAAGTCATCGTGGGCGCCTGGAAACAGGTAGACATAATCGTTGCCCCATGGGTCTTTCGGCACCGTTCCCTTTTCCAGGTAGCCGCCTTTCTTCCATTTTTTCGGGATATCGCCGCTTTGGGGCATGGAAACGAGCGCCTCGAGTCCCTGCTCCGTGCTCGGATAGGTGCCGTTGTCCAGTTTGTACATTTTCAGTGCAGAGACCAGGCTTTCGATTTGAATCTTTGCGGTGCTGACCTTGGCGTCATCGGTTCGGCCGATCAGTCTCGGGCCCACAATGCCGATCAACAAGCCGAGAATGAGAATCACCACCATCAGCTCGATGAGCGAAAAACCCTGGTTGTCACTTAAACGCATCGCTTTCATTTTTCTTTGGTTTCCTCCGTTTTTTTGTTCACACCCGATCATATGGGCGTCGGGCTAACGTATAAGCTGGTTCATTTCGAAGATGGGCAGGCAGATGGCCAGCACGATGAAGGTCACCAGACAGGCCATCACCAGGATCATGACCGGCTCCACCAGCGCCGTGAGTCGCATGGCCGTGGTTTCCACTTCCTTTTCGAACACATCGGCGACCTTGTTGAGCATGTCCTCCAAATTGCCGCTTTGCTCGCCCACCTGGATCATTTGGATCGCCATCGGCGGGAACGCACCGTCCTTGTCCAAGGACTTTCCCAGCCCCTGGCCTTTGCCGACCTCTTCGGCGGCGTTGGCGATCGACTGGCTGATAAAGACATTGCCCACGATGTTTTGCACAATGCCGAGGGCCGGCAGCATGGAGATCCCGTTTTCAAGCAGGGATCCAAGCGTTCTTGCAAATCGAGCGGCCGCCATGCGGCGGATCAGGGAGCCGAACAGCGGCATGCCGAGCACGTGGGTATCCATCCATCGGCGCCCCTCCTTGCTTTTGCCGATGGACCGCAGGCCGAGCAGGGCCGCAACGATCAACAGCACCAGGGCCCACCAATAGGATTGGAAAAGCTCGCTGGTGGCGATCAGAATCTGGGTC
>Ga0209164_1002856_pt1 | contig 17305 bp, 19 predicted proteins | sample MTBNYHSulfiMetaG_FD_187458 | JGI IMG/M metagenome (GOLD analysis project Ga0209164, IMG submission 187458) | Enrichment culture microbial communities from rom New York Harbor, USA that are MTBE-degrading - MTBE-NYH (New York Harbor Sulfidogenic)... | ecosystem: Environmental > Aquatic > Marine >...
AGCCTACCCGTGGTAGCCCCACAGCGTCGGGTCATTCTCCGGCAGGCCCAGGCCCGCTTCCACCAACACCTCGCGCCGGCGGAGCAGGCAGAAAAGCACACCGATTCCCGCCAAGTCGCCGCCGAACAGGCGGCGACCCCACAGGTCCCCAAACGGTGGGCCCGGCAGGACTCGAACCCTCCCCGGCCGTAGCGGACGAGGGCAGTGGGCCGTTCCGGGGTGGTGTTGTTGCCCGCAGGCGAGAAGAGGAACGCTCCTCACAGCGAAGTCGCCGCCGGGAAGGCGGCGACCCCACAGGTCCCCAAACGGTGGGCCCGGCAGGACTCGAACCTGCGTCTGACGGATTATGAGTCCGCTGCTCTGACCGGCTGAGCTACGGGCCCGGGACGCGTGCCGCCGCGCCCTCGCGCCCGGCACGCGGCGGAACCTAGGAGCGTGCCCGGCTGATCCCCGCCCGGCGCAGCACCTCTGCAGGCACGCCCGCCTCGCGCCAAGCCGAGTACGAGATGCCCTTGCGCTCCGAGTACGAGAGGGCGTGCTCTATGAAGGCGCCTTCGAGGGAAGCGAAATCCTCGGCAGCCTCGGCCCGGCTGAGAGCGGCCTGGGCATCGATGCGCTCTTGACGCATCTCGAGGGCCTTCAACGGGTCGCTTTCGGCGGCAATCCGGGCTTCCAAGGCTGCCACCTTTTCCCGAAGGCGCTCCGGAGTAACCGGGCGCCCGGGACGGCGGTTGCCCAGTCCCTCTAGGTATTGCTTGACGGCGCGTCCTTCACGACGGCCTTGGGCAAGAGCCGCTTTGTGCTCGGGAGACATGGCCATAGGCGTTCCTCCAGAGGTGGGGGTGGCCCGCATCCTATACCCATTCTCCCTCTCAGTGCATCACGGGCTGCGAAGCGCTTTCCGAACTCGCCATAGGACACAGCAGGCGAAGGCCAGCAGCAGTCATTGCGGCAAACCGGCCGCCCTCTTGACGGCCCCTGCAGGCGCGGGTCGAGGGTCCCCAGTGCCGCCACCGCCGCGCCCCACCGGCCCCGCGGCACGCAGCCGGCCCCCGAATCGCCCGGGCCCCCGCCTCCGGCTTCCCAGGGCGGCAACGGCCGGACCGCTAGGCGCTTCACGGGGAACACGCCCGGCCCGGCAGCAGGGAGCCCGCCGAGGATAGCGCCGCGGTAATCGATTATCCTGGCTGCGACCGATCCCCCGGCGGGGGTACTCGGAGCGCGGGCAGGCCCACAAGGAGTCACCGGACATGATGCGAACCGCTCAAGTCGGCCTGGGCTGGTGGGGTAGCCAGGTCACCAAGGTCCTCAAAGGCAGCGAGAAGATCGAAGTCGTCTGCGGGGTGGATCCGGCACCTGCCGTCGCCCAGAAGTACACCGAGGCCCACGGCTTGCCCGTGTACCCCGGCTACCAGACCATCCTGGACGACCCGGACGTGGACGCGGTGATCCTGACCATCCCCCATCGGCTCCACGAAGACTCTCTGCTGCGCGCCGCCGCCGCCGGCAAACAGATCTTCTGTGAGAAGCCTCTCTCCCTAACGGTCGATAGCGCCCGCCGCATGATCGAAGCCTGCGACCGCGCCGGCATCGTGCTCGGCATCGGCCATGAGCGTCGTTTCGAACCGGCATGGGAGGAGATCAAGCGGATGGCCGACGCCGGCGAGTTCGGGACGATCCTGCATATGGAGGCCCAATGGAGCCACGACCGCTGGCTGAACATGGCCGCCGACAACTGGCGAGGCAGCAAGGAGGAAGCCCCGGCAGCAGGGTGGACCGGCATGGGCGTCCACCTCAGCGACATGATGCTGAGCCTGGCCGGGCAGGTGGTCGAGGTCCAGGCGCATACCGCCCGCCGCATCCTGGCCATTCCCACCGGTGACGTGGTTTCGGTGCATCTCCGCTTCGCCGATGACACCACGGCACACATCGCCGCGGTGTCGGCCACACCCGACTACGCGCGGCTTGCGGTGTTCGGCAGCCACGCCTGGGCCGAAGCCAGGGAAACCCAGCACGTCGACCCGGGCGGCACCACCAACTTCTACGTGCGGCGCCGCGGGGATGCCCAGCAGACGCGCGGCGATTACGAACCAGCCAGCCCGGTGCGCGCCGGATACGAGCACTGGGCCGACGCCGTTGCCGGGCGGACCGCCTATCGCTTCACCAACGCAGAGCGCTTGGGCAACGTGGCCATCCTGGAGGCGGTGGTCCGCTCCGCAGAGAGCGGGAAGCCCGAACCGGTGGCGCAGTACGGTTGAAAGCCGGCTCGCCGGCCGGAGACACGGGACAAATCGAGCAGGGATCGAAGAGCGCAGTACCCGAGGAGGAGCAGATGGCGAAGGTACGGGTCGGTGTAGCAGGCTTCGGAGTCATCGGGCAGCGCCTCGCAGACGGCGTCTCCCTGCAGAAGGACATGGAGCTCGTCGGCGTCGCGGATGTCGCCCCCACCTTGGCGGTCCAGGCCCTGAAAGAGCGCGGCATGCCGTACCGGATGTTCGCCGCCGCTCCCGGTGCGGAGGATCGCCTGACCGCAGCCGGGATTCCGGTGTCCGGGTCCTTCGCCGATCTGCTGGGCAGCGTGGACATCATGCTCGATTCGGCTCCCGGCGGAGTGGGAATCAAGAACAAGGAGCACTACGTCGCCGCCGGCCTCAAGGCGGTCTTCCAGGGCGGGGAGAAGTCCGAAGTCGCCGATGTCTTCTTCCACGGCTACGCCAACTACCCCAAGGGAGTGGGCAAGAACTACCTGAAGCTGACGTCGTGCAATACCACCGGCCTCATCCGGGCGGTGGACGCCCTCGACCGGGCCTTCGGGGTGACCAAGGTGGCGATCACCATCATCCGCCGGGTCGCCGACCCGGGCGACACCCACCGCGGCCTGGTGGACACTCTGGAGATCGAACCGATCCCCAACCATCAGGCCAAGGACCTGATGCACATCATGCCCCATGTGGATGCCACCGGGATCCTGGTGCACACCCCGGTGACCCACGGGCACATCATCACCCTGGTGACCAGCCTCAAGAACAAGCCCACCAAGGCGGAGGCCCTGGAGGTCTTCCGGGCCCACCCCCGCATCCGCGTGGTCCGCATGGCCGACGGCTTCACTACCAACACTTCCCTGTTCAACTACGCCCGGTTCCTGGGCAAGCCGCGCGGCGACATGTACGAGATCGGCTTGTGGGATGAGGCCATCGGGTTCTCGGGCGACGACCTGATGTTCGCCATCAACATCCCGCAGGAGTCCGTGGTCATCCCCGAGACGATGGATGCCATCCGGGCGGCCATCCCGATGCAGACCGATCAGGCCGAAGCGGTGGCCCTGACCAATCGCTACCTGGGCATGGAGTGACCGCCGTGGCGCGCATCCCCTCGATCGACGACCTCGACGTCGCCGGCCGCAAGGTGCTGCTGCGGGTGGACATCAACTCCCCCATCGACCCCGGGACCGGCCAGATCGCCGACTTCAACCGGATCGACAAGAGCCTGCCCACCGTTCGCGACCTGGCCGACCGCGGGGCACGCCTCGTGCTGATCGCCCACCAGGGTGACACCCTCGACTACCACAACCTGGTCGACCTGGCCCAGCATGCCGCCGCTCTGTCGGGGCGCCTGGGCCGGCCGGTGGGCTTCATCGACGACGTGGCCGGCCCGGCGGCGCGCCGGGCCATCAAGGCCCTGGGCGACGGGGACATCCTGCTTCTGGACAACCTGCGCTACCTGACCGAGGAAGTCTCCACCTTCGAGCGCGACGTCAAGTTGACCCCGCAGCAGATGACCAGCACCTACCTGGTGCGCAGCCTCGCGCCGCTGTTCGACTACTACGTCAACGACGCCTTCGCCGCCGCGCACCGGGCTTCCCCCTCGATGGTGGCCTTCCAGGAGGTGCTGCCCACCGCCGCCGGACGCCTGCTCGTCGCAGAGATCGACGCCCTGACCGCCGTGGCCGATTCCCCCCAGCGTCCCTGCGTGTACTTGCTGGGCGGGCTCAAGATCTCCGACGCCTTCAGCATGCTGGGGAAGGTGCTGGGCGACGGTACCGCCGACGAAGTGCTCACCGCGGGGGTCACCGGCCAGATCTTCCTGCTGGCAAAGGGCGCCGCCCTGGGAGAGGCTTCCGAGAAGTTCATCCGGGACCGCAACCTGTGGGGCTTCGTGGAGGAGGCCAAAGAGCACCTGGCCGCCCACGCCGGCGCCATACGCCTGCCCCTCGACTTCGCCGTGGAGGTCGAAGGCAAGCGAGTGGAGATCCCGGTGGAAGACCTGCCCACCGAGCACCTGATCCTCGACATCGGCAGCCGCACCATGGCCGCTTACGCCGACACGATTCGCCGGGCGGCGACCGTGTTCGTGAACGGCCCTCCCGGAGCCTATGAGAACCCCAATGCCGACGCCGGTACCCGCGCCCTGTGGCAGGCCCTGGCCGACACCCCGGCCCACACGGTCATCGGCGGCGGGGACACCGTCTCCAGCGCCAAGAGGTTCATCGACACTGCTGCTATCGACGTGGTGAGCACGGGAGGCGGCGCCCTGATCCGCTACCTCAGCGGCAAGCCCCTGCCGCTGATCGAGGCGATGCGCGCCGCGGCCGAGAGGTTCTGGGCCAAGTAGCGCATCCGGCCGAACACGGAGAACCCGGATTGCCGGGCTTCCTCTGCCTACTCGAAGGCCTCCTCTACCGGCACGGCGTAGGCCACCACGTTGTCTTCGTAGGAGCGCAGGGAGGGGTTGAAGGCGCCGCCGCAGGTGATCAGCGTCAGCATCGGGGCGCCGTCGCGCCGGAAGATGTCGGCAACGGGCAACTGCTGCTTGTCGTAAGAGGCCAGAGCGACTACCCGAAAGCGCCGCACCGCACCGTCGGCGAATTCCACGTCCACCATCGCCCCGGGAGCCGCCAGCCGCAGATCGGCGAACGCCCCGCTTTGGCCCCGCCAGGCGACATGGGCGGCCAGTACCGCCGAGCCGGCTTCTCCCGGCGCCGGGCCGTAGCGATACCAGCCGACGGTGTCGGCGCGGGGTGGAATCTCCATCTCCCCAGCGTCGTAGCCCACCGGCGCCACCGGCGCGTCGATGCCCAGCAGAGGCAGGCGAAGCCGCACAGGCGGCGGGCTCGCTCCGGGCAGTTCGGACAGCAGGCCCGAGGCCACCGGCACCGTGGGCGCGAGCAGACGGTCGGGCTCACCGGCTGGAACCTCCGCCGGCTCTGCGTCGGAGACATCGGGGGCGGGCTGCTTCCATGGCTTGGGCGCCGCGGACGGGGCATCGGCAGCAGAATCCGCCGGGATCTCCCCGAAAGCGCGAGGAGGGGAGGTGTCCAGGGAGGGCCGCGGGGCGTCCAGCAGGACTGCTCCCGCGACGGCCAGGATGGCGACCGCCCGCCCCAGCCAACGCACCCAGGAACGACGCGCTTGGGGAAGCCGCCGCAGCGGCTTCCCCAAGCGGTAGGGGTACGGGCTGCTCACCGGGAGCGGCGGGCGGCCAACTTCGGGAGGAAGGCACCGGCGGTGCCGGCAACGGCCAGCCCCGCGGCCACCAGCGCCCACAGGGGGAGCCCGTTTGCGGCGAAGCCGTCGCCGGTGGGCACCTCACCGGGGGTGCTGTGCAGGCCGGTGATGTCCTGGATCACCAGGCCGAAGCTGCCGTCGGCCAGCGAGCCGGTGGCGTAGATGATGCGAGCCGTGCCCTCGGGCAGTTCCACACCGTCGGCCGAGAAGACCGCGCCCTCCACGCCGGCGCCGGCCGGGGCGATGCGCACGTCGTAGTTGCCGGCCGGGACGTCGGCCTGGCCCTCGAACGGCGTGCCGTTGGCGAAGTTGGTGACGCCCGCGAACAGCACGGTGCCGTCGGCGAGCAGGATGTCCACGGTCGGGGCGGCCGCGGTGTGACGGACGATCAGACGGGATTGGCCGGCGGCGATGGCGCTGGTGTCGTTGACGAAGATGGCGATGCCCGGAGCGCCCGCCTCGCTGAGGTAAGCCACGATCGAGGCGTTCAGGCCGTCGGTCACCGTTGCTGTGCCGGTCAGGACGGCAGCCTCGATGCCCGCGCCCTCAGGGGCGATGGCCAGGTCGTAGTCGCCGGCGGGAAGGTCCAGCGGGCCGGCCACATCGCCGGGCTCGAAGGCGGGGAGGGTCAACTCGCCGTTGACGAACACGTCGACGGTCAGGCCGGGAATGCCGTGGATGACGGTGACCTTGCCACCGCTCTCCTGGGCCGAGGCCGGGAAGGCGATCAGGGCCAGGACCGCAACCAGGGTCAGGCCGAAGGTGAACTTGCGCACGGTATGTCTCCTTGGTCGGTGGACTCACCCGCTATTCGGCGCCCTCTCCCGGCCGGATGCCGGTTTGTCGGCGGCCTCCCCTGTGGTATCAAGGGCAGTCCATGCCCGACCTCAGTGACGTCGATCTCGCCGCCGCCGTAGCCGGAGGAGACCAAGGCGCCCTCGAGGCCCTCTATGCCCGGCACGGTGCCGCGGTGTTCGGCTTCGCCCGCCGGGTCTTGCGGAGCACTCCCCTGGCGGAGGAAGTGACGCAGGAGGTGTTCGTGCGCTTCTGGCGCGACCCGGGCCGCTACGACCCGGGCCGCGGCCCGCTGCGGGCGTTCCTGCTGCGCGACACTCACGGCCGGGCGGTCGATCTGCTGCGTGCCGAGACGGCGCGCCGGGCCCGGGAAGAACGCGACCAGGCTCTGTCATCCGGCGAGGCCCCCGGCCCCGAACAGGAAGTGTGGGAGGCAGTGCGCTCGGCGCAGGTCCGCACCGCGCTCGACGCCCTGCCCGCCCCCGAGAAAGAGGCCATCGTGCTCGCCTTCTACTTCGGGCTCACCTACCAAGAGGTAGCCCGGCGCCTGGGTGAGCCCGAGGGCACCATCAAGAGCCGGATACGCCGGGGCCTGGAGCGCTTGCGGGGCCCCCTGCTGCAGCAAGGAGTGACGTGAGCGATCGCAACGGCGTGGAGAGCCTCCTCGGGGCCTATGCGCTCGATGCCCTCAGCCTCGAGGAGTCTCGACGCGTGGAGGCGGCACTGTCCGCCGATCCCACCCTGCGCGCCGCCGCCGACCCCCTTCTAGCCGTGGCCGCCGCCCTCGCCGAAGGGGCGACCGACGAGACCGACCGCCTGCCGGCGGGGCTGTGGGGCCGTATCGCCGCCGCCACCGCCCCCCTTCGGCCCGCCCGAACCGCATCCCGTGTCTCCGCATGGCAGCGCTGGCTGGGGGCGGCGGTGGCCTCCACCGCGGTGGCCGCCGCCCTGATACTCGCCTTCGTCGCCGTCCGCCAGCACGGCCGGATCCTCGATTTCGAGCAGAGCCCTCTCGCCGCGGCGGCCGAGGCGGCCCGCGACGCGGCAGGCTCGCGAGTGGTGTCGTTGTCGGGCGAGGTCTCCGCGGAGATCGTCCTCGCCGCCGACGGCACCGGCTATCTGCTCACCCCCCGGGCTCCCGAACTACCGGCCGAGGAGACCTACCAACTATGGGCCATCGTCGGCGACCGGGTCATCTCCGCCGGCGTGCTGGGCCCGAGCCCCGCCGTGTCGGCTTTCCACGTCTCCGGAGAAGTCGCCGGCTTCGCCCTCACCATCGAAACGGCCGGCGGGGTGGTTTCTTCGGAGCAGGACCCGGTGGCGGTGGGCCTGATCATCGGATGAAGCCCGACTCGGGCGCCGGGCCGGCTCGATAGTGGAACCGAAGGGAGAGGTGATGCGCTTCGGAGTTTTCGTGCCGCAGGGCTGGCGGATGGACCTGGTGGGCATCCCCGCCGAGAGGCAATGGGATACGATCCGAGTGGTCGCCGGGGCCATCGAAGCCTCCGGGTACGAGTCGCTGTGGGTGTACGACCACTTCCACACCACTCCCCTGCCCTCCCGCGAGGCCACTCACGAGGCATGGACGCTGATGGCCGCCCTGGCGGCGACGACCCGCACCGTGCGCCTGGGCCAGATGTGCACCTGCGTGGCCTACCGGCCCCCCGCCTACCTGGCCAAGGTGGCGGCGACGGTCGACGTCATCTCCGGCGGGAGGGTGGAGATGGGGATCGGCGCCGGCTGGTACGAGCACGAGTACGCCGGCTACGGCTACGAATTCCTCTCCCCGGCAGGTCGTATCGCGCAACTGCGCGAAGCGATCGAGATCATGAAGCGGCTCTGGACGGAGGACGAGGTCCACTACGAAGGCCGCCACTACCGGCTCGCCGGGGCCATCTGCCGGCCCCGGCCCCTGCAGACTCCCCACATGCCGATCTGGGTGGCCGGAGGCGGGGAGCAGCTCACTCTTCGGGTGGCGGCGCGCCACGCCTCCTACACCAACTTCGGCGGGCCGCCGGAGGACTTCGCCCGCCGTTCCCGGATCCTGGCGGAGCACTGCCGCGAGGTGGGCACGGACTTCGAAGCCATCGTCCGCTCGACCAACTTCTTCGTCATCTGCCGGGAGACCGAGGCCGAGGTGGCCGATGCCCTGAGAGCCATCCAGGAGCGCTACCGGCAGGTCGTCCCCGAGGATCAGGCCGAGCGGGCCACCGCCGGGTACCGTTCCATGGCCGGCACCCCAGAGCAACTGGTCGAGCGGTTGCGGCCCTGGGCCGAGGTCGGCCTGGGCTACGCCATCGTCTACTTCCCGGCGGCGGCCTACGACACCGCCGACCTGGAGTCGTTCGCTCGGAGGGTCATGCCGGAGTTCGCCTGATGGCTCACCGCGGCCCGGCCGGCTCCGCAATCAGGGCAGGAGCTTGAAGCGCCCCCCATCCAGCGGCCGTAGCACCCCGAAGTGACGCCGATCCAGAGTGAGGATCGTCCTGGTCCCCATACGGGCCGCCAGCACCACGATCGACGCATCGGCCAGGCCGATGCCCAGTTCGGCATAGCGCTCGATGACCCCCGCTGCCTGGACGAGTTCCCCGGCCCCGAAGTCGGGCAGTACGAAGGCGCCTCCCGCCAGTTCTCGGAGGACGGCGAGCTCGGCTTGGATGCCCACCCGGGTCGCCACCAGGTAGTCCAGTTCGGCCAGCACGAAGGGCGACACAACCAGGGCCTCCTCGACCGAGGCGGCCGCAGCGGCCACCTGCTGGTGAGCCGGCTCCCGCCGGTTGAACAGGGCCAGCAGCCCGCTGGTGTCGCCGATGATCACCTCTGCCCAAACCCGACGAGCAGTTCGTCCACCCGATCGGCCATCGGCTCCCCGTCGAAGATCCCCGGGCGCGGCCGCGGCCGGGCTACGGCGGCGGCGATGGCCCGCCGAATCACCTCGGCTTCGGACTGGCCCAGTCGGCGCGCCTCGCGCTCCACCCCCCGCTTGAGCTCCTCCGGCAGGTAGATGGTGGTCTTGGTGTTCATGCCATATATGGTACCACCGCCACCTCTTGGGAGGAGGGGGCCTCACCTCACCCGCGCCGCAAGAAGCGCGTGGGATGATGACCGCGGCTCGAGCCGCTCGGATGAGAAGGGCTCCCTCGGATGAGAAGGGCTCCGGGGGGGAGACTCGAACTCCCAACACACGGATTAACAGTCCGCTGCTCTGCCGGTTGAGCTACCCCGGAAAGGGTCGAAGGCCCCGGAAGGGTACCACCGGCACCATGGGACAATGCAGGCGTGGGATTCAAGACCGGACTCTTGATCGGTGCCGCCGTGGGCTACGTGCTCGGGGCCAAGGCCGGCCGGGAACGCTACGAGCAGATCAAGCACTGGGTGGCCGATGCCGCCCAGAGCGAACCCGTGGCCGGGCTGGTCGAGAAGGGCAAATCGCTCGCCGACCACCTGCCCTTCTCCGCGGATCACACCCCCGAGGGCTGAGCCTCATCACCCGGCCGAGCCCCGCCGGCGGCGGGGCTCTCAGCCGTCGCCCAGGTAGCCCTCGAGTCGGCGCGCCCGTGAAGGCTGGCGTAGCTTGGCCAGCGCCTTCGTCTCCAGCTGGCGGATGCGCTCCCGGGTGACGTTGAAATGCCGCCCCACCTCCTCGAGGGTGTGGATGCGGCCGTCGGCCAAGCCGAAGCGCATCACCAGCACCTGGCGCTCCCGCTCGTTGAGTTCCTCGAGGACCACGCTGAGGTACTCCTGGAGGAGCTTGAAGGAGGCGGCGCGCACCGGGGCCTCCACCTCGGTATCTTCGACGAAGTCCCCCAGGGTGGAATCCTCCTCCTCGCCCAGCGGGGTCTCCAGCGACAGCGGATCCTGGGCGATGCGGCGCAGTTCGCTCACCTTGGCAGGCTCCAGCTCGAGGTCGTCGGCGATCTCCTCGATGGTCGGCTCCCGTCCCAGCTCCTGGCTGAGGGACCGCTGCACCGCCGCCAGCTTGTTGATGGTCTCCACCATGTGCACCGGCACCCGGATGGTGCGCCCCTGGTCGGCCAGCGCCCGGGTCACCGCCTGGCGGATCCACCAAGAGGCGTAGGTAGAGAACTTGAAGCCCTTGCGATAGTCGAACTTCTCCACCGCCCGCATCAGGCCCAGGTTGCCCTCCTGGACCAGGTCGAGCAGCGGCATTCCCCGGCCCACATACTTCTTCGCAATGGAGACCACCAGGCGCAGGTTGGCCTCCACCAGCCGCTGCTGGGCCCGCTCTCCCTCACGTTTGGCCCGCTGCAGGATCGCCCGCTCCTCGGGCCCCCCGGGGTCCGCCGAGAGCAGCTTCTCGGCGGCACGGCGGCCGGCCTCCATCTGCATCGACAGCTCCACCTCCTGCTGGGCATCCAGCAGGGGGACCCGCCCGATCTCCTGCAGGTACATGCGAACGGGGTCGGAAACCTCGATCTCGTCCATGCTGCCCGTGGCCCCGTACACCGCCTCCGGGGAGTCCTCGCGCACCTCGATCTCCACCTCACGCAGCGCCTCGACCACCTCGTCGAAGGCGTCGGCGGGGGCGGCGGCATCCTCCAGCTCCTGCTGGACCTCGGCCATCATCACGAAGCCGCGCTGGCGGGCCCGGCGCGCCAGCACGTCGAAGACCTCGAGGACGACGCGGTTCACTGCGGGCTCCGGAGTTCGCGGCGACGACGTTCCAACCCTATCAACTCCTCCAGCAGCGCAGAAGGGGTTCCCCCCGCGCGGCGCTCCGCCTCGGCCACCCGCCGACGGAGAGCCTCGATGCGCCGGTCGAGGGCCCGGGCCTGCAGGCGGCCCACCACCTCGCCGAGATCCTCGGGCAGGGGCCGCTCGGCCATGGCCAGGGACGACAGCATCACGGACAGTTCTTCGGCCTCCGGAGTGGCGAGGAGAGCCCCTAAGTCGGGCGGGGTGCCCGGGTCGAGCGCCGCCACCACCGGGGCCAGGAGGAGGTAGGCGGCCCGATGCTCGGGCCGGGTGAAGAGATCCTCCCCTACCCCCGCCGTATGGATCCCCGGGTGATTCGCCAGCATCAGGCGCAGCACTTCCTGCTCGGCCTTCTCCTCACCGGTGAGGCGATCCGCCGCCGGGGCGGGGTGGGAAGGGGCCTCCTGCGCCGCCCGTCGGGCCGCCCCGTCTACTGCATCGAGCACCATCTCCCGATCGACCCCGGTACGCCGGGCGGCCTCGATGGCGTACTCGTGGCGGGTGACGGCATCCGGGTGGCGGGCAATCAGCCCGGCCACCGCCCGCACCGCCCGCCCCCGAGCCTCGGCCTCCCCCAGGTCGTAGCGCTCCAACTCCTTCTCGATGCGGAACTGCAGCAGCGGCACCGAGGCCTCCACCGCCGCTTCGAGCAGCGCGTTCTCCCCGGCGGTGGCCAGGTCGGCCGGGTCGCGGCCCGCCGGCAGCAGGGCCACCCGCAGGTCCAGATCGCCGGGGACGCTTCGTTCGAAGCCCCGCAGGCTGGCCTCGACACCAGCCTCGTCGGCGTCGAACATCAGCACCACCCGCTCGGTGAAGCGCCGCAGCAGGTCGAGGTGGCTCTCCCCCAGTGCCGTGCCGCAGGTGGCGACGGCCAGGGGCCGGCCCGCCTCGGCCAGGGCAATGACATCGGTGTACCCCTCCACCACCACGGCCAGCCCTTCGCGCACGATGGCCGACTTGGCCCAGTTCAAGCCGTAGAGCAGATACGACTTCTGGTAGATGGCGCTGTCGGGGGAGTTCAGGTACTTGGGTCCCTCGCCGCCCAAGAGCCGGGCCCCGAAGCCCACCGGGTCGCCCCGGACGTCGAAGATGGGGAACATCACCCGGTCGCGGAACCGGTCGAACAGGCGCCCGGCCCGCGAGCGGATCGCCAGCCCGGCGGCGGCCATCACCTCCTCGGGCACCTGCTGCTCGCGCAGAGAGCGCACCAGCACGTCGCCTCCGGCCGGGGAGTAGCCGAGCCGATAGGCACTCACCTGGTCGCCGCCATAGCCCCGCCCCCGCAGGTAGGCGCGCGCGGTAGCCGCATCGGATGCCCGCCGCAGCCGCTGGTGGTAGAAGGCCACCGCCTTTTCGACGGCGGCGATCAAGGCCTCCCGCCGGCTCTGGCGGCGGGCCGCCTCGGGATCGCGGTGCAAGGTCACGCCGGCCCGGCGGGCAAGCAGCTCCACCGCATCGTTGAAGTCGAGGTTGTGGGTCTCCTGCACGAAGCGAAACACGTCGCCGCTCTTGCCGCAGCCGAAGCAGTGGTACAGGCCCCGGGCCGGGTCGACCGACAGCGACGGCGCCTTCTCTTGATGGAAGGGGCAGACCGCCATGACGGCGCGCCCGGTACGCGACACCCGGGTCACCTCGCCCACCAGCTCGACGAGGTCCGTGGCGGCGCGCACCGCCTCGATGTCTTCCCGCCGGTAGGCCATCCCGCCGAGTGTACCGAGCGGCGCCGACTCCTCCCGAGGCCCCTTCAGCCGACAGCCGACACCAGCGATGCCAGCACCCCCGGTGGGTCGTGGAGGATGTGCAATCCGCCCGCCACGGCTGGGGCCGGCCCGGGGTCAGCCGCTGCCGTAGGGCTCATGGAGGCACAGGCCGTCGCGGTCGAGACCCGGCGCCAGGACGCGGCCTCCCTCGGGGGCGAGCACGGCTTCCCAAGCCGCCCGTACCGTCGCCGCGGCATCCTCCGTCACCAGCGCCACCGCCGCCGGCCCCGCCCCGCTCCACGCGGAATGGGCGGCGCCGGCCTCTCGGGCCGCCGTCACCAGGCGGCCGGTCAGCGGGGAGAGGTGATCCCGCCGTTTCTCGTGTAGTTCATCGCCGGCCGCCTCAGCCAAGAGGGCCGGATCCCCCCGCCGCAGCCCCTCGATGAGGAAGGCGAGGCGGCCCGCGGTGCGGGCCGCCGTCGCGGTGTCTACCGGCCCGCCCAGCGCCTCCCGCGCCACCGAGGTGGACAAAGCCGCCGCCGGCACGGCCACCAGGACTTGCAGGGAAGGGTGCACCTCCAGCCCGTAGATGCGCCCCGACGGGCTCACCGCCACCGCCCCGCCGTGAACCGCCGCCGCCACGTTGTCGGCATGCCCTTCGACGGCAGCCGCCGCCCGGACCACCTCCTCCCGGCTCTCGGCCAGCCCGGCGGTCGCCCGCACCGCCGCCGCCACCCCCACCACCAGGGCGGCGCTCGAGCCCAAGCCTCGCCCCACCGGGATGGGGCTCTCCACCGTCACCGCGAACGGGCCGCAGCCGGGCACCGCCGCCTCCGCGGCGCGTCGCACGAGAGCCGCCGACCCGGCATCGACCCCGGCAGAAACCAGCGACCACTCTCCCGCCGGAGCCACCGTCACCGTGCCCCGCAGGCCCAGCGCCAGGGCCACTACGTCGAAGCCGGGGCCGAGATTGGCGCTCGAAGCCGGAGCGGATGCCGCGAAACGGGCAGTGGATGAGGGCACGGCGGGCAGCATATCGGGTGGGCCCGGCGGCGGCGCCGGGAGGCGTTGATACCATCACGGCCTTCCGGGAGGTGAACATGGCCGTGGGCATCGGAGTCCTCGGAGCCGGGACGGTGGGCGGCACGCTGATCCGCCGCCTCACCCAAGAGGGGGCCGCCGTCGCCGCCAAGTCGGGCCTCGCCTTCGAGATCCGCCGGGTGGCGGTGCGCACTCCGGCCAAGGCCCGCAGCTTCACCCTTCCCCCCGGCGTGGTCACCGATCGGCCCTGGGACGTGGTGGAGGACCCGGCCGTCGAACTCGTGGTGGAGGTCATGGGCGGCCGGGACCCGGCTTTCGACCTGGTGCGGGGCGCCCTGGAACGCGGCAAGCCGGTGGTCACCGCCAACAAGGAATTGATCGCCGCCCGAGGGCCCGAACTGCTCGAGGCCGCCGCCCGCACCGGTGTCCCCCTGCTCTTCGAAGCCGCCGTGGGCGGGGCCATCCCCATCATCCGCCCGCTCACCGAGACCCTCGCCGGCGAGCGCGTGGAACGAGTGACGGGCATCGTGAACGGCACCACCAACTTCATCCTCACCCGCATGGCGGACGAGGGCACCGACTACGGCACCGCGCTGGCCGAGGCCCAGGAACTGGGGTACGCCGAGGCCGACCCCACCGCGGATGTGAGCGGGGCCGACGCCGCCTCCAAGGCCTCGATCCTGGCCAGCCTGGCTTTCGCCACCTGGGTGGACCCCGACCGGGTCTTCCGCGAGGGCATCACCGGGATCTCTCCGATCGACCTCGGCTTCGCCGCCGAACTGGGCTATGCGGTGCGCCTGCTGGCCATCGCCCAACGCACCGACGGCGGGGTCAGCGCCCGGGTCCACCCGGCGATGATCCCCCTCGACCACCCCCTGGCCGCCATCCGCGGGGCGACCAACGCCGTGCTCATCCAGGGCCCGGCCATCGGGGAACTCCTCTTCGCCGGGCCGGGCGCCGGGGGCGAGCCCACCGCCACCGCAGTGCTGGGCGACGTCATCGACGCCGCCCGGGAACTGCGCTCGGGCTCCCAGGTCGTGCCCCGGATCTCTTTCCGCCCGGGTTCGGTGGTCGATGCCGCCGAGGTGCCCACCCGCTGGTACTTGCGCCTCGAGGTGGCCGACAAGCCGGGTGTCTTGGCCCGCATCGCCGGCACCTTCGCCGACGCCGGGGTGAGCATCCGCTCGGTCTGGCAGGAGGGGCGGGGCGACGACGCCACCCTGCTGATGGTGACCCACGAGGCCCTCGAGAAGCAGCAGCGTGCCGCCGCCGCCACTCTCGCCCACCTGGACGTGGTGGAGGAGGTGGCCGCCGCCATCCGCGTCGAGGGCGAAACGGAGTGAGCGCCCCGGGCGGCCTCATCGCCGCCTACCGCGACCGCCTCCCGGTCGGCGACCGCACCCCGGTGGTGACTCTGCTGGAGGGGGGTACTCCCCTGCTGGCGGCCCCGCGCCTCTCGGCCCGGGTGGGCCGCTCGGTGTTCCTCAAGTACGACGGCGCCAACCCCACCGGATCCTTCAAGGACCGCGGCATGACCGTGGCCGTCTCCAAAGCGTTGGAGGCGGGGGCCAAGGCGGTGGCCTGCGCCTCCACCGGGAACACCTCGGCCTCGGCGGCGGCTTATGCCGCCCGGGCGGGGCTGGCCTGCGTGGTGGTACTGCCCGCGGGCAACGTCGCCCTGGGCAAACTGGCCCAGGCGATCCGCCACGGGGCGAAGGTCGTGTGCGTGGAGGGGGCCTTCGACGCCGCTCTCGAGGTAGTGCGGGCCTTCACCGCCGGCGGCGAGGCGGTGCTGGTCAACTCCGTGAACCCCTACCGCATCGCCGGCCAGCAGACCGCTGCCTGGGAAATCGTCGAGTCCCTCGGCACCGCCCCGGCGGTGCAGGCCCTCCCGGTAGGCAATGCCGGCAACATCACCGCCTACTGGAAAGGCTATCGGGAGATCGGCGAGGCGCCCCACATGTGGGGTTTCCAGGCAGCGGGGGCGGCGCCCATCGTGCTCGGCGCCCCCGTCGCCCATCCGGAGACGGTGGCCACCGCCATCCGCATCGGCAACCCGGCGTCGTGGGCGGGGGCGGTGGCCGCCCGCGACGAGTCTGGGGGCCTGATCGAGGCGGTGACCGACGACCAGATCCTGGCCGCCTACCGCCTGCTCGCCGAGGAGGAGGGGGTCTTCGCCGAACCGGCCTCTGCGGCCTCCGTCGCCGGGGTCCTGGAGTATCGGGAACGCCTGCCGGAGGGGCCGGTGGTCTGCACCCTCACGGGACACGGGCTGAAGGATCCGCAACTCGCCCTGCGGGACGTCCCCGAACTGCCCGTGATCGCCCCCACCGCCGCCGCTCTTCGCGAGTGGCTGGGCTGGTGAGCCGCTAGGGACGCGCCTTCCAGAGGTGCCGGGTCAGCGCCGCCTCGTCGGCGTGGCCGCGCAAGTGGGTGACCGCGAAGAGGAGCGCCTCCCCCGCGGTCATCTCGGAAAGAGACCCATCGTCGCGGCGACGTTGCCGAAGGGCAGCCCAGTCCACCCCCTCACCAGCATCCAGCAGGGCCCCGCATTCGGCGGCCAGGCGGTCGATCAGCGCCAGCAGCGTCTCCGGCCCGTCGGCCACGGCGGTGAACTCGCCCGGCCGGTCGCGTTCCGCCGGGGGCAGCCCGGCGGCCATGGTGAGCAGCACCCGGGTGGAGTGCATGGCGTGGGTGGCGAGCACCGCGATGGTGTTGGTGTCCTCCGGGTTCGCCGGGCGCCAGTTGAGCGCCTCGGCGGGCAGGTCGCTCACCGCCCGCCGCAGCACCTCGGTGCCTCCGGCGATGGCCTTGCGGGCGGCTTCCAGGACGGGGTCGGGCATGGCGCTCCTTTAGCTCGGCGAAGCCCGCAGGCTATCGAAGGGGCGGCGGCCTCGCTCTCGCCCTCAGCCGTCTTGGTGGAGTGCCATCACCCTGGGGTGGGGTAATGCCCGGCAATATCATCAATGTGGGGTGGGGACTGCGCCCGCCATCCTCACAGTCGATCCAGCCCGAGAACAGTGAGCAGGGCGGCATCGATTCCCCACTGCTCCTCCGGGCTGAGCCTGCCGGCCAGATCCCCCAGCCGCTGCACGTCCACCGCCCCAACCCGTTCGACGAGCACGCGGGTCCGCTCCCCGGCCACCTCGATCTCCGGCCGGAACGACGCCGACTTGGCGCTCTGCGACGTGGGGGCGATGAGCACAACCGATCGCGGCAACAAGGCATCGGCCTGGACTACCACTCCGTAGCGGCGGCCGTGTTGGTCGTGGCCTACGCCCTTGGGCAGGCGAAGGACGAGGACGTCACCCCGCCGCACGAAGCTGCTCCATGAGATCGGCCACCCGCATCATCTCGGCCCGGTCGTCCTCGTCCGCCTCGAGGGCGGCAGCCTCCTCCGCGAGGAGACGCCTGGCCCGGAGGCGATCGGCGGCCTGGATCAGCGCGGTCCTGATGGCCTGGGAGCGGCTCAATCCGGTCGCTTCGAGCCTGCCGAGCGCCCGCAGGGCTTCGTCGTCGAGTCGCACGGAGATGGCCTGTGACATGCGG
>Ga0209164_1002859_pt1 | contig 17282 bp, 17 predicted proteins | sample MTBNYHSulfiMetaG_FD_187458 | JGI IMG/M metagenome (GOLD analysis project Ga0209164, IMG submission 187458) | Enrichment culture microbial communities from rom New York Harbor, USA that are MTBE-degrading - MTBE-NYH (New York Harbor Sulfidogenic)... | ecosystem: Environmental > Aquatic > Marine >...
AAGTACTTGACATTTTGCCTTGAATACGTATTTACTACCCGTAAAGCTGTGCAAACGGCATAAAGTTCCGGACATAGGCCATGAATAGCAACCACTCCAAACCCATCCGAGCGCCTGAAGATTCCCGTGATCGTGAGGTCACGGGCCGGTCGCCTATGCCGGGGAACGTCTTCAGGCGCTCCTTCATTTTGGGGCTTCAGATAGGCAGAGGCACGAAAACCTTCGAATAAAGCCAGAGGAAGGGAGGTGCGGACATGGATAAGACAAAGCCAGCCACCCTTATCACGTCTCATTTCCCAAATGTGGGGGAAATGCCGGTCTCGTGGGGATTGGCCAAAGAGATCCGCCCTGCGGATGATCACAAGGCCATCGTAGACCTCGATACCGGTAAGCTCTTCTCAATCGTCTCCAAAGGCTACCGGATCATTCGCCACGAGGAGGCAATAGCGCAGGTCGAGCAAGCCATCGCCGGCACACAGGAGCTCGGGCAGTACCAAGCCGTCACCGAGTTTTCCAACGACGGTGGCCGCATGAAAAGAACGTACCGATTCCCGGGGATTATGATTGAAGTCAGAAAGGGCGATCTCATCCACCCCGAACTCCACCTATTCAATAGCTATGACACCAAGTGGCCCTTTGTCGTTTTCCTCGGAGCCTTCCGGGTGGTCTGCACAAACGGGCTGGTGGTGGGGGAGAAGTTTCTCCACCTCCGTAAAAGGCACATTTACGAGCTCGGGCAAATTGATGTCGGAGAAGAGGTGAGCACAGCCCTCAAAAGGTTCAAGCATCAGGCCCGGCAGTGGAAGGGGTGGACTGAGAGAAGGTTGACCAAGAGGAGCTATGAAAAGGTGATCGAGGTCATGAAACTGGGGATCAAGGCAAGGGAACTGATTGAGCAGAAGATTGCCGAGCAGGCCGACGATTTCGATCCGGATGGCTTCCCTATCATCAGCTTGTGGGACTTTTACAACGTCCTGGCCTGGCATACCACTCACAACGCGGTTTCCTTGAATCATCGGGTGGATATGGAAGCCCGGCTGCGGGCGGCGAGTGTTCATTGGAGGGGGTGATTTCATTCGATTCGCCGGCATTCCGGCTGGGCCCCGAGACTCTGAAGGCGATCTATTTCCTCCTAAAGTTATGAAGACCTCACTTGGATTTAAAAAAATGCTTGAAAATATCGAAACCTGGAGCGAGAAACTCTTGAGAGTCAATTCTCGGGGCGAAACAACTACTTTGGAGTTCATGGGCTAGGCGGCCGACGCCGAAAAGGACAACCCTATTCCCTGCCTGTGAACAAATTAGCGGGAAAGGAAGGTGATTTCTATGAAAGGAGTTGCTGTCGTCGTAATCCTCGATGAAAACGCCGAGGCGGACAAGCAGAGATCCATAAAAAAGTTGGCAAGAGATGTGCGGCAGTTGTTTGAGAATCGGATGATGGAACGCACCCTGATAGAAATGGCAGAAGAGCCCTTGCCTGGCGAGCCAGAAGGTAACTGCCACAACATTGCCATGGCATTTATGACCGATTTGATACTCGCGAAGCGGGCTCAAGGATGGTCTTGGGTGCAGGGTGAAAGCACAACAAGGAAACCGCTAGGTGGGAAACCTTGGCTACATAGCTGGATCGAGTGCAACGGTTTTGTCGTTGACGTAACACTAAAGCATATTGAGCAGCCGGATACACCAACTGTCATTATCGGAGAGGCAGAGTTCTACTACAAGACAAAGGAGATTACGAGAATTCTAAGAAGAAGAAATGCCAAACAGACACGTAAATGGATGTTTAAACATACCAAAGGGCAGGCAACATTTACTGCCTAGGCGGCCGGCGCCGAAAAGGACAACCCTAGTCCCTGCCCAGGATGAACCATAGGGATAGAAAGGAGGTATTTCATGGCCAAGGTTAAGAAGCGTGGCAACAGTTACCAGATTGACTACATTGACCCGCACGGCAAGCGGGTCAGGAAGTCATTCAAGAAAAAGAGGGAGGCGGAGGCAGAGCTGGGGAAGCGGGTGTCTCTCATCGCGGAGAATCGATACCTGGATGTGAAAAAGGACTACAAAACGACGCTGAAGGAGCTTCTTGAGAAATATGCGGAAAACCATCGGTATCAAGCCAGCTACAAGACCGGCAAAAAGGCCTATCTTGAGAATTTCAAAAAACATTTCGGCGAAGACACTCGCCTTTCAAATATCAAATATGTGGACCTTGAATCCTACAGAAATCAGGTAAGATTGAAACCCACGCATTTCCACACCATTCGGAAGGATGCAAGCGTTAACCGGGAGATGGCCTGTTTGCATCACCTTTTTTCCAAGGCGGTAGAATGGGACATGATGGAGCAAAACCCTTTTGAGCGGGGCCACTGCCTCCTTTTGAAGGAAAACAATAAGCGTCTTAGATACCTGACAGAAGAGGAAATCCGTAGATTACTCGATTCTTGTAAAGGCCATATTCGGGAGATCGTTGAATGCGCTCTAAATACGGGGATGAGACGAGGCGAGATACTAAACCTCAAGTGGTCCCAAATCAGGAATGGTTTCATCTACCTCCAAAAGACGAAGACAAATAACGCCCGACAGATACCGATCAACGATGATCTACAGAGGCTGTTTGAGAAGATCAGGACGAAAAAGGAGAAACCGAAAAAGAAGAATATAATTGGTCTAGACGGCAAGCCCGTTCAAAACCGATCGAGCAAAAGCGAGTACGTTTTCAATTATCACGGGCGACAGGTCAACGAGGTTAAACGATCGTTCAAGAAAGCTCTTGAAGATGCCGGGATTGAAGATTGCCGATTTCATGATCTCAGGCACACCTTTGCAAGTCATATGGTCATGCGCGGAGCCAGCATTAGGGAAGTACAGGAGATTCTTGGGCACAAGAGTCTGACCATGACCGTACGCTACGCCCATCTTAGCCAAGAGCACAAAAAGAAAGCGGTCAATCTCTTGAACGGACTGACCGCCCCTACCCCCGAAAACAAGCCTGCCGATTATATCAATCCCGATATGTCACAAAATGTCACATTTTTGGAAAAAATCAAAAAAAAGAGGCTAGAAAATAGCCTAACCTCTTGATATTGCTGGTGGGCCTGGAAGGACTCGAACCTTCGGCCAATTGATTAAGAGTCAACTGCTCTACCAACTGAGCTACAGGCCCAAAATGATCCAAATTCATGCGGCTGACGGATTTGAAGACTTTGTCTCACTTGTGTCGGACGCCTTTGCTACTCTTCGTCCCGCACCTGTCCCTCATGTTTCGTGATCGAAGAGTTTTTATTGCAGAGACTGTCCCCGGTTGTCAAGCTCTTTCTCCGGAATCGGTGGTTCTCGGGAGATCGCAAGCTCCTCAACCGTTTTTAGGCCGATACCCGGTATCCTGTGCACCGGCAGACAAAATACAGCAAAGAAGAAGCGCTTAAGGCAAGGGATGCCGCTCAGCATGTCCACGATGCAGTAAAGGAGGCCCTTGAGGACATCACCGGGCCGCTAACTCTCTATGAATGCTCCGTGCTCTTGCGCTCTGAACGCTCTAAACGGTCTAGGTCTGAACGCTCCTAACGCTCGGGATCCTGGTATCCAATGCCGAAAAGATTGAGCCTGAAGCCGTGCCAGAGTTTTCCAATCGCGCTGGACTTGGCCACGATGACGTCCTGGGCTTCGATCGGGAAATTCCAGGTTTCAGGCTTGGAGAGATCGAGGGTCTGCATGTCACGTTGTCCTCCCTTGTTGCGGATGACAACGATCTCGTCCTTGAGCGCATAGGGCACCAGCCCGCCTGCCGCCACGATCGCTTCCTGCAGCGTAGTGCTCTGCCGAATCGAGTAAGACCCCGGGCGCCGCACGGCCCCGTCCACAAAGTACTCGCCCGCTTCCCCCACGTAAATCACATCCCCGCCGTTTATCTCCACGTTCAGCTCCGTCACGCCCTCCCCGATAAGCTTGTTCAAGTCCACGTAGAAGACCCCTTCCGCCGGTCCTTCTTCCCCGGCCGGTGTCGTTCCCATGCGGCGAATCTGGACGGTACGGGAAGCCTTGTCCGTCAAACCGCCCCCAAGGGCCATGACATCGAGCAAACGCTGCTTCGAGACATAGTCATACGTTCCGGGGTTCTTGAATTGCCCCACCAGCGTGACCCGTTGGCTGTAGTGCTCTGCGACGAAGATGCTCACATGAGGATTCTTGATGTACTTCTCGCCATAGGCTCGCTCGATCAAGGTCTCGGCCTCCCGTGCGGTCATGCCTTTGACCTTTGTTTGTCCGAGCAAAGGAAGGGTGACAAATCCCCTGGAGCTGACCCTGGCCCTGGTGCTTAATTCCTTGGCTTCGAAGATGTCGATCTGCAGAAGATCGCCGGAGCCGAGGATGTAATCGCCCGGGTCTGCATGAAGTTGAGCCTGGCTCAGGAGTTTTTCATTCAGTGTTTCGATCTCGCGGGTCTGCCGGCCGTGAAGAAGGCTCTCGGGACTCGAAGCCCCGCCCGTCACCCCGGCTTCATGGAGCTGGTAGGGCGAACCGGCGGAGCATGCTGAAAGAAAACAGCATAACAGAAACACCAGCGTTCCCTGGAACAGTCTGAACTTAACGCGCTTCAAATCCCTGCACACAACTTTCCAGCCCAAATTTCTCCACACCCTCCTGCGGGAGACATACGCCTGCCTGCAAGGGGACGCACCCCGGCTGCGATTGCAGCCCGGAGGCCTAATTAGGCTCAAAGGGGCTTGTAACCGGAGGGGAGGCGCCGCCGTCTCCTCCCGATGATGCTACAAGCGCCGCGACGCCGACAGCCGCCCCGACGGCCAGGGCGCCGACGACAAAAGGCTTATGGCCGGTCGATGCGGCGGCGGCACCACTGCTCTCCAAAGCTGCCTGGGCTTTTTGAATCATCACGCTGTTGCCGGCTTCAATCGCGGAGCCTGCCCCGGCCTTTGCGAGCAGCAGGTTACCGCCTTCGATCACCCCGATTTCCATGCGGTTGTCTTCGAAAAGGAGGTAGCCTTTTATCATGGGCGTCCCGGTGGAGGCACTGATTATAGTTCCCTGAACGGTCACCGTGTCCTGAGGCGTACTCAGGGTCAGGGTGCCCCTCACTTCGGCCAGCGCGAAATACACGCGGCCCTGCTCCACGAATATATCCGTCCCGCCGGAAAGGGGCGTCACCGAGAACCGCGTGTTCTCGTCGGCCACCAGATAAATACCCTCCAGCCTCACGCCGCATTTTTGGGCGGATGTAAGAATCTTCCCGGCCGGCAGGGGCGCCTCGCTGCTCAATTCACCTGTTTTACGGGCGCCTTCATAAATGAAGACTTTTCCCTCGGGGATTACCCGGGCACCTCTGAAATCAGCCCCCAGAGCACTGCCGCTCAAACCCAGGAAAAACAAAAAAACGACCGCCTTCACAAGCCAGTTTTTCCTAAAATGTCTAGCCATGGCCCTCCTCTTTCCTCAAGAAAATAGGTGTTCTTATTCTTATAATGACGGCGTGAGATCTTTTGAGGTTATCACATTTACCATGGTAACGCAGTTCCTGTCAAGATTTTATGGTGATTATACCCTTTATATGCTCCTTGCCGACGCCCTCATATGGGATAACTTGCAGCGGTTTGGGGAGGAAGAAAGCCTGTAAAAGGCGACCACGGTGCACCACTGAGCTCTGTGGCAAAAACCCGTTTTTGGACAAGCATGAGCGGCAATATCCCAATAGCATCGACTCACGCATGCCCTTTTGCGCCGCCCTGCAGTGCATAGTGTTCGATCAACGAGAGGAGGTGCTTGAGACTGGCGGGCTTGGTGATAAAATCAACCGCGCCTCTTTCAACGGCTTTCAGGCCCATGTCGGGTTCAGCAATTCCCGTTAGTATGATCACTGGAGTGGATGGAGACATTTCCCTGATCCTGTTGAGAACCTGAAGACCTTGCACATCGGGCAACACGATATCGAGGAGAACTGCGGCGGGCTCCTTTTTCATTTGCTCCAAGGCCTCCTTCCCGCTGCCCGCACACATGACTCGATGCCCTTTTTTCTCGAAAAAGGACTTGAACAGCTTCCGGATTTCGAGGTGATCATCAACCACCAGGATGCTGGTCATGGTTTGATCTCCGAAGTTTCGAAAAGTGAACTACAGAGTATGCCCCTTTTCCCGGAACAACCTTAAGCATGCATTCGCTGATTCGACATCGTAGAGTCTACCCTTGTTCTTCTCTATTTCCTCTAATGCCGGTCCTATTCCCAATGCCGGTCTATAAGGCCTGTGGCTGGAAATCGCCTCTACTACATCGGCAACAGCTAATATGCCGGCCTCGAGCAGTATCTCGCCTGATTTCAACCCGCGAGGATAGCCGCTTCCGTCAAGTCGCTCATGATGCTGAAGAACTATTTCGGCGATGGGCCAGGGGAAATCAATTTCTTTCAGGATTTCATAGGCTCGTTCGGGATGCTGCTTAATGATCGAAAATTCGATATCGTTGAGAGCGGTAGGTTTTGAGAGGATTTCAGCAGGAACGGATATCTTTCCTATGTCGTGGAGAATTCCTGCGGTCCTGACGCATTCGATGAGATCGTGTTCCAACTGCATTTCTTGAGCGATGCGGCGAGCCAGGTCCGACACTCTTCTTTGATGTGCCGAGGTGTAAGGATCCCTGGATCCCATGGCAAGAGCCATGGCCTCGACGGTGCCTCCGAGCATCTTTCTAAGTTTTTCCAGACCATGGTTTCTTTCCTCTTCAGCTTTCTTTTGCGCCGTAATATCCCGCAAGTTGGTGACAACCTTATCCTTCAGGTATGTGGTCCTGAATTCCACATCCTTCACTTGCCCGTCTTTACAGGTAACCTGAAACTGGTGATCGATTCCCGTCCCCATGGCTCGCCAGTCCTGTTTCCACGCCATGATTACTCGTTTCCTGTATTGCGGGTCCGGATAGGCTCTTCGAAAGAATTCCCGACCTTTTGGTATGTCCTCAACCGTGTACCCGGTGATCCTGGTGAACTCGGGATTCACATAGAGATATTTCCCCGATGATTCTATGAGCGCGACACCGCTGAGTTCGTTCTCCAGGATCGTGTGAAACATCTCCCTTTGCTCTTCCAGATGCTCCTGCATTTGCTTACGCACCGTAATGTCATGAAGGAAGAGCAGAAGAAATATTTTCTTGCGCAGCCTCATCGTCGCGGCCGATACCTCCAGATGCACCGACCGTCCGTCCTTTCTTATCCCCCTCACTTCATATCGGTCGGGCGTCGTTTGATTCATTTCCTTCTTTCTGTTAATGTTCATCACCCTTTGCCTGTCATCGGGATGAAGCCACGCAAAGGGGATTTCCTGAAAGACCTCGTCTCTATTCCGATAGCCGAAGATTTCCAGGAACTTCTGATTCACGTAGAGGTATTCGTCGCCGCGCAGAATCGTTATCCCGTCATTTGACGAGTCAAAGGCGGTCCTGAAGCGCAGCTCACTCTCCCGCAACTCCTCCTCCGCCTTCTTGTGCTCAGAGATATCCATGAGGACCCCTCTTAATCCAAGGGGTATTCCGTCCTTCACTATGGGGCTTGACTGGATCAGAACCGGAAAAGTCGTCCCGTCTATCCTGAGCGCCTCGTATTCCTCCACCACGGCTGTTCCGCCGGCCAGGACTTTCATAATGTTCTCTTGCGCACGGGCGCGGTCCTTCGGTGAGATCATCTGGAGGGCCGTGATCCCGCGCTCCAAATCCTCCCGGGTGTACCCGAAAGCGTCGAAGGCCCTCTGATTTACGAAGGTGAGGTTGCCGATAACGTCCATCTCCCAGACGATGTGGGGCAGGGATTCCAGCAGGGCTCCGAGCCTTTCCTCGGTCTCCCTGAGATTTTTTTTGATTTCTTCGATATCCTCTATCGGGCTGTACTGGAAAACGTTGGGCTCCTTCTGTGGGGTAAAGTTCATAGGCAGTCCTTTTCATGCAAGGTCGCTGAAGTTGTCGATCTCGCGGAAGCGAATGGTGACTGCGGATTTGTGGAGTTTAAACGGACATCTGGAACTCGAGGTCGCCGCCCTTTCCATCTATCCTGATCGTGACACTCTCTGCTTTTCCCAATCCCGCAACTCTTCAAGACTATCCGCAGGTACAGGGCACCTTCAGCGCAAGTCGATCAACATTCGTCAAATCCAACCGGCCTTAGAATTTTTGTCATCCTTTCGTAAGGACTCGAGAAAGCAGGAAAGCTGCAGTGCGATTTGAACTCCAATGCCCGGAACAGGATAATTCCCATTGAAAAACGTGCGGTTCCGGCTGCCCGGATCGGTGAGGAAATACTTTGCCATCATCTTCGGGATCTTCGGACGGCGGCGGGAAACTGTCCCGTCATCGATTTGAACGTCATTTTTCAGGCAGCGGTCGATGTATTTTGCTCTTTCTTTGAGTTCAAAGAAACATCTTGCGGAAGTTCCGTGCAGGATATGCAGATTCCCCATACGAACTATCCCTCAGGTTCGGCCTACGGGCTTTGGACGGTAAGAGTATGTTTTGCCATGGATTCTATCGAGACTCAAATAGAGCGCGCAATACCGCAGAATACGTATTTTACCTCAGTAGAAATACGGAGAGGCGATCTCTGTATCTCTTTTCAACGGATGCCTGGTTGGGAAGGGAAAGTTCGCGAAACCGGCGGGTCAGGGCATAAGTCGTCTCTCAAGAGTGTCATAAAAACACATTTTGAACCGCGTGTCGGACCAGTTCAGCCGTGTTTTTTACGCCAAGTTTCTCCATGATGTTCGCCCTGTGGGTTTCAACGGTGCGCACACTGATATTCAACGCAACAGCGATCTTACTGTTGGTTTTTCCTTCGGCGATCAGCTTCAAAATTTCTCTTTCCCTCATTGTCAGGGGCTCCGGGATCGTTCGCTCCTCCCCGGCCAAGAGGGCTGAAATCCCTCTTGAGAGGAAAGCGGACATGGCTTTAGTCACGTATATCGCCCCGTCGCGGATCGTCTCTATCGCGGCAAAAAGCTCTTCATCCGAGTCCTCCTTGAGAAGATAGCCCTGGGCGCCCGCCGCAACGGCATGATACAGATACTCCCTGTTCTTGTGCATTGTGAGGATAAGAATTTTCAGGTCGGGGAAAACTTTTCTGATCTCCCGGGCCACCTCGATACCACTCATGTTGGGCAAGCCGATATCCAGGATGGCAAGGTCGGGCTGCAGCTCCTTAACCAAGGCGACAGCTTCGGCACCATCAGTCGCCTCCCCCACCACATTGATCCCCGGCATTTCGCTTATGATCTTCCTGATCCCCTGCCGGAAAAGCACGTGGTCGTCCGCCAAGATTACCCGGTAAGGTTCCATCACTTAGCACCCGAGTCCTCAAGCGGAATCGTCAGCGAGATTCTCGTGCCCCCTCCTTCCGGACGACTGCTTATTTCCAGTGTTCCGCCGATCAAATAGGCTCGTTCCCGCATCACAGTAAGCCCTAATCCTTTTTGTACCCCTGCTCTTGTCCCTGCCTCGAGTGGGTCGAATCCCTTGCCATTATCCTCAACAAAAAGCGAAAGGCTCCCGTTTTCTTTCCTCGTTTTAATTCTCACATGATTTGCCCCCGCATGCTTCATCACATTGGTCAACGCCTCCTGGCAGATCCTGTAGATGTTCCTGGCTGCCTCCTTTGAGATAAGGGCATCGATGTCGCTGATGTCGAGGGAGACTGAAATCCGGCATTCCTCCGTAAGATTTTCCGCCAGGTATCGTAAAGCAGGGCTAAAACCCAGGTCGTCGAGAAGGGCGGGGTGCAAGTCCCTGGAAATCTTGCGTACCTTCTCGATAACCTCTTCGATAAGCTCGACCGCCCCTCCGATGTCGTTCTCTGTTTGGGGCTGGATAGGATGCAAGGTCTTTTCTATTGATCTCACCCGGTGCATGAGGATCGCCATGGATTGACCCAGCTCGTCGTGTAACTCCCTGGAAATCCGTCTCCGTTCTCTCTCCTGGGCCTTGATAAGCTCGGCCGGCAAGGATCTCAGTCTCTCCTCGGATTGTCTCAGCATCTGCTCCGTTTTTCTGCGTCCGGTGATATCATGAACCACGACCGTGGCCCCTTTGACCTTTCCGTTTTCGCACACAGGGTTGCTGTTCACGGCCACCCACAGTTTCCGGCCCTTTTTCGTCATGATCTCGTATTCCACGGCTTCAGGAACATCTTCACCGGCCATTATTTTTCTGACCCTTTGCGCATAATGAATCTTCCCCTCATGAGACAGGAAATCCTCGGGAGCCATCGAAAGAAATTCTTTCTCAGTGTAGCCCGCATACTTGCACATGACATCATTCACGGTGACGAATCTCTGTTTAAGAAAATCCACCTCGTAAATCCCTGCCGGAGCATGGTTGAAAAGTTGTCTGTATCGTTTTTCGCTCTCCCGCAGAGCTTCTTCCGCCTGCTTTCCTTCGGTCACATCCAGACCCAGGCACTGGTATTCCTTTAGATCGCCCGCCTCATCAAAGAGCGCCCTATCGATGCGGTGCTGCCATCGTTTGATCCCATCAGGTCCAATCACTTGATGCTCATAAGCTACCACGGGGTTCTCTTTGGTCGGGGAAGCGAAACCGTCCTTCACCTCACGGCGTTCCTCCGCCGGAATGAACTGGAAGAAGTTCCGGCCGATAAGATCCTCTCTCTTGCGGCCGAAATAGTCGCAGTAGCTGTTGTTCACGAAGGTCAGGGTCCCGTCCGGAAGGAACCGGCATACCAGGGCCGGCATGTCTTCTACGAGGGAGCGGTATCGTTCTTCGCTTAAGATCATGGCCCTTTCGGCCTGCTTGCGCTCGGTGATGTCCCGCGACACGCCCAATATCCCGACGGCGCGACCGTCAGGGTCTCGCAAGAAGGACATCTTTGCTTCCGTCCACATCGTGGATCCATCCTTACGGTATCCTTCCATCTCCATGGTGCGGACCCGAGAGGGATCGCTCCGGGGTTCCTTTTCCATCGCCAGTTCTTCGGAGAAGGCTTGGACGGCAAGTTGAATCGATTGGGGAGTATAGGATTCTTCCATCGTAAGGGCCATCGCCTCTTCAACGGTGTACCCGGTCAGTTTCTCGACCGAGGGGCTGATGTACGTAAACCGCAGATTCATATCCCTTGTGAATATGACGTCGGAGACATTCTCGGCAAGCAACCGATATCGTTCCACACTCTCCAGCATCGTCGCTTCCACCTCTTTCAGATGGGTGATGTTCCGGATCACGCTCACCCAACCGGTGCGCTCTCCCCTTTTATTGAGGAGGGGCGCCACATCGTGTTCGGTGGAAAAGAAGGTTCCATCCCTTCTCTTCATCCGAAGATCGTCAAGATGAATGAATCCCTGTCCGCGGATCTCAGGGTGCAGGCGCTTCTGAAAACCCTCGAAGGCGGTTCGATCGATGTGCAGGCCCTCGGTTGTCTTGTTCAGTATCTCGTCGCGCGAGTAGCCGAACATGCTCTCAGCGGCCGGATTGCAGTCGACAATTCTGGGAGGAGTTCCGTCATCGAGAATGAAAACGGCGTCCATCCGGCCGCTCAAGGGCTTGTCGCTCGATTCTTTGGACGGTTGGGCCGTCCCTCGCGCCCTTTTCTCTAGAAGGGCTTGTTCCAGCTCCTCGACTCGTCTTCGCAGCTCTTCGTAGGTCGGATTGTCAGGCATTCCCAACTCTCTGGCTGTCAAATCGTCGGATTTCGGTTGGAGCCTCCCCTCTGTCGGCTCGGAGTTCCTCCCGGAGTGGGGAGGCACACTCCGGCATTGTCCAAGAAGAAGTCGTTTTCTCTTTACAGAAATGAGTGAAGGGCGTCAACCGGCTTTCGTTCCCTGTCTCCGAAGATGGTCGGGAGGCAGGAATGGGAACGTAGAGTCCTCAATAAGCGTAGTGGGGCTAGGAAGCTGCTTTCTTACGGCTCTTGGACTTCTGTCCAGCCTCCCCGAGTTTCTCTTTTGCCTCTCCAGCCCCCATTCCTCTTATCGAGAGTAGGGCTGCCTTGGTTTTGTCTCTCAGTTTCAAAGGGCCTTCCTTCTTTTCCCAGAGGTAGACCGACTGCTCGGCGACTCCCACCAGTTTTGCAAACTGCGCCTGAGAAAGCCCTAACCTCTTCCTGAGACTGCGTATGGTTTTCGATGTTACCCGGGCCTTGTCCTTTTGCTCGGGAAGCTTCTCCACGGAGGGTGCCCTTTGTTTACCCGCCTCCGCAGCCAGTCGCTTGATTTCCTTTTCCAGCGTGGCGATTCTCTTCTTCAGGTCGCCGATGCTCTTTCTGATGCCGGCTTGGGACTTTCCAAGACCTCCGGCCGCGTTCCTGATCTCTTTCCGGCTGATTCTGGCAATCTCATCTTTCAGCACTTTCGCAACGTTCGCCATGGCGTGAACTCCTTTCCCTTCCCCTTCGAGTTGTACTTGGGAGATGATGATGAACCCGAGGGGGACTTCTTTGGTTTCCTAGTCCCTGATCGACCTCCTCTTCTTCAGGAGGAGCTCGAAAAAATCTGTCATGCCCTCACTCCTTGTGCGTCGTTTCAGAGGATTCTACCAGGAAAATTTGGAAGAACAAGACAAGTTTCACAGGAAAAGCAGGGGATTCCGGAAATGACACAGCGGGTTGCGCATAGTGTCGCAGGTTCTGTGCAGGCATTCATTGTCTCGAGCGGATTGGAGACGGATTGAAATTGTCAGGGAAGGGAGATATATTGCGCGTCATACCCCCCGTGTTTTCAAGGCATAGCGGCAAGATTCCGGAAAGGGGCGACTGAAGTGAAATATAGATCAAGGGGCCATCTTATCCGTGAACTGCTGAGGCTTCTTCGCTCACTGGACACCATGAAAGCCAAAACGGTAAGGGATATCTCCGATGAGTCCGGCATGGGGCTGCGGCAGGCGTATCGGTGGCTGGGAACACTTGAGGAGGAAAAGCTGGTGCAGAAATTCGACAGGTCGCCGGCAAGGTACAGGCTGAAACCGATCGGAACCAGATTGAGGAAGAGCGTGAGGAGTGAATAGCCCGGGAAGAAACAGGATCGTTTACAGTCCGTAACCGAAAGAGCCGGTTGGTTCGAGAGGGGCTTCGACTCGGAAGTCTCCCGCGAATATTGCGAAAGCAATGAAAAGTGCAGGCGCGCCCGGCAGGACTCGAACCTGCGGCCTACGGGTTCGAAGCCCGGCGCTCTATCCAACTGAGCTACGGGCGCAAATGAGCTATTTTTTTAACAGCAGTCCCGGGTTTTGTCAACAGGAAATCAAACAAATTTTTCTTGACATCGCCCGGGAGATAAATTATTTATTGATGTTTCGAATTTTGATCTCAAGGATACTTCATGTCATGAAGACACTAATTCCCAATGATGCAGAAATAGACAGGAAATGGTACCTTGTGGACGCGGAGAACAAGGTGCTGGGAAGACTTGCCAGCAGGATCGCGTCGCGATTGAGGGGCAAGCATAAGCCTGTCTTCACCCCCCATGCGGACACGGGCGATTTCATTGTGGTGATCAACGCCGAGAAGGTCTCCCTAACGGGTTCCAAGGCGACCGGAAAGGTCTACTACCACCATACCGGTCATATCGGCGGGATCAAGGAAATCACGACGGAGAAGCTCCTGGCCAAGAAGCCGGAACAGGTCCTGCGCCTGGCCGTCAAGGGGATGCTTCCCAAAAACAGCCTTGGAAGGCGACAACTCAGAAAGCTGAAGATTTACGCAGGCCGTGAACATCCCCATGAGGCCCAGAAACCGGAGAAGTTGGAGATATAATCAAAAATGACTGAAGAAAAATTTCACGCTGTGGGCAGAAGGAAATCGGCTGTGGCCCGAATCTGGCTGAAACCCGGCACAGGTGCGATCACAGTCAACAATCACCCTATCGATCAATACATGAACCGTGAGTCGGATCGCCTGCTGGTCAAGCAGCCCCTCGCTATTGTCGATGCAGTGAACAAGTACGACATCTCTGTAAGCGTAAGGGGCGGCGGAATGTCCGGGCAGGCAGGAGCCATCCGCCACGCCATCAGCCGTGCCCTGATCCTTGCGAACCCCGATCTGCGTCCCCCGTTGAAGAAGGCATCCATGCTCACCAGGGACGCCCGGGTGAAGGAACGAAAGAAATACGGACAACGGGGCCCCAGGGCAAGGTTCCAGTATTCGAAGCGCTAAACCACGCGCGATGGGTTTCGTCGCTCTCAACCTGTCCCACTCTATTTACGGGCTAAGACTCAGTCTCTTCGAGCAGGAAGGGAAGCCGCTCTCGGCTTCCCTTCCTGTTTTTTTCCGGGAACGAAAAGGATGAATCGTGGGGGAAAAGACCGTCCGTTTGGTCCTGGAGTATGACGGGAGCCGGTATTTCGGGTGGCAGAGACAAAGGGAGGAGCCAACCATCCAAGGCGTCCTGGAAGAAGCGATTTATCGCATCACGGGCGAGCGCAGTTCCCTCATCGCTTCCGGCAGAACAGACGCCGGCGTCCATGCCCTCCACCAAGTCTGCCATTTCAGAACTTCCTCTGAAACGGCTCCCGAGGCGCTGAAGAGGGGTCTGAACGCATTGACCCCGCACAACATTCTTGTGAAGGATGTCCGACAGGCTCCCCATGATTTCCATGCCCGCTACAGCGCCAGGAGCAAGACCTATGAGTACAGAGTCCTGAACCGTCCTGACCCCGATGTCTTTGTCCGCGCCTACGTCTGGCATGTGCCCCACGGTCTCGATTTGGGCGCCATGGAATCGTGCATGGATATACTTCCGGGCAGACATGATTTCACTTCTTTCCGATCGTCGGGAAGCACCAACGTGAACCCGGTCAGGGAGATGATGCGTTCGGAACTTCATCGTTCCGATCCCCATCGTTTGGTATTCGTCTTCGAAGCGGACGGCTTCCTGCGGCACATGGTGCGCAACATCGTGGGAACGATCGTCGAAGTAGGGCGGGGAAAATTCAGCTTCGATGATTTCGTTCGCATCCTCGAGGCCGGAGACCGGCGTCTGGCCGGAACAAAAGCTCCTCCCCAGGGCCTTTTTCTCACGACGGTGAAATACGAGTGAAAGCCCCGGGCCCATGGCGCAAGGCGCAGGAATCTCCCCTCCTCTCTCTCCGTTTACCGTGAAAATCCCCCCCTTGTCCCCTTTTCAAAGAGGGGGGAAGTTGGCGTGAATCATTGAGCCTCCCCCCTGTTAAAAGGGCATCGAGGAGGGATTTTCTTGCGCGGGGGCGACAGGATGCTCTTTGTCGCGAGTGTTTACGGCTCCCCCAGCTTGACCGAGCTTTCCGTGATCGTGTCCAGGACCGTGGTATGAACCTGGCGGAAGACTTCGTCAAAGGAACTCACGGACAACCTGCCGATCTCGATGAACTTGATGACGATCTCTTTGGCCACCTTGAGGGCCATTTCCTCTTCCTGTTTCATCGCCCACCCTCCTGCAAATAAAAGCCCCCGCTGTGGAAGAAGGCATTTCTTTCGATTCAGCGGGGGCCTTTGCGTTAAGAAGAACCCGGCTAGAGCCCTCCTTGTGCAAACTTTCGGCACAGCTCGATCATAACGTCAAAAGACCTTTTTGGGCTATTCCCACACTCCGGGAACAATAGCGCTGCACTTCGGACATCGCCCCCCTTCGATCACATGCTTACGGACGGAGAAGCCGTGCCGGTCGATAAGGATTTCCCTGCACTGGTGACAGTAAGTTTTTTCACCAAGATCGCCGGGAAGGTTCCCGGTGTAGACGTACTTGAGCCCCGCCTCGTAGCCGATGTCTCTTGCGGTGCGGATGCTCTCCGGCGGCGTCGCCCGGATGTTCGTGAGTTTGTATGTGGGATGGAACCGGCTGATGTGCCAGGGAATGCCGGGGTCGAGGCCCGCCAGGAATTTCGCCAGCTCGGTCAGCTCCTCCCTGGAGTCGTTTTGCCCCGGGATAAGAAGGGTCGTCACCTCAAGCCATATCCCCAGCTTCACCATGGTCTCAAGGGTTCTCAGGACCGGTCCCAGCCTCGCCCCGCACAGCTCCTTGTAATATCTGTCGGTGAACGCCTTTAAGTCCACATTGGCGCCGTGAAGATCCGGATGAATCTCATTCAGACATTCTTCCGTCATGTAGCCGTTGGAGACAAAAACATTTCTCAAGCCTTTTCGGCAGGCAATGCGGGCTGTGTCCGCTGCAAGCTCGAAAAAGATGGTCGGTTCCGTGTATGTATAAGCGATGGTGGATGATCCGGTGTCGAGTGCGTCCTGTACGATCTTTTCCGGAGAGACCTCCTCACCCCATATCTGCCTCCGGTCCGCCGGCAATTGAGAAATGTCGGCATTCTGGCAAAAGAGGCACCGGAAATTGCATCCTGCAGTGGCGATCGAATATGACCGAGACCCGGGCAGGAAGTGAAACAGGGGCTTTTTCTCAATGGGATCCACGTGTCTCGCTATGAGTTTCCGATATACCAGGCTGACGAGGGTTCCCTCCTGATTTTCCCGGACATTGCAGATTCCCCTCGACCCGTTCCTGATCAGGCACCTGTGGCTGCAGAGAAAACAGCGAACCTTCAGGTCATCCTTCTTTTCGTAGAGATAGGCCTCTTTCATTCCTCACCTCTCCCATGGTGGCCGCCCTGACCACGGGGCCAGCCTCTTCCAGGCGGACCTTCAACGGCGTTTCGATCGTCCTCACACGGCAATTCAGGGCGGCTGAAAGGCCGATGAAAGCTCCGAAAGGGCAGCTTTCAAGGTACCACTTTTCCGAAAAAAGCCCGCCGATCCTTTCCAGCACCGGCGCCTTCACCTGGGCGCAACGCCACTTGATCGGCACTTCGCCAAAGGCGGAATGCACGAAGAACTTCAGTTCCCACAAATTGTACGGAGTGGCATAAGTGAAGAGGGTCTTCCGAAAAAAGCTTCGCAGCTTCACGCAAAGGCAATACCAGGAGAAGCTGTTCGTGACCCCGATAAATACCGCGCGCCTCGCCACGCGGCCCGCCTCCATGAGCGCCTCCAAGGGGCGGTCCAGAAATTCGAGAGTGTTGATCAGGAGGGCCGCATCAAACTCATTGTCCTGGAAGGGAAGATCTTCCGCGTCTCCTTTCTCCAGTCTGCAGCGGTAGCCCAGACGTGCCTTTGCCCGTCGAAGCATGAAAGGCGACGCATCCAGGCCGCAGGCATCCAATCCCAGTCGACTCAGAAGGTGGAGATGGTTTCCCTCGCCGCACCCGATATCGAGAACTCTTTCCCCCGCCTGAAGATCGAGGACGGTGGCGACGGACTCCCTGACCAGTCTTTCCATGGCCCTCCCCTCAGGGGATTGATACCAGGCTTCGTA
>Ga0209164_1002860_pt1 | contig 17265 bp, 14 predicted proteins | sample MTBNYHSulfiMetaG_FD_187458 | JGI IMG/M metagenome (GOLD analysis project Ga0209164, IMG submission 187458) | Enrichment culture microbial communities from rom New York Harbor, USA that are MTBE-degrading - MTBE-NYH (New York Harbor Sulfidogenic)... | ecosystem: Environmental > Aquatic > Marine >...
TTCATTCTCGTGAAAGGGACGCCACGGGACTGAAGTCGCCACTCCGGGGCGCCAGATTGCTGCCTTGCTGTCGGGCGGAGTAGAGAATTCATTCTCGTGAGAGGGGTGCCACGGGACTGAAGTCGCTACTCCAGGTTTGCTCAGCCACGGGACTGAAGTCTCTACTCCGGGGTTCCCTTTTTCGCGGCGGCTGCCTTCGGAGCCTTGGCGCGATCGATGTACTTGAGCAGCTTGTAGTCAATGCTGTCCACGAGCGCCTGGTAGCTGGCCTCGATGATATTCTCGGACACGCCGACGGTGTTCCACTCGTGTTCGGCATCGCGGGATTCGATGAGCACGCGCACCTGGGCCGCGGTGCCCTCGGTGGCGTCCAGGACCCGCACCTTGTAGTCGGTCAGGCGAACCTGGGCCAGCTGGGGATAGAAGGCTTCGAGCGCCTTGCGCAGCGCGTTATCGAGCGCGTTGACCGGCCCCTCGCCTTCGGCGGCGGTGTGCATCGAGCGGTCGCCCACCTTGACCTTCACAGTGGCTTCGGTGAGGACCTCTCCGGTCTGGCGCTTTTCGACGATGACGCGAAAGCCGGCTAAATCAAAGAAATCCCGGTGCTGCCCGAGGTGCTTTTTCATCAGGATTTCCAGCGAAGCGTCAGCGGCCTCGTAGTTCCAGCCCTCGTTTTCCTTGACCTTGATCTCGTCGAGGATGGTTTTCATCGCTTCCGGCTTTTTCTCGAAATCAATGGCCAGCTGGCGCGACTTGAAGTCAATATTGCTCTTCCCGGACAGGTCGGAAATCAACACCCGGCGCACATTGCCCACCTGTTCCGGCCGGATGTGTTCGTAGGTCGCCTCATGGCGCTGCACCGCGCTGACGTGAATGCCCCCCTTGTGAGCGAAGCTGGACCGGCCGACGAAGGGCTGCCGGTCGTCGGGAAGGACGTTGGCCAGCTCGCTGACGAACAGGCTCAGCTTGGTCAGCTCTTGCAGCTTCCCGGCGGGGATGCACCGCTTATTCATTTTCAGCATCAGGTTGGGGATCAGGGTGCAGAGATTCATATTCCCGGTGCGCTCCCCGTATCCGTTGATGGTGCCCTGGACGTGCCGGGCGCCGGCGCGAACGGCCACGAGCGCATTGGCCACAGCCAGTCCCGCGTCGTTGTGGGTATGGATGCCAAGCGGGGAGGAGGTGCTTTGCCGCACGGCGCGGATCATCTCCTCGATTTCCCAAGGCAGGCAGCCGCCATTGGTGTCGCACAGGACCAGGCAATCGGCGCCCGCCTCGGCCGCCGCGGCCAACGTCTTCAAAGCGTAGTCCGGATTGGCTTTGTAGCCATCGAAGAAGTGCTCGGCATCGTAAATCACTTCGAGTTTCTTGCCCTTGAGGAACTTCACCGAGTCACTGATCATTTTCAGGTTCTGCTCGTGGGTTACGCGCAAAGCGGCCGTCACATGCAAGTCCCAGCTCTTGCCGAAGATGGTGACCACGGGGCACTTCGCCTGCAGCAATGCGGCCAGGTTCGGATCCTCGGAGGCCTGGTATTTGTTGTGCCGGGTGGAGCCGAAGGCGGCGATCTTCGCCTTCTTGACCTTCTCCTTGCGGATCAGCTCAAAGAATTCGATATCGCGCGGGTTGCTTCCCGGCCACCCGCCTTCGATATAGCGGATACCGAAATCATCCAGCCGCTTGGCGATGCGCACCTTGTCCGGAGCCGAAATGCTGACCCCTTCGCCTTGGGTGCCGTCTCTGAGCGTCGTGTCATACAGATCGATCATCATTCTCTCCTTCTTGTTTGATTTCTTCCTGTTCCAGCCGCTTTGCTCGTTCTCACTGCCCTGATAAACAAAAGACCGTGAACCTTTTTCCAGGCCCACGGTCTTTTTTCATCCTGCTTTTCAAAAGCCATGGGCTCACCGTCGGAGCGATTATGCCCATGGCTGAGGCTACCCAATAGTTCGGTTGCTCAGGTCTCCATCGGCATAATCGCTAGCTAATCGCGATGCCGATGATGATGCCGCGCTGCATTCCCTTGCGCCTTTCGATTGAGTTGTTTTATGCCGTGTGAATATAGTGGCTCTTTTCCATCTGTCAAGTGCAAAATCGGGCGCCTGCTATAAGTGTTTATTTTTTAGGTGATTACGGCATCTACTGGTTTTCGGAGGAAGGCTCTCGGAAGTCGGGAGCAGCTGCGGCTTCGCTTGCCCTTCGATGGCGCAGGGCCGGCAGGAGCACAAGCGCGAGCAGGAGAATCCAGGAGAAGGCTGAAAGGAGTGCGCCGCGACGAAAGCTGGCGGGCGCATAGACGAAAGCCACCTCGTGAGCTCCCGGCTCGAGCGGGACCGCGCGAAAGGTCAGCTGGTATCGCTCGACATCGCGCTCCTGGCCGTTGACGAGCGCTCTCCATCCCGGGTACCAGACGTCGGCTAAGACGAGCGTTCCAGGACTCTCCAGCTCGGCCTGGATGAGGACCCGATTCGTCTCGTAGCGGGTGATCTTCACCGGCTCCGGCGCCGGCCGGCCGTCGCGGGCGATATAGGCTCTCGGAAGGGCTTGCAGGTTTTTGTACATCCCCAAGCCTTGCTCATCGCGCAGGAGGAGTTGGAAATTCGCAGGCGGGTCCTGGTAAGTGAGCAGGTACTTGACGTTCAGTGCGTCCAGCATCGGGCGATTCATTCGCTTGGGGTCGGGCAGGAAGAGCAGGCCGCCCACATTCTGGTCGGCCGGCCAGCCTTGCATCCGATTGATGTACTCGGCGTAGTGCTTCACAATGACGGGGTTGTAGCCGCGCACCGTCTGGATCCCGTGGACGGTCAGCCGCTCGGGATAGAGCTCCGGGTGGCGGTCGCGATACTGCCAGCCGATGACATCATCGGGGAGCAGAACGCGGAAAGGCTCCTGATCCTGCTTGAGCAGGCGGACGACCTGCGTCTCGGGATAGGCGGTGGCGCGATACTCGCTGGTCTTCTGGTAAGGGAGGAGTTCCCAGGTGAGTTTGCCCAGGTCGGCGGCAAGGAGCAGCAGCCCTGCGGCCATGGCCCACAGAGCAAGCCCTTTCTTTCTTACCGCTCCCACCAGAGCGAGGGCAAAGGCCGTCCAGAGCATAGCCTCGGCCATCGAAGAGCGCATCATCCCCAATCGCTCCCGGGCCAGTTGTTTTGCCCGGGCATCGGCGGGTTGCATATCAGAGACGCTCTCAGCCCGCAGGGGCGCGATTTCCCTCTCCCGCTGAACGCGAATCAGCAGGTTCTCCATGCTCTGATGTCCGGGCCAGAGCCACAGGGCGAGGACCAGCTCCAAGCCGACAAGGAGACCGATAGCCCACTTCGAAGGCTTGCAGAGGCGTTTGCCCCGCTCGCTCAGCAAGTCGGCCGCGCCCAATGCGGCCAGGGCGGCCAAGCAGAAGTTGAATAACAGCAGCATCCTCGCCGGGACCCGGAACCACTGAAAGCCGGGCACAAACAGGTAAAGCAGCTTAAAGAGCGGGGTGTTCGAGCCGAGCGCGCCCAGCAGGGTGATCCCGGCAGCGATGGCGAGAAAGCGCCGCTCGGGACGCTTGCGCCAGGCGCAACAGGCCAGCACCAGAGGCAGCAGGCCGATGGCGCCGCCGATTTCCTGGTAGCCGGTCGAAGTCTCCCAGAAGGTTCCTTCGAGCGGGTGACCGAAGAAGAAAGGCGCGATGAAGGTGATCAAATGGGTTGGAGGCAGGGAGTCATGCGCGGCGAATGCATAGTCAACGCCGCCTGCTCGGACGGCGGAGAACCGGGAGGCTTCGAGCATTGGCAGCAGTGTGACGGCCGAAAGCAGGACCGCAGCGGCCATCGCCATCGGAACCAGCCCGGCGGAGAGCAGCGCCTGATCGAAAGAGAAACTGCCTTGCCGGTATCGGCGAAGAGTCAGCCAGAGTGAGTAAGCCAGAAGGAAGTAGGCGGTGAACATCACCGGCTGGGGATGGCCGGCCAGCACTTGCAGTCCGAGGGCCGCGGCCAGCAGGCAGGCAGTGAGCCGTGTTCTGCGCTCGAACCAGCGTTCAACCAGGATCATTCCAAGAGGGAGATAGACCGTGGCGGCGACCCAGCTGGTGAATCCCCAAAGTACGTGGCCCGCGGTGCTGCCGCACCACGCCCAGGCCAGTCCGCCCACAACGCCGGCCCAAGCGGACTTCGTGCGACGGTAGGCCCAGGCGTACATCATCGCAGCAGCCAGGAAAGCGTGAAGGGCAAAGTAGAAAGGGAAGAACAACTCCAGAGGCATCGCCAGCGCGGGCAGCTCGAGGGGATAGAACATCGCCGGCTGGGGATTGCCGATAAAGGGATAGCCGGAGAAGACGTAGGGGTTCCAGAGAGGGAGCCTTCCCTGGTGCAACTCCCGCACGATGAAACTCTTCCAGGGCAGGAATTGGTTGATGGTGTCAAAGCCCGCCAGGCGGAACCAACCGAGGAAGGCGGGCACGTAGAGTGAGGTGGTCAACGCGGCCAGCAGGAGCAGGGAGAGGATGTGCTTTCGCTTTTCCATCGTTACCGGTTGAGGCACCGGAGCGGAGTGGTGCCACGACTGAGGGGGGAAGGCTGCGTTGGTATGTGCCTCAGTGTTCAACCCCCTCCCCACCTCCCCCAAGCTTGGGGGAGGAGTACATACTGCCCCCTCCCAGCCTCCCCTAGTTCTCGGGGAGGTGGGGGTGTTGTTCTCTCGTAGTCCCGGCAAATGAGTTGCCGGGCTACAATTCCCCATCACCGAGACAATATACCCATTATTTCCAGTGCCATCGGGTGCCCTCGGCGGTGTCTTCCAGGACGATGCCCTTGGCGTGAAGCTCCTCCCGGATCCGGTCGGCGCGCTGGAAGTCTCTCGCTCTGCGCGCTTGGATGCGTTCTTCGATGAGGGCTTCGATTTCTTCGGGCAGGATTCTTTTCTTCTCTTGGATGACGCCGAGGACTGTATCCACCTTTTGCAGCAGTGTGAGAACGGCCTCAGCGTCGGCCGAGGAGAGCGCCCCGGCGTCGGCCGCTTTGTGGCCCTCGGCGACGAATTCAAAGATGGCGGCCAGCGCTGCCGGCATATCGAGGTCGTCGTCGAGCGCCGCTTCGAATCGGGCTTGGGCGTTGCGAATGTTCTCCTCAGCCCAACCTTCTGCCTCTCCGGGCAAGGGGGCAGGACCTCCGGCGATTTCCACCATGCGGCGTTTGAAGTCGAGCAGGCGACGCCGGGCGGCTCCGGCCTGTTCGATGGCCTTCAGGCTGAAGTCGAGCGGGCTGCGGTAGTGGGCCGACAGCAGCACATAGCGGATGTCGAGCGGGTCGCAGCCCTTCTCCAGCAGGTCGCGCAGCGTGTAGAAGTTACCCTTTGATTTGGACATCTTCTCGCCGTCCACGAGCAGGTAGCGGTTGTGAAGCCAGTAGCGGACGAAAGGCCTTCCGGTGGCCCCTTCGCTTTGGGCGATTTCGTTTTCATGGTGAGGGAAGACGAGGTCTTCGCCGCCGCAATGAATGTCGAGCGTGTCGCCGAAGTATTTCATCGCCATCGCCGAGCACTCGATGTGCCAGCCGGGGCGGCCCGGCCCGAAGGGGGAATCCCAGCGCACCGGCTCGCCCTTGTTGGCCTTCCAGAGAACAAAGTCCCGAACATCCTCCTTCTCATATTCGTCGCTGTCCACACGGGCGCCGGCCCGCAGGGTGTCCGCCTGGACGCCGGACAGCTTGCCGTAGCCGGGGAAAGCTGTGACCTTGTAATAGACCGAGCCTTCGCTTTCGTAGGTCAGACCTTTCTTCTGCAGCTCAAGAATCAGGTTGAGAATCTCGGGGATGTGCTCGGTGGCTTTCGGATAATGCTCGGCCCGTTCGATGTTAAGGCTGTCCAGGTCCTCGAAGAAAGCCAGGGTAAAACGCTCGGTGAAAGTTATGATATCAAGCCCGGCGGCTGCCGAGTCGCGGATCGTTTTGTCATCCACGTCGGTGATGTTCATCACCATCTCGACCCGGTAGCCCCGGTACTTCAGGTACCGCCGGAGAATATCGTTGAACACGTAGGCGCGGAAATTGCCGATGTGGGCGTAGTTGTAGACCGTCGGCCCGCAGGCGTAAAGGCTGGCTTGCCCCGGTTTCAGCGGGTAGAAAGCTTCTTTACGGCGGCTGAGCGTGTCATAGAACTGCAACATGAAAAGAGTGTCCTCCAAGAAAGAGCTCTACTGCAAGGGATCGGGATAGAGTCTCACCGGGCCGGGATGCAATGTAGCAAAAAGCAGGGATGGGGTGAAGCTGGTCGCTCGGCGGGCGCTTCGTGTGGATATTCGCCCCGGTCTCCGCTACAGTAGTATTTTTCCGGTGGGAAGGCATCGAAGGCCGGCAAGACCTGTCCGGTCGAGCCGTGGCGGCGCGCCGTGTCTCACGAGAAGATGCCCTCCGCTGTGGTTTGAAGAAAAAGGGGATACTGAATCGTGCTGGTCTGGGTCATTCTGCCCTTGCTGGGAGCCTTAATCGGCTGGTGGACGAATCACCTGGCGCTCTGGATGCTGTTCCGGCCCTACCGGGCTATCTCGCTGCTCGGCCTGCGCTGGCAGGGGCTGATTCCGCGCCGCCGGGAGCAGTTGGCGGAGACGCTGGCCGGCGCGCTCGGGGAGCATCTTCTGACTGCCGAAGACCGGCGGGGACTCCTGGAAGCGGTCGAAATCGAAGAACACCTGGATCGGATCGTCACCCAAGTGCTCCAGAAGCAGATTCCCAAGGGCAAGCTGCAATTCATTCCGGCATTCCACGGCCTGCGGGAGAAGCTGATCGAGGTGCTGCGCAATCACATCCTGCGGCAACTGCCGAAGAAAATGTCCGAGATGGACGAAACGATTCTGGCCCGCCTGGTGGCGGACCTGGACGTAATCGGCCACGTGCGGGGCCGGCTGGAGGCCATGTCGCTGGCGGAGCTGGAGCAGCTGCTGCGGCGGGTGGCGCGTCGGGAGTTTGTCGCGATCGAGTTGGCCGGGGCCGGCATCGGTTTCGGTATCGGCCTGCTGCAAGCCGCTTGTGTTTATTTGCTCAAGAGAGCCGGGCTGATGATTTAGCGCCCGGAGGCTCGATCTTTTTCCCCGACGGGGGTTTTTGCGCCCCGCTACGGGGCGTGGAAACCCTTGACAGGCGGGGACGAGCCAGCTACGATGCAAACGCGGAACAGGCTGAAGCCCCGGGCTTCGGCCAGGCGATGAGAGGTTGCGCCTTCATGAGCACACAAGAGGCCGACATTGTCCTCGTTTTGCTGCCCAACTGTGGCGCGTTTATGCCCAATCTGGGCCTGGCGAGCGTCAAGGCGGCGCTGGGCCGGGCGGGATATAGCGCCCGCATTCTGGATCTGGACTATTCCTTTGCGGGCCAGCTGGCCTCCGCAGTTGCCCCCGATCGGTTGCCCTTGCTTCGAGAGGTTGAACGCTGGGTCGGTTATGAATCTTTCAATGCGTTCCTGCCGGATATTGAAGAGCTGATCCAAGAGTGTGTGAAGCGGATTGCCGAGTCGAAGGCGAAGGTCATCGGTTTTTCGGTCAGCAGTTTCAATTACGCCTGCACGGATGAAGTCATTGGCCGGCTGCGCCGGATGGGGGACCGCCGTCCGATCATCCTGGGCGGCTCCTGTTGCTACGTTCCGGAGAGCATTTTTGGGCTGTGCAAACAGGTGGACGCGGTCGTGCTCGGCGAAGTGGACGAGAGCATCGGCGATTTCATGGCGTGGTTTCTGGCCGGGCGAGCCGGCGAGCCTCCCGAGGGAACCCTGTTGCTGAACGAGCAAGGGGCCGCAATGTGGAAGCTCAGAGCTCCGCCGGAGGACCTCAGCCGCCTGCCGGTGCCCGATTACGACGGCCAGGAGTGGCCGGGCCACTGGAATTATCGTGAGTTTCCGATTCTTCTCAGCCGGGGTTGCGTGGGGCGCTGCGCTTTCTGCGACGTCTTTGCCCGCAACGGCCGGTTTCGGACCCGGAAGCCGGAACAGGTGGTGGATGAGGTCGCCGGCTTGCTTGAGCGCTACGCGGGCCTTCGGCTGCACTTTAATGATTCCCTGGTCAATGGAAGCCTGCAAGTGCTGAGGCGGTTTTGCGAGATCCTGGCGGCGCGGGGGCTTCACGTGCCGATGATCGGCCAGGCGCGCGCCCGGCGGGATATGACCGCGGAGGACTTCGCCCTGATGCGCCAGGCGGGGTTTGTCTCGGTGATCTATGGGATCGAGACCGGTTCGGAGAAAGTCCGCCAACTGATGAACAAAACCCAGGGGGCGACCTTGGATGAGGTAGCCACCTGCCTGGCCCGAACCCATGACGCGGGGCTTCGCGTTGGCGTCAACCTGATTGTGGGATTTCCGGGCGAGAGCCGGCGGGAATTGGAGGAGAGCGCCGAGTTTGTGATCCGCAACCGCTCGCATATTGACTATATTGCGAGCATTTCGTGTATGGGCATCCTGCCTCAAAGCCCGGTGTACTGCGAACCCGAGCGCTTTGGCGTCGACCCGGAGGCGATGTCCCCCGATCATTGGAGAACGCTGGACGGGAGCAACACGTTCGACGAGCGCAGCCGGCGGCGCAAGTGGCTGCACGACGAGTTGGCCGGCTATGGGCTGGAGATGTCGGCGCTGCTGGCCGACCTGGAAGCGCCGAGCGCGCCAGCCGGCCTTGTCACCCGAGTGAGCCGCAAGGCGAAAAGCATTCTTGCCAAGTTAGATCTTCTCCGTTCCCCGTAGTGTTGTGGCATGGGCATCCTGCCCATGATCGGCCTTTCGCCCCTCGTAGTAAGGACTTCAGTCCTTTTCTGAACGACTGAAGTCGTTACTACCGGAGAGAAATCCCCGAAAGCCGTCTATTCCTTGCTTTTCTGCCGGAAAGTGTCGGAGGCGGCGACTTTATGAACGGCGCTGACGACGTCGCGAATGTCCTGGGACGTCATATCGGGGAAGATGGGCAGGCGAATCAGGGAAGCGGCGACCCGCTCGGTAACCGGGAACTCTCCCGCTCGAGTTCCCAGGTGCCGGGTTGCGTAGGGCGAGGTGTGCAGCGGCACGAAATGGAAAGTCGCGCCGATGCCTTCTGCGCGCAAGGCTTCCAGCATCCAGTCCCGAGCCTCGGGGGCCACGAGGATGGCGAAGATGTGCCAGTTGGGGGCGGTATTCTCAGGTACCCGGGGCAAGCGAATGGAGCCGGCGAGCTCGGCAAGGTCTTCCAGATATTGGGCGGCCACCTCGCGGTGGCGCCGGGTGATCTCCTCCAACCGATCGAGCTGGGCCAGCAGCAAGGCGGCCAGCAGGTCGCTCAGTAGATAACTCGAGCCGGGCCTCAGCCAGGTGTACTTGTCAACCTCTCCCCGGAGGAAGGCGTTCCGATTGGTGCCTTTCTCGCAGGCGAACTCAACCGGCTCGAGCCACTCGGGGCGGTTGACGATGAGAGCGCCGCCTTCGCCGCAAACCAGGTTCTTGGTGCCGTGAAAGCTGAAGGCTCCAAAGTCGCCCCAAGCGCCCAGCGGTCGCCCCCGGTAGAGGCTTCCAATGGCGTGGGCGCTGTCTTCGACAATGGCCAGTCCGTGCTTATCCGCCAGGCGGCAGAGGGTTTCCAGTCGGCAGGGCATACCCGCATAGTGAACGGGAATGATCGCCCGGGTGCGAGCGCCGAGGTGTTGTGCAATCTGCTCGACGTCGAGGTTGAATGTCTCAGGCTCGATGTCCACAAAAACGGGTCGGCCGCCGCGAAGGATGATCGCGTTTGCGGTGGAGACAAAACTGAAGCTGGGCGTGATCACCTCATCGCCGGGCTGGATGTCCAGCGTCAGCAGGGCCAGTTCCAGGGCGGCCGTGCAGGAGGGAGTGGGGAAGGCCCCGGGCGCTCCCAGGATCATTCTCAGCTGCTCGGACAGGCGGCGGGAATAGGGGCCATTGCCGCTCAAGGCCTGCTCATGCAAGGCGCGCAGGAGCATGCGCTCTTCGGCAGGGCCGAGAGAAGGTCGGTGGCAGGGAAGCCGCTCGGTGCGGACCGGCTTGCCTCCCTCAAGGGCCAGGCGCTCGTTCAATGGATTCCTCGCTTCGTTTTCCGGGGTCCGAATGGGTGCCCGGGTTTTGACCGGGTGAGAGTGCAAAATACCACTGCGGGCGGCTCTTGGCAAAAGGGAATTTGCACGAGGGAAGGCGGGGGCGGCACCGATTCCTCTCGATACTCCCGATGAATCGGGATACTCGAGGAGTCGGGGGTGGTCGCGTCTCGTGCTTGGATGGGACAACTGTGGGGCGGGGCAAGCGCCGCCCCTACAGTGCTTGCCGTCAGCGGAAGGGACCGATTGGGTCTCCTGTAGGTCCGCCGAGCCGAGGCGGACCTGTCTGCCCGGGGCCACGCTCGGCTCGCGTGGCCTACTCCACAGGCAGGCGCTGGTTTGCTTGACAGGGCAAAAATGGGATGTAAAATCCGATGAATAGGAGGGTTGTAACTTCCTGTTGTTTCTTCCCAAGGGCTGAAAGCGGGGGCTATTCCCAGATGGAGGAGCAACAGCCGGATGGCAATTCATGGAAGCGCCAAGGGGGTAAGCGGATGGCAAGAGGGCGGGGTTTCAGAGCATTTTTTCTGGGGGCGGTGATTGGGCTGATCGGGTATGGGATCGGGCCGGTCGAGGCCGAGGTTCACAACTGGGCGATAGAGTTTGTCCTTTCAGCCACGCCGGACAGTACGCCCCTGAGCGATATCGAGAATTTCGCTGCGGTGGTGGAGGGCGCCAGCGACGGATTCGACAGCCGGGACGCTTGCCTGGATGATCCTCCTCCTCTGGATGGGAATGGGGCCAATTATCTGAGCTTTTCCTTCTATCATCCGGAATTCGAAGGGTTAGAGGAGGGGGTGACGAGCCGCTGCAGTGCGGATTTTCATGCTCCTTTTGAGGCGACAGGAGAGTGGGAGCTGCTGCTGGAGACTAATCTTGCGGACACCGAGCTGGTGTTGACTTGGGAGTGGGATTCGCAAGGCCCCAGGGCTGTGATTCCCGGCGAGTACCGGGTGTTCCTCCTGGATGGCGACTCAGGCGCCCGGGTGACCTTGCAGGAGCCGGGACAACCCGAGCTGGAGGACACGGACTACCGGATCGTCTCGGGAACCACTCCTCTCCAGCGGACACTTGTTCTCTTTGTGGTCAATGATCCTCCCCCGCCGCCGGAAGGATTGCAGGCCTTCAGCGGAGCGGAGCATATTCTGCTCCGCTGGGACGCCTCCTCCCAGCCGGAGGATATCGCTGCCTTCATTGTTCGATATGGGACCGAGTCAGGCGTGTATCCGGCCGAGCAGACTGTCGGGCATGTGGAGGAGGCGGTGGTCGGAGGGCTAACCAGCGAGGCGACTTACTATTTCCGCTTGTGGGCCCGGGACCGAAGCGGGCTGGAAAGCGCTCCTGGCGAGCAGGAAGTCAGCGCTTGGTCCTCCTTTCTGGGCGACCTGACCTCCAGTGGCCGGGTCGATTGGGAAGACCTTTTCGCACTGTCTTTGCAGTGGTACGCCTTTGATCCTCAAGCGGATTTCAATTGGGACAGCTGTCTTGACCAGAAGGATCTTCTTCTGTTCAGAAACAACTGGCACCAAAAGCGCTGATGGATCGGAAGCACTTTCGCGTGGGCGCAGCCTCTTGAAACTACCATCCGTAAGTCCTTAAAGTGAAGCCCTCGACGCACGAGGGTTTCTCTCAGTTCTGTCCGCCGGAAAACCCCTCGCCTCGGGATTTGGTGCTGCGGTGCTGATTGACAATCTTCCCCTTTGCATGATATTAGGAATAAAGATGGACGGTGTGGGATTGTCGGGCTTGATTCCAGAGCGGAGAGCAGACGACTGAGAATACGCATGGCCCAAAGGCGTGAAGACTTGGGCAATTCAGGGGTGGACTTTCCCTTTGGGCGGCTTGGCACGAGACGGTTCGGCGCTCAGCCCGTTGGAGCCTTTCGAAGCCTGTCTTCGGTGCGGCAAAGTCCGTAACGGAGATGAAAATCCTCGTAACAAAGGAGAGACGCGCGTTGAACATTTCAATTACGGCTCGTCATTTCGATCTTTCCGACCAGCATAAGGAATACGTCGAGAAACGGCTGAAGCATCTCAAGCGCTTTTTCGAGACGATCATGGATGTCCACGTGATCCTGCAGAAAGAGAAGCACCGGGAGATTGCCGAGGTAACCATCCAGGTCAACGGGGTGACCATGCATGGGGAAGAGGAGACGGGGGACATTTTTTCTTCCATCGACCTGGTGGTGGACAAGATCGAGAAGCAAATCAAGAAGTACAAGGCGAGGCTGAGAAATCGTCGCTCCCGGGCACGGGGGGAGGGGGCGGAGAATTCGATTCGGTACAAGATGGACCTGCTCAGCGGCCCGGATCTGGAGCGGGGAACAGAAGCGCCCCGGGTGATTCGCACACGGACGCTGTCGTTGAAGCCTCTTTCGCTCGACGAGGCTTTGATGCAGATGGATCTGCTTAACCAGGATTTTCTCGTCTTTCGCAACGCGGGCTCGGAGCAGGTGAATGTGCTCTACCGCCGGCCGGATGGGGATTATAATCTTGTGGAACCGGAGGTCGGGTGACCCCAGGGACCTGGTGCGGCTGCAAGCTTGATGACCCGATTCGAGCGTGATGGAACAAACGCCGTGACATTGGAAGGGCTGCTGGCGGATTCGGCCGTCGAGTTGAATCTGGCTGGTTCGAGCAAGGGCGAGGTTATCGAGCAGCTATTGGAGCGGCTGGATCGGGCCGGGGCGGTGGCCGATCGTCATCAGGTTTTATTCGACTTGCAGGCGCGGGAGCGCCAAGGCAGCACCGCTTTAGGCCGGGGGTTGGCGTTGCCGCACGCGAAGAGCTCGGGCGTATACCGGCCAGCCTTGGCGTTCGGGCGGTGCCCGGTCGGGGTGGATTTCGATGCGCTAGACGGCAAGCCGGTGCATCTGATTTTTCTGCTGGTGATTCCGCGTTGGCAAGCGGGGCTGCACCTGCGGGTACTTTCGGCGCTCAATCGGTTTTTGAGAGACAAGGACAATCGCCGGCAGCTGTTGACGGCGCCCGGCGAGGCCAGGGTCCGGCAGTTGCTTCAGGGCGTGGTTATCCCGTAAGGTAGCCGGGGGAGAGCGATGACGATCACGGTTCGTAAGTTACTGGAAGATCCCCTCTTAGGCCTTTCGGTCGAGTCGGGGGAAAGCGGGTTGGAGCGAGCCGTGACCACGGCGGAGTTGAACCGGCCCTCGCTGGAGCTGACGGGCTATTTCGAAGCGTTTCGCGCCGAGCGCATCCAGGTTTTCGGCAACGGCGAAGTCAACTATATCGAGAAGCGCCACCAGGATAAGACGCTGCTGAGCCACTTGGGGCGGATTTTCTGCGAGCGGGTGCCGTGCGCCATTGTCACCAACGGCCGACCGGCGCCGGAGGCCATGAACCGGCTGGGCGACGAGAGGCAAATCCCGGTGCTTTCCTGCCCTCATAGCACCACGAAGCTCTACAAGCGGCTTTGGGAGAATCTCGACTCGGAGTTTGCCCCGGAGACGACGATTCACGGGGTCCTGATGGATATTCAGGATATGGGGGTGCTTATTCTCGGGGAGAGCAGTGTGGGCAAGAGCGAGTGCGCCCTGGAGTTGATTCGGCGGGGCTTTCACCTGGTGGCCGACGACCTGGTGACCGTGAAGTGTTTGAGCGATTCGATCCTGGTCGGCCGCGGTTCGAGCCTGATGCCCTACCATATGGAAGCGCGCGGCTTGGGCATCATCGACATTCGTCGCCTGTTTGGAGTGGCGGCGATCCGGCAACAGAAGCGCATTACGCTGGTGATCACCCTGGCTGATTGGGAGGACGTGGGCAACTATGACCGCACCGGGCTGGTGGAAGAGACGATGAGCATTCTGGATGTGGAGGTGCCCCATGTCACCATCCCGGTGAAGCCCGGGCGGAATGTGGGAACGCTGGTGGAGATCGCTGCTCTGAATCAGAAGCTGAAGAGCATGGGCATCCACACGGCCAAGCTGATGGATCAGAGGCTGATCGAGGAAATGGAGCGAAGGCGTCTGGCGCGCGACGAAGCGTCCGGGCAAAGCGGGGAAGGGCTTGGGTAAGGAACTTCGAAGGATGTTGGCTTTGGAGCCATGAACGACGGACTCCTGGTTCGCAAGATGCGGGTGGAGAACGAGATGGGCCTGCACGCTCGACCGGCGGCCTTGCTGGTTCAGGCGGTGGAAGGGCTGGACTGCGACATTGCCTTGGAGAAGGATGGAGAAAAAGTCAACGGCAAGAGCATCATGGGCATTATGATCCTCGCTGCGGAGCGGGGTAGCGAGATTATTGTCAGCGCCCGGGGGCCGGACGCCGAGAGAGCCATGGAAGAGATTGGCCGCATTGTCTCGGGGAACTATGGGAAAGGGTGAGTATCAGGGGATTCCCGTTTCGCCGGGGGTGGTCAAGGGCAAAGTGTTGCTTTACAGCCCGGAGAGTCCCCATGTGCCCCGGCGCTCGTTGGCTCCCGAAGAGGTCGAGCCGGAGACGCAACGCCTTCGGCGGGCGATCGAAGCGGCCCGGGAGCAGATTCTGCACGTTCGCCGGGGACTGGAAGGGGACCTCGACGAAGTCTCCGCCATCCTCAATTCCCACGTTCAGTTGTTGCAGGACCCCACCTTGGTGGAGCGGACCGCCGAGCTGATCGACTCCAAGCGAGTCAACGCCGAATATGCGTTGTACTTGCATATGGGCAGTTTTGCCTCGCAGTTGCGCCGCCTGCCGCAGCAGATCGGCCAGCGTCACCTGGAGATTGTTCAAGATATCACCAAGCGGGTGATGCACAACCTGCTGGGGCGAACCGATCATCTGCTGATGGAGCTCGAGGAGCCGGTGGTATTGGTCGCCCATGACCTTTCCCCCTCGGATACGGCGACGATGGACCGGGAGAAGGTTATCGCCTTCGCCACGGAGATCGGCGGCCCGACCTCTCACACGGCGATTATGGCGCGCTCGTTGGAGATTCCCGCGGTGGTCGGTGTCCCTCATCTGACCCGAATGGTCAAAGACGGCGACACGGTGATTGTCGATGGCACCCTGGGCCGGGTGACCATCAACCCGGATCTGCTTGAATTGGAGGACTACGAGAAAGCCCGGCTGCGCTTCGAGGCGTTCGAGCACGAGCTGGACCAGCTGAGGGAGTTGGAGGCCGAGACGCTCGATGGGTACCGCATTGAGTTGTCGGCGAACATCGAGTTGCCGGAGGAGGTCGAATCGGTCAAACGGCATGGCGCGTGCGGTATCGGCCTGTTCCGTACCGAGTATCTGTTTTTGAGTCACCACGCCCTGCCGGATGAGGAGGAGCAGTTTCAGGTCTATCGGCAGGTGGCCGAGGAGGTAGCGCCGGACGTCGTGATTATTCGCACGATTGACCTGGGCGGCGACAAATTCACCTCGCACGTGGAGTATCCCCGGGAGATGAATCCCTTTCTCGGCTGGCGAGCGATTCGGTTCTGTCTCGACGCCGGGCAGGAGATTTTCGAAACCCAGTTGCGCGCCATCCTGCGGGCAAGCCATTACGGCAAGGTCAAGATCATGTATCCGATGATCTCCGGCTCGCGCGAAGTGCATCAGTGCCGGCATCTGCTCGAGGAGGCCATGGAGGCTCTGGAGCGGCAGGGGCTTCCTTTCGACCGGCAAATCGAAGTCGGGGTAATGATCGAGGTTCCCTCGGCGGCGATGATCGCCGACGTCCTGGCGCGGGACGTGGACTTTTTCAGCATCGGAACCAACGACCTGATCCAGTATACCTTGGCGGTAGACCGCAATAACGAGCGCATGGCGTACTTGTACGAGCCTTTGCACCCGTCGGTCCTGCGCTTGATCAAGAACACGGTGGACGCGGGTCACGCCGAGGGAAGATGGGTGGGGATCTGCGGGGAGATGGCGGGCGACCCTTCGAAGACAGCGCTCCTGGTCGGCCTCGGCCTGGACGAGTTGAGTATGAGCCCGGTGGCCGTGCCGGAGGTCAAGAAGGTGATTCGTTCGCTGCGCTTCGAGCAGATCAAGGACTTGGGGGATGAGATCGCGCGTTTCAGCACCGTGGAGGAAGTGGCGCGCTACGTGGATCAGCTGAACCAGAAGTATTTTTCAGCGCAGCCTTCGGAGCTATAGACCCGGTGTAGGCCACCTGGGAGGTGGACTACGCCTTCGAAGTGGTGGGAAGTGAAGAAAACCTCGAAAGCGCTCGCGGTGGGCGCTGCCTCCCCCCTGACGGTGGAGGTGCGGGTCGGGCCTCGCGCGGGCCGGCAGGCCCTGTGGAGGGAGCCGGGCGGGCTGCTGCGCGCCGCCGTGCAGGCTGCGCCGGAGCGAGGCAAAGCGAATGAGGAGCTGGTTCGCCTGGTGGCCGAGCGGCTGGGGATTGCCCGCTCGCAGGTCGAGCTCTGGAAGGGGCACCGGTCCCGGAAGAAGGTTTTGAGGATTTGGGGCGTGAAGGCTGAAGCGCTCCAGAGCGCCTTTGAAGCCTTGGGGTGACCTTCCTTGACGCGGCGCGGGCCGGGAGCGAGCGCGACGTTTTCCCCACTGCATTCTGTTCCAGGGAGCCGAGTTTTGACCCACTTGCTGTTCATTTCGAGCGACATGGCCCCGGAGCCGGTGCAGTCCCGCCTGGCCACCTGCTATGCCTCGGTCAGTCTGCGGGATTGCTCGTCGGCCTTAGACTCTTACTACGAATCTGTATTGGATTGCTTGAGGCGGCACAAGAGCGAGTCTCCCGAGACCTTGGTGACGCTGGTGGAAGCCGGTCTGTGGCTGAAGAAGCGCCCCGCTCAGGAGTGCGATTCCATTTCCCCCTCCCCTCGCGGGAGGGGGTCAGGGGGAGGGGGCTTCGAGGAGGGTACTCTTCGAGAAAGCGCCCCAGTCCTCCTTGCCACCGACATCCTTGGTTTGATGCTGCAACCCTTCTGCCGCACGCAAAACACCGAGGGGCGGGTCCAGTTTACCGACGCGGCCCAGTTGTTCGCCCCGCAGCGGCTGGAGGCAGCAGAGCGGGTTTTGAACGAAAGCGGGGTGGTCGCCGAGCGGGGGGTGGTGGCCGCTGTGGCGGCCCCCGAACTCCTCACGGCCGCGGAGCAGCGGGTTCTGATCGAGATGGGGGCGAAAAGCGCCGTGACGCATCTTTATTTGGAGGCTCGGGCGGCGCGAGCGGCCGCTCTGCCGGCGCTGGGGCTGGTGCTGCCCTCGAATGAGAGGCTGGGGGAAGAGTGGATCGAGATACTGTGCCGGCTGGCGGGCGCCGCGTGAAGGGTGATGAAGTATGTTGATCA
>Ga0209164_1002863_pt1 | contig 17254 bp, 18 predicted proteins | sample MTBNYHSulfiMetaG_FD_187458 | JGI IMG/M metagenome (GOLD analysis project Ga0209164, IMG submission 187458) | Enrichment culture microbial communities from rom New York Harbor, USA that are MTBE-degrading - MTBE-NYH (New York Harbor Sulfidogenic)... | ecosystem: Environmental > Aquatic > Marine >...
GCCCAGGGCGAGCTGATCGAAGCGCTCCAATTTCCGGAAGAAACAGGCGCCGGAGAATCCATCCCTTTGCCGGTGGACCAGGTGGTCCATCTCAAGTGGGACGCACCTGCCTTTTCACCGCGGGGCAGCCGCATCACCGTCTCTTCCATTACCGAGGATCAGCTCTCCTTTGCCGCGGCCGAGGGGCTCAATTCGCTGATCCAAAATCTGGCCGAACGCACCTTCGACCAGGCCGGAAGCTATCTGGTCAAGGGCTTGGATACCCTATTTATTTTACTGACGCTAGCGGCCAAAAGCTCAACGGCGCTAACCGCTATACTCTGCATTTCTCCAAGGGAAAACTGCCACCCGCGCATGCGTTCTGGTCGCTCACCATGTATCAGCTGCCGGAGAGCTTGCTGGTGGCCAATCCTATCGACCGCTACCTCATCAATTCGCCGATGTTGCCGGACATGAAAATGGATACCGATGGCGGCCTCACGCTCTACATCCAGCACGAGTCACCCGGCAAGGACATGGAATCGAATTGGCTTCCTGCACCCAAGGGACCATTCTCATGTTACCTGCGCATCTATTGGCCAGAAGCAGCTGCTCTGGATGGTACGTGGACCGCTCCGAAACTGGAGATGGTTAAATAAAAAGAACCCTCTCAGAACAATCCAATCTCGAACAAAAGAGCCTACAAAGGCGCACCAAACAAATGAAACCGAACACACTGAAATCCATTCGCCGGACCCTTGTCGGCGGCGGACAATAATCCGCTCGTGAAACGCGCGGGCCGTTTCCCACGAGGCGGTCAGCGCGATTTTGTGAATCGAAACAACTGAAACGAATCGCTCGTCATCGAAAAGTAAAAGGTAAAATGAAATTATGAAACGCAATTATCTCAAAACGGCTTTGGCGTTGGCAGTCATCCTCACCTCACTTACCGTCGGTATGGCCGCATCAGCGCAAGAAACGCATTCCGTGACCGAACCGATTGGCGGGCAACCGGCACCCGGTGCAAAACCATCGGTGGCGGATCTCGAATACCAGGTCGCTTACCAGCGAGCCTTTGAGGCGGTCGTCTGGTCTATGCCAGCGGTCGGCATTTACCGCTTTCGCGAAGGATCATTGAAAGCCTTTGGGATCGGAGACAACGACATCATTGCCTTCTCGAAGCCTGCGACGCCTCGCGCCGAGCTTCTGACCGCGAATAATGTGACGCCCTATATTTTTGGCTTTACCGATTTGCGCAACGGCCCCGTTGTCCTAGAAATCCCGGCCAAGACAGACAAGGCATCCCTGTATGGTCAAGTTGTAGATGCATGGCAACTGGCTGCCCGCTCCAGCAGGTGACTTCTGGGTCGTGTTCCGCACCTATGGCCCCGGCCGTGAGATCGTGGACCAGACCTGGAAGTTGCCACCACTGGAGTTAACGAAGTGACGCTGTCGATACACCGTCTCTCGTGGAAGCAGCAAAATAACAAAAGAGGTTGTCATGAGAATACTTATCACTTCAATTTGTGCGTTTCTTTTGCTTAATGGAAGTGCGTTTTCAGGTGACAAATTCATAAAAGCTGAATTTGTGAGTTTTGTAGGCGTTGAACAATTTTCTAACGTGATAAAGCGAACTGTTTTTTTTGTCCAAACCAAAGGGAACCAAGACGACAATAATCCTAATAATGATTGGGTATGCTTGCAGGCGATCCACATTGTTGGGCGGTGATCTTTCCAGAAGACAAGATACTGTAAAACCGTGATGGGGGGATTTAAGGGGCGGCAAACATATTTTTAAATTTGCTCGACGATATTGGTGAAAAGTGATTCCAAATATTGAAGTTTAAAGGCTTTATGGCAGGCAGCGCGGCAAGGCCTGTCAATGCCGACACTGTGGCCGGTCACATCTTGCCGCATATGATCTGATGCGCGTGGTTTCCACCGAGCTGCGCCGGCTTCTGGGCAAGGGCCGCGACATCCAATTGCGATTAAGGCCGAAGGTGAGCTTGTCCTCGTCGAATTTGCAAAAGACCCTGCGGTGGGTATAAACGTATATCTAAAGATGGGGCATGCATGTGATAGTGGTATGTAATCAAAAGCTTTAAATGGACCAGCATTGATGGGAGCCTATTCTCCTATCGCAGGTTCAGCTGAACCTGATCTTTGTAATTGGTATCACATATTTTTTATTTCAGCATCTATGCCTCTGTGCAGCCCTTACTCCACAATTGCCTTCAGCAGGGCATCCCTGCGCATCTGGGCAATCTCGTCTTTGATCACCGCCCGGAAGATGCCATCCGCCACTATGAGGTCGGTCTGCGCATCGGAGAGCTCTCCCTGGGAAACGACTTTACTGGAATTTTGCCGTGGGGTTTTATCGACAACCGTCCGTTTTTGCGCTGCATGCATGGCTATGGTTTGTGCCTCTGGCGTCTCGGGCACTTTGACGAGGCCCTGTGCGTCTTTGAACGGATGCTCTGGCTGAACCCGACGGACAACGAGGGCGTGCGGTTTCTCATTGATGAGGTAAGAGCAAAAACAGCCTGGGGAGATCGTAAAAACGACTAAAAACCAGAGGAGCAGGGTGAGCACCAGAAAGCGAAAACAGAACGATCCGCTTGAGCAGGACATCGAAGCGGCATTGTCTCCCGGAAGCTTTATCTCTTACAAAGCCGCCTGGTCGTTCGTGGATGATGTCAAGGATGTTGCCGAAGAAATTGAAAAGATCATCAATAAAGAGCCGGAACGAGCGGCCCACCTGTTCGCGACCTTTATCGCCGCCTGTCACGAAAAAGCGGATGAGATCGACGATTCCAGCGGCAACTTCGGCATGCTGGTGGCGGACCTGTTCCGTGGTTGGATCCAGGCTCGCCAGGCAGCAAACCATGATCCTGATGAGACCGCAAAGTCCCTGCTTGCCTGGATGGAGTACGACCCTTACGGATTTTGTCATGATCTTGATCGCGAGGCTGTTAAAGTGCTCGACAAAAAGGGCCTGGACGCCTTCATTCACCGGATACGCGCCGAGTTCAAATCCGATTTGACTTTGCATGACAATGAGAAACACTATTCCGGATACGCGCGGCGCAGGTGGGGCGGTGTGCTGAAAACCCTGCTATCCGGCCAGCGCAATGTTGATGCCTACATCTCGCTTTGCGAACAGACTGAGCTCGAGGCCGGGAACTGCAAGGCGATCGCCGTGATGTACCGAAGAGGCGATCAAAATGGCGTATTCCATCCCCTCCAAGTCTTACATCATCCGCAATCGATACTCTTACTGTTTCCGTATGAAGGTACCCCCAGGCCTTCGACCCATTGTCCAAAAAACAGAATTGCGATAAAGCCTTAAGACAGGGTATCTCGGTCACCCTGCTACGCCAGCATGGCATCTTAGAGAGTAGCGAAGGAAAAGATGAAATACCAGCCACCCTACACCATAACCCCCGAGATCCTGAACCGGGTCGCCGCGATCAGCGAGGCCATCGGACGGCTGACCGTGCTCACCGATCAGGCGAGAGCCTTGCGGCTGCGGCGCATCAACCGCATCCGCACCATTCACGGCTCGCTGGCCATCGAGGGCAACACCTTGAGCGAGGCGCAGATCACCGCGATTCTGGACGGCAAGCGGGTCATCGCCCCGCCCCGCGAGGTGCAGGAGGTAAAGAACGCCCTGGCCGCCTACGACCATTTCGACACCTGGAAGCCCGAGACGGAAAAGGACCTGCTGGAGGCGCATCGAATATTGATGTCCGGCCTGATTGAGGAGGCGGGTATGTATCGGCATGGCGGCGTGGGGGTGATAGCGGGAAGCCAAGTGATCCACATGGCACCGCCCGCTAACCGGGTACCGCATCTGATGGCCGACCTCTTCGGCTGGCTGGGCACCACCGACGTGCACCCGCTCATCGCCAGCTCGGTCTTTCACTACGAATTCGAATTCATCCACCCCTTCGCCGACGGCAACGGCCGCTTAGGAAGGCTATGGCAAAGCCTGATTTTGACCCGCTGGAACCCCCTGTTCGGCGACATCCCAGTGGAAAGTCTGGTCTTCGAGCACCAGGCCGAGTATTACCAGGCTATTCAGGAAAGCACCCGGCAGACCGACTCCGCGCCTTTCATCGCCTTCATGATGCAGATGATCCTGGATACGGTGACCACATCGACCCCGGAAGTCGCACTGGAAGTCACCCCGGAAGTCCGACTGCTCTCGGTCTTGACCTCCGAGATGACCCGGCAACAGCTCAAAGAGGCGCTCGGACTGAAAGACGATGAGCATTTCCGCAAGGCCTATCTGCTCCCCGCTTTGGAGGCCGGGTTGATTGAAATGACCATCCCCGACAAGCCGCGCAGCAGCAAACAGAAATACCGGCTGACCGAAAAGGGCCTTCAGGTGATGGCACAGCACGGCGGAGGATAACTTGCGGCACGGTTTGTGACTTCGAGCTGTGACAAAGCTATGACAAGGGCTGTGACACTTTGGCGGGTCAGTGTGAGGTAACAGAAAGGTATCCTTTGAAACAGATGAAACCGTTTGCCGGATAATGGCGAGCTGAACGGCCGCATCTATCTGCATCTGGCTGACGACTCGGCCTTTCGGGCCACAAAATCTGCGTGAGGCGTTGCCGTGAGTGAATATCAGTGTCTTGAGTTTCTTGCTGTTGACTAAGATACCAGAGGCAATGCGGTGATGCGGGACAATACGTATGCTTTTGCAATCCTGATGATGCCCCTGCTGCTCGCTCAGGCACTTCGTGTGCGCCGGGCGACGCCCCGACTGCCTGAACCGCCGGGTGATCGCTCTGGCATTTTCGGCTCCGGACCGGACCTGCGTCTGTTGATTGTCGGCGACTCGGCGGCCTCGGGTGTGGGGGCAGGGTGTCAACGCCAGGCCTTGTCGGGTCAACTCGTTTCTTTTCTCGGCGGGCACTTCAGGGTGACCTGGAAAATGGATGCCCAAACCGGACGCACTGTAAAAGATGTGGTGACCCTTCTGGAGGCGGCGGCAACTGAGAAAGTAGGTGTCATCGTGGCGTCCGTGGGCGTCAATGACGTCACCCGGGGAACCCCATTGAAAAAATGGATCTGCCGCCATGAAAAGCTTATCGATATTGCGGCAAAGAAATTCGATTGTCGGCACATCCTCCTGTCCAGGGTCCCACCGATGCACCTGTTTCCAGCGCTGCCGCAGCCATTGAGATGGTACCTGGGCGAGCGTGCCAGGCGGTTGAACAATGCATTGGAACGGCATTTGGCTGGCTGCCCCGGCTGCCGTGTGGTGTCGCCCGACTTTCCTCCTGAACCGGCTTTCATGGCAACAGATGGATTTCACCCGGGTCCTGCGGCGTATTCGCACTGGGCCAGCCACCTCGCTGGTATCATACGGGAGGTCATGGGATAAGCTTCTGGATTTGGTAATGATGTGGATTCCATGGTTGTTTACCTCATTCTGGATATATCAAAGATGGGATTCTTTTAGACTTCAGAAAGGAAGACCGGTATGCCCACAGTAAAAGTCAATGGCTGCGATATCTACTATGAAATCCACGGGCAAGGCGATCCTCTGGTGATGATCATGGGGCTGCGCCGCAATATCGAGTGGTGGTACCGTCAGATCCCGACGCTGGAGAAACACTTCAGCGTCGTTGTATTTGACAATCGGGGGGCCGGGCGTTCCGAAAAGCCGGCCATGGATTATTCCATCGGGCTGTTTGCCGACGATACGGCGGCGTTAATGGATGCTTTGAACATCGAGTGCGCCCACGTGCTGGGCGTCTCCATGGGGGGATACATCGCTCAGGAACTGGCGATAAATCATCCGCATAAGGTTATCGACTTGGTTTTGGGGTGCACCAGCTGCGGAGGTGAAAAAGCAATTTTGATGAGCCCCGACAGGATGGAAAAATTCACGGCCAACCAGAACCTGACGCCCGAAGAGATCCTCAAAAAGGACATGGATATTTACTTTTCCGATCAATATGTTGTCGGCAACCCGGCGGCGATTGTGCAATTCAGTGAAATATCCATGCGGTATTACCAGCCCGCCGATGCCTTTTTAAGGCAGTATGCGGCTTGCCGAAATCACGATACGGTCGCACGGATCAATCGCATTACCCAACCCACCCTGATCATGACGGGTGATGACGACCCCCTGGTTCCGCCGGAGAACTCTTTCATCCTCAAAGAGCTGCTTCCCCATGCGAAATTATCCGTATTTACAAAGGGGCGCCACTGCTTTTTCATGGAATTTGCCGATCGGTTCAACGAGGAGGTTGTCGATTTTTTCAGATAAGCCGCATGTTACGAATGAATCACTTTCCGATAGCATAGGCCTGCCGGCGCGGATCGGCACCCGCCTTGAGGACGCCGTTAGCATGGTCGATCACGATGATCTGCGATGATCCCATCATTTCCGAATAGGCATCCACAATCCTTACGTCGTGCCCCCTGGCTTTGAGCTTGGCGATGGTCTCTTCCGGAAAACGGCTTTCGATCATCAAAGAGCCGTCCGGATTGGAGCGCCACCGCGGCGCCTCGTTGGCCTGCTGCGCATCGGCCCCGTAATCGATCAAATCGACGATTAACTGCATGTTGGTCTGGGTCTGGCCGTCGGCGCCGGGGGTCCCGAGTAAGGTGACAGGTCGGTTGTCCTGCAAAATCATGACCGGATGGAGGGTGTGGTAGGGCCGCTTATTTGGCGCCAGCACGTTGGGATGGGAATCTTCAAGGGTGAAGCCCCTGGCCCGGTTGTGCAGCGCCATGCCTGTTGAAGGCACCATCACACATGATCCGAAAGCCTCGTAGAGGGACTGGATCAGGGTGACGGCATTGCCATCGGCATCCACCACGGTCACGTAAACGGTATCATCCCCGCCGCGAGCAAAATCCCGGCTGGCATCATCGCCATGTGCCCGATCCAGATCGATCAAGTCCAAGCGGTCTTTGGCTTGGGATGTTGATAGCATGGCTTCAATCGGGATCCGGCTAAAGGCAGGATCGCACACGTAAGCGTCCCGATCGGCAAAGGCCAGTTTTTTGGCTTCGACCATCAGGTGGACCAATTCGGCCGAGTCGACGCCAGTGGCAGCCAAGTCCCGATAGGTCAGCATGTTGGCCTGCATCAGCAAGGCGATACCCTGGGAATTGGGTGGGGTCGTGGCGATGGTGAATCCTCGGTAGTAGCTGGTGATCGGTGCCACCCATTCGACCGTATGATGAGATAGATCGTCCATGCTGAAAAAGCCGCCTAACGCTTCCGAACACGCCACTAGGGCTTCTCCCAAAGGACCTCGGTAGAAAGCATCCGGTCCATCTTCCATCAGCGTCTGGTAGGATCGAGCCAGCCTGGGCTGCACCAACAACTGGCCTACCTGCGGAACGCGGCCGGCCGGCAGGAAAGTGTCTGCCGCGGCCCCGTCGGCCAGCAGGATCTCTCTCTTTTCTTTTATGCAGCGGATCAGCTCCGGGTACACCGGAAAACCATCCCGGGCATAAGGCAAGGCCCTGGCCAGCAGGGTATCGAGACCGAGGGTGCCATGCCTTTCCAGCGCCGCCTGCCAGCCGGCAAGAGCACCTGGTACGGTGCAGGTGTGAATCCCGGTCTCGGGCACCCTGTTGCAACCCATATCCCGATAGGTCTCCGGCGTTGCCCGGCCCGGTGAGCGTCCCGAGGCGTTGAGGGCGTCCAGACGCCCATCGGCAGCCCTGTATATCAACATGAACAGATCGCCGCCGATGCCGCACATGTGCGGCCGGACCGCGGTCATCACCAGGTTGGCGGCAATGGCTGCATCCACGGCATTACCTCCGCCTTCCAATACCGCCGAACCGGCCTGGACGGCAAGCGGGTGGTCGGCGGTGATCATCCAACTGGTGCTCATTATTAGGGGACGGTGGGTGGCAAAGTGATTTTTCACGGCTGCTTCTGGGCCTGTACGACATCAGCGGACGTACGTCCGAACAACCGGGCGATACAGCCGAACAGTTTTCTGATTCCAATCCAAATCCTGGGGAGCAACCAAATCAGCAGAATCACAAAAACAACTAAAAATGCAATAAAGACAAAGGGATGATTCAAGGCAGCCCATAAGCCGGCCACGACCGCCACATCTTCCACTGCTGATGCCGTCCAATTGGTCAACGGTTCCGGTGACGTGTTTATAAGCACCCGGGAGCCGGCTTTGGCCGCATGGCTGCCAGCAGCAAGACCGCCGCCCAAAATCCCTGCAGCCACGGCGACGGCCGGATTCACCTCACCTACTGCACCGGCGGCAAGCATGGCCCCGGCAGGAATTCGGATGAAGGTGTGAAGCACATCCCATCCCGTATCGGCCCCGGGTATTTTGTCGGCAAAAAATTCGACAACATACATCACACCAGCCGCACCGATAACAAGAGGGTGGGATAGTAACTGCAGATGCTCCGGCAACACTATATTGCCAGTGAGTCCAAGCAGGCCCAGCACGAGGATGGCGGCGTAAAGATTGAGCCCGCTGGCCCATCCTGCACCTAACGCCAGTGCTATTGCGCCGGCCAATTCATTGAATGATTCCATCTCTCCATCACTATCGAATCGCGATCAGTTGGAAAAGGACCTGGTCGGGACATCCTGATACTTCAATTGAAAACTGCCCCATCTACCTTCCAATGGAAAAGAAGAAAAGGCCACCGGTAACGGGATCGCGGAACCTAAACATCAAATGGGCATCTTCGCGGTAGTAATCTCCATGCCTGGAAATGTCCGGATGTGCTTTCTTGTACCTGTCCCATTGCTCCCAGGATTTCCAATGGCCATGGTATTCATAACGATGTCCATTATGTTCGTGATGCTCGTAACGACGGTGTTCTTGATAGGGACGATCTTTGTATCCACCATACTTATGATAGTCGCGGCCCTTTTTATGATCACCATCGCGGCCGTTATCGTGGCGTTTACCTTCATCTCTATTGTCCCGATGATCAGAGCGTCCCCGCTCGTTCCGATTTCGTTGCTCGTATTTCTGTTTGTCGCGTCCCCGCTTTCCCGATTCGTCTTTCCAATCGTCGGAAAATGCAATACCCGTGAAGGAAAATATCACCAGAATAACGATATTCAAAATGCCAGACGTTTTCATCAGCTCCTCCAGACGGCCCTTAATAAGCCGGTATTATGGGTCAAAAATTCATAGGATCCGTGGGAATGGCGTAAATGCCTGCCATGATCCGCTCCGTCAACATACTAAAATGCGCTATTATTGAAAAGCAAACCAAATTCAAAAGCAGTTCTCATGCCAGCTCAAAATGTAATATTTACAAGGTATTACGATTTTACCTGATCGCCGGGATTGCAAACAGGGGACTTCTGGCAGGCTTTCTTGTAAAAATGTGCACATTACAGAAATTCTGGTTACATGGTGATAGGCGTCGGTGCCCATGAGGAAAACCCTGACCCGCTCAAGCATCTGGTGGTGTTCGGGCATGGGCGCCTCTGACATCGGACATTGCCCACATCGCTGCGATCGATGTTTGACAGACATTATAATGCACATTATAATGCGTATGAAAATAACGGGGGTGGCTTATGCAAACAGCCGTGAAATCAAAGCGGATAACCATTCTGGGGTCTCCGGATTTTAAGGAGTTTTTAGTTCAGGAGGCGGAAAAAGAAGGCATCAGCATATCTGAACTGGTTCGGCGGCGCTGCGAGGGGCAGTCTGCTAAAGACCAGGAGGAAGCCGAGGTGCTTGCGGCTATGGTCAAGGAGCTACAGGCTGCGGTTGCCAAGGCCAATGCCTCCATGGACAAAGGACTTAAGGATGCAGCGGAATTTCTCGCAGAATTGCGCACACGGAGGTCTGCCTGATGGGAATGTTCAAGGATGCCATGCTGGCCGTTAAGGCGGCGTTGTTATTGACTGAAAAAGTAGACCAAACAGGTGCTGCGCTTTCAGAGCTTGTAAAAGAGCTCCGGGATCATGATCGGCGGCTGGTGCGGCTGGAAACCATTGTCGAGATTGCGCAAGGCCAAGGCCCAGGGCCAGCATCCAGGCAAATACCTGAGTGAACTGTGACAGAGCTATGACGAAAGCTGTGACATCCAGTGGGGTAAACAAGGAGAACAACGTATCGTGGATTCGAATTTAGCGCAGTATCTACAGGCCACAGAGGTCATCGACTATCACCATCCGACAGTTAAGGCCTTTGTTCAGAGGCGAATCGAAGGTGCTTCAACGCCCAGGCAGCAGGCGGTGAAACTCTATTATGCCGTCAGGGATGAAATAAGGTATGATCCTTACAGCATCGACCTTTCAGTCGAAGGGCTGCGGGCGAGCACCACCTTGCAAAACGGCCGGGGATGGTGCGTGCCAAAGGCAGCCTTATTGGCGGGGTGTTGCCGGGGTCTGGGGATTCCGGCGAAACTGGGCTATGCCGACGTGAGAAATCATCTCTCCACCGCCCGCATGCGCGAGCAGATGAAGACCGATATTTTTTTGTGGCATGGCTACACCACTATCCTTCTCGAAGACAAATGGGTCAAGGCGACGCCTGCTTTCAATATTGAACTTTGTCATCGGTTCCAACTCAAGCCCCTTGAGTTTGACGGGACCTGCGATTCGATCTATCACCCTTATGACTTGCTTGGAAATAGGCACATGGAGTATTTGCGGGACCGCGGTGAATTTGCCGACGTTCCCATTGATCAAATGATCAAAGATTTCTCCGACACCTATGGCTCGCCTCAGCAATTGGGTGCCTTTGATTTCCAAAAGGACGTCGACAAGGAAAATCTTTTGGAACGATAATTGTCGGCCGCCTCTCTCGCATGGACGCCATGCAGGGGCAGGCCATGGCCATCGAGACCCAGCGCCGCCGCGAGATCCAATTGCGACGCATCGATTCCGCCGCAACCCTCTGCATCACCTGCGCCTCCCGGCAGGAAAAGCGCTGAACCGGACTTTCCCGAACACCAGGCGCCATGTGGGGACTGCCCATTTTGAGGGTTCGGCATTTAAATCAATACGGTATCCGGATGGGTGGACAGGGTTCGGGCTGTTTTTGGCCGCGTTCCAATATTTTCAGTAGCACCAAGAAAAAGGAGAGTTAAGATATGAGCGTGATAGTTGAAGTTTCGATTTTTCCGATGGACAAAGGCGAGAGCGTTAGCGAATATGTCGCCCGGGCCATTAAAATTATACGCGACAGCGGGTTGCCATATGAATTGAACCCCATGGGCACATGCATCGAAGGCGAATGGAAAGAAGTCATGAACGTGGTGGACCGATGCTTTCAAGACCTTGAAAAGGACTGCACCCGCATCAACTTGAGCCTCAAAGCAGACTATCGCAAGGGGGCAGCCAAGCGCCTGGAGAGCAAGGTGGTATCCGTAAATGAAAAACTGTAGCGCAATGTGCGACCAAGGCGCAGGGACCATATAGAAGCCTGGTTAACGCGCCTGCTCCAGGAATCATCAAGAATAGAATCCGACCCAAGGGAGGGCGAACCATGTTCATCAATGGAAAGTGGGTAAATGCAGAAGGCGGTCGAACATTTCCATCCATCAACCCTGCATCGGGTGAAATTATCGAACAGGTGCCGGCGGGTGACGCCATCGACGCGGTAAAGGCCATCGAATCTGCGGCCGATGCCTTTCCCCACTGGTCATCGCAGACCGCTTATCAACGATCTCAATTTCTGTATCGGGCCCATGCCCTGATGATGGAGAAGTTGGAACATTTGGCGGCAGTGATGACCGAAGAGCAGGGCAAGCCGCTCCAGGCCGCCCGAAACGAGGTCAAGTATGGGGCCGACTTTCTGCTGTGGTACGCGGAGGAGGCCAAGCGCATCTACGGCCAGACGATTCCATCGGCCAGAGCGGACCAGCGTTTTATTGTGCTGCGCCAGCCGGTCGGCGTCGTGGGCGCTATTACGCCTTGGAACTATCCCATTTCCATGATCACCCGCAAGGTCGCCCCGGCGCTGGCGGCAGGTTGCACCATTGTTCTCAAACCCGCCGAAGCCACGCCCCTGTGCGCCAAATCCGTCTTCGAGATCTTCGAAGCGGCCGGCATCCCCGACGGGGTCGTCAACCTGGTGACGGCACAGGTGCCGGGTCCCATCGGCGATGCGTTTCTGAAAGATCCCAGAATCCGCAAGCTGACCTTTACCGGATCGACCGAGGTCGGCAAAATGCTGGCCCGGGAAGCGGCGGCCCAGATGAAAAGGGTGTCTCTGGAACTTGGCGGACACGCCCCGTTTATCGTATGCCGCGATGCGGACCCGGTGCATGCGGCCAAGGGGCTGGCGCTGGTCAAGTTTCTCAACACCGGGCAGGCCTGCATCAGCCCCAATCGCATTTACGTGCATGCGGATATCATCGATCCCTTTATCGGTGAATTGACCCAGCGCGTCTCAGCGATGAAAGCCGGCTCGGGCTTTGATAAGAGCGTGCGCATCGGTCCGCTGGTCAACGATGCGGCTCTTGAGAAAGTCGATCGACAGGTCCGGGACGCGGTCGCCAAGGGAGCCGAACTGATTGCCGGTGGCCGGCGATTGACCGAAAACGGCCTGGATCGGGGATTCTTTTATGCACCGACCATTCTCAGCGGGGTGACCCCCGATATGGCCATCTACCGGGAAGAGACCTTCGGTCCGGTGGCCCCCATCATTTCGTACAACGACGCAGACGACCTGCTGGCCATGGCCAATGACACCCGCTACGGACTGGCTTCGTATGTCTACACACGCGATCTGAAAACCGCTTTTACCCTGTTCGAAGGACTGCATTTCGGCATCGTCGGCATCAACGACATCAATCCGACTTCGGCCGCGGCGCCTTTCGGCGGCATGAAAGAGAGTGGGCTGGGCCGCGAGGGAGCCATCGAGGGCCTTGAAGAGTATCTGGAGACCAAGCTGGGAGGATTCTCCATTTGAACATGCCAATATTATCACCACACCAGATCGGAGAAGGATGGCTATGGCACCCAAAGCGCTGAACGGCGTGAAGATCATCGAATGTTGCACCACTATCAGCGGCGCCTATTGCGGCAAATTGATGGCCGACCTCGGAGCGGAAGTGATCAAGATAGAGCCGCCGGTGACCGGGGACGAAGCGAGAAGGAGGCCGCCTTTCCAGAACGATGACCCGGACCCCGAAAAATCAGGGCTCTTCATGTATATCAACACCAATAAGTTTGGTATCACTCTCGATCCGTCGAAGCCCCAGGGCAGGGAGATTTTTGAACGGCTGGTCCGCCAGGCGGATATCCTGGTCGAAGATCACCGTCCCGGTGAGATGGAAGAGATGGGGCTTGGGTACGACTCATTAAAAATAAACAATCCCGGTCTCATCATGATGGCCATTACGCCATTTGGGCAGACAGGCCCCTACAAGGACTTTAAAGCCTACCAGCTGAACATCTCGCACATGAGCGGGCAAGGCTATCTGCTGCCGCTGGTGGCGCCGGACCTGGATCGTCCGCCGGTGCAGATCGGGGGCAACAGCGGCAACTTCGATGCCGGGCTGACGGCCTCCGTTGCGGTCATGGCAGCCCTGTTCTGGCGAAAAACCTCTGGTAAGGGCCAATACATCGGCATGTCGAAAACAGAAGCCTCGATCGCCATGCAGCGCGTCGAAAGCGTGACGTTTCCCAACAGCGGCATCAATATGACCCGCAAGGGGGAATCTCTGCGCATGAGCGGCAACGGAATATTTCCGTGCAAGGATGGATTCGTATCGATTGTGACCCCCGAAGAGCACCAGTGGCAAAATTTCATGAAACTGATCGGTGATCCCCCATGGTCCAAAGAGCCATGGTGTCAAAACCGATTTGAGCGCGGCAACCATGCGGAGAAAATCAACGCCTATGTACTGGAGTGGATGAAAGACAAACCCAAGGAGGAGATCTTCAGGAAAGGCCAGGCATTCAGCGTCCCGGTGGCACAGGTCAACACGGCCGAAGACGTGGTGTCATCCCCCCATTTCAATGCCCGGGGCTTTTTTGTGGAAATCGACCATCCGGTAATGGGAAAACTGGAGAAATTCCCATCTTCTGCCTACCGGTTCTCCAAAACCCCATGGGCGGTCACGAGACCGGCTCCACGTCTGGGAGAGCATAACAAAATGATTTTTTGTGAAAGACTCGATTATACCACCGGTGATCTGCACACATTGAAAGATGCCGGAATCATATGACAACAAGACAAATAAAACGAAAAAGGGGAAATCATGGAAAATAGCGGCCCCTTGAAGGGTATCCGGGTCGTTGAGTTCACATCGGCCTGGGCCGGTCCTTACGCCACCTGCCTGCTAGGCTTTTTGGGCGCCGAAGTGGTCAAGGTGGAAAGTCTGCAGCGGCCGGATCATTCGAGGAAAATCTCTTTTACGACCGGCAAGGCATTTCAAACCCTCGATGAATCGGAAGTCTTCAACAATTTGAACTTGAACAAGCGCAGCGTCTGCCTGAACCTGAAAAAGCGCGAAGCGGTGGCGATCGCCCGAAAGCTCGTCCAGGTCAGTGATGTGGTCATGGAAAATATGCGACCGGGCGTGGTGCCGCGTCTCGGCCTGGGGTATGACGATGCCCGAGCGATCAAGCCGGATATTATCTACATCTCTTCTTCGGCGTGCGGCCAGACAGGTCCGGACAGGGAGTACATCGGCTATGCACCGACCTTTGCCGCACTTGCCGGATTACCCCATGTGACCGGTTATCCCGATTGGCCCCCGAGTAACTTTCTCGGCTCCATCGATCTGAGAAGTGCGTGCACATCGGCGTTCGCCATCCTGGCCGCGCTCTACTACCATCAGCAAACCGGAGAGGGCCAGTATATCGACCTGGCCTCCCAGGAGGCCATCGCCACCTATGCCGGTGATATCTTCCTGGATTATGTAATGAACCAACGGGTTCCCATGCGCCAGGGCAACCAAAACGACGTCATGGCTCCGCATAACTGCTACCGCTGTAAAGGTGAGGACAAGTGGATCAGCATCGCGGTGGCCACCCAGGCAGAATGGGAAAGCCTGTGCCGTGCGATGGATAAAAGCGACCTCATCGGCGATCCCCGATTTGCCGACGTTACCCATCGCAAGATGAACGAGGAAGAACTGGACACCATCGTTTCCGAGTGGACCCAGGGCAAGGATTCCTATGACGTGATGGCCCTGCTGCAACATGCCGGTGTCGCCGCCACGCCGTCTCTTTCCAGTGAAGCGCTTTTCAACGATCCTCACTTGAAAGAGAGACGCATCTTCCGGCAGGTCGATCATCCCGTCATCGGTAAAAACTGGGTCATTGCGCCCCCGTGGCAATTCTCCGAGACACCGGCCGCCATCCATTCGTGTGGTCCCAAGCTCGGAGAGCACACCGAAGAAATCTTCAGCGACTATCTGGGAATGTCTTCGGATGAAATAGACAAGTTGAAAAAGGAGAATGTTATCTATTGATGTACTCGTAAAAAGTCGCAGAAGCGTCATGCCGGACTTAATCCGGCATTCAGAACCTATTGAAAATACTGGATTCCGGTTTACGCCAGGATGATGGGAAAAGCGAATTCGGACTTTTTACGAGACTGTCAAGCTTTATTCCACCGAAATAGCAATGGATAGCAAATCTGTAAGTTCTTGAATTTCTGTTATTTGATCGTACTTCTTTTTTTTCCCGAACATGAGCCAACGCAGGGCCATATGGCTGAAGGCTCCCAAGAACATGTTCCTAAAAACTCGAGTGTTGACATTGTCGCGGAAGCATCCCTCGACTTTACCTTGGTTGATAATCTCTTCGAAGGTTTTCAGATAAGCCTGGAAAAGATTGAAGGCATCAGAGCCGTAAAATGTTTTGTTGAGCTGAATGTCGAGCAGAAAAACCCGCAGGAAATTTCGATTGTTCAGATACAGATCGAAATGATATTTGATCAGCCGCCTGAGTTTCCGCTGAGGGGAGGTGATATGAAACAGATCGGGCAAGGCGTCAATATGACGCTGTAACCGTCTAAGCGGGATGGAAAGCAGAAGATCCTCCTTATTTTTAAAATAGTCATAGATACTTCCTTCAGCCACTTTGGCAACCCTAGCAATTTCCTGTACTTTCGCCTTTGCAAAGCCCTTGTCTGCGAAAACAATCTCAGCTGACTCTAATATTTTGTTTTCTTTGTCAATTTGCTTTTGTTTCTTCGGCTTTTTCAACATAGGTAATATCAACTGGATGATGTCCTCGAAATCCTGCACACTTTCTTTAATCTCTTTTGTGGCGTAGGTGCTTATTGACTCTGTATCGAAGGTGCCATAAATCAAATCTCGAACCAAGCTCAAATTGATATCGTTTCGAAAAACGCCGTCCTGTACCCCTTGCTTAAGGATATCCATCATGAGTTTCAAATGTTCCCGTATGATTTCATACCCCTTGGTGGCGTAGAAGGACAGGTTGGAACGACATTCAAACATCAGCGTGTTGACATAGCCAGGGTGGCAATCATTGTATTTCAAGCTTTGCCAAATCAATTTTCTTAATCGCGACTCAGGATCCTGCAGACCCTGCAAAGCCTCTACCGCGACATCTATCGATTCTCGCATTCTTTCGATCACCACCGAAAACAAAAGATCTTCCTTGTTCTTGAAATATTGATAGACTAGTGAATCCGCTACACCTGCTCTTTGAGCGACCGCTGATATTGTCGTGTCGGCGATTCCTTTCTCAAACACAAAGGCTTCCGCGGCTTCTATAATTTTTGTCTTGTTATCGTTCATGATAAAAATTGATCCGGATTTTTTGATGTCTTTTGCTTCGTCAAACAGATTTTTTATCAAAACCGCAAAATTTAAAAAAGAATGTTTTTAATAGGCGACGGTATTCAGCCTCCTTAAACCCGATGAATACAAGAAATTTCTGCGGAAATGCAATTTCTCTTTCGAGATTCTCGCAAATTAATCTCATATCAATGATCACTGCTGTCCAAAATAAGTCGTAATTGACCTTTTGCCCTTAACAATAACGGTACTTTAGGTGGCCACATGGCCGGTTTTGAAAATCAGGTTGTCCATTTTCAAATATGCTGTCCAAGTCCCTTGAAGGGAAGAGTTTGTTGGACAGGCACAGAAGTTATGGGAGGCACTTCGTACGGATCGTCCAACCACTCCCATAAGTCCCTATAAGTAAACAGGTTCCAGCGCAAAAAAGCTACCAGGTTCGACAGTGACCAGTTCATTTTGGATTTGAACTGCATGTATTTGATCAGCAGCATGGTTATCAATGCTGTCCAAATCTGGATATAGAGAGCGTTTTCGCTGGTGCCGACGAAAGTCTTAA
>Ga0209164_1002864_pt1 | contig 17249 bp, 15 predicted proteins | sample MTBNYHSulfiMetaG_FD_187458 | JGI IMG/M metagenome (GOLD analysis project Ga0209164, IMG submission 187458) | Enrichment culture microbial communities from rom New York Harbor, USA that are MTBE-degrading - MTBE-NYH (New York Harbor Sulfidogenic)... | ecosystem: Environmental > Aquatic > Marine >...
ACACCAGGCCAGGCAAAGATCGTTTCGGTAATCACGGCACCGCTCAGCATCATTCCAAATTGCAAAGCGACGATGGTGATAATGGGGATGAGAGCATTCTTCAATCCATGTTTGAGAATAACCCTGGACTCATGCAATCCCTTGCTACGAGCTGTTCGGATAAAATCTTTATCTAAAACATCGAGCATACTCGAGCGGGTGAGGCGGGTTTGGGCGGCCGTCGAAAATAGAGCCAGGGTCATGGCAGGCATAATCAGATTCTCGATCCCTCCTCTCCCCGAGATAGGAAACCATCGAAGTTTCACTCCGAAAAGAAGAATAAACATGATGCCAATCCAGAAGACAGGGGCTGACTGACCAAAGAGGGCAAAGGTCATTCCTGTTCGGTCCAATAATGATCCGGGCTTCACCGACGCAAGGATACCGAGAGGAATGGAGATGAGAACCGAAAGAACCATCGCTGCCAAGGTAAGTTCCAGAGTTGCTGGAAGATGGTGAAGCACCAATTCAAGGGCAGGTCGTTGATGCCGGAAGGAGGTGCCAAAGTCCCCTCGAACGGCATCTTTAAGAAAAACCATGTATTGAACAGGGAGGGGGCGATCCAGGCCTAATTGACGCTGAAGTTCATCCCGATCTGCCTGGGTTGCCTCCGGGGAAAGTAGTAAAACAACGGGATCACCGATCATATGGGTAATGATAAAGATGATCAGCGTAATTCCGAATATGACGATGAAAGAATGATAGAGACGCTTGAGAAGATAGTTACCCATACATAAGGTGTCATTGGGGGTGGGTTCACATTAGAAATGTGAACCCACCCCCAATGACATTACTTTTCTATACTGACTCGGAAGAGGTAGAAATTCTCATCTCCTCTGGCCTGGAAATTCTTTACTTTCTTCGAAACTCCCCAATGGTCCTGCTGCTGATATAGAAAAACAAGAGGGGCTTCCTCAAAAACTTTCTTTGAAATCTTCGTATAAAGGTCCTTCCGTTTCTTCTCATCTAAATTATATCTTGCTTCGAGGATCCAGTTTTTCATTTCGGGGTCTTCGTAATAAGAGAAAGCGGCATCCTTAATAAAATAGACAAAGAAGGTCCCATCGGCATCGTAATTGACATTTCCCCAGCCGATGAAACCAATGTCTATTAATTTTTTTGTGACCAAATCCTTGGTATAATCACCCCATTCCCGGACCTTAAAGTCTATCTTGACTCCCACCTTTTCAAACATGCCTGCGATAGCTTCCGAGACCTGTTTGTCCATAATATACCGTCCGCTGGGGGTGTTAAAAACGAGTTTTAAATCTTTATGACCCGCTTCCGCCAGAAGTCTCTTTGCCCTTTCGGGATCATAAGGATAAGGTTGAAGCGATGGATCATAACCGAAGTGGTAGGGTGTCAAGTTGATTGCCATCTGGAATCCACTTCCCATCAAAATTTTTTCAATTATGGATTTCTTATCCACGGCGTAGTTGAGGGCCTGACGTACCCTTCTGTCCTGAAGTGGGCCGGGAGCAAGGGTGTTGAGGTAGAGGAACATTACCCGGCCACTTGGGACGGATTGGACTTCAATCCCCGGCATGGCCTTCACCTGGTTAACCAGAAAAGGCGGAATATTAACTGCGATATCAACTCCTCCAGTCTGAAGCTCCGCAATCCGGGTAGCATCCTCAGGGATTGGACGAATGACGACCGTTTTGATCAAAGGAGCACCTGCCCAATAGTCCTCATAGGCCTCCAGCAGCAGTCGATCATTCCTTACCCACTCTGCGAACTTAAAGGGGCCCGTTCCAATCGGATGTCGCAAGAAAGGAGCTTCCCCTTTCTCTTTAATATACTTCGATGGAAGTATGGAGGTGGTGGCGCCTGCAGCGAACCTTTTGATCAGAATGGGATCGGGTTTCTCAGTAACCATCCGGATGGTGTAATCATCAATGACTTTCACTTCTTTAATGTTTCTGAAATTGGCTGCGAAGGGCGCCTTCGTTTTGGGATCGAGGATGCGCTCAACGGTAAATTTTACATCGGTTGCCGAGAAAGGATCTCCATTATGAAATTTTACTCCCTTCCTCAGTTTGAATTCCCATGTTGTGTCGTTGACAATCCGATGGGAGACGGCCAGTCGGGGAACAGCATTCCCCTGAACATCGAAAAGATAGAGTCGATCGAACAAGGCATTGTCATAATTAAATTCACCCTGGGTATGATGCTTGGCCGGATCAAGGGAGGTGAGATCCACCCCCTGAGCAATAATCAGTTTTCCTTTCGGCGCTCCCAATGAAACACTTGGGATCAAAAAACATAAAATAGAAAATCCCAATAAGAATCGCTTCATAAAAATTCCTCCCTCTATCAAATTTGACATTTATAGAGATGGCCTCCCTTCATTATGGCCAGAATCGTACCCTTCTTTTGAAGGAGACTTATATCCCTAAGGGGATCTCCATCAACCACGATCAGATCAGCCAGCTTTCCTTTTTCGAGGGTTCCAATCTTTTTTTCGAGACCCAGAACCTCCGAACCGGTTTTAGTCGCCGCCACAATGGCCTCCATGGGCGTAAATCCGGTCTTGATTAACAATTCCATTTCTCTCAGGTTCTCACCATGACGATTGAATGGGGTTCCTGCATCGGTGCCCGCGGCAATGGGAACTCCTGCCTGATGAGCTTTTCTGACACTCCGGAAGTGAGTCTTCTTCACCAATTTCGATTTTTCCACAGCAAAAGCAGGCACACCTTTCTTCGTCCCTGCCTTGATAATATGATAGGGAGCACTTAGGGTAGGAACAAGATAGGCCTTCGTCTCCAACATCAACTCAATGGCCTCATCATCCAAATAGACGCCATGCTCGATAGAATGGATCCCTGCCCAAAGGGCATTTTTAATCCCCTCGGTCCCCATCGCATGTGTGGCTGTCCGTCTCCCCGCTTTTCGAGCCTCCTCAACCCCCGCGATTAACTCCTCCAAAGTGAATTGAACGGAACCAGGATCCACCCCTTTCGTTAGAACGCCTCCGGTGGCCATCATTTTGATTAAACTTGCTCCCGCTCTCAACTGCTCCCTCGCCGCTTTCCGAACACCATCCATTCCATTGGCTTCCCGACCGAACTGCCATCCATGGCCTCCGGTCATGCAGATAGCCTTTCCGCTGCAGGACATTCTCGGTCCTTGAAGGAGTCCTGATTCAATCCCATCCCGAATTGCAATATCGATATAATCCTTCCCTCCCATATCACGAACACTGGTCACTCCGGCCTCCAAAGTCAGCCGGGCATGTTGAGCAGCCTTTAATGTGATCGTGGATACGGACTCCCTGGCGATGGAAGTCATGGGATCCGGACTCCCATCTAAACAGAGGTGGACATGGCAATCAATCAAACCTGGAAGAATAGTTTTTCCAGAGATATCGAAAATAGTATCTTTCTTAAAAGGCCGAAACCTTTTTACTGGTCCAACAAATACAAGGTCTCTCTCACAAACAGCTACTGTTCCCTGTTCGATGATCTTTCCATCTCCAACGATGATATTTCCGTTTCTAAATACGATGGTCACGGTTCCTCCCTGTCACCCTATCTCCCCATCTTCCTATCTTTCCCTGCCCCCCATTTTGAAATACTGAATCGTCGCATCTGGATAAACAGCCACATTGGCCCTGCTTCCCCATTCTGCTTTCAGCAGATCTAAAACCTCCGCCCATGTTTTTGCCCAAAGGATTGAAGGAATCTTACCAAAGAAGTATGCCCCGACATGATCTTTAAATGGTGATAGAACGATGAACCGTTTCACCTGGGTCGGCAGAGGTTGGGGAAGTTGAAGCCCTCCCTCTGCACTTCTTCCGAATTCTCCAAAAAGATAATGGACGACCTGTCCAGCGGGCTCATTGGCAATGATCACCAGGTCCCCTCCATCCTCTTTTAAAGATGGGATTCCAATGAATGGAGCAATAGCGCATTCATTCGGTTTTGAATAGGAGTTGACCACTACAATATCCATATTTTTAGCCGGAATGGTCGCATAAACCTCCCCTGCCAATTTCATCCCCTCCCGGTGTTCAAGAATGGGATCTCCTGCAAAGAGGCTGGTGATCTCTCCCCGAAGATTGATAATGGCATCAATCTTCATATCAAGCCCGGCCATTCTCGTCGCCTCCTCAATATCAAGGCGTGGGATGTTTCCTTCAATCTTTCCAACACCGACACAGTCTGGATGTTCCTTCACGATCGTCCCATGGTTATAGGCAATGGAATCAATGTGAGCCACTCCGGGAAGGATCATTTTTCCCCCACCCCCAAACCCGGAGAAAGAATGAGGGACAATGCACCCAATCCCGATCTTCAGATCACAGGCCATCACCTCTCTATTAACGGAGACAGGTGTGCCCCGGCTCGTTTTGCCCAGGTAGGTGCAATAATTGAAAGGGTTGTGGTTATATACATGAAATCGGTCGAGCACCTCCTGCCCCAATTTCTTTCGAAAATCATTTGCAGTGTGCGCCCCATGCGCCCCGAGAGCGGCAATGAATCGAATCTGCCGATCTGAAATCCCGGCCTTTTCTAATTCTCTAAGTACAAAGGGAAGGACCTCATATACAGGAGTAGGCCTTGCCAGATCGTCAAATAGAATGACAACCTCCTTTTTTCCCCTTGCCAGTTCCTGAATGGGCTTTGAGCCAATGGGGTTTTGGAAGACCTCTTCCATCTCCTTGCGCGTTAGTTTCTTCCTCTCCCCTCCTTTCATCGGGCAGAAGTAGGTAGACCAGGAGGCAGGAAAATCGAGCTCCATCTCGTTATTGTCATACCAGAGGAGTTGGGGGACTTTTATCTTCAATGTTTCTCTCCCGACAATATATTTATAGATCGGAGTGATTAGTTCGTAGTTCGGAGTAACTACGAATGAATTAATTCTAAGCCTTAAAAAAACTCCGAACTCTGAACTCCGAACTCGTATCTCATAAACCGAGGTAGCTTGGGCGGATGTTTTGATTCTTAAGAAGGGAGACCAAAAACTATACCAGAAGGTATTTCTTCCTCACGTCCTCATTATCTCTCAGTTCCTCAATGCTCCCATGATAACGGATCTGTCCATTATCAATAATATAGCCACGGTCGCTTATTCTAAGGGTGGATCTCACATTCTGTTCAGCAATGAAGACGGTCAACCCGGCCTCCCTGAGCTTTCTGATCTGACCTTCGAGAGCATAGACCAGGAGGGGCGCCAACCCTTCAAAAGGTTCGTCAAGGAGGATAAACTCCGGATTTCCCATCAGTGCCCGGGCAATGGCTAACATCTTCTGCTCCCCTCCGCTCAGGCAACCCCCTCTTCGGGACTCGATATTTTCCAGCGCAGGAAACATTTCGTAAATTCTTTCCCTGCTCCACCCCCCGCCTTTCTTTGTTTTTCTCTCAGCGATCTCTAAATTTTCTCCCACCGTGAGGTCGGCAAAGATCCTCCTGTCATCAGGGATATAGCCGATGCCCTTTCGTGTGAGCAAATAGGGCTCAATTCCGATAATCTCTTTTCCTTTAAACCGGATGCTTCCTTGTTTCGGCGGTGTGATGCCAATGATGCTCTTCATGGTAGTCGTCTTTCCTGCCCCGTTTCGTCCAAGAAGGCATACCACTTCCCCTGGGTCAACCTTTAAAGAGACGCCGAATAGAATATGGCTCAAACCGTAGAAAGTGTGGATTCCCTCCACTTCAAGCATCACTCACCTCCGAGGTATGCTTCCTGAACCTCTTTGTTGCTTCTCACTTCTTCCAAGCTACCCTGAATGATCGTTTGCCCGTGACGCATCACCATGATACTCTGCGCAATGGAGAAAACGATGTCCATATCATGCTCGCAGAATAATATCGTCAAACCCCTTTGATGGGCCAACCGCTTGATGAGCTCCATCGTTGTCGATGTCTCCTCCGGAGACATCCCCGCGGTCGGCTCATCCAGAATTAACAACTCTGGTTCATTCCCCAAAGCGATGGCGATTTCAAGTATTTTCTGGTCACCATGGGATAATGATCCCGCAATGCCGTGAGCCTTATCTAAGAGCCCTACACTCTCCAGAATGGTGTTCGTCTCGCTCACAACCATGTTCTTGGCTGGGTAGAAGAGCTGACGACTCTTTCTTTGCTGCGACAGCACCGCTACCTGAACGTTTCGGAAGACTGTCAGCCGAGGAAAGATATTCACAATCTGATAAGACCGACTAATTCCTTTCTTGCAGATGTCGTATGGAGGTAATTCGCTGATCTCTTCACCTTTAAAAATGATTCTCCCGCTATCCCGCTTCAGCGTACCCGTGATGAGGTTAAATAAAGTGGTTTTCCCAGCGCCGTTAGGACCGATGACGGCCACAATTTCTCCTTTCCCAACAGTGAGGTTAGCTCCATCGACGGCCATGAAGTCATCAAAAGATTTAATGAGGCTTTCTACCTGTAGCATCTATCATTTACCTCTTTCAGCTACTCCTTTCGCCCCGGGTTTAAATAATTTCTGGACATAGCCCATCACACCCTCTGGGAGAAAGAAAATTATCAGGATCAGCATGATCCCTAAAATCAAAGTCCAGTACTCCGTAAAAATGCCGACAAAAGTTCTTAAAGCAACCATGATTGCTGCTCCCAATATGGGACCGGCAAAAGTAAACCATCCTCCCAAAAGGCACATGATGAATATCTCAAGGGACAAAGTCCAAAACAGCAGGTCAGTAAAAACCGAACGCTCCAGTGCCACAAAAAGAACACCAGCGATTCCCGCGAAGAAGGTGGCAATGACAATGGCAATAAGCTGATGACGCCTGACGTTGATGCCAACCGCTTCACAACGCTGTGGGTTATCCCGAATCGCTTGAAGGGTATTTCCAAAGGGGGATTTCAAAATCATGTACATAAGAATGAGACAAATGACAAGGATGATCAGGATAAAGTAATAAGAATTTTTCAAAGAAGAAAGTAAGGAAGGCACGGGTATGCCGGGAATGCCATCGTCACCCCCAGTAAAGCTATACCACCGAAAAGCAATTACCCAAATCAATGAGCCTAAAGAAATCTGCAGCATCCCGAAGTAGAGTCGACTCAGCCTGACACAAAGCCAGCCAATGATGAGGCCTACCATTGCTGCTACAATCGGCCCGGCAATAAAACCAGTCCACATGGGCAGTGAAGTTTTTTTCAGCATCAAGGCGATGGTATAGGCCCCTACTCCATAAAAAACACCATGATGAAACTGAAATAGACCACCATGGCCGACAACCAGATTAAGGCTCATTGCCAGTAGGGAGGTAACATAAATCAGAGCAAGGATATAAGTATAAAATCTTGGAATAAACAACGGCAAAATAAAAAGGACGAGAGAAATAACGATTAATGGTCCAAACCATTTCGAGCGAATCACTTCTTTAAACAATCCTCTCTCCTCTTTCTCCCACATATCTTTAATGGGAGGGTTTACCAGACCGCTTTAAGCAATCCTTGAGGCCGTAGGAGCAGCACAATCACCACCGCGATATATGGAAAAACGATAGCGAATTGAGGCCAGATCAAAACCCCCAAGGATTGAGTCACACCGAAGATAAGTGATCCCACCAGGGCACCCCACATATTGCCCAATCCCCCGATCGTTACGATAAGGAAAGCTTCGATGATCAGGGAATGATCCATTCCGATGATGATGCTTGCCGTAGGCGCGACCAGAGCCCCGCCCACCCCGGCAAGGTAACACCCGATCACGAAGGCTATAGCAAAAACCCAACTGACATTAATACCCAGGACACCCACCATTTCCCTATCTACCGCTGCCGCACGGGAGATCTTTCCTATCTTCGTCTTGTTCGTAAAAAGCCAAAGGGCGACAGCCACGAGGGGACCGACAATGAGAAGAAACAGATTGTAACGTGGGAGCGATGCCCCAAAGATGGAGATCGTGCCCTTGAGTAAGGCAGGGGGTGAAACTGACCTGTATTCTGCACCCCAAACGATCTTAACCAGATCACCCAGAATGAGCGAAATAGCAAAGGTAAATAAAAGAAGCATCAGGTGTTCTCTTTGGTAGAGATGACAGAACAGGGCTCGCTCTGCAACTAAGCTGACCAGGGCTACCACCAGGGGGGCCACAATTAATGCAATCCAGAAGCCGACAGAACCGGCAATCAGTTTTGTCACGGTAAAGGTGGCAAAGGCTCCGATCATGTAGAGCGAGCCGTGGGCAATATTGGGAACCCGGAGTACCCCAAGAACAAAACTTAGTCCGGCACAAACGACAAACAAAATCATCGCCCGACTAAGGCCCACTAAGAATTGACTGCTAAAGGCTGAAAAATCCACCGTGACTGCTTCCTTTTTTGTACTGGGTTAGAGGCCGGAAATCCAGCCTCCAACCCATTGAAAACCTTTATTTTCCCCGTGCCTTCATGATTTCCTCGCAGCTGGGCATAACATCTTGCCCGGTCAACGTCACGATATCACTTGAAATAAGATGGTTATAATGGGGCACCATCTTGGTGACACCCACGTACATGGGGAGTACAGTCTGATGATCGCATGCTCGCATCTCTAACTTGCCCGCAGGGCTATCGATCATCAGCCCTTCAAGGGCGTTTATGAATTTCTCTTTGTCCACGGCACCTGCCTTTTTGTAGGCTTCAGCAATAAAATGGGCAGTGATGTAACCGTGAAAACCTGGGAATCCAGGAGGGGCTCCGTAGGCATCTTGAAAGGCTTTAACAAAGGCTTTGTTGGCTGGGGTCTCAGGGTAATAGAAATGATAGTCCATTGTACCCATCACCCCTTCAGGAGCATCAAGACCGAGTGGTTTAAGAACCGCATGGTCTGTGGCAGTGTGCATGAAAACTGGAATCTTTTTATGAATTCCAGTAGTCTTGCATGCTTTCAGGGAATTGGTCATTGTAGCCCCTCCGCCACAAACGATAAACGCATCAGGTTTTGCCCCCATGACAGAGGTAAAATAAGGGACGAGGTCTGGCTCACCTGTTTTCCACCACGACTGTCCGATTAGCTCCACATTAGGTTTCATCGCCTTCAGATTACGCCAAATCGCATCTGCAATGGCATGACCATATTCGTAATCATCCCCGCCAATCCAATATTTAACATAAGGTTTTTTAGCCAAGGCAGAGCCTCCGGCTTTTCCAGCCATCGCCGTATTCTCACCAGTAGAAAAAACATACCGATGCCCCTTTGATCCCGTAATATGTTCACTCTTCGAGATCCAGACAATATAGGGGACTTTCTCCCCTTTCACGTAATCCGATATGGCCATGGTAACAGAGCTATTGATGGTGCCAACAATGACATCTACCTCTTCCCTCATGACCAGTTCCTTGGCTACACTCAAACCAAGATCGACTTTCCATTTGTCATCACGGGTCGTAAATTCAATCTTTCTTCCAAGGACACCTTTCTTGTTGATTTCATTCAAGGCAAGTTTGAACCCATTTAGAGCATCATTGGCAAACACTGCCGGTGGTCCCGCATAGGTGTCAATGACCCCTACCTTGATGGGCTTCTGGGCACTTGCGTCAAAAGGAAGCAGTATAAGCAGGGTGGCTAAAAATGCTGCTATTAATATTAAACTCCTCATCTTAACTATTCGCTTCATTTTATTTCACCTCCTAAAATTTGTTTGGCTTGATAAATCCTACTTAGGCTTCTTTCTAAAATCCCTCCTTTCTTTGATTGATTAACTTGTTTCTCCTTTGCTAAGCTAAGATGACCTATATTCTCAAACTCGCTACTGCTTGTCAAGTATCAATTTTATTCAGGGGTTAGAGGATTTTTTCTTCATCATTTCGGAAATTAAATCAAGGAATCCAACCGGGTGATACCCCGTCATCCCCCCATCTGCAACAATCGTCGTTCCATTAATATAACTCGACTCTTCCGAAGCCAAAAATAAGGCAATCTTCACAATCTCTTCTGGATTTGCGAGTCGTTTGATTGGAACTTGCTGAGTTAATGCAGAAACGAGGACCTCCTTGTTGAGAATGGGTGCATTCATCCCCCCTGCAATAATACCCGGGGCAATGGCATTAACGATGATATGATGCTTGCTCCACTCATAGGCCAGGATCCGAGTCAATGTCATTACTCCAGCTTTGCTAACACAATAGGGTAAGAAGCCCTGCTCTCCAAGGATTCCTGCGGCAGAAGAAATATTGATGATCTTCCCTCCTCCTTGCTGAATCATCTTCTTACCTACTGCCTGGCAGCAGAGAAAAACTCCTTTTAAGTTGACATCGATCACTTGATCCCAACCTTCCTCTTTAATCTTCTCCGCTTCAAGAATGAAAGGATTAACTCCCGCGTTATTTACAAGAATATCGATTCTTCCAAATGTGTTGACGGCCTCTTCCACCATTCTCGTCACATCCTGAGAAAGAGAGACATCTGCAATAATCGCTAAGGATTTCACGCCGAGGCTTTTGATCTCATCAGCCACAGCCTTTGCCTTCTCTGGATTTCGTCCATGGACAATGACGTCCACCCCTTCCTTTGCAAATTCCAGGGCAAATTCTTTTCCAATCCCCCGGGTAGAACCAGTGATCAATGCTATCTTTCCTTTAAGTTTCATGGTCACACCTCCAATCTATGATCTTTATAGGGAACGGTTTCAAACCGTTCCCTACCTGCTGTCAATTATTTCTTTATAATAATCCTTGCAACTTTTTTGAACAGAACAGATATTTAATCCCCTCTTATTTTCTATATCTAATTCCCATTTCAAGGCATTGAAGGTGATATAATGCCTCAGGTTATGCAGAGATTTTTCATTCCTTACGACATGATCGTAAAAAGATTTTTGCCATTCAAATTTATTTTGACTCTCAATCTTTGCATTTATTTTTCGTGATGCAAATGTCTTAAATCCACGGATCACCTCTGATAATCCATGGGTAGGGAACGGTTTCAAACCGTTCCCTACAGTGTTATCGCTGTGAATCACAATTATCCCGTGTATGTGATTTGGCATTATGACGAATGTATCTAATGAACAATTTAAATAATGGTTGGGCAAATCATCCCAGCATTGATTAACAATTTTTCCATATTGATCCAAAATCATCTCCTCTTTTTCTACTTTCCCAAACCACTCCTCTCTATTTTTAGTGCAAATCGTAATAAAATAATATCCGTTTTTAGAATAATCGTAATTCCTCAATCTAATCTTTTTTCTTTCTCTCATCTGCCTATAAACCCCTTTACCCTTTTCTCAAACATCTGATTCAAATGACGACTATTCTCAGGTGCCCACCCAAAAACCCTTTCCCAAACCTCCTTGCTTTCCATACACAGGTAAATAAAAAGATCCGGGTCCACTTCCCTCAACCACTCCGTCATCTTTTGATACATCTTCACCCGAATCTCCTTCAAATAGCGGAATTTTGAATCTTTCCCCGGAAATAATTCTCCCAGAAACACTCTGGTTCTGGGAAAACGCTCCTCTGCGATGGCTTTCAGTTTGGGTGGGTAACGAAATCCTCCGAGGCTGATCCAGACCACACTTTTGGGATCGACCTGTTCAAAAAGTTGAAAGATCGTCTCCGGATACCCCCTTTCCCAATCTTCATGGTAAATGAGGGGGTCAAAATGAAACCCCAGCGGATAACCCTTTTCTTGACATCTTCTCGCTGCATCAATCCGTTCTTTTAATGGAGCCGTCCCCTTCTCCTCCTCTTCAATGATTTGGGGGGGGTTAAGCGACCACGAGACAACTGTTTTTCCCCGATGATTTAAATGAAGAAGGGAATTGACATTCGCAGACTTTGTCTTCAGTTCCAGAATGGCATGATGTCTCTCCGTAAAGAATGGGATGAGCATTTGTGATAACGGAAAGATGGATTCCAAAGCTAAACTGTCAGAGAGTTCTCCGGTTCCCAGCCGGAGGAGGAACTGACGATCGGTCGAAAGGAATGCATTGATCTCTTGAAGAAGGTCATCCCAATTGGTGTAAAGGGTGAGAAACGGATTATTAAGGTATCCTTGGAGGACGCAGTAGGAGCAATCCAACGGGCAATTCGTGATGGCATTGATCACATAGTACCCGCAGCAAATATGATTGGAAGTTCCGGGACAGGGCTTCAAACGCCTTCCATAGAAATGGGTAATGAAGAGGTGCTTTTTCCCAGTTCCAATAGGATCGGACACAGAAGAAAAACGCCTTATCAAAACCCTTTTATCTTGAACCCTTTCGACAGGAATACCCGGCATGGCCTTAAGAATGGTTTGCGAGACCGAATCCTTTTCGGCCTTTTCATCGAGGTAGATTTTTTCAATCTGAAGAGAATTCATAATTTTCTGATGATCAAAATCAATAATCCCCTCAATCCCCCCCCTTTATAAAAGGGGGAAATATCTTTCTCCTACCTTTCCTAAAGACTGCCTGCAGGTAGGCAGGGGAGGACGGGAGGGATTAAGGACTCTGCAAAATCTCCCGAAACTCCTCCTTATTCATAAGTTGGGAGAGGGCAGAAAGGATGGTCCGGTATTCCTCCATCGTTTCAAATTGAAATTCAACCTTCAGACCTTTTCCCTCAAAAAAAGGCTGGTGATGAAGCGACAGGCGAGAAGGCAAATTTAATTTTTTCTTACTTTTCTCGAACGCCTCTTCCAATTGATGCATCCTTGGATAACGGTGGGCCTTAAGGATCTTTTTTACACGCTCCGCTTTCTGAAGAGGGGTAAGCTCCTTCTGGGAAAGGATAGCCTGAATTTCAGGCCGTCTCACAATTTCTCTGGTTGAACATTGATCTCTTCGCGAGATCTCTTCTAAAAGAGTAAGTGCCTCTCTCAAACGATTCTCACCCAATTTAAGCGGGGAGATCAGAGAAAGGACGGCTATCCGATCTTCAGAAGTCAGAGTGGATAGCCGTCGTATGTTGGAACGGGAAACCCCCTCTTTTAATACATAGGTCTTGACTTCATCCTCCATCCGGGCAAGGGAGAGGTAGGTATTTAAAATTTTTTCATTGGTCTCTAATGAAAAGAGGGGGAGGAAGGTGTGGATGACCGTGTCAGGATGGATTTGGAAGTGATGAATCAATTTCTCCAGAGCCATGGCCTCTTCAACAATATTGAATCCTCGGGTTGTCAGATTTTCTTGGAGGGAAAGGAAAAAGAGATGGAATTCATCCATCTCTTTTTCCTCAAACACCCTTGATTCAATCTCCGATTTCTCTAACTCCTTCATCACAGAAATTCTTCTGAATCCGCAAATCATCTGGTATCCACCCAACTTCTTCCTCAAAAGTACAGGCTGAGTCATCCCTATCTGTTCAATCGAAGATCGAAGCCTCTGAAGATCGGGTAAATAATTTACGGAAAACGTCTCGTCCGACAGGTCAATTTGTTGAAGGGGTATTTTTTCAATTGGTCTCATCTTGCTCATCCTTGGCAAATGTTCGAGGTTGGAGGCCTAAGGTTGGATGCAAACATTTAACCTCTAACCTTAAGTCCTGTTTTACAGGACGCTCCTCTAACCTCCAGCGAGTTATATTTCTATCCCATATCTCCTCATGATTTCCTGATAGCGCCTTCCCTCCATCTCGTTTCCTCTTTTCAGGAAACCTTTGTACAGAATTTGACATTTCTCCCTCATCTGCTTAAGAATCATCTCCCTCTCTTCGGCTCCGATATAAGGCTCCGATAAAAGCTTCTCCAGGGCCATCACCCGGTAGCGGTCATTTCCCCATGATCTCTGCGAGAGTTGGCCGGGATGCCCTCCCCGCTTGATAATCAGTTTTCGATTGATAAAAAAGATAGGAAAACGCGCGGAGACCCTGAGCCAGAAGTCATAATCCTCACACACCGGAAGGGCTTCGTCAAAGAGGCCAACCTTTGAAAAAAGCGTCTTCCTCATCATCACGGAGGAGGGGCTGATGATACAGAGGGGAAGGCATTTTTCAAAGATCCAACCAGAATATTTAGCATGCCTGAGCATGGGGTTGACTCTCTTCCCTTTACGAATCCAGATCTCATCGGTATAACAAAGAGGGTAGTGCGGGTTGTCGTCCAAAAAGGCAACCTCTATTTTTAATTTTCCTTTCACCCATAAGTCGTCCGAATCCAGGAAAGCGATATACTTTCCCCTGGCGTGAAGGATCCCTCTATTTCTGGCCGCACTCACACCTCTATTCTCAGTGTGCTCAATGAGTTTAACCCGGCCTCCATATTCCCTCATCTCCTCTGCGGTTCCATCGGTGGAGCCGTCATCCACCACAATCAATTCCAAATCTTCAAAATCTTGAGCAAGGACTGAATCAACCGCCTCTTTCAGCATGGGGAGACGATTATAGGAGGGAATAATAACGGAGACTTTTGGCATCGTATTGAATTGCGGATTGCGGAGTGGGGATTGCGGAATGACATCTCCAAAAATACTTTTTATTCCGAAATCCGAATTCCGAATTCCGAAATGAATTATGCGGTTCGTCGCGTCTTCTTTTTCAATCGGCTGATCCGTTTTCTCAACCTCTCAGCCATCTTCAAATTTCTCTGCTGGAGGAGCTCCTCTCTTTTGGCCCTCAACTCCTTCACCTTCTGTTTTAACTGGGCTACGGTTAAAACAATTTTCTCCTTCTTACCAATTGTATGCTTCTCTTTTTTGAGCTCTGGTTCGGGAATGCCTTTGGCTGCACGAATGGCGACAAGCAACTCCTCTTTTTTCATTGCGTGGACGCCATGGATCCCAGGCAATCCGAGGGCCATCTCCCTCAGTTCTTTGGCGGTCATTTTTTCTAAAGGCTTCTCTTTCTTTTCCATATGGTCTCCTCCTGATAAAATTATAAACGAATAGAACGAATGGTGACGAATATATCGAATATTATTTAAATGGGATATAAATTCGTCAAATTCGCTGTCATTCGTGTTATTCGTTTGCTTTATAAGGGTTGAGTCCCTAACTCGATGGTGACTTCAAATTGTCCTCCAGGCTCAAACTCAAGTGGCCAATAGAGGAGCAGGCACGAACCTTGATAAATCCTCTCAAACCCGCTCTCTGAAAGCGATACGGTCTCAATGGGGCACCGCCAGAGATTGCATCTCTTATCCGTTTTCAAAACTACTTTCATCCTGTTCCATTCATCAAGCAACTGGATCTCGGCAATCTCGTCCGAAGTTCCCATGCTGGCCAATCTTCGGTCTTCAAGCTTTTGCCCAGGAATATGATAATACCGATCCGGCGCATCTCCGGCCAAAAGATTGATATTCATTTCAATGCCAAAGTTTGTTTTTCGTTTCTCTCCTGAATAATTAATCTGATAAGCCGCCTTAACAACTGTTTGATGGGTTAAAATGGAAAAACTTTTTTCAATTTTAATCGGATCCCCTCCTCCATCCTTACAGAGACCTCCTGACCGGGAAAAAAGGACTTCCCGGCACTTTCCATTTCTTCTTACCTCCATCTCATAAGGTTCGTTAATAAAATTTCCTTCCTCCTGATATTCGTTTCTCCGAAATGATTCAAAGTCCATCGGATCAGCAATAAAATGGTCCAGGAAAGAGACTTTCCGATAGCCATCAAAAAGGAGATATTGATCTAAACCCTCCTCCTTTGAATCATAAATCTCGTGGATGGTCTTCGTTTTGGCGGTAGATGACTCATCCCCTATTGCCTGCTGCCGGGCTTCCAATATCTTTTGATGATAACCCTCTTTTCTCCGGGTCAGGGTCCCGAGGATATTAAAAGCCTTAGACCGGTCATCCATTTCCAAAAGACTTCCGCCCCGGCTGCTGAAAAGGAGAACCATTTCAGGATTCTTTAGAATTAATTCCTCATCTCCATCACCATTGAAATCCAATCTTTCCAGTTCAACCCATTTTTTCTCTTGATGTGCCATTTGATCATAAAGGGCTTCTGCCTGAATTAAGTTTTCATAAAGTGCATGGCGCAAATGAGGGAGATAAAGTCCTCCAAACACTCCATGCCAGTAGGCGTCGTTACACTGGGCTCGATAAAGATACGGAATCGGATCCTGACTTTTGAGGGCAGGTCTTCTTTTTTGATTCCCGATTTTCTCTCGAAGATGGAGGACTCTTTTGTGGAGATCGTTCGATTCAGGATATTTTGTAAAAAAGTTTCTCCAGAATCCACCCTTTAAAAATCTTCTGATCTGTTCTCCCTCGGGCAGATCCTTCAGCCTCTCAACGACTTTTCCGTATTCCACCATCGCCTCTGTGGGAAGGCTCCATTCATCCATCTCCATATAGGAGGAACAGGAGAGATAGATCCTCCCGAGAGGCTTCTTTCGCATGGCATAACTTCCAAGAGGCATGGGTTCAATCCAATCTAAATGATCCCCAATCAATTGGAAGAAACGTTCTAACCAACCCTCTTCGTAGACCGAGTGGTAGGTATAAGGCCAGATCCCGAATTTTTCACCATCATCGGCAAAAATAGCTGCCCGAGAGGAATTTCGGAGTCGTGAGAGGTACTCTAACGTTTCTTCTGGAGGGCGGAAGGGAATGATGTATCGAAGCGTCTCACTTCCCGGAAAAATCTTTAGAACTTTGGCATCCTCCTCTGTCTGGTAATAGCCATGTAAATCTTTTTCTTTCAATCCGGATTTTTTGAAGTGATAATCGTCGATCGTAATATACTCCACACCGGCTTCCTTTAAGTATTTGGGGAGAAGGGGTTCCCAGATTCTTTCTGCCAACCACATCCCCTGAGGGGTTACTCCCATCTCTTTCTGGATGGTCTGGGTCAGTTCTTTGATCTGTCCGACTTTATCTGCATCGGGAATGACGGCTAAAATCGGCTCATAGTACCCACCGGTCATCATCTCCAATTGACCTTTTTTGACCAGTTCTCTTAACGCTTCTAAAAATTCCGGGTGACGATCTTTAAAAAAATCCCACAGAATCCCGGAATAGTGAATGGAGATTTTCATAAACGGATATTTTTTTAAAACCTCAATGAAGGGAAAATAGGCCTTCTCATAAGCATTTTCTAAAACGTGGAGGAAATTTCCAACAGGCTGATGATTGTGGACACAAAAAAGGAAGGCGACCTTCTCCATGGACGGTAATTTATATGATTTCCATGCTCAAATCAACCCCTCTTAGAATAAAAAAAGGGGCTAACATCATATGCTAACCCCTTTAATTTACTGGCGGGAGCGACGGGGCTTGAACCCGCAACCTCCGGCGTGACAGGCCGGCGCTCTAACCAATTGAACTACGCCCCCAATTTTTTAAATCCTAAATTCGAATATCGAAGTACTAAACAAATCCGAA
>Ga0209164_1002867_pt1 | contig 17246 bp, 20 predicted proteins | sample MTBNYHSulfiMetaG_FD_187458 | JGI IMG/M metagenome (GOLD analysis project Ga0209164, IMG submission 187458) | Enrichment culture microbial communities from rom New York Harbor, USA that are MTBE-degrading - MTBE-NYH (New York Harbor Sulfidogenic)... | ecosystem: Environmental > Aquatic > Marine >...
CTCTTGCCGTTGGGAGCCCACCTGGGGCTGTCCACTCCGCTCTCCACGTCCGTCAGCTGCCGGGCCTCTCCGCCCGACACGTCTATGACGTAGAGCTGGGTCTTCTTCTTCTCCCCGTTCTTCCCCGGGGGAGGCGTAGAAGTGAATAGGATGCGGCTACCGTCGGGGCTCCACAGGGGGTTCTTGTCCTTCCTGCGGCCCGAGGTGTACTGGTAGACCTTGCCGGTGCCCAGCTCCGCCATCCACAGGTCGCTGAAGTACTCGTCCTTCTCGAAGTCCAAGACCGTGTGGACGAAGACAACGCGGCCCCCGTCGGGGCTTATCTGAGGATCGGAGACTGCCTGGATGCTGGCCAGGTCCATGATCTCGACAGGCTTCCTGTCAGCCATAACACATCAAACTAGATTCACTGTTCAATGATAAAAATGCAGCTAAGTCACCCCAGCTGACCGCATTGTCTTAATACTCTTAGACTAGGCCACCAAATATTATTCAGAGGAGACCACGTATACTTGATGGGTTTGAGCCGAGGCAGAGAGTTCTTCCTAGGCCGCTACAGGATGCTTGGCCGTGACTTGACGGGAGACGAGTCGACTCCTCAGGCCATCAGGGTGAACCCTCTGAAGATAAGGGACGCGGAGCTCCTGGAGATCATGTCCTCTGTGGGCGTCGGGCTGGAGAAGCTCCCCTTCCTCGACCATGGGTACAGGGTCACCAGCTCAGGGTTCAGCCTGGGCTCCACCATCGAGTACCTTCTGGGCCTCTACAGCCTCCAGGAGGCCGCGAGCCAGCTGCCGGTCCAGGCGCTACAGCCGGGGCCTGGCGACGCCGCCCTTGACATGTGCTCGGCGCCGGGAGGTAAAACCACCCAGATGGCGGCCTACATGGGGAACAGGGGGAGCCTGTACGCCGTGGACTCCAGCAGGGAGAGGCTGTACGCCGTTGAGAACAACCTTGAGAGGTGCGGCGTCACCAACTGCCTAGTGTACCATGGAGACGCTGCGGAGATTGAGCTCGGGCGCGTCTTCCAGAAGATACTCCTAGACGCGCCGTGCAGCGGCAACTACGTCACAGACCCCCTCTGGTTCGATAAGAGGACCATGAGAGATGTGGAGGCCAACGCCGAGCGTCAGAGACGCCTCATGTCAAGGGCGATGGAGCTACTGGAGCCTGGGGGCAAGCTCCTCTACAGCACCTGTAGCCTGGAGCCCGAGGAAAACGAGCTCAACGTTCAGTGGCTTCTGGAGAACCACGACGCGGAACTATGCCCCGTGGAGAGCCCGGGCCTGCCGGGTCTCACAGATGTCTTCGGCGTAGAACTGGACCCGTCCCTGTCAAGGTGTATGCGTCTGTGGCCAGACGACGCCGGCGCCCAGGGCTTCTTCGTTGCGAAGGTGGTGAAAGGGTGAGGCTGCTCAGGCGACTGCTCAGGGAGCTGAACTCGGGCTACAAGGTAGATGAGTCAAAGGTGATCAGGATCAACGACCAGTACTTCGCCTTGGATGCAGAGCCTGGCAGTCCACCTGAGAGAAAGAGTCTCGTCTACGCTGGCACGTACCTGGGGCGGGATAGGAGGGTGTTTGAGCCCAGCGCCATACTTCTGGGTTTGCTCTCAAAGGAGCAAGAGGCCAGGAAGGTAAATGTGAACAGGGAAACAGCGTGGCTGTTCGTTTGTGGTAGAGACATCTTCCAAGAGAACATCCTCAGCGTGGAAGGTGGGCTTAGCCTCGGCTCATACTACCTGGTGATCTTTGATGGGTGGTGCCTCGGTTATGGGCGATACGAGACGGTCTGGAATAGCAAGATGATTAGAAACTACTATAACATAGGCGACTTTTTACACCGCGAAGGCTCAACAACGTAGCCACAAGTCACACAGATAGGTGCCCAGATAACCGCGCGCGCAGATCAAGCGTGACATTAATATGGTTTTGAATAATAGTGGAGCGTTCACACCGAGAATGTCTTTTAATAAAAAAATATAAATTTACTTCTTAGCTTTCTTGGATTTCTCTGTCTTCTTGTGGGTCTTTCCGCAGGCCTTACACCAGTACTCCCACTCAAAATCAGGTCCTCTCGCTTGGTCGACAGGGTCCATGCTGGCTCCCACAGAAACTAGTACGGCTTCGCCCCCGCACTCGCATGGTACCCTTTCTTTCATTCCAAGAACCTCTTTTAGTACTACCTTAGCTTTTTCGAGTGCCATATTTTTACACCATAATTATCTTATCATCCGCTGTAGATAAATGCTATTTTTATTACTGATAGTTAATTTAATTTCATTCAAATTTAAAATGGCTAGTATCTGAATAAGGTAACTTATCTTATATACATCTTACAATCATCATATCCTTCGGAGAACTACATGTCTTCAGTGATAGTTCCCGGTACAAGTTTAAGTGCAGTGGTTTTACTAGTAATCGCAGGCGCTTCCTATTACTATTTTGAGAAACTTAAGGATCCAAGTTATCAGCCTAAGCTAAGAGACATCCCTGCAATAGTCGCCATCAAGGAGGGCGTAGGCAAAAGCCTGGAGGAGGATAAACCCGTCCACTATCAGATGGGTGCCAGCGGAGGTCAGCTGTACAGTACACTGGTCTCTATGACTCTAGTCGCTTTGACATTCCTACGATACATCAGCCGTCTATGCGCGGAGATGGGGGCGAGGCTCATCGTCCACATGCCCTACCAGGCTGAGAGTATCCCTCTGATCGAGGGTACGACTCTTGAAGGCTACAGAGAAGCCGGTAAACCTGAGGAGTTCCAGCGAGAGAATCTGCGCTACTATGGACGTGGTGCATTAACGTGGACTCAAGGTGTTACAGCCAGCTTCGCCCAGGAGGGCGTTGGTCTCAACCTAGCTATAGGCATCTTCTACAGTGACTGTCCTATAAGTCTGGAGATGGCGAAGTACATGGGTGGGCTTAATGTCGGTGGCACGGGTCGCTGGATCATGGTGTATGCGTTTGCCATGATGTGCGACTACGTCTTCTTGGGGGAAGAGATCTATGCGGCCGCCGCCGTTGTGAGCCAAGACAAGATGATGCTAGTCGGAATGCTTATAGAAGAGGTCGGTAAGTTCTTCGTCTTCCTGCTACTAGGGTTAGGGTTAATCCTGTCCCTGGTGGGCATGGATGTAGTATCGTTGTTGAATATGTGATGAATATGTCTGCAACATGGAGAACCTTAGTACCCGTGCTAATAGTGTCGTTAACATCCATCATAGTTCTTGCGCCATTCTTCATCAACATTGGCTTACTAAATGACATGTCGAACGTGCTCAGCAGCTGGACCGTCATCATCAGCGCCGTTACGGGCACCGCCCTAGGCCTAGTCTACATGACTCACGCCATCTACGCTAGCTACCAGAGGAACAAGCAGACTGAGCAGTTAGTCATGGCCGCCACCACCTACGCCTTCATAATACTTCACATAGGTCTCGCAATAACTCAGCCTGGTGGCGTCAATAGCTCCGCTTACCAGTGGTGGTACACGGTGGTGTACCAGAACGTGGGTGCAACGATCTACGCCTTTATGTTCTTCACCTTGGCCAGCAGCGCCTACAGGACCATGATCCTGAACAGCGTCGAGGCGGCGTCTCTGGCAGCCGGTGGACTCATATACACTTTGAGGCAGATACCCATCTTCCAGACCTGGTTCCCGTGGATGGTTCCGCTTGGAGAGTGGATACTTCTAGTACCCAACGTAGGCGGAAGCCGTGGCGCCGTAATTGCAGCTGCCTTAGCGGCAACAGTTTACGGTGTCAGAACCATCTGGGGCAAGGAGATCAGCCTCAGGGAGGTGTCCTAAGATGAGTGACAGACCTGCAGGTAAAGACGAGAACATCATCGTACAACTAGGCACTCTACCACCTAACAAATACTTCCTAGTCCACCTAGCTGGAATAATACTGATGTTCATCCCTCTAATCTTCCCGATGGGCCTACCTGTACAAACCAGCCAACCCGTTATAGACTACGTTAATACCATTGAAGCATTACCTGAGGGCAGCGTCGTGGCTGTCAGCTTCGGCGCAAGCGCCTCGCTCCTAGACGAGCAGGAGGCACAGTTCCTCGCGACGTGGAAGATCCTGTTTAGCAACAAGCTGAAGGTGATATTCTACAGCACAACAGAGGACGCCAACATCATACTGGAGCGTCACCTGGGAACCAAGGTTAAGCCCAGTGATTACGGTTACACATATGGAGTTGACTACGCTCTACTTGGCTACAGCCCCCTGGGTGAGGCTGGACAATCAGCGTTCGTTCGGAACATCCGTAGCCTGTACCCGGTTGACTACTATGGTACACCGCTAAACAACATACCCCTCATGCAAGACATCAACGACCAGAGCGGCGTCGATCTAATAATCTTCGAGTACACGAGCTGTACAGACGTCGAGTGGGTGATCCGTCAATGGGTCGTACCCTTCAACAAGCCAGCGCTAATAACAACCCTAGGTTGCTGTGGCCCAATGGCTGCGCCCTATTACCCAAGCCAGATCAAAGGCTTCCTCAGCGGCAGTGGAGCTGGGACCGAGATCGAGGTCGTGTCCGGGTTCCCCGGCCCTGGGGCAGCTATGAGTGACAGCAAGAGCCTAGGTATACTACCGTGGCTGTTGAGCATGGTCTTCGCGAACCTTGCATGGTTCCTTAGGAGGTCGAAGTAGAATGGCTGATCTGTTAATGGGACTCGTGGGCACCTTCTTCATAGTCGCAACCCTCTCTGTCCTGTGGAAAGACAACATAGTGTTCCGCTTCGGTCAGGCAGCCGTCATGGGAGCCGCCACCGCTCACTACATGATAATGAGCGCGACGAGCATCCAGAGTATGGTCCTGTCGCAGATGCAAATAATACCAATACTCGGCCTAATACTAGGCCTACTGATGTACACGAGGCTATTCACCAAGATCTCGTGGGTAAGCAAGTACCCGAGCAGCATCCTGGTCGGCGTAGGCATAGGCGTCATGCTGGCTGGGACGATCAAGGGCCAGATACTTCAGCAGGTAGGCATGACACTCGGTGACATCCAGACAGCTTTGTTCACCACAGGCGACGCTATGGCGATACTGAACAGTGTGATCATCTTCGTAGGCGTTGTAACGAGCCTGGTATACTTCCTCTTCACAATCGAGCACAAGGGGACGGTGGGCCTCATCGCGAAGGTTGGCCGCGTATTCCTGATGATCTCATTGGGAGCCAACTTCTCAGGGGAGCTCGTCTGGTACCAGACGCAGATGATCGGTAGGCTGATGTTCATAATACAGGAACTCTTAGTGCCTCTAGGATTAGCTTAAACTAATAGATCCTTCTTTTTTTCTCTAAACTAGATCATAATATATGTTACCTCCATATGATCTCATTTGATTCGTGATGAGCAATAATCTTTGGAATAGGAAGTCAGCTCAGGTATCCGCGATGCCTGGGGCAAAGGTGAAGCAAGCTCTAGTCAAGGCCGGGCTCCCCCTGGACTCAGTGTACCCACTCGCTGAGAGGGCTGAGGGCGTCTGGATCCAAGACATAGACGGCAACGTCATCATGGACTTCATAAGCGGCAGATGCACGGTGAACTGTGGCCACAACCACCCGCGCCTGCTGAAGGCGGTTCAGGAGCAGGTCGGTAAGGTGACCCACGGCCTAACACCCAACAGGCTTCAACTCCTTGAGTCTTTGAAGAAGGTCTCACCCTTCAAGGGCGAGGAGCAGGCTATGACCCTGGCCCTCAGCGGCAGCGCCGCCAACGACGCGGCCATGAAGCTGGCCCGGAGCTACACACGAAGACAGAACTTCATAGCCTTCGCGGGGGCGTACCACGGCACCACCTTCGGCGCCATGGCTCTCAGCAGCTACGTGACCCGGATGAGGGAGCAGTTCTACCCCATGGTTCCGGGCGTGTGCCACATGCCCTTCCCGCACTGCTTCAGATGCCCCTTCGGCCACAAGTCCAACGAGGAGTGCGGAATGGCGTGCCTCGACTACGTGACAAAGTACGCCGCCAAGACCTACTGTCCGCCGGGGGAGGTCGCCGCCGTCATCATGGAGCCCATCGCGGGCGACGCCGGGTGGCTGGTGCCCCCCAAGGAGTTCGTCGTAGGGATCAGAAAATGGTGCAGTGAAAATGACATCCTGTACATAAGCGAGGAGGTGCAGTCAGGTTACGGGAGAGCCGGCGAGTGGTGGGGCGTGAACCTCTGGGGCGTTGAGCCCGACGCCATAGTCCTGGGGAAGGCCATGGCAGGCGGGATGGCCCCCATGAGCGGCGTCCTCTACAAGAGCGAGCTGGGCAAGAACGGCTTCTACCACGGCCACACCATGGGGGGCCACCCCGTGGGCTGCGCCGCGGCGATAACCAACATAGACGTGATACGGGACGAGCGCCTCTGTGAGGCCTCCAAGAAGACGGGTAAACGCCTGATGACCCGCCTCAACAAGATGAAGGACGACTACGAGCCCATCATAGACGTCAGAGGCAGGGGCCTCCTGATAGGCGTCGAGATCGCGGGCATCGGCGGCCACGCCAGTAAGGAGGTGGCCGGCGAGATATGTAAGAGCGCTTTTAGGAGAGGCCTGTACATAATAGAGATGGGTGGCTGGGACATTGGCGTCCTGAGGGTGGCGCCGCCTCTGGTGATCACGGATGATCAGGCAGACTGGGCGCTGGACACCTTGGAAGAGGCCGTCCGCGAAACCTTGAGGAAGTACAAATGAAGCTGTTCGACTGGTGGGGCAAGATCGTCACAGAGGACGAGGAGCAGCAGATGCTCCACCAGATCGAGGACAAGATAAAGAGGTACGGAGGCGAGACGGGGGCGCTCCTGGCCATAAGGGCCTTCAAGTACGTCAGCTACCTCGGCGTCATGATGGGCCGGTTCTTTCTGGGCCCGCTGACCCCACTCATCACCCACGAGCACGACGTCTTCCTCACCACCATCGGCAGGCGCGAGAACCTTGAGCTACTGGAGGAGGCCCTCGATGAGTCAAGACGCGCCAAAGCCTAGCTCCCGGGAAATACTGATATCGCTGGTCGTGTCCTTCAGCATTTTCCTGATAACCGCTCTCCTCGTGCTACCCCCCGGCTACGGCGACTACAACGATCTAGTCGTCAACTTCTTTTACATGGCCCCGGGTCCCCTGGTGGCGTCCCTGGTGCTTGCCAAGGTCTACCGTCGGAACGCCGTCAACAGGGGCGTCCTCATAGGCATAGTCACATACTTCCTGAGCCCCCTGGTGCTGCCCGGCGAGGGGATGGTCTGGGCCCTGGAGGCGGCCAGACTGGGGGGCGCAGGGGTGGGCGGAGCCATAGGAGCCAGGCTCATGGAGCTGTACCGTGGCAAGGGCTCCGGTGATGAGGGCTAGGCAGCGGAGCCGTGATCTAGGCGCCCACCGGCTCTGAAAACGCTATATATTTTCACTGTAAGCAGGTTAGAAGGGAAGCTCACTGGAGACGAGATGCTTGAGGGGCGCTGCCCCCCGGATGATGAAGGCCGCGGCTATCATGATTATTATTCTAGCCTTCGGTATGCTTCTGACGCCCGCCTCGTGTTCATCCGGCGCCCTGAGACTCTACGTCATCTCCTGCGACGGATGTGAAGGGTATAGAGACCGCGTCGATGCGCTGAGGAGCGCCTTCCCCGGGGCTTTGATCACATTCTACGAGATAGAGGAGGGGGTGAACGCCAGGCGCTTCAACGAGGTGTCGAAAGCCCTGGGGGAGACCCTGTACATGCCTCTGGTCGGCGTGTACCTTGATGATGTGCTGGTGTCGATCGCTAGCGGAGGGTTCTCATCTGAGGGGTGGGTGGAGGCGGTTGAGAGCCCCGCGGGCGCCGTGAAGCTGTACGTCGCCGACGAGGACGGGAGGGCTAGCATCAGGGCGACCGTTGAGGACCCGGACACCCTGAACAGGCTGTCGAGGCTCTTCGTCGAAGAGGAGGTTGGCTTCATGGAGGAAGACCTGGGCCAGATCGTGTTCATCGTCGCCTCGGCTGCGGTGATCGACGCCATCAACCCCTGCTGCGTCGGGGTCTTCACGGTCCTGCTTACGTTCGTCTTCTACGGTGTTGGGAAGAAGGCCGTCCTCGGCGTCGGCCTGGCCTTCACCCTGGGCCTCTTCGCGGCCTACCTTGTGCTCGGCCTGGGCTTGGGCAGGGTGTTCAGGCAGTTGCCGGAGGTAGAGTACTTGGCGTCGGCGTTCGCCATAATACTGGGGGCTATGCGCATCGTCGACGCCTCAGGCAGGAAGGTGAAGTATCTGCCGGACGCCCTCTCGAGGAGAATAACCCGGAGGATAGAGGAGGTGACCACTCCCAGGAGCGGGCTCATCGCCGGGGCTGTAACCGGGTTCCTGCTGCTGCCCTGTTCGTCGGCCCCCTACTTCATCGTTATAAACATGATCGCGGACAAGCCCTCCGTCCTGGGCTTGGCTCTCCTCGTCCTCTATAACCTGATAATAGTCGCACCTTTCATCGCGATAACGTTGATTGTGTACGGTGTGGTGTTCTCCACCATGGATGTGAAGCAGTGGAACCTTGAGAGCCGCAGTTGGGTCAACGCATTGATCGGGGTCACGCTTGTGGTTCTCGGCGTAGTCAACCTGTTACTTTAGCTGGGGCACGGCGCGTCATCTTGAGTGGGTGTCCTGCGTAATTTGCTTGAGAAAAAAGGGGGTGAGGATACTCAGCCTTACTTGGTCAGGGTCCTCCCGTACTTCTGGAAGATTCTTTCGACCTGATCGTAGGGTAGCCCCTGTCGGGTGTGCCCGTCCCTGCCGACCATGGTCTCCGCCTTGAAGAGGGCGTTTATGATGGCCTCCTCGGTGGCCTCCACCGCCGCCTTGTAGGCTATGTTGAGGTACCCCTCGCCGCTGAAGGCGCGGGCCTCGGGCGGCATGGCTTCCCGGAGCTCGTCCACCGTCTTCTTGCCGGTGGTGAAGGCTACGGTGAAGTCGCCGCTGCTGTTGCCCCCGATTGTCCCTGTGCGTGCGAGGCCGAAGGCCACCCTCTTGGCCACCTTCCAGAGCTGCCGGGACTCCAGCCTCAGGTCTGTGGCCAGGATCATCATTATGGAGTTGCCGGGGCTCCTCTCCGGGACGGCGGGTAGCTCCACCTCCCGACCGACGGGCACCCCGTCTATCCTCAGGTCATCCTTTGAGCCGCAGTTCAGCTGAACCATTACGCCGACGGTGAAGTTGGCGTACTTCCTGGAGGACGTCCCTATGCCTCCCTTGAAGCCGTACCCACTCATGGGGGTTCCGCCCCCCACGTTGCCCTCAGGGACCGGTCCGCGGCCCTTGGGGCTGCGGGCGGTGTCGAGGGCCTCGAACACCTGCTTCTTTCCGATGTGTCGGACGAAGTTGTCCGTCAGGTAGCCTCCGTTGGTCTCCCCGACGACCACGTTCAGGGAGGCCGGCGTCGTGCCGTACCCTTCCTTCATGTAGTCGACTACCGAGTTTGCTACGCTCCATGTGTTCAGGGTCTCCGTGAGCATCAGCGGGACCTCCATTACGCCCTCGAACATGATCTGAGGAAGCCCTGTGCACTTGCCGTAGGCGTTGAAGAGGTCCACAGCCGCGGTGACCTTCTCCTCGAAGGGGTTACCCTGGTGGGGGACGATGGCGGTGACACCGGTCCGCACGTCCTCTCCCTTGATGAGGGTCGAGTGGCCTACACCCACGCCCTCCACGTCTGTGATGGCGTTTAGCCTGCCCGTCTCCATTTGCCCCAGCTTTATGCCGAAGTCTCTTGCTCTTACTCTACCTTTCATAAGGATCAATACAGTAGGACGTCATGGTTAGAAAAACGTTGGCAGCGGTGGGGGTCCGTACCCTCAGTCGGGGCGTGGAACGTGTCACGGGTCGAAGACAGCTTGGGGTGTCCGAGAAAGTTTTTAGCTGATCCTACCTATTCTGCGTGATTTGAGGCTTCCACCCGGGTTCGACAGAGACATTAAGCTGCTGGCGGCCAGCATGTTCACCCGCCGCATAGTGATGGGGTTCCTGGGGGTGGTTCGGGCCCTCTACTTCGCGTACCTGGGGTACACGGCCGTGGAGATCGGGCTGCTCCTGAGCGTGGCCACTGGTGTTAGCGCCGTCCACAACGTGACCTTCGGGTACCTCTGTGACAGGTACGGCCGCAAACCCTTCCTGGTGCTGGGCTCCGTCTTCGCCGCCCTCAGGATGGTCATCTTCGCTGTGAGCACCGACTTCTGGATGCTTGCCCTGGGTCAGGGCTTCGGGGCCCTGGGGGAGGGTGTGGGGGCGGGCCAGCCCGTGGTCTCGGGGTACATAACCGACAAGGTGGAGCCCGGTGACAGGCCGGGGGTCTACAGCGGCATCGCCATCACCAACAGCCTGGCCGCCACCATAGGCTCCGCCTTGGCGGGGCTGCCCGTGTACCTTCAAGCGTCGTATGGCCTGGAGCTGGTGCAGGCCCACAAGGCACTGTGGTGGGCATGCGCCGCGACCTCGGCGCTGAGCCTCCTCATGGTGCTTCCTCTGGGGAAGTCCAGCCGCCGCGTCGAGGCGTCAGCGGAGCCCAAGGCTCCGAGGCGCCTCAACTGGGGCGCCATAACCCGGTTCAGCCTCATAAGGGGGACCAACGGCCTGGCCTGGGGCCTAGCGGATAGCCTGACGCCCCTCTACCTCTTCTACAGGTTCGATGTAGGCTCCGACGCCCTGGGCCCCGTCTATGCCTTGGCCCGCCTCCTCTCCGTGTTCAGCTACCTTGTCCTTCACAGGATAGTGGACCGGTTCGGGGACATCCACACGCTGATGGTTAGCCGGGTGGCGTCCGCGGTGCTCACCCTGGCCTTCGCCCTGGCCGGTTCATACCCCGTGGCCGTGGGGCTTCTGGTGGCCAACAGGCTGGTGACCCTGTTCAGCATGCCCATCAGGCAGACCTTCGCCTCGGGTTTCGTGGACCCTGAGGAGACCGCCACGGCCATCGGTGTCAGCAGTTTCGCCAGGATGGGGGCCCAGACGGCGGCGCCCACTTTGGCCGGTTACATGTTCGAGGCCCTCAGCCTCTCGGCACCCTTCATGGTGGGAGCCTCTCTGATGGCGGTGAACGGCGCCCTCTACTGGGTGTTCTTCAGGCCAGGGGAAGATCAGGCCGCTCTGGAGGCTGGCTGAGCCTAGGGGCAGAACACGGGCGGACCTTTCCGCCGCTGCTCCTCCACCCAGGCCTCGGCGCCTACATCCCTGATCCTCTTCAGGTTCTCCACGGTGCGCCTGTGGTGGTCCATGCCGTCGCCGGCGAAGGCCTCCAGCTTGCTGCAGACGAACTCGGGGCACTCGCTGCACAGCTCCACGCCCTTCTCTCTGGCGCATAGCATCATGCCGCAGTCGGGGCTCCAGTGCCGGTCCAGGCTTCCTGTGCACCCGTCGCACGTTATCTTCTCGGGTGGGACGTCAAGGTTACGTTTCTCCTTGAACCATCGCACCGTCTCCGTCTGCTTCTCCGTGTCGCCTTTCCCTGCCAGGTATATGTCGCAGACGCCGCAGTTGAGGCCGCATGCCCCCAGTACCCACTCGTCGCCCATACTTGGAGTTGGTGCCCGATCTTCAATAAATGTTAATGCGCCGCGTGGCCCATGTACCATGCATGATCGGCAGGGAAGAGGCGGGCCGCCTCATCGAGTACAGCAGCAGGTACATGCACGGCGTCATGACGGGCCGCATCATGGCTGTCCTCGCCGAGGCCTTGGAGGAGGACGCGGGGCTCTGGGAGACGGTGGGCCTTCTCCACGACCTAGACTACGACCAGACGCGGGTGGACGCAGGCAGGCATGGAGTGGTGGGGGCCGAGGTGCTAGCGGGGCGACTGCCCGAGGAGGCCCTCCACGCGATAGCTAGTCACGACCACCGGTCCGGCTTGAGGCCTGAGACCCTGCTGGATCACAGCCTCATACTGGCCGACGCCCTAGCCATCCTCATGGAGGAGGTTGAGCTGCGTAAGCCGGTGTCAGAATGGACCTTCCAGATGGCCCTCCTCAAGGTGGCGGGCTCCAAGCCCTGGATCAGGGACCTAATAACAGGGTACCCGTACGCCGACGAGGTGAACCTTAAGGCGGTGCTGGACGCGGTCCTCTAGGTGGATTCTTTTAGGCGTAGCCCGATACTTGTTCAGGTGATGTTTTGAGCAAGCCCATGACGGTTCACGGGTACACGGAGGAGCAGCTCATGGCTATGAAGCAGGACGATCTGAGGGCTGTCCTGCATGAGCGCACCCACCACACAATAGAGGTGTTCATATACCGCATCCTGAAGGAGAAGCGGGACCCCCCCAAGGACTTCGGCGTCGTGGCCGAGTATCTCATGGGGCTGTGGAAGAAGAGGGGTCTGCCCCTGGAACCCCCGGACATCAAGTGGTGCGCCAGGTACATCGAGTATGCGAAGAAGATGAGGGAGGGTAAGAAGGTGAGGCTGGAGCCCACCCCCTGGGAGAGCTTCACAGAGGATGAGGCCGCCACCATAGAGCGACTCATCTACGGCAGGAAGAGCATACGCCAGTTCAAGCCGGAGCCCGTGCCCGACGAGCTCATCAGGCGCATCCTGAGGGCGGGGCTCTACGCGCCCCACGGCTGCAACGTGGGCTGCACAAGGTTCCTGGTGCTCCGGGACCCCGAGGAGCAGAAGCTGGTGCGCAGCGACATACCCATAGAGAACTGCGTCATGATCGTGGTCCTCCAGGAGCTGAGCATGTACAAGACCCTCCGCTTCGACCAGGCCGTGCCCCAGAACCTGTACTTCGACGCCGCCGCCGCAGCCGACCACATATGCCTCATGGCCCACGCACTTGGCCTGGGAAGCTGCTGGCTCACCCACGGCGAGGAGACCCAGAGGAAGCTGCGGGAGCACTTCAAGCTCAGCCCGACGATGACGAGCCGCAACCACATAATAATCGGGTGGCCCGACGAGGAGACTATCAAATCCGAGAGGATGAGCCTGGACGAGGCCATCCTCAACAAGCACTAGAACATGTGGGTGAACACTATCCTGGCGCCGATGAGCACCAGCACCAGCCCGCCGAATATCTGAGCCCGCTTACCCACGGCCTGTCCCGTCCGGTTACCGATCATCAGCCCTAGGAAGGTGAAGACCAGGGTCCCCGCCCCCATGAATAGGCTGGGGACGAAGATGGCTATCCTCTCCAGGCTGAAGCTGAGGCCCACGGCCAGGCTGTCCACGCTCACAGCCACAGTGAACATGAGGAGGCTGAGGCCGCCCAGGACGCTCTGGGGGTCCATCTCGCCGTCACCGTCCAGGCCCTCCTTGATCATCTTGCCCCCCACGAAGGCAAGGAGCAGGAAGGCCAGCCAGTGGTCGAACCCCGAGATGAGGTCAACCACGGTCGCGCCCAGGTACCAGCCCAGTGTCGGCATCAATATGTGGGCGGCGCCGAAGCTGAGGCTCATCCTGGCCGCGTCCTGAAGCCTTACCCTGCCGAGGCCGAAGCCTGTGACGGTGGCCACGCTGAAGGCGTCCATGGCCAAGCCTACCGAGAGCAGTACCAGGGTAGCCAGATCAACGCCCAAATCCATCGACGGTCTCATCATTTGCGATTTCGGCGTGGTTTAAGGGTTTCTGGGTTTCCCCAAATTAGCTAAAAAAATTAAGGGTGAAAAAGCCTCTACTTGGACTTCTTCTCTTCCTTCTTCTTGCCGCCGCCGCAACCGCAGCCGCAGCCGCCCTTCTTGGTGGACATAAAGCAGACGCCGCCGTCCCGGGATATAAAGCATTGTAGCCCGCGGGCTTTTATCCTGAGCCGGCAACACTAGGTTGATCTCGATGTTGAAGGAGAAGGCTTGGAAGTGGATCGATGAGCACCGCCAGGAGTTCATCGACGTAAGCGACAAGGTGTGGGAGTACGCGGAGCTGGGCCTCGTGGAGTTCAAGTCGGCCGAGCTCCACGCCAAGACCCTTGAACGGCACGGCTTCAAGATGGAGCGTGGCGTCGCGGGGATGCCCAGCGCCTTCGTGGCGACGTGGGGCAAGGGCAAGCCCGTCATAGGCTTCATGGGCGAGTACGACGCCCTGCCCGGCATAAGCAACAAGACGGTGCCCAGGAAGGAGCCCCTGGTCGTGGACGGCCCAGGCCACGGCTGTGGCCACAACGTCCACGGCACCAGCGGCTTCATGGCCGCCATCGCCACCCGCTACGTGCTGGAGGCGGAGAAGCTACCCGGCACCGTCAAGTGCTTCGGGTCGCCCGCCGAGGAGAACTACGACGGCAAGGCCTACATGGTCCGCGCCGGCAGCTTCAAGGGCGTGGACGCGTGCCTCAGCCACCATCCCAGCAGCATGAACGTGGCCGGCCTCTCGTCCAGCAACGCCGTGAACAGCGTCAAGTACGAGTACCGGGGCAAGACTGCCCACGCTGCGGGCAGCCCCGAGCAGGGACGCAGCGCCCTGGACGCCATAGAGCTGATGAACATAGGCGTCAACTTCCTCAGGGAGCACGTCATCCAGGACGCACGCATCCATTATGTGATTGAGAGCGGCGGAGGCCAGCCCAACGTGGTCCCAGACTACGCCCGAAGCTGGTACTACATCAGGGCCCCGGAGAGGGACCAGGTGGCGGCCATATACCAGCGCATCAACAAGATCGCCGAGGGCGCCGCCATGATGACGGAGACCGAGCTGAAGATCGACCTCATCGCGGCCATATACAACAAGCTGCCAAGCAAGACCCTCAGCGAGCTGGTAACAGCCAACATGCGCGAAGTAGGAGCACCCACCTGGACCGAGGAGGAGCAAAAGTTCGCCGCAGAGATCGCCGAGACCATCAACAAGCAGAACAAGATCGACAGCCTCCGCAAGAACAAGGTCCCCAACTGGGAAAGGTACGTGGACGTGAACCTAATGACGGACATCATGGACGCCTGGAACGACGGCGAGATCAGCCACGGCTCCACGGACGTCTCCGATGTCTCTTGGCAGTGCCCCACCATGGAGTTCAGCACCGCCTGCAACGTCCTGGGTGGGCCCGGCCACGACTGGCGGTTCACCGCCGTCAGCGGCATGAGCATAGGCCACAAGAGCCTAGTCTTCGCCGCCAAGACCATGGCGGCCAGCGCCCTGGACCTGTACACGAATCCGGAGTGGCTCAGGAAGGCCAAGGAGGAGCACACCAAGAGGCTCGCCGGTCGCAAGTACACGTCGCCCATACCGCCCGAGATCGACCCGCCCCTGGCGATAGCCAAGGAGGCGTGGGAGAAGCTGAAGGGGAGGCGGGAAGTATGAGTGTTACAATCGGCGGGATTACGGCGGCCCCCGGCGAGAAGGCTAAGGGGTTCCTGGACGCGGGCACCACCAGCGTCAACACCTACAGGGTGCCCCTCGCCGTCATCAACGGAGCCAAGAAGGGTAAGACCGTCGGCATCATAGGTGGAACCCACGGCACCGAGTTCGCCAGCATAGACGCCGTCATCAGAGCCATCAAGGAACTGAACCCAGGGAAGATGAAGGGCACGGTGCTGGCGGTGCCCGTCCTCAACGGGCCCCAGTTCGAGCACAAGACCCAGTTCCTCAGCCCCTTCGACCAGATGAACCTGAACAGGGTGTTTCCCGGGGATCCAGAGGGCACCCTCAGCCAGCGGATCGCCTACACCGTCTACGAGAACGTCATCAAGCGGTGCGAAGCGTTGATGGACTGCCACGGCGGCGATGTCAACGAGGACATCAAGGGCTTCACGTTGGCGGGGAAGGGCGAGGACGAGGCCGTCAATAAGGTGGCCTTGGACATGGCCCGGTGCTTCCCCACAAGGTACATCAACCAGTTCCAGGTGGCCCAGACGGGGCTCACCATGTGCGCCCAGGCTAGGCTCGGCATACCCTGCATAACCTCGGAGGCGGGCACCCCGTTCCCTGTCCGGGAGGACGAGGTCCGGTTCCACTACGAGGGCATAATGAACGTGCTCAGGTACTTCGGGGTCATCGAGGGAAAACCGAAGATGGTGGAGCCCGTCATCAGCAAGGGCAGCGCCAGGCTGAGAGCCGAGGAGGGCGGCATATGGAAGCCCGCCGTCTCCACGGACCAGCTGGTGAAGGCCGGAGACGTGCTGGGCGTCGTCACGGACCTCTTCGGGGAGGTGAAGCAGACCGTCAAGGCGCCCAAGGGCGGCGTCGTGGGCATGATGAGGTGCTTCTACTCGGTGAACTGCGGCGAGCACCTGGTCAGCGTCACCATCCTGGAGTAGCCCTACCTTCTTTTTATCGAAACCGATAACACGGGCTGGCCCACTCTATCTCCGTGGAGCCCAGCCGCCTAGTCTCGCTCATCCACCGGCACACCCCCTTCAGGGTCAGAAGCTACAGGCTGCTGCTGGACGGCTGGGACAACGTAGTGCTGCTGGCCAACGGCACCCACGTCTTTAGGTTCACCAGGCGTCCGGACGTGGCCGGGCAGCTGAGGAAGGAGGCGCAGCTGCTGCCGATCCTTTCAAGGTACCTGACGCTGCGGGTGCCGGCTCCGGAGTACACGTGGATGGGCGGCGACCCGCCCCACTATATGGGGTACAGGGCTATACCTGGTGAGCAGCTCAGAGCCAGCCACATTGGTTTCAGCCGTGGCCGGTACACGTCAAGCCTCGCCGTGTTCCTCACCCAGCTGCAGGGAGTCCCCCTCGGGGGGGTCGGCGACCTGGTGCCCCGGTACGCTGGCGGCGACTGGAGGGGCCTATACCTGGGGCTCCGGGAGGACGCTGAGAGGCGGGTGGCGCCGCGGCTCCCCCCGGAGGCAGCCTCCAGGCTGCTGGGTGACTTCGACGGTTACCTGGGGGAGCCCGCCAACTTCAGGTTCAGGCCCCGGCTCCTCCACCGCGACCTGAGCTCAGACCACATCCTGTTCGACTCCTCGACGGGGGACTTGACCGGCGTCATCGACTGGGGTGACAGCTGCATTGGTGACCCTGCCTTCGACTACACTGGGCTCCTGGCCGACTATGGGCCGGCGTTCGCCCGGGAAGTGCAGGGGCTTAAGGCCGACCCTGGCGAGTACCTGGGACGCGCCGGCTTCTACGCCAGGCACATGGGCGTCTACCGGGTCCAGTACGGCCTGGATGTGGGCGACGAGGCCCACGTGGAAGCCGGGCTGAGGCAGCTGGAGGCTGTCTACCTGTGAGGGGCGGTCGCTCATTTTTTACGCTGGCCCAGCCCAGTCTTTTACATGTTGAAGGATAATGCTTGGAAGTGGATCGACGAGCACCAGAAGGAGCTCATAGAGGTCTCAGACAGGATATGGGGCTAC
>Ga0209164_1002868_pt1 | contig 17244 bp, 10 predicted proteins | sample MTBNYHSulfiMetaG_FD_187458 | JGI IMG/M metagenome (GOLD analysis project Ga0209164, IMG submission 187458) | Enrichment culture microbial communities from rom New York Harbor, USA that are MTBE-degrading - MTBE-NYH (New York Harbor Sulfidogenic)... | ecosystem: Environmental > Aquatic > Marine >...
GAGATCGCACAGATCAAGTTCAAAGACCTCAATGCGGTGGACATGGAAGGAGCGATCCGTACGGTCGAAGGGACAGCACGAAGCATGGGCCTGGAGGTTGTGTAAGAGAGGATTATGGCGACGAGAGGAAAGAAATATTTAGAGGCAAAAGCGAAGGTTGATCGGAACAAACGGTTTGAACTGGAAGAGGGAGTCAAACTCCTTTTGGAGACAGCGTACGCTAATTTTGACGAGGGAGTGGACCTTGCTATTCGTCTTGGGGTGGACCCTAAGAAAGCGGACCAAATGGTCCGAGGAACTGTTGTCCTTCCTCATGGAACAGGCAAAAAGGTCCGGATATTAGTCTTTGCCAAAGGTCAGAAAGAAAAAGAGGCGTCGGACGCGGGTGCCAATTTTGTGGGGGGAGAAGACCTCATCGAAAAAATTTCAAAAGGGTGGGTGGAGTTTGATAAAGCCATTGCGACACCGGACATGATGGGGTTGGTCAGCAAACTGGGGAAGATTTTGGGTCCTCGTGGATTAATGCCTAACCCCAAAGTGGGCACGGTCACTTTCGATTTGGAGAGGGCCGTAAAGGAGATTAAGGCTGGCAAGGTGGAGTTTAAAGTCGAGAAAGCAGGGGTGATCCATGTCCCCGTCGGGAAGGTCTCTTTTGGATTTGATCGATTATTAGAAAATATCAAGACGCTCCTGGAAGTGATCGTCCGGGTAAAGCCCCCCACCAGTAAAGGAATCTATCTGAGGAGTATTGCTTTATCCACGACCATGGGGCCAGGAATCAAGATCGATCCACTCGATGTCCGAGGTTTATTGAAATCATAGGAAATCGACGGGATTCATTGTGGGAGGGAAAGATCATTGAACCGAAAAGAAAAAGAACAGGTCATATCAGACCTTGGTGAAAAGGTAAAGGGGTTTCAGGCCGCTGTCCTGACCAATTATCGAGGCCTTAACGTGGAACAGATAAACCATCTGAGGCAACGATTGAGGGAAGAGAAGATTTCCTATCATGTGGTTAAAAATACATTGATGAAACTGGCCTCGAAAGGGACGGATTTGGAGAAATTGGATACCTTTTTTGAAGGACCTACGGCCATTGCCATCTCTTACGGAGACCCAGTTCTTTTGGCAAAGATTTTGTCGGAATTCATCAAAACCCAACCCTCTCTCAAGATCAAAGTCGGTCTCATTCAAGGAAAGGTGGCTTCTCCTGAAGAAGTCAAAGCCCTGGCGATGATGCCTTCTCGAGAGACGCTTTTGGCGGTTCTACTAGCAACACTCCAAACGCCGGCAAGTCAGCTTTTGGGAGCCATTCTCATCTCCTTTCAGGAGTTCCTATCCGTGCTTCAAGCGCGGATTGATCAACTGAGCCAACAAAAAAATGAAGGAAGCAGTGATGTCATCTGACTTATGCTGACCGGAGGTTAAGACAAACAATAAAGATAGGAGGATGTTTCTAATGGACGAAGTGGTTCAGAAAATTTTAGAGGATATTGGCAAGCTAAATCTATTTCAGTTGCGCGACTTAACGAAGGGTTTTGAAGAAAAATTTGGAGTAAAAGCCGCGGCTCCCATGGCTATGGCAGCGATGCCAATGCCTGGAGCGATTGCGGGTGGAGAGGCAGCCCCCGCAGAAGAAAAGACAGAATTTGATGTCGTCTTGACAGGTTTTGGCGATAAGAAGATCCAAGTGATTAAGGTGGTCAGGGAACTCACTGGATTGGGTTTGAAAGAAGCCAAAGACCTAGTCGAAGGTGTCCCCAAGCCCGTGAAAGAAGGCGTTTCAAAAGAAGAAGCCGCCACCATGAAGAAAAAGCTTGAAGAGGCTGGAGGGACGGTCGAAGTCAAGTAGGGAAACATTTAGAGGTGTTGAGGGGCATTGTTGTCTCTTCCCAGAAGGGCAGAACGGACTTTAAGTGGAGGTCCCAAAGGGAGGGGACTTTCTATTTAAGGGAGAGGAGTGATTATGGCCAGTGTTGTCCCTGTCTATAGAAGGTACCGTAAGAACTTTTCGAAAATTAAAGAAGTGTTAGAGATCTCGAATTTGATCGAGGTCCAAAAGAAATCCTATGAACAGTTTCTGCAGGCCAATGTGGACCCGGACAAACGGGAACCCATCGGGTTTCAGGCGGTTTTTAAAACGGTCTTCCCGATTAAAGATTTTTACGAAACCGCTTCCCTTGAATTCGTCAATTACCGTCTTACCGAACCGAAGTATGATGTTGAGGAATGCCTGCTGAGAGGGATGACCTATGCAGCCCCCATTAAGGTGACCGTTCGCTTAGTCGTCTGGGATGTGAATGAAGAGACCAAGGCGAAAAGCATCAAGGCTGTCAAAGAACAAGAAGTCTATTTTGGGGAAATCCCACTCATGACCGAGAACGGAACGTTTATCGTAAACGGGACGGAACGAGTGATCGTCAGCCAACTTCATCGTTCCCCTGGAGTTTTCTTTGATCAGGATCAAATTAAACCCCACAGCGGAGGGAAGATCTTCTATTATGCACGGATCATCCCCTATCGGGGTTCTTGGATTGACTTCGAATTTGATCAGAAGGACCTTCTCTATGTTCGAATCGACCGACGTCGAAAGATTCCTGTCACCGTCCTTCTTCGGGCTCTCAAATACACCGGCGAAGAACTCTTGGACTATTTCTATCATAAGGAAAAGGTTCTTATCCGAAAAGGAAAATTTCAAAAAGAGATTTCGAAAGATGTCTTGGTAGGGCAAAAGGCGACCTCCGATATCTTAGACCCGGAAACTCATAAAATTATCCTTAAAAAACACCGTCGAATTACAGAAGAGTCTTTTAAGAGATTGGAATTAGCTAAAATCAATACCATTTCGGTCGAGGTCCAAGATTTGATCGGACGATATCTGGCAAGGGATGTCGTGGATCCTGAAACCGGAGAAGTGATCGCAGAATGTAATGATGAGGTAACGGAAAAACTTCTGGAAGAGATGAAACAAAGGAAGGTTGAGACCTTCGAAATCCTCTTCATCGACAACATCAATGTCAGCTCTTCATTAAGGGATACCTTGGTGGTGGATAAGATCGGGTTGACCCAGGAGGAAAGAGATAAATTATCCACTCTTGAACCAGGCAAGTCCTCCCGAGAGAAAGAGTCCGAGAGGGGTCTGATTGACATTTATAAGAGACTTCGTCCGGGAGATCCTCCTACTATTGAGACAGCCATCGGTCTCTTCTACAATCTTTTCTTCAACTCCGAGCGTTATGATCTCTCCAAAGTTGGAAGAATGAAATTGAACCATAAACTTGGATTGAAGGGAAATCCTCCCGGGGTGCTGGTTTTCACAGAAAAATGGAAGAAAGAGGCGCTGCACGCTGGAGCGGCCTATGCAGGAGGAAGAGAACTGGTCGATCGCGTCCTGGGAGGATGGCTTGATTTTGACGAAGCCATCGCGACCCCGGAAATGGCTGAAGAGATTCAACGGGTAGCGAAGATCCTTCATCCCATCGGACTGATGCCTTCCTTGAAGGATGGGACCATCACGGATGATGTTCAAGGGAAGATTCGAAAGATTCTGGAAGATGAGAAGACCACCTTAAGGAGGAGAGATATTCTTGAGGTCGTCAAATATTTAATCAAATTGAAGGATGGCCAGGGTGCCGTTGATGATATTGACCATTTGGGAAACCGTCGTGTCAGAACGGTCGGGGAGTTACTGGAAAATCAGTATCACATTGGACTGGTGAGGATTGAGAGAGCGATCAAGGAGCGAATGAGCCTTCAAGATGTGGAGACCTTGATGCCCCATGATCTCATCAACTCAAAACCCCTTTCAGCAGTGATTAAAGAATTTTTTGGCTCCAGTCAGCTTTCCCAATTTATGGACCAAACAAACCCTCTCTCAGAGATCACCCACAAACGGCGACTCTCTGCTTTGGGTCCAGGAGGGCTCACCCGGGAGAGGGCAGGATTTGAGGTGAGGGATGTCCACCCGACCCATTATGGCCGTATCTGCCCGATTGAAACTCCAGAAGGTCCGAACATCGGCTTAATCACCTCTCTCAGCACCTATGGCCGTGTCAATGACTATGGATTTATTGAGACGCCCTACCGTGAAGTGATCAATGGGAAAGTCACTAACAATATTCAATATCTCTTCGCTCTGGATGAAGAGGAAGAGGTGGATGGACAAAAACCCGCCATCGCCCAAGCCAATGCGCCCATCGATCGAGAAGGAAGATTTGTCAATCCTCTTATCTCCGCCCGAAGGGGAGGGGAGTTTGTGATGTTAAAGCCCGAGGAGATTCGGTACATGGATGTTTCTCCAAAACAATTGGTGAGCGTTGCCACATCCCTGATCCCCTTTTTGGAGAACGATGATGCTAACCGAGCCCTTATGGGATCGAATATGCAGCGGCAAGCCGTTCCTCTTCTCAAAACAGATGCTCCATTGATTGGAACGGGGATGGAGGCCATTGTCGCTAGGGATTCGGGGGTGACCGTCGTTGCGAAAAGAGACGGCGTCATTGAGGATGTGGACGCATCACGAATCGTCATCCGCGCCGATGAGGATGGCCAGAGACAGGATGATCCTGGAGTCGACATCTATACCCTGATCAAATACAAACGCTCCAATCAAAATACCTGTATCAATCAGAGACCCATCGTTCGTATCGGAGAGCGAGTGAAAAAGGGAGAAGTGATTGCGGATGGGCCTGCCACGAATATGGGAGAGCTAGCCCTGGGAAGGAATGTTTTGGTCGCCTTCATGCCTTGGGGAGGATATAACTTTGAAGATTCCATTCTCATCAGCGAAAAGTTATTGAAGGAAGATACCTATACCTCCATCCACATTGAAGAATTGGAGTCTGTCGCTCGGGATACCAAGTTGGGAAAAGAAGAAATCACTGGTGATATTCCCAATGCAGGGGAGGAGGCATTGAAGGATTTGGATGAAAGCGGCATCATTCGCATCGGAGCCGAGGTCAAACCCGGGGACATTCTCGTTGGAAAAGTGACCCCCAAGGGGGAGACCCAACTCTCTCCAGAGGAAAAACTTCTCCGGGCTATTTTTGGGGAAAAGGCGGGAGATGTCCGGGATACCTCCTTAAGAGTCCCCCACGGAATTGAAGGAATCGTCATCGATGCAAAGGTTTTTTCCCGGAAAGGGCAGGAGAGAGACGAGAGGACCAAAGCGATTGAAGATCAAGAGAAGGCGAGGTTGTTAAAAAACCAGGCAGATGAAATTCGGATTATTCAGAGTAGTGCGAGAAGAAAGATCGGAAAATATTTAATCGGTAAGCGAGCTTCCCACAAGATTGCGGATGAGAAGAAAAACCGCGTCTATTTGGAGGCGAAAGAAAAGATCAAAGAAGAACATCTTTTTGCCATTCCTTTCGATCGGCTCAAGGAGATCGATGTGATGGAGGGAAAGAGAGTTCTGCCTGATGTGAACCGTTTTCTGGACCATGCCGAACTTCAGATCAATGTGGTGAGAGGAGTTTTCGGAGATAAATTGTCTAAACTGAAGAGGGGGGATGAACTTGCTCCTGGCGTCATTAAAACGGTCAAAGTCTACATCGCCATGAAACGGAAACTCTCCGTTGGCGATAAAATGTCCGGACGACATGGAAACAAAGGGATCATTTCTCGAATTCTTCCTGAAGAGGACATGCCTTATTTAGAGGATGGGACGCCGGTTGAAATCGTCCTCAATCCATTGGGGGTTCCGTCACGAATGAATGTAGGGCAGATTCTTGAAACCCATCTGGGATGGGCAGCCAAGGGGCTGGGATGGAAGATCGAAGAGTATTTACAGAAGCATTTCAATCCCAAATTGCTTCAGAGGAGAATCAAAGAGATCTATTCTTCGAGAGAAGTGAATGAATATCTGGAACAGGCGACCGATGAGGAAATTATCGAGTTAGCTCGCAAACTGGGCCATGGGATTTTTGTCTCCGTTCCTGTCTTTGATGGAGCCTCGGAGGAAGAGATTAAAGACCTTCTAAAAAAAGCCGGACTTCCCACCACCGGGCAGACGATCCTCTATGACGGGAGGACCGGAGATCCCTTTCACCAGAAAGTGACCGTGGGCTTTATGTATCTGCTCAAATTACATCATTTAGTGGATGACAAGATTCATGCCCGTTCCATCGGTCCCTATTCATTGGTGACCCAACAACCATTGGGGGGCAAAGCGCAGTTCGGAGGACAGCGGTTAGGGGAAATGGAGGTTTGGGCCTTGGAGGCCTATGGAGCCGCTCACTCCTTACAGGAGTTCTTGACTGTGAAATCAGACGATGTGGCAGGAAGGACCCGAGTCTATGAGGCGATTGTCAAAGGAGAGCACACATTAGAATCGGGACTTCCGGAGTCCTTTAACGTTTTAGTCAAAGAATTACAAAGCCTCTGTTTAGATACTGAGTTGATCGAAGAGAAAAGGGAAGAAATCTAATAAAACAATGAACCATGAACCATGGACAATGAACTATGACACTGAAATATGAGCAGTTCATCGTTTGTCGTTCATCGTTCACCGTCTCAAAGAAGGAGGAGGACCTTGGAAGATTATTTGTCTTTCTTTGAAAAAGGGAAGAGTCCGATTAATTACAATGCCATCCGGATCTCAATCGCCTCTCCAGAAAAGATTGAGTCATGGTCTCATGGAGAGGTAAAGAAACCGGAGACGATCAATTATCGGACATTCAAGCCCGAGAAGGACGGGCTTTTCTGTGCTAAGATCTTTGGCCCCACCAAAGATTATGAATGCAATTGCGGTAAATACAAGCGAATGAAACACCGAGGAATTGTCTGCGAGAAGTGCGGGGTGGAAGTCATCCAATCCAAAGTGCGTAGGGAGAGGATGGGACATATCCGGTTGGCCACCCCAGTGGCTCATATCTGGTTTCTTAAAAGTATCCCCAGTAAAATAGGGATCCTTTCGGATATGACATTGAGGGAATTAGAACGAATTCTCTACTTTGAAGCCTACCTCGTCCTCGATGGGAAGAAGACGCCTTTGAAGAAAGGTGAAATTCTTTCTGAAGATCGATACCGGGAAGCCAGAGAAAAATATGGGGATGATTTTGCGGCGACTCAAGGAGCAGATGCGATTCGGGAGTTGATGAGAAACACCAATGTGAAGGAACTTTCCCAGAAACTTCGGACAGAAATGAAGGAGACGACCTCGGAAGCCAAGAAACGGAGGTTAGCCAAGCGATTGAAAATTATTGAGTCCTTCTTGGAGTCAGGGAACAAACCGGAGTGGATGATTTTAGAAGTGGTCCCTGTCATTCCACCTGATCTTCGACCTCTTGTTCCCTTGGATGGAGGTCGGTTTGCCACCTCGGATCTCAACGACCTCTACCGAAGAGTGATCAATCGGAATAACCGCCTCAAACGGCTTCTTGAATTGAATGCACCGGAAATCATCATCCGGAATGAGAAACGTATGCTCCAGGAAGCGGTGGATGCCCTGTTCGATAATGGGAAGAGAGGCAGGACGATCTTGGGGGCGAATAAGAAACCTCTCAAGTCGCTGAGCGATATGCTGAGGGGCAAACAGGGTCGTTTCCGGCAGAATCTTTTGGGGAAGCGGGTGGACTATTCCGGCCGTTCGGTCATCGTCGTCGGCCCTGAGCTGAAATTACATCAGTGTGGGCTTCCCAAGAAGATGGCCCTTGAATTGTTCAAGCCCTTCATCTACCATCGTTTGGAAGAAAGGGGTTTGGTGACGACGATCAAGAGCGCAAAAAAGATGTTGGAAAAGGAGAGACCCGAAGTCTGGGATGTCCTGGATGAGGTGATCCGTGAACACCCCGTGATGCTCAACCGTGCTCCAACCCTTCATCGTTTGGGTATTCAGGCCTTTGAGCCTGTTTTGATAGAGGGGAAAGCGATTCAATTGCATCCGCTGGTCTGTGCCGCCTTCAACGCAGATTTCGATGGGGACCAGATGGCTGTCCATGTTCCCCTCTCTGTGGAAGCCCAATCCGAGGCAAGGATTCTGATGATGTCCACCAATAACATTCTCTCCCCAGCGAACGGGAAACCCATCATTATTCCCACTCAGGACATCGTCCTTGGAATTTATTACATGACCAGGGAGCGCCCCTATGTCAAAGGGGAGGGAAAAGTGTTTTCAAATCCTGAGGAGGTGCGAATCGCTTATGATGCCCATGAGATTGATCTCCACGCCCGGATGAAGGTTCGATTGGATGGGGAACTTGTTGAGACAACCGTAGGGCGAGTGCTCCTCAAAGAAATTCTTCCTGAGGAGATCCCTTTTCGATTGATCAACAAGGTGATGAAGAAGAGCGAGCTCGCCAATCTCATCGACTATTGCTATCGGTTTGGGGGAGAAAAGAAGACGGTTCTTCTCTCCGATCGGTTGAAGGGTTTGGGTTATCATTATGCGACGTTGGCGGGTATTTCCATCTCCCTTGATGACATGTTAATTCCCTCCAATAAAGGAAAGCTCCTTCAAGAAGCATCGCAGGAGATTGAACGGGTTCAAGAGCAATATACCGAGGGGTTGATCACCGATGGAGAGCGATACAATAAGGTCATTGACATCTGGGCTCAAGTCACTGAAAATATTGCGGGGGTAATGTTGAAAGAACTGGGGAGTGAGGATGTGGTCGGTTTTTCTGGAGAGAAACAGACCACCGAGAGTTTAAACCCCATTTACATCATGGCCGACTCCGGAGCCCGGGGCAGTGCCCAACAAGTCCGACAATTAGCCGGGATGCGGGGTTTGATGGCCAAACCTTCTGGAGAGATCATTGAGACTCCCATCACCGCGAATTTCCGTGAAGGGCTGACCGTTCTGCAGTATTTCATCTCTACCCACGGGGCTCGGAAGGGGCTCGCCGATACCGCATTGAAAACAGCCAATGCGGGATATCTCACCCGACGATTGGTGGATGTCGCTCAGGATGTCGTCATCAGAGAGAATGACTGTGGCACCCTGGATGGGATCGAAGTCGAATCGCTCGTCGAGGGAGGAGAGATCATCGAGTCGATGAAAGAACGAATTCTTGGCCGTGTGGCCTTGGAAGAAATCCGGGATCCTTTTTCCGGCGACGTAATCGTCAAAGGGAATGAAGAAATTGATGAGGCATTGGCAGTCCGCATTGAGGATATTGGAATCGATAGGGTGAAGATTCGATCGGTGCTCACCTGCAAGTCGAGACAGGGTGTCTGTGCTCTCTGCTACGGGAGAGATTTAGCCCGCGGAAGACTGGTCAATGTGGGAGAGGCAATCGGCATCATCGCTGCCCAATCCATCGGCGAGCCAGGGACTCAGTTAACGATGAGGACGTTTCACATCGGCGGGACAGCCAGCCGGCGAGCCGAGCAAACCACGTTAGAATGTCGGATTGATGGGAAGGTAAAATTTATCAATCTGAAGAGTGTTAAGAACCGTGAAGGGAACCTGGTCGTCATGAACCGAAATGGGGAGATCGCTATCTTGGATGAAAACGGAAGGGAGCGAAGACGATATTCCGTGATTTACGGGGCCAAGTTAAGGGTGAAGGACGGACAAAAGGTAAAGGAGGGAGAGATCCTGGCAGAATGGGATCCTTACTCCATCCCTGTTTTGACGGAGGTTTCAGGTCGGGTGAAATTTGGGGACATCATTGAAGGGGTAACGATGCAGGAACAGGTGGACGAGTTTACCGGCCTTTCCAGAAAAGTGATCACCGAGTCGAAAGACCCAGAACTTCGACCGAGGATTTCCATCAAGGATGATAAAGGCAGAACCATGAATCTTCCCAGTTCTATCTCTCAGGCTCGGTACCTTCTGCCAGTCGGAGCAAACATTTTCATTTCTGAAGGGGATTTGATAGAGGCTGGAGATGTTATCGTGAAGATCCCCCGAGAGACAACAAAGACGAAAGATATCACAGGAGGTCTTCCCCGGGTTGCTGAACTTTTTGAGGCCAGAAAGCCTAAAGAGTATGCCTTAATCAGTGACATTGATGGAATGGTTGAATTTGGAAAGGACCTCAAAGGGAAGAGGAAGGTGGTCATTCGACCTGATGTGGGCGAATCCAAAGAATACATGATCCCAAGAGGAAAACATGTCAGCGTCCATGAAGGCGATTTCGTCAAAGCAGGGGAAGCCTTGATGGATGGTCCTTCCAATCCTCATGATATTTTGAGAGTATTGGGGGATAAGGCGCTGGCCCATTATTTAGTGGATGAAATCCAGGAAGTTTATAAACTCCAAGGGGTGAAGATCAACGATAAACATATCGAGGTGATCGTTCGCCAGATGCTTAAGAGGGTCAAGATCAAAGAGGTAGGAGATACTCATTTCTTGGTGGACGACCAAGTTGAAAAATTTGTTTTTGAAGAGGAGAATACTCGAGTGATGAAGGAAGGGGGAAAACCGGCTGTTGGGGAACCTCTTTTCTTGGGAATTACCAAGGCTTCTCTCATTACGGATAGCTTTATCTCCGCTGCCTCCTTCCAGGAGACCACCAAAGTTCTCACTCAAGCAGCCGTGGCAGGTAAGGTGGACAATTTAAAAGGGTTAAAAGAAAATGTCATCATGGGACGTTTGATTCCTGCGGGGACGGGTCTCTCCAAGTATAGACAATTACCGCTTTCCGTGGAAGGCTATACGGGAGAAGATATTCCGACAGGAGGTGAAGGGGAGGAAATGGCAGAGGCTTCTGCCTAAACTCCGCCCCTAAAAATATGGTAGAAAACGACCCCTTTGGAGCGAGATGAAGGATAAATCAGTTTTTACTACTCTGAGGCGGAGAAAATGCGAGGCAATCGCTCAAAAGTGACAAGGTCCATCCCTCTCAGAGAGGGGATGGACCTTATTTTATAGTTTCTAACTTCTTCTTGGCTATTTCGGTTTGGTCGGAATTGGGGTATTTTTCAACCACGCGCTTGAGCAAATTACGGGCATTCGTCTTATCTCCAAGTTCCAAGAAGGCGAAGGCTTGCTTCAATAAAGCCGCAGGTATTTTGTCTCCCTCCGGATATTTCACAATCGCTTTCTCATATTCTAAGATTGCCCTCTCAAAATCTTTTTTCAGGTAGTACGTCTCCCCGATCCAAAACTGGGCATTGTCGGAGAGTTCAGTATTGGGATATTGTTTAAGAAAGGCTTCAAATTTTCTTCGGGCTCCTTCTAATTCTCCACGATGGAAAATTTCGTATGCTTCTTTATAAAGGTCTCCCATTCCTGCAGAGACCCCCTTTAGCTCAGCAGGGATCTCTTTGGTTGAAATCAATTTCTCCTGTTCAGCCTGTTTCGAGGCAACCGCTGAAATCTTTCCCTCCAACCCCATCAGGTGATCCTCTAACTCTCTGATTTTCCCCTCCTGGCCTCTGTTTTTCTCCTCAAAGAATTTCCCCCGCTCTTCTAAGAATTTTAATCGACCCTCGACATCCGCCTTCACCCTGTCTACCTCCTTTGAAGGCCTTTTCAGGTATTCCTTATATTCTTCAAGACCGGTGGAAAGGGTTCGGGTTTCAGTTTGAAGAGTTTCGAATCGGAGAAGAAGATCGGCCTTAAGCTTTTGGTTTTCTGAAGAGAGATCACGTTTCAAAATAGCCATTTCGCTCTTAATGGAGTCATTTTCCCTCTGGAGGATGCTCTTAATGGAGTCATTTTCCTTCTGGAGGATATTGATTTTGGAATGGAGTTTATCGATCTCCCTATCCAAAATTCGCACATCCCTAGAACTTGCGCACCCCAAAAGCAACAGTCCTATTAAGAAGATAATCCATGCTTTCATCCCATCACCTTCCCGCAATTTTTTATAACAGACAGAATCTCCTCGAGGAGCATCAAAGCTCTCTGAGGAGAGTTTCACCTTATTATTTGGCCGTGATAATGGTGTGGGCCCTTCGGTTTTTTGCCCAGGCCTCCTCATCATGACCGGGATCTAATGGCTTTTCCTCTCCGTAACTGATGATGGAGATACGTTCTGGAGAAATGCCCAGTGACGCAAGGTAATTTTTTGTACTATTGGCTCGTCTTTCTCCAAGAGCGAGGTTGTACTCGTTGGTTCCCCTTTCATCACAATGGCCTTCAATCTGGATTTTAACATTAGGGTATTTCTTCAAAAGGGCAGCATTTTCTTTTAGGATCAGGGCATCCTCCGGGCGGACGTCATATTTATCAAAGTCGAAGTAGATGTCTTTCAGCAGAGAACTTTCAAAAACTACCCCTTCGATCCCAGGCTCTTGCTTTGTGACCAGACTCTTCTCAAGTTCTTTTTTAGTTGTTTCTTCTCTTTCTCTTGCTCTGGCTTCCTTTTCCTTCGCGATGCGTTCTGCTTCAGCCTTCTTAGCCGCCGCCGCCGGTTCTTCTTTTTTGACGGATGGTTCATCTTTCACGACCGTTTTTTTCGGGCAACCCATCAGGATAAGTCCAATACAGAGGATAAGAATGGTAATGATGAAACTTTTTCTAACCATGACAACCTCCTTTGATAAATTATTTGAATACTTAGGTTTAATCAAATCGTTTGGACCAGGTTGGGCTCGATTCACCCCCTTTCGATGATGTTAAGGCTCTCTGATTGAAGCCGTTGGCGTTCATAATGAAAATCTTTGACGCGCCTGTCCGATTAGAGCTGAATGCGATGTAGCGGCCATCCGGAGACCAACAAGGACTTTCATGACTGCCGGAGTTGGATGTCAGTCTTCGGAGTCCAGATCCATTGCTCCCGATGGTAAAGATATGAAAACGGCCTTCCGCCCTTCCGCAAAAAGCGATCTGGTTCCCTTTGGGTGACCAGGAAGGGTTCGTGTTATAATTCCCTTCGAAAGTGAGACGACGTACTTCGGACCCATCCCTTCCCGTAATATAAATCTGTGGGGAACCGGAACGATCTGAAACGAAAGCAATCCACTCACCCTCCGGGGACCATGTGGGCGAAGCCTCATTGCCATGTCCTTTGGTGACTTTTTTTAGGTTACTCCCATGGATATCCATGAGGAAGATGTCTGATTTTCCTTCTTTTCCCATCATGAGAGCGATCTGTTTTCCATCCGGTGACCAGGAGGGGGAGACGTTTAACCCTGGGTAGTAAGAGAACCGTTGAAGATTCTTTCCGTCCGCATCGATTAAGTAAAGGTCTGGATTTCGTTTGAGGTAAGAGGTGAAAGCAATTTTCTTGCCATCTGGAGACCAAACGGGTGAAAGATTGATGGATTGGTTTTTGGTAATCTGTTTAACATTGGCCCCATCAAAATCGGCGATGAAAATTTCTTTTCCTGCTCCCTGTCGGACCTCATAAGCGATTTTTGTATTGTGCACGCCCTTCTCTCCCGTAATCTGAAGAATCACCTCGTCAGCGATTCGATGAATAGCAGGTCGAAGGGTTTGGAGAGGGCCTTCATATTGTTTCCCAACGATGTGTTTCTGTACCACTAAATCGACCAGATGAAATTTTAACTTAAAATTAGGACCACTGGGTTCTAAAAGGGCCTCTCCTGCCAAGAGAATTTCTCCTCCTGCGGGGATCCATTCCCGGAGAAAATCGGTAGGGGGGATGCCTTCTTTTCCTTGAAGGGAAGGGGGGAGTTGATGGACATCAATCACCTTGAAAAAGCCGGACAGAGTCAGATCATTGGCTAAAATTTCATAAACTTTTTCTGAGAGGGATGGCGGCGTTTTATCCACAGATTTCCACTTGGCGAGGACAATTGGGATTTGGACAAAGGTCGGAGCATTGATATCCAAGTAAACCCTTGCTTCCGAAGCAGGGATGAGGGTGAAAATAAGAAAAAAGATGATGAAATAATATTTCAACATGGTTCAATCCGGTCGAAAACGGATTCCAAATTCAAGTATCTCTTTATTCAATTCTTTGGGGATGGGAGGCAGGGGCTCTGCCTTTTTAATGGCCCGCATGGAACTCTGATCGTATAACGCATTACCAGACTTTTTCTCAAACCACCATTTTTGGATTTTACCATCCTGTTCTATTACTATGATGATTATGGCCTCCAAGTCAACCAATTCTTTTTCTTTTAGAAGATTTTCAGGAATGGTCCATTCTTGTTTGATTTTGGACTCAACGACTTTATTATAGTACTCTTCTAATTTGAATTCCAGTGCTGGAGAATTTTTTTGAGGGGGAATTGCGGGTGGTTTTTCTTCCACCCGCTCGCTGAGAGCCACTTTCTTTTGAATCTCATCGAGGGCAACCTTCTTTCGAATTTCCTCGAGAGCTTCTTGAAGGTGTTTGAGGGATTCTTTCTTTTTTTCTGTCAGCGTTTCCATCTTTTTTTCAGATTTTTTTACCTTTTCAACGATGTCATCTTTTTTCGGTTTTTCAACAGGTTTTACCTTAGGTTTTACCTTTTCAATGGGTTTGATCTTTTCTTCCTTGGGAACGGGTGGGGCAGGGGTCTTTGGAATTTGAGGTTCAGGGATTGAGATGGGCATGAGGGTTACCGTGTAGGCCGTCGGTCGAACTTTAATGATCGTAGGCCATGGATTGATGTTGAGAAAGACGACTAAGACGATATGAATGGCGAGAGAGACTCCCAGCATTTTTAAAAAACGATCGGCGCCAAGTTTTCTCGGAGAGGCCATCTCAATCCTTCTCTTTTTTCCTTTTAAGGAATCGAAAGAATTGCATTCCGATCGGGGAAAGTGTTCTTGCACGATGGAAAACGATATAGATTCGTCTAAAAATGGGCTCAATTCCCTCCAGATCGACTTGGAAGAGGAAACCATGATTCAATTCTTCCTCTGCGGCTCTTTTCGAGAGGAAGGCAAGGCCCAAATTTGCCTTCACCCCTCCCTTCAATGAGGAAGTACTTCCCATCTCCATGATCACATTAAACTGTTTTAAACTTTTACCTTTTTTTCTCAATGCCTTTTCAACAGCCATCTGAGTTCCGGAACCGTCCTCTCGAATGATCCAAGGTTCTTTCAATATCTCTTCGATATTTACTCTCCTCCTCCGGGTCAGGGGGTGGTCGGGCGGGGCCACGACGATAATCTCATCCATCTCATATTTTTCATAATGGAGGGAAGGGTGGTTCAATTTGGCACCAATGATGCCAAACTCAATATTATCTCGAAGGACATACTGAACAATTTCCTTGGTATCGGCAATCTTCAGGGAAATGCTAAAATGGGGATGTTCTTTCTTAAAATCACCCATAAGTCTGGGGAGGAGATATTCTCCGGGAATGGTGCTTGCCCCCAGAGAAAGCTCTCCTCTGATCCCATGGGAGAATTCGCTTAAGGCGTTGAGCAAATCTCTGCGAGAAGATAAAATTTTTAAAGCATATTCCAGGAAGACCTCACCGGCTTTTGTGAGACGAACTTCCCTGCTTGTCCGATCAAAAAGGCGCAAGGATAGTGATTTTTCTAAGGAGAGGATATGGCCGCTGATCGTGGGCTGGGTGAGGAACAAATCGTCAGCCGCCTTAGAGAAACTTTTTAATCCGGCTATTCGGCAAAATGTTTCCAAATGCCGAAAATCAATTTCCAATGGCAACTTTTCCACTACAGACAAAATATTAAATCCCTTTCTTATTAAATGCAAGTAAAATTTAATTTATAACATGGAATTCAATAGTTACAACCATTTCAGAATAAAAATAGAATGACTATTGTTTCTCTCTTCTATTTAAAGACAACAAAAGTTTCAAAAAGTTAAGGGGCTTTAAGAGGAAAGTTATGTTAATTTAGATAAGGAACCTTTTGAAAGGATTGAAATAAAAAAGGCTTGAGAGATCGGAATCTTTTCTCCCAAGCCTTTTCTCGAATTCGAGATAAATCGAAATCTTAATACATATCACCCATTCCACCCATTCCACCCATTCCACCGCCTGGAGGCATTGGAGGATAAGGGGCTTTCTTCTCTGGCTTATCAGCCACGATGGCTTCTGTGGTGATCATCAGGGATGCCACCGAGGAAGCATTTTGAAGGGCCAGCCTGACTACTTTGGTAGGATCGATGATCCCCGCCTTGATCATATCCGTGTACTCGTCCTGTGCGGCGTCGAATCCAAAAGCTCCCTTCTCGTTCTTCACTTTCTCCGTCACCACAGACCCTTCCTGGCCAGCATTATTGGAGATCTGACGGATAGGTTCTTCTAAGGCTCTTTTCACAAGATCGACCCCGATCTTCTGGTCTCCCTCGAGTTTCATTTTATCCAGTGCTGAGAGGCAACGGAGGTATGCTACGCCCCCCCCTGGAACAATCCCTTCCTCCACGGCTGCCCGAGTTGCATTAAGAGCATCTTCGACGCGGGCCTTCTTCTCCTTCATTTCTGTCTCCGTGGCTGCGCCGACGTTGATCACGGCCACGCCGCCGATAATCTTAGCCAGTCGCTCTTGAAGTTTCTCACGATCATAATCCGATGTGGTCTCTTCGATCTGGACGCGGATCTGTTTCACCCTTGCCTCGATATCGTCTTTATCTCCTGCCCCATCGACGACCGTTGTATTGTCTTTATCCACTGTAATTCGTTTTGCCCTGCCTAAGTCGTTCAGTTTGATGTTTTCCAATTTAATTCCCAAGTCTTCTGAAATCACCCTTCCCCCTGTCAAGATGCCAATATCCTCCAGCATTGCTTTTCTGCGATCCCCGAAACCAGGAGCCTTCACCGCACAGCATTTGAGGGTTCCACGAAGTTTATTGACCACCAAAGTAGCCAGGGCTTCTCCTTCCACATCCTCGGCAAGGATTAAAAGGGGTTTTCCCATCTTGGCAATCTGTTCCAGGATGGGAAGCATATCTTTCATGTTGGAGATCTTTTTCTCGTTGAGAAGAATGTAGACATCTTCGAGCACCGCTTCCATTTTCTCAGGATCGGTGACAAAATAAGGAGAGAGATATCCTCGATCGAATTGCATCCCCTCTACCACATCGAGCGTCGTCTCCATTCCCTTCGCTTCCTCTACGGTGATCACGCCTTCTTTCCCCACTTTGTTCATCGCCTCTGCAATGATGTTCCCAATGGTTTCATCATTATTGGCAGAGATCTTCCCGACCTGAGAAATCTCTTTCTGATCCTTCGTCGGTTTGCTCAATTTCTTTAGCTCTTTAGTAACTTCCTCTACAGCTAGATCGATCCCGCGTTTCACATCCATTGGATTGGCACCCGCTGCGACCACCTTCGAGCCTTCACGATAAATGGCCTGGGCCAAAACAGTGGCTGTCGTCGTCCCATCTCCTGCGGTATCCGATGTTTTGCTGGCGACCTCTTTGACCATTTGGGCGCCCATGTTTTCAAACTTATCTTCCAATTCGATCTCTTTCGCGACGGTCA
>Ga0209164_1002870_pt1 | contig 17241 bp, 14 predicted proteins | sample MTBNYHSulfiMetaG_FD_187458 | JGI IMG/M metagenome (GOLD analysis project Ga0209164, IMG submission 187458) | Enrichment culture microbial communities from rom New York Harbor, USA that are MTBE-degrading - MTBE-NYH (New York Harbor Sulfidogenic)... | ecosystem: Environmental > Aquatic > Marine >...
CGCCGATGAGGTAGGCCCCACCCTTGCGGGAGTCATCGTCAAACAGGCCCTCCACGCTCCATCTGTTGAGCTAGCCCGGCTACGCGCGGTTCTTGACGGAGGATGGGCGCGGCTTGCGGATCGATCGCGCCAAGGTGAAGGCGGAGGAACGGCTCGATGGGAAGTACGCGTTGGTGACCAATGAGCTGGAACTTCCAGCCGAGGAACTGGTGCGTGGATATCGGGACATGTGGCGGGCAGAACGAGCGTTTCGGTCGATGAAAAGCCTGCTCGACATCGAACCCGTTCACCACCGCACGGAAGAGCGGATCGTCGCTCACGTCCATCTGTGTGTCCTCGCCTACCTGTTGTGCCGGGTGGCCGAAGCTCGCGCCGGGGCGTCGTGGGAGCGTCTCTGGGAGCAACTGGATGAGATCTCGCTCACTCGGCTCGAGACGGAACGAGCGACCGTCCTCCAGACGAAGCGATTGACCGCAGCAGAACAGGACGTGTTCAAAAGATGCCGGGTCGTTCCACCGCCCCGGATCCTCTCCATCGAGTAGGGAACAGCCTTTCCCTCATCTCGCCACCCGGACGGGGCGTTGTACATACGCCGAGCATCCCGTGCACGCATCTGCCCATCCCATCCATCGTTCGGGAATCCGTGTGCGAGAGCACTGTCGAACGCCCTTGGAGGGAACGCCGATCTCCAATCGGTACGTACAGCAGATGGTGAAGCGCTACGTCGCCAAGGCGGAGATCGACAAGGACATCCACCCGCGCTTCCGGTCGCGCGAGCTATCCGAGCAGTCCACTGACGTGCCCTTGGCTTCGGCAAATCCAACGATCAGCTCATAAACGTCCTGTAGATCGCCCACATCTCGTCCAGTACCCGATCGAGCGCGCATGCCTCGATCCGCTCCCGCCCCGCCGTCCCCATCCGAATCCGCAGATCCGGGCTCTGGATGATCCGCACCAGCGCGGCGACCAGCGCCCGCACATCTCCTGGTTCGACCAGGAGTCCCGTCACTTCGTCTTCGACGAGGTCCCGGCTCCCTCGAACGTTCGTTGTCACCACGGGGAGCCCGGCGGCCATCGCTTCCATGATGCACCGAGCGAGCCCTTCGTGCTTCGATGTCAGAACGAGCGCATCACTCGCCCGCAGGATCTCCGGAACATCCCGGCGGAACCCCAGAACGTGGACCCGCTGATTCGAACGTCGCCTCACTTCTCGGCGCACATCGTCCAGGAGCTGTCCGGTCCCCACCAGTAGCAGTCGCGCGTCTTCACAGCGGGATTCGACCGCCCCCCACGCCTCGAGCAGAAACCTGTGGTTCTTTCGGGGGATGAACTCCGCGACGCAAGTGATCAGGATCTCACCCTCGCCGCATCCCATCTCGCGGCGAATCCGGCCACGATCGCTGGCCTGGCCGCCGTACACCTCAAGATCCACCCCGACGCCGTGGACGAGGGACAAGCTCTCGCGCGCTACGAACCCCAGACGCAGACCGTGATCGAAATCCTCCTCATTCATCACGATCAGGCCGTCCGTCCACCGCGCCGCGAGCCGCTCGGCCGGGTAGTAGAGCGCCCAGTAGTACCACGGCGCTCCGCGGAAGAAGTGAAACCCGTGCGCGGTGTAGAGCACCTTGGCCCGCGAGTCGACCGTTCGCGCCGCCAGCCGCGCCAGCACGCCGGCGACCGGCGAGTGGACATGCACGATGTCGTACTGGCCATCTCGAAGGAGTCGGCGCAACCACCAAACCGCCGCGATGTTCCCGAACGCGAGGAGCCTCCGCTGAAACGGAAGGGGATGGACCCGATACCCCGCCTCGACAAGCGCATCGGTCCCGGACCGCCGCCCCGGGTTCCCCGCGATCTCGACCGCCCACCCCTTCGCGCGGAGCATCTCCATGTGCGGGACGAGGAACGCCCGAATCATCCCGGTCACAGTCGAGACGAACAGGATCCGCGGTGGGTCCGAGGAGCCCGACGGTCCCCGCACCGGCACCCGGGCACGCCGCAACCCCTCAGCCATCGCGAATAGGAGCCAGAGAGGCCGCTGGTAGAACGCCTCCACGCCGAGCGCCAGGCCCAACATCGCCGCGAAGGCCGCCGCCCCGCCGACGGCCAACCACCAATCATCGCAAGATGCTCGAAGAGCTGCCGCCCAGTTCCGTCCGACCCTCCAGAGCAGCGCAACGAGCGCGGCGAACCCGATGACGCCCATCTCCACCAGGAACCAGACGTACGTGTTGTGGATGATGTGCGCCCCACCGAGCCGCCGGTACGCATCGAGCCCGTTCCCCCAGATCGGCGAACTCGGGAAGAGCCGCAGACCTCCGGACACCTGCTCCCACCGCATGAGGACCGTCGTCCCCCGCAGCGCATCGGTCAGCAACCGCGCGATCGTCTCCCCCGCCCACAGCCAGACCGCCGCCCCAGCGCCCGCAACTGCCGCCGCCGCAACCGCGGCGCGCCTCCACGTCATGGACCTCCGGATCAACCAGCCGAGCGCGACGAGGCCGACCGCCAGGGCGACCCACGCACTGCGGGAACGGGTCAACAGGAGCCCCGCCCCGAGCAGAAGCGCGTTCGCCGCTCCCAGCACGCGCGTCCATCGAGCCCGAGATCGAGCTGCGGCCAGCCATCCCAGCTGCAGAAGAAGCGCAACCGTCAGGAGCCCTCCGTGCGCGTTCGGGTCGATCAGGAACCCGGTCATCCGCCCGTTCCCATGGATCACGACGCTTCGGACGCCCCACTGCAGCCAGGCACCATAGAGCCCGAGACTCACGGCGTTCACCAACGACGCCGATCCAGTGAACGCCGCCGCCACGCGCCCCCACCGCGCCCGGTCGCGCACCAGTCCGACCGCCATGTAGAACGACGCGATCAAGACGAGGAGCCCCATCCCCTTGTTGACGAGCGTATACGCCGTCCACTCGTCGAACCGGATCCACGCCACGACGAGCCCCATCCCGATCACAGCGGCGATCACCGCCAGCCGGCCGTCGAGGCTCGTTCGAAGGCACCGCAGATCGCGAAGTGCTCTACCCTCGAGGATCCAGACGACGATCGCTCCGGCAACAGCAAGCGCCAGCGCGACATCGGAGAGCGCGAGGCGCACACCGAGCACCCGCTCGAGCGGAAGCTGAAACGGCAGCAGCGCCGCCCAGAGATAGACGGCCCAGTGCCCGCGCGGGACGATGCGCGTCCGCACCCACTCCCCGACCGTCATCGCCGCCCGCCCTCCTTCCGATCGCGCCGGCCGATCCACGAGAGCGCGCGCCGACGCTCGTCCGGCGGGAACTCGCCCAAGATGAGCAAGAGCCCCCCGTAGCCGATCGCCGCCACTCCCGACAGGAGGATCCGAACGCAGAGCGACGGGATCGCCCCGCTCCAGATCGCCGAGAGGCCGACGCCCATCGCCGCAGCCGCCGCCCCTGCCCGTCCGATCGTCAACCACGGGATCCGCCATCGCAACCGCCGACGAGACGCCCAATAGGCGAACAGGGCGTAGAGCGCGTAGCTGATGAGCGTCGTCGCGGCCGCCCCGATGTAGCCCCACCGCGGAACCGCGACCAGGTTCAGTCCCACGTTGACGGTCGCGCAGACGAGGACTCCGGCGAGCATCGTCCCCGTCCGGCGCGTCACCTGCAGCCCCGTGTGTCCCAGCTGCCCCATCCCCCAAGCGCCGACCCCCGCAACGACGAGTGGGAGGACCAAGTACCCCTCGCGATACGCCGGATCAAGGAAGAGCGCGGCGATCGGACGCGCCATCGCTGCCGTCGCCGCCAGAGCGGGCAGCAGCAACAGCAGCAGCGTGCGGGTCGCCGCCGTCACCAGCTCCTGTACATCGTCCGTTCCTCCCGCCGCCCATCCGTGCATCACCAACGGCTTCACCGCTGCGAGCAGCGGGAGCATCAAGAGCGCCGTCCCGCCGTCGGCGAGGTAGTAGTTCGACGCGTAGATGCCGACCGCCTCGCTCCCGCGGAACCACTGGAGGATGAACCGGTCGGCGAGGTTGAGCGTTTCCAGCCCGGCCGCCCAGCCGACGAGCGGCAGCCCATACCCCAGGAGATCGGAGAGCCGGAAGGCAGGCTGCTGACGTTCGCCTCGCACCCGACGGACACGATCGACCAGCCGCAGCTCACGCGCGACGAACACCCCAATGAGGATCGTCGCACCGACCATCCCGGCGAAGGCGCCGGCGACGTCTCTGCGGACGACGTACACGTAGACGAGCGCAAGCGCCAGTCCGAGCACCGCCCGGACCGCCTCCCACAGCGCGTACCGTCGAGCCAGGAGCCCCGCTTGCAACGACGCCCCGAGCGGGACGAAGAGGAGCCCCGCGGTCACCCACGCCGCCGCCCACGGGAGCAGGTCGCGATACCGTCCGATCGCCCCCGGGACGATGAGCAGCACCGCCAGCGCCCCAAGCGGGACCACGGTCGCCCAGAGCGCCATGGCCACTATCCGCACGAAGAACGCATCCTCGGTTCCCGCCGCTCGCTCATCGGGCAGGAAGCGGATCGTGCACTCCCGCAGCCACCCTCCGAGCACGACCAGAACGATCCCGCCGGCCGCCAATACCAGCGCATATCGTCCGTAGCTTTCTGGAGAGAAGAGGCGCGTGAACGCCATTACGGTCGCCAGCCCCACGACGGCGGGGATCAGGCGCGCCGGGAGATACGTCAGGAAGTCGCGTCTGAATCGCCTCGCGAGTTCCGCGGACGCGCCACCCCGTTCGCCCCCCTCTGGACCCGAGCTCCCAGAACGCATGAGCATGCCGGGATGATAACCGGTTCGAGCCATCAGGGGGCAGCAGGGAGCTATCAGCCGTCAGCCATCAGCGGTCAGCTTTCGGCGATCAGCTTTCGGCGGTCAGCTTTCGGCGGTCAGCTGCTCGCTGACAGCTGTTTGCTCAAAGCTGCTTGCTGACCGCTGCCTGCTGATAGCTATCTGCTCAAAGCTGTTTGCTCAAATCAGCGCTCAGCTTTCGGCGATCAGCTGCTCGCTGACAGCTGTTTGCTCAAAGCTGCTTGCTGACCGCTGTTTGCTCAAACCTGTTCGCTGAACGCTGCTTGCTCAAAGCTGCTTGCTCAAAGCTGTTCGCTGACCGCTGTTTGCTCAAAGCTGTACACTTCAAGTGATTATGAAAGACTTCCGGACGTTGGATGTATGGACGAAGAGCCATCAGTTGGCCCTGACCGTCTACAAGGTGACAGAACCGTTCCCGCCCGCCGAGCGCTACGGCATCACCTCCCAGATGAGGCGGGCCGCCACATAGATCCCCGCCAACATCGCCGAAGGATGTGGGAGGACGGGAGATCGAGAACTCGCAAGGTACCTCCGAATGGCGATGGGGTCCGCAAGCGAGCTCGAATACCACATCCTCCTCGCGCGGGACCTGAACCTGTTGCCGCCGCCGGAGTACAAGATCCTCCACGAAGCCGTCGTCGAAGTGAAGCGAATGCTCGCAGGCCTGATCCGGCAAGTAGCGCGAGGATGATAGCGTTCAGCTATCAGCTTTCGGCCATCAGCTTTGAGCGTTCAGCGATCAGCTGTTCACTGCCCCTGTTTGCTGACAGCTGCTTGCTGACAGCTCTTTGCTCAAGGCTGTTCGCGCAAAGCTACTTGCTGCCCGTGCTTGCTGATAGCTGACAGCTGTCAGCTGACAGCTCACCGCCCCCTAAAACCTCCCATACAACCCAATCGCCAGCGCGCCGAACGCCGCCTCGATCCCGATCAGGATCAACGTCAATGTTCGCTCCCGCACCCCGCCGGTCAGCTTCATGATTGCCTGAGCAAGGCCGTGCGGAACACGCTGCGGGCAGTGCAGCTTGCCGTCATCTCCCGGCTGGCCGAAGCTCTTCTGGAAGCCCGTGGCAGCCTTGAAGAGAAAGTCAATCATATGGGGGATGATCACGATTACACCCGCCGCCTGGAATCCACCGATCATCGCCGACGCCGCGATGATCGCGCCCATCGAGAGCGTTCCCACGTCCCCGATGAAGACCTTTGCTGGGTACCAGTTGAACGGGAGCGTCCCCAGGATCGCCCCGCACCCCGAGAGAAGCAGGACCAATGCGGTCGGGCGACCCACCGTAGCAGCGACGACCGCCAGCGATCCCATCGCCATCAGGCCCATCCCCAGTTCGAGTCCGTTGAACCCCGCGAGCATGTTGAGCGCATTGGCGCCCCCGGTGATGCCCAGCGGGACGAGGATCAACGGATAGAGGACCCCGAACTCCACCCGCCCGATCAGCGGGAGGTCCATCCACGTCCGGCCGATCTGGACGGCCACCAGCGGCAGGGAGGCGATGACCGGGAGAAGCGCCTTCACCCACTGGCGGATCCCCATCAGATCGTCGACGACCCCGATCAGCGTCGTCAGAAGCACCGTGCACAGCACCGCGAGGACGTGCACGTAGTTGATCGCCAGTGTGCTGGGGAAGAATGTGTCAAGGCCCAGTGCGAGCATCAGGGCGGCGCCGAATCCGCTCACCAGGATCAACCCGCCCATTTCCGGGATCTCCGGTTGTCCTGGCTTGTTGATGTCGCGGCCAATGATCCTGGCATTGCGCAGTTTCGGAACAAGCAGGAGCGCAGTGAAGAATGCAGCAAGCGACGCCGACGCTCCCACTAGGAAACTCACAGATTCCCTCGCATCATCACACCCCTAAGCCGTCAGCTTACGATGAAATCACCGCGATGGCAACATACTTCCCGAGGAACAGCCGGAACATGCCCCGCATCACACCCCATCTCACCGCCCGACAGGGTCAAACGGCCAAGTATGCGAACGACCGCCCCTACCTCTGGCATCACACCCCCACGAATCCCATCGCGGCATAGCCGACAGCGACGGTGGCTCGTTCACACATTCTTCAGGACCTGGAAGTACTTGTCGGTGATCTGCTCTCTGTCATAGTACTGCTCCAAGCATCTTCGCGCGTTCGCTTTCATCTGCTGAAGCTCCCCCCGATCCCCCAGCCATCGGCTCAACACCTGCACGGTGCCCTCCACATCTTCCTGGTCGACCCTATGTCCGCATGCGTGCCGCCGGATGATCGCAGAAACCTCAGATCGTCGCCCCACCAATCCCAGAATCGCCAATCCCGCAGCGAGGTAGCCGTACAGCTTACTAGGTTCGCAGAACCCTTCGGTCCCCCTTTCCAGCGTCACGACTCCAATATCCCCCGCGGCAAGGGAGTAGGGTAGTTCATCGTACGGTACGGGAGGAAGAAAGCGGACGTTTGTCAGGCCGCGCTCTCTGACCAGCAACTCGAGCTGTTGCCTCTTCCCTCCTTCACCGATGAACAGGAAGACGAGTTCTGGAATCATGCGTAGCCGATCGGCAGTCTCGATCAGCGTTTCAAAGTCATGCGCCATCCCGATGTTGCCCGAGTAGAGGACGACGATCTTGTCTACGAGACCATGGTCCCGGGCAAATGGGTTTGCCTCCTTCGGGCGGGGCACGATGAATGCTCCATCCGCCCAGCTGTGGATTAGATGCAGCTTCGCCTCCTCCTCGTTGGCGAAGTACTTGCCTACTTCTTCCTTCATGCTCTCTCCCAGCATGATCACAGCGTGGGCTCGCGAGAAGGCCAGTCGATTCAATGTGCGCCATATACGAGCGAGGATCCCGTCTTGCTTCATGTATCCGAGCTCGATCGCTATGTCTGGATAGAGGTCATGGACAAGCACAGCGTACTTCCATCCACGAGTCACGCTCGCTAGCCAGGCCACCCACGGCAGAAAGGGCGGATTACTAGTTGCCACAACGACTCCGGGGTTTTTGCCCACCACAAGATGGAACAAGATGGACAAAGAAAACGTGACCGCGTTCAGCAATCGCCCAGCAAGAACGTGTCGCCGCAATCGAGTGCCAAACAGCCGCTTGATCTTCACTCCCTCTAATAGCTCCCGCCCGGGACGCCGGCTGGCGCTGTGGTATGCGGGTTGCCCTGTGTACACGACAAGCTCAAGCCCTCGCCTCTGGAGAGAAACGGAGAGTTCCGTAAGGAGCTGCGAGGTAGCGGCTGTCTCGGGAAAGAAGAACTGCGTCAGCAGCGTAATCGTCCTAGCCATCCGAGGCCTTATGCTCGTAGTAGTAGTCGATTGTTCGCTGTAATCCTGTGCGCAAGGGTGTCCTGGAAACGAAGCCGAACTCGGCGCGCGCTTTCGATGTGTCAAGGCACCTGCGCGGCTGGCCGTCAGGTTGCGAAGCGTCCCACTCCACGGAACCTCCGAACCCGACAAGTTCCTTGATCAGGGAGACCAGATCTCTGATCCTGATTTCCTCTCCTGATCCCAGATTCACTGGCTCTGGCTTGTCGTACAACTCCGCAGCCAGAAGGATCCCCTCGGCAGCATCCTCCACGTACAGGAACTCTCGCGTGACCTCGCCGCTCCCCCAAGCGGTGATCGAGGCAGCGCCACGCCGTTTTGCCTCCACGCACTTGCGGATGATCGCCGGTATGACGTGTGAGGAGTCGAGATCGAAGTTGTCTCCCGGGCCGTACAGATTCACGGGCAACAGATAGATTCCGTTCAATCCGTATTCCTGGCGGTAGGCCTGAAGCTGGACGAGGAGCATCTTCTTCGCCAAGCCGTACGGTGCGTTCGTCTCCTCCGGGTATCCATCCCACAGGCTCTCTTCCTTGAAGGGCACCGGAGTGAACTTTGGATACGCGCAGATGGTGCCGACACAGACGAACTTCTCGACGCCCGTCTTGCGTGCCTCCTCGATCAACTGAATCCCCATAGCGGCGTTGTCGTAGAAGAACCGACCAGGATGAGATCGATTCGCGCCGATCCCCCCCACGACGGCGGCCAAGTGGATGACCATGTCCGGGTCCGTCTCCTTCAGCAATTGCACAACAGCCGGCTTCTCCCGCAAGTCGTAATCCCTGCTTCGGGGGACGAACACATTGTGACAACCGCGTTCTCGCAGCCCTTCCACGACGTGCCGTCCGAGGAAACCTGCACCACCCGTAACCACCACCCGGCGACGGTCCCAGAAGTCGTGAGACTCGAGTCCAGAATCAAGGGTCAAGGAGACACTCCTCTCACGTATTCATCGGAGCCCGTGATCGCCCGCCGAACGCCATCCGATGGCTTGGCTATTCGACACCACTTCGTCTCGCCTGCTGCAACGCGGTGATCGAGCTCTCCCAGCGATGCCACCCGGAGAATCGCTCCTTCATGATTCGTCGCCCCTCGCCGATCGGTTCGATTCCGATCGCTTCCATATCGGCATCGACCATGATCCGCACGAGCTCCCGGAACGTCACCTTCGGCTCCCACCCGAGCACCTCGCGAGCTCGGGTCGCATCCGCCAGGAGGTGGTCGACATCGGTCGGACGCAAGTACCGGGAGTCGATCTCGACGTATTCCTTCCAGTCACGATCCGCATAAGCGAACGCCTCTTCGAGGAACTCCTGCACGGAATGAGCTTCCCCGGTGCCGATCACATAGTCATTCGGCTCATCCCGCTGCAGCATTCGCCACATCGTCTCGACATATTCTGGGGCATAACCCCAGTCGCGCTTCGCCGCCAGATTCCCCAAGTACAGCTTCTTCTGCCGTCCGGCGATGATGCGGGCGAGCGCACGCGTGATCTTTCGGGTCACGAACGTCTCGCCACGACGAGGAGACTCGTGGTTAAACAAGACCCCGTTGCAGCCAAAGAGACCGTACCCTTCCCGGTAGTTGCTGACCATCCAGTAGGCGTAGAGCTTCGCGCACGCGTATGGGCTGCGGGGCATGAACGGCGTCGACTCGCTCTGCGGCGGGGCCGCTACGCCGAACATCTCGGAACTCGATGCCTGGTAGTACCGGGTCTTGATTCCGCTTCTGCGAATCGCTTCGAGAATGCGCGTCGTTCCAAGTCCTGTAACATCCCCCGTGTATTCCGGGGTGTCGAAACTCACTCGCACGTGCGACTGCGCACCCAGATGGTAGATCTCGTCGGGCTTGATGTTGTAGATCAGGTTCGTCAGTTGCTCTCCATTTGCGAGATCGCCGTAGTGGAGGAACAACCGTGCCTCCGGTTGATGCGGATCCTGGTAGATGTGGTCGATGCGATCGGTGTTGAATGTGCTTGCCCGGCGGATCAGGCCGTGGACTTCGTAGCCTTTCTGAAGGAGAAGCTCCGCAAGATACGAACCATCTTGCCCAGTGATTCCCGTTATGAGTGCAGCTGCCATCCCTCCTCCTCAATCGTGAAGTCTGGTAGAGATCCCCGCGCTTTCGAGCGGGGCTTCCTCATTAAATCAATCATGACTGCTCTGGCTGCTTCTTCCTCTCTCCGTGAAACCGAAGTGCCGTGTACTCATCTCCGCAGTCCACTCATCACATCTTCAAGCAACTTCTAAGACAGAGCATTAGCCTCAACATTGAATGGCGGCCGACGCAGATGCGGCCATCTCCTCGAAGGCTGAGATGTACCTCTCAGCCACCCTTGCCCAGCTGTGGTTGGACACAACCCTCTCTCTGTAGTTGCGCCCTCTGATAGAGAAGTCAGCCGTGTCCAGGAACTCCACGATCTTACATGCCATGTCTTCTGACTCAATACTTGGAAAGACGAGATCGTCGCCGAATTCGGATAGGATGGCCGGGATCGCGCCAACAGGTGTGCCCAGGACAGGCAGCCCTGAAGAGAAGGCTTCGAGTATGACAAGTCCGTAGCCCTCGAGTTTGGCTGTGGGCAGAACAAACAAGTCTGCGGCTTGGTAGTACTGCGGAAGCACAGCATCCTGAACAAAACCTGTAATCTTCACGTGATTCTGCAGGTCAAGCTGCTGGGTAAGGGCCTCAAGTCGACCCCGCAAAGGGCCGTCTCCGACGATGACCAGCAACAAGTCCGGGTGGTGGGCTACGATAGCCGGCATTGCACATAGAAGCCGCTCGAGCCCCATACGTGGCACAAGCCTTCGCACTGTTAGAAGCATGCGCTGCTTCGGGTCTATATGGAGATCACTACGGATCTCCTGCTTTGAGATACTAGGAATGAATCGGTCCGTGTCTACACCTCCTGGGATGATGGAAATGGGGGCGCAGCTGGTGCCGTGATAGGCGATCATCTGATCCTTCATGAATTGGCTCAGCGTGAAAACGCGATCTTGTCTTCTCAGCACGAATCTCTCCAAAGCGTTGACCGCCGGACACACGACCCGCTTGGCAAGTTCCCTTGTTAGCATCACTTGGTACTCAGCAGCCTTCGGTGAGTGAAAGGTGAAAGCAAACGGTGGATGCGTCTTGCCAGTCATTCCATAGGTCATGCAGATTGCAGAAGCCGAATAGGGATGATGAAAATGTACGATATCGGGTCGGCAGCTGCGAATCAGGAACTTGTACTTTGCGAGAGCCCCTGCGGCACTGAACACTGGGTAGAGGAAGTAGCTGCTAGCCCCCAGAGAGGGTGCTATGAAGCGCGTGACTTTGTAGTGTTCTCGATCTTCATGGAGCATCTGTTGCTTGTGCATCCTCCGGGTCAGAATATGGACAGAGTGCCCCGCGATACCCCATTGTCTGCACAGATCTGTAACAAAGGTGCAATCGCCACCTTCTCGATCTTCTCTTATGCATTCGCTTACGACAAGGATCCGCATTGGCACCTTCCCCCATTACCTGGGCTTCTGTGAGATTCACTCACTCTGTGTCTTCCTCCATTTCCTTCTTCCGTGAGACAGTGCCATTCCGAGTATCATCATAATGTGCATGTTTACAGGAAACATAGAAAGGTACTTCATGGGGAACATGCCAACAAGAATAGCGATCAGGAAGCCCAGCTCAAGCAGGAAGCGACTTTCCAATGCATTTCTTGCCGACCTCCAAGCCGCGACTATGAGAATCGCAACCACAACAACCAACGCAGGTAGGCCAAAGTCATACAGCAACGTCAAGTATCCGCTCTCGAGGTACACTTCTGGTCCAATACCCAATAACAACTGGGGGACTCGTATCTGCGGAGGACTTAGGAATTGCCCAACGTGGATTCTCACCGATACGTCCCCCGCCAGCGCAGCGATCCTCGTGAGCGTACTGCCGGCGAACACCTGTGCAACAGCGATCCCTGCAAGCACGCCTACACCCAAGCCACAAGCCGCCCTCTTGCTCAGAAGCCCCGTCATGCAGACAGATGCGTATAGCAGCATTGAGATGGCAATCATCGACATAACCCAACCCACGATTGCTGCGAGGGAAACACTCGCAAGCAACCCCGCAAAAGCAAGCACGAGGACGATCCCCGGGTAGGCAAGGCTTTCAGCGTGGCGATAGCGTTCGACTCCTGCCCAGAAGAGCAGCACCATCAGCGGCCCGAACGTTAGGGACGTTCCCAGAGTGGAGACCGCTTTCATCATCCCCTGCGCGTAGGCAGGGCCGTGACTCCCTACCAGTACCTGAAGAACGCCGCCAATCGAGACCAATGCACCCATCGCGATGATCGATTCCACGTAGAGCGGCCGAAGCTCCGCCTTATCCCGGACCAGAAACAGCAAGACCAGGAACTGCAGCGTGTCCAGATACTCATTCTTGACGACATAGAAAGGGCTCTTCACAAAGAAGTGCGGAGCGACAAAGGCAAGACCTAACAGATAAGCGCCGAGCACGTACCCCCTCTTTTTGTAACCTAGAGTAAGTATGAGTGCAAGAAGTAAGAAGGCTACATCCTTAGTGAGTAACACTGAAAGGGGAGGTGCGTGTAGATAGCCTGTGTTGATGTCTCCCATCTGGAATAGATATACATATGTATATTGAACCCAACTGAGGCACCAGTACACGGAAAGAAGCTTCTCTATCGGTGCTCTGGATCTTGAGATGGCAAGCCCAACGATTACGGTATAGGGATAGACCAACAGGGCAATCGGCACACACCTTACTGCCCATCCATAAGCAAGAACAGAGCTTATGGCCAAGTGCATCCACCAGTGATGCCCGATCTGGTTCCCAGTCCCTATTGAAGCCTCAGTATTACTCACTGCGGGATCACCCTCAGAGAGTCTATCTTCCTCATCACTGATTGGGCTACTACATCGTAATCCACTTCCTTCGCATAGACGTCCCCGGGCCACATGCTGGTCCACAATGACCACAGAACCTCACGGACTTCATCATCCGAGACCGATTGGGAGTGATCCAAAGCCGCCGAAATGGCGTCCCGAAGATCCCGCAAAGCATGGACGTCGAATGTGATACCCAGCCCTTTCAGCATCCAATCCCCGACGACTACAACCGGCTTGAAGTACAGAAGCGCTTCAAACCCTACGGTTGAGTTGATGATCATGACCGCAGCAGCATTCTTCACTAGGTCATGGCTGTTGATTGCTGGATTCTTGAATACAATGCGTGGGTCAGCTGCCAGAGCGCTCTTGACACGAAGCGGAAGAACATGCCCAGGGTGTTCTTTGACCCATAACTTGTATCCACTAGGCAGGCACCGAGCCGCATACTCCACAAGCCACTCTTGATGATAGAAGTGAGGATTGCGAATTGTCAACTGCGTATCATTCGGAACATGTAGAGGAAAGTAGACATATGGCTCCCCTGTGTGAGCCTTCGCGTAGATCAGGTGGGATGCAGCAAGGGAGATTCTACGTGCAACATCAGTCTCTAGGCGGTGCCTAAGGCCCGTGAGAATCCTTTCGATCTCGCCTGAGCGTAGGTAGTCGCGGAGAATCCCGAAGCTGCGCCGGACCGAGTAGCGCCCCGAGAAGCCGTGCGAGTAGCGGACGATGCGTTGCTCGCGAGTTGCCCCACAAATGAACGCGTCCAGATCCTTCTGCGAAGCACCAGGCACGGTCTCCCACTGCACTGGGCAGTAGTCCTCCAGGGCGTTCATCTCATTCGTATGGAGCAGCATTCGTCCCGGGAAAAGAGATTGGCCAAAGAAGACGGTGGGAACTCCTTTCTTCCGTCCCGCGTGGAAGAAGGCTCTTCGGATGATTTCCCCGCCCTGCTTTTGTAGAATGCAGTGGGGTTGCTCGCTGGACAGAACGCGCTCAGCCCATTTGAAGAGTGCTACCGCCTTCGCCAACAGCCGTTCCCTCGGTACACCAAAGTATGAATGCTCTGTGAAGACGAAATCCCATAGGCTGCCGAGAGCATACTCTGATTCGATCTGTTTCAAAGCGGATGAGTCTGTGCGCACCGAGTGCCTTATTGCTCTGTAGTCTGGATCCTCGACATAGCACCAAGAGGGAATTCCAGCCCCACAGAGAGCCCGATGATCGCGCAGTGCCCCGGTGGCTGCAGTCACCGAGCAATCCTTGCGCCGGAGTGCCGAGCATAAGCCTGACATGAAGCCCCTTCGGTCTTCGTAGTCACTCCCCACCACTAGGACGTCCATTCTTGAGTTCGTCCTCCCAACGGTTATTCTTGCCCTTGCCTACACAGGGCTCAGTTTGCTGACAACCAGGCGCGTGCTCTGAGATCCTCTCCTCAACTGTCCTCTTCGCGGCCCTCTTGCCCGAGCGCTGCGCAGCACCGGCAGATCCCTCTTCATAATGAGCCCCAGAGCAGGTGCATAGAGATATCCGGCAGGCAATGCCTTGCAGCGAGTGACATGAACTGATGTTGAACAGGTTGTGGGCACAACGAGGGCATTGGACAGCAGACGTGGCCTGGGGAGTGGCTGTTCCGAGCGTGTAGCGATAGAGTCCCAAGCAGACGTCGGACAGTGTGGCGCCGCCACGCTTGTGTCTTCACCCACGCTTCCAACACGCTGCAGAAGAGATCTCAGCTCAGACACTCCCGTCGCAGAATCACGTTGAAGCTCTCCCCGTATGCATTCTGCCGCGAACTGCCCAAATCGATCTGATGGGTCTTCAGTCCCTCGCTGACCAACCACTCCGTCAATTCTTATCGCGATCAGTTCCGGCCCATTGTCACTTCGCGGGTATTCGCGCACGCCTCGCTTGTTGCATATCTCCGTCAGAACCCTCTTGAACCGCTCGACCAGCATGCTCCGTCCGGCGGCCGTCGTCAGCGCCTCTCGCATGTCATACTCCGCGTCCGCGGGTTGCATCCGCAACGGTAGCGCGTCTTGGGGGTCCGTCGTGGATGAAATCGTAAGCCAGTACATGATTCTCGCGCATCGCCTCCAGAGGAACTGGTCCGTCTTTGGGCTGCTTCCGTCCATTCCTGACCGGTTGCGTCAAGCCTTCCCTCTTTCTATCTAGTCACCCAGTTCGAGCACCTCCTCCAAGCATCCCCGCTGTTCTCAGGCCAACATACACGAGACCGCCTGTCAAGGCCAGGAATATGCCGCCTTGAGCTGCTGTTCTGGCCACCATGGTCCGTGTGTCTCCCGCGACGGGGCCAACCAGCCACTCAACAAGGTAGAGCGAAGCTGCAACCAGACAAACGGGGCTGAGCGTGCGTAGGAGAAGGCCAACAGACCCCCAACGCCGTCCCCCACTGTATCGCACAGCAAGAGCTGTCGATAGAACGAGGAAGACCAAGTAGGCAGCCGATGCCCCCCCCGCGACTCCAGCAAGGTCGTAGCCGAAGCGGAGCCCAAGATAGCTGAACAGGAAGCCGAGTCCCGAGCTGACGAGCAGGACCGCCAACCGCAAGATCTGCTTGTTCACCACTAGGAGCATGTTCCCCGGCATCCCGGCAATGGCGAAGAAGAAGAGGCCGAAGAGTAAGATCCGCGCCGCCGGAATGCCCGCCACGTATTCCGGCAAGAAGAGATGCACGGCAATCGGGAGACCGATCCAAACTACGCCGATCAACACAGGCAGCACGCAGGCCAAGATGACCATCGGCAGCTCGATGTACCGCCTAAGGGATCGGGGATCGTCTTGCTGCCCATATCGCTCTGCGAATCGTGGGTACATGACCGAGTTGCTGGCCGTGAACGCCATGAGCAGTGGCGCGAAGAAAAACGCACCCAGGCTGTAGTGACCAAGGCTTGCTGCATCTAAGAACCCAAGAATCAGTACTCGGTCCACCGTGGAGAAGAGCACACTGGCAAATACCATGAGCATGATCGGAAGGCCGATGAACATGAGTTGCAGTAGCACTCGCCGATCCCATCCCCACCCAACAAGCGCACGCCCAACCACCGCCAGGTACCCTGTGACCATGAGCAGGCGGAGGACCTGTGCCACGAGAAATCCTGGCAATCCAAACCGTACTATCAGCGGGATCCCAACCACAGCCCCACCCCCGGAGATGAGCTCAGCTCGTGTGACAGACACAAAGCAGTTGTGCGCGCGAAGGAGATATCCGAAATACGAGTGAAAGTACTCCAGAAACACCATAGCTGACACAAGCTGAAGGCATATCTTGAGTTCATGGCTCATGGGGATCGCCCAGGTGGAGAAGAAGACCCCGATGCCGGTCACGACCGCAACGACAACCGTGAAGCTGAACACCGTCTTCGCGATTCGTCTCCCCTCGTCCAGGTCTCCTTTGCCCCTCAGGATGGGGATCTCCCGGTGCATCCCGTTCTGCACACCGAGATGAAGGTTCGCACCGTACTGTAGCACGAGCTTCGCGCCTTGCCAGACTCCCCAGATCAAGGGACCCAAGTACAACGCCCCCAAGTAAGCATTGGCGAAGTTCGCAACGCCCGCTACGGCGGAAGCCGCGCTCAGTCCAGCAATGTCCCCGACAACCCTCTTTCGGAGAGAGCTCTCAGTCGCCATCAGACCCAAGCTCTCGATGTCCCGGAACGATTGCTCCTCGATCGTCATCCAGTAGCGTCTCCAGGCTGTCCCTGGTCACTGCTGGCCCGTCGCCGCTCAGGCGGCACAGGCTCGCGCAACTGCTCTTGGGACAGGCGGCTCCTGTACGCAGAACACGCATGATCGGCGCTCACCCCGCCAGTCGCCACGCGAGGGGTGTGCCGCGCTCGATGTCACGAGCCGCGCGGTGGCCAAGCACTTCTCCAAGGAACTTCGGAGGCAGTCCATAACCAGGCCGGATAGAGCGTACGTTCTCTGTTGTGAACATGTCGCCGGCTTTCATATCCTTCACCACGAAGAGCGAGCGGCGGAACACGCGGCTGGCCGCCTCTTTCTCTCCTATCTCATAGCTTGCCTTGCCCAGGGCCTTCTCTGCCACCCGGATCGCCTCGACCATCGCCTTGAACTCCTGTGGCTCTAAGGAGAAAGCGGAATCCGGTCCAGAGATGTCCCGCGAGAGGGTGAAGTGCTTCTCGACGATGCACGCCCCCAACGCCACCGCTGCGACCGGCACTGCGATGCCCAGCGTGTGATCCGAGAGACCCACAGGCACATCAAA
>Ga0209164_1002871_pt1 | contig 17234 bp, 14 predicted proteins | sample MTBNYHSulfiMetaG_FD_187458 | JGI IMG/M metagenome (GOLD analysis project Ga0209164, IMG submission 187458) | Enrichment culture microbial communities from rom New York Harbor, USA that are MTBE-degrading - MTBE-NYH (New York Harbor Sulfidogenic)... | ecosystem: Environmental > Aquatic > Marine >...
AGAAATAGGGAAATAACATCTCGATGATCGGCGTATTGGGAATCAGGCGGCTGATACGTTCAAAGATTGGTGAAAAACCAGCCGCCAATCCAAATCCACTACCCACGAGCCAGAATACGAAAGCACTGGCCAACCCGACCAGAAAAGACGGCAGGCTGCTGCGTGTTAGCAAACCGGCTAATATTCCGATGCAGGCTGCAATCAACGTAAGCGGCAATAGTATTACAAACACTGCTGGGGCTGAACTAGCCCAAACCCCAGTGATTGCCCCCAGGGTTATGTATAGAATAGCTGCCGCTGCTAATCCAGTGAGCAGTAGGCGAGTGATCTTGGCTGCCAGTAACAAAGAATCTGATGTGGGGCAAAGCCTGTATTCCAGAATGGTTCCATGTTCGAATTCCTGGGCCATCAAATACCCCCCAATCATAGCAGCGGCTAGATATGCCGCCAGCGGTATCATCGCCATCCCAAAATAAACCGTGTAGGGTACGTCTTGGGGAAGCCAGGGGTGCTCATCAACCAGTACCGCCTGGCTCCCAAGCTCTCGGTTCCACAGCACCAGCAGGGCTGCCGTCAGGCGGTTGCGAAGGTTTTTGACTAGGTTGCTGTCAATGAACCCGTAACTCTGGAGAGCCGTGGGCACTCCATCGATGTGGACAATCTCTATCACCTGCTTGTGCTCAGGATTAGCTTGAGTGGTCAAGATTGGATTTATGTAATTAGATCCGATTGGAGAACCGACTTCTTCCATTGCGATTACCAAATCGTTCTCAAGTTCAGTTTCTGGTTGCACAATGCGCATATCAAAGGTTGGCACAACCATCATGACTGCCATGAGAACATACATTAGGGTTGGTTGCAGGACGGCGATCGTGTGTACGATCAAAGCGGTGCGAGATAATCTAAATTCATTTAGAAGGAGTAAAAGATATCGTTTCATAGCTTTACTCTCGCAATGCCCGGCCGGTGTGAAATAGGAAGACATCATCTAAAGATGGACGGGCGATCAGGATAGAATCAAGTTGATAGGCTGCACTGATCTCTTTAATAAGAGACGTGGCTCTTGCTTCTGCGCTCTGCATTTCAAAACGCAGCTCATCTGGTTGGGGGCGTGAAATGTTCTGGACGGAATAGTCAGCCAAAAAAGTTTCAGGTGCCTCAATGGCTGGGGAAGTGCGGATAGAAACAATATCGTACCGCATCCCCGCTTTCAGATTTTCTGGAGAATCAAGGGCAACCGCTTTTCCGTGATCGATAATCAACAATCTGTCACAGAGAGTATCTGCCTCCACCATGTTATTGGTTGAGATGACAAAGGTTTTTCCATCTTTGCGCTGCTGTTGGATATGCTCCCATAAAGCAAAGCGGCCTTGCACATCGACCCCAAGTGTAGGCTCATCAAAAAAGATAATCTCGGGATTGTGCAAGAGCGCACGCGCCAAGGCCAAACGCCGTTTCATTCCCCCGGAAAATGTTCGTACTGGATCCTTCCTTCGCTGCCATAAGTTTGTGAAGTGCAATAGTTCCGCCATTCGATCTTTGACACCTTCAAGATCCTGACAGTATAAGGCAGCGTGATGCCAGAGATTTTCCTCAGCACTTAAGTCCAGGTACAGATTCGTCTCTTGGGGGACATACCCAACTTTGCGATAAACTTGCTTGGTTTGCGAGGCGACGTCATAACCTAGTACTCTCATTTTTCCTTGGTTGGGCTTCAATAATCCCAGGACCAAGTTAATCATCGTCGTTTTGCCAGCACCATTTGGCCCCAGCAGACCGAATATCTCCCCCTTTCCAACCTTGAAGGATAAATCGTCCACAGCAGTTATGGAACCAAATGTTCGGGTTACAGAACTGACCTCGATTGCGATTTCGTTCGCCATGATTTACTCCTGTTCAATAAGTGTGCCACGCACGAACAAGGTCACAAATTGTTCAATAAGTTCATCTGAGGAAATTTCTGGTTGTAAGGAGTCGAACAGAAAACCTTGTAACACTGTAAAGGAAAAGAACATCCCCAAAAAAGCCTGGGCCATTGCTTCTGGATGCCCTGAATGGATCACACCAGTTTCCATTTGACGTTGAAAATAGCGTGACAGCATTTGCCGTAATTGACGAGGGTTTTCTGCGATCACCTGCTGGAATTCTGGAAAGTTTCCGGCCTCACAAATTGCCATACGTATGGCATCAACCCGCTCAGTCATAACTTCCATCATGGCGTGCCCGATAAGAGTTAGGTCTTTGACGTAATCTCCACTGAAGAGCAGTTCCAAGTCTTTGGCAATAGCTACACCGCCGTACTGATCCATAATTGCCTTTGCTAGCTTTTCCTTCGTGCCGAAATGACGAAAAAGAGTGACCTCATTGACGCCGGCTAATTCTGCAATAGCGCGAGTTGTGGCGCCTGCAAATCCTTTCTCGGCAAAGAGTTGGGAAGCCGCCTCCATGATGCGAACGCGTGTTTGATCTGGGTCAGGGGAAGGACTAATCTTCTTCATAAATGTGTTCCTTTATGCATGCAATCACTTGCTTGCATTATCATCTATTGCTAGACAAATGTCAAGAATGAAATTAACTCAGGTTTCTTTTCACAAAAAGGTCAATAGCCAAACTAATTTATCCGGAGAAAAAAGCGTAATACCCGGGTTGCTTGGCGACATCGATTATTCCAGTCAGATTCTTGAAAAGGTCTCCCCCGCCTTACTGTATTCCCTCTAAGATTGGGGCAAAAAGTGGTTCGGAACGGATCCGCTGCAGGCTACTGACATCGAGCCAGCTTAACCTACAGGAGAACGGCCTTGCTATTCTCCTTGTGGTTTAGCGGGACGAAACGGCGGCCACCCAATTTGGGATGACTGGTTTCCCCCGAAGCCAGCGCACTTCACCCCTGTTCCGGGCCGGCGATCACCACTTCCATGGGCTGGTCCTTCAGCAGAGCGCGCGCATCTTCGGATAGCCCCTGATCGGTTATCAGCACGTGGAACTGATTCAACCGGGCGATCTCGAAGCTCGAGACCACGCCCCATTTGCTGTGGTCGGCCACCAAGACGATCTTGCCGAGCGTGCGCTCGATCATCAGTTTGGAGATTTCGGCTTCCGAGCTGACCGGTGAGGTACAGCCATACTTGAGGCTCAGCCCATCCGCTCCGATGAAGGCCTTGTTGGCGCAGGCCTGATCGATCACCTCGGTGGCAAAGCGGCCGACCACGGAGTTGGCCAGCCCCCTTAGCAACCCTCCAACCAAGATCACGCTGAACCCGCTCGCGTCGCCGATCTCGAGCGCCGCCATGATGTTGTTGGTGATGATGGTGACATCGGTCAAATCGGTGTGAGCGCGCAGATGCTTGGACACCTGTGCGGTGGTGGTTCCTGAGCTGATGAACACCGTGTCGCCGGATTGCACCAGTCCGGCGGCCGATTCCCCGATCCAGTTCTTCTCTTCTGGATGCGCCTTGACGCTGTGTGAATAAGCTGGCTCTATGCGCATGCGTTGCGATAGGATCGCTCCCCCATGGGTGCGCTCCACGATCCCCTCCCGCTCGAGCCAATCTAGGTCCCGGCGGACGGTGGCCTCAGAGACGCCCAGCATGTCGACGAGGTTGGTGCTTCTGAGAAACTGGTGCGCTTCTAGATACTTACAGATCGCATCGCGGCGCTGGGCAGGTATAAGTCGGGCTGGCATTCCCAAACCTCCACATGCTGGTAGAGTGATTGAATTTGAGCGTTCTAACCATTATTATGCAATAAAATTATCGGATTTGCAAGTTTCTGGTTGACTTTTTCGTCCTAGATGGGTATACTGTTAGTTAATTCACAAGCTTTCCAATTGGCAGGAGGCCCATGTAGATAAAGTAATCAGATGTTTTATACCGCGCAATTGTGATTGGTGCTATAACTTTATCACAATTGCTTAGGGGAAGCTCCCATATCTGAAGCAAAATTACGAGGAGATGAAAATGAAAAAGCTGCTTCTATTCGCTACGGTGATGATCTTGATCCTGGGGTTGTCGGCGTGCACAGCTGCGGAAGCAACCGAGCCAGTAGCGGGGGACGCCGAACCGGTAGCGACCGAACCCATGGAAGCCGAGCCGGTGGAGACGGAGCCCGTTGAAACTGGGCCGGTGACGATCGCTTTTTGGTATCCCTACGGTGAAGGTTCGTGGACGGGTGATTTCCTGGCAGCCAAGATAGCTGAATTCAACGATGCCAATCCCGATATCACGGTTGTGGGTCAGTCTTATGAGGATTACGGCTCGATCGTGGAGGGCTTGCAGCGCGCCGCCGCTGCAGAGAACCTGCCCGGCATCGCCACGATTGCCTATGGCTACGATGAATACATCGTCGGCAGTGGGCTTGCGACTCCCTTGACCGGCCTGCTGGGAGAGCAAAGCGACACTTTCCTGGAGGATTTCTTCCCCAGCTTGATCGAAGCCACCACCATCGATGGAGAGGTCTACGGTATCCCATTGGCGCTCTCGGTTGCTGAGATCTTCTATCACAGCGACCTTTTCGAGCAAGCTGGTCTGGATTCGGCAAATCCGCCGCAGACCTGGGAGGATTTCCTCGCTGCTGCCCGCACCATCCACGATGAGCTTGGGATCTACGGCGCAACCTTCGCCCTGGATGATATCTGGGTCTTCGAGGTTGCCGTTCGTTCCAATGGCGGCGAGTTCCTGAGCGAGGACGGAACGACCGCTTTGCTCGATTCGGATATCGCCGTTGACACCTTGGCCGCTTGGGCGGCTGGCGTGGCGGATGGCTCGATTCTCTACAATGCGGATTTCTTCGAAACCCTGCAGACCTTCGGCGCCCAGCAAGTGGCCATGTTCGCCGTATCCAGCTATGGTACCCTGATCTATCGCGATGCTCTGCCCCTGGTGCAGGCCATGGCGTGGCCGGCTGCGGAAGGCAATACCATCAAGAGTCCTGCTGGCGGGAACTCGCTTTACATCTTTGGCAATAACAATGCTGAGCGGGAAGCTGCCGCGAAGTTCGTCATGTTCCTGACCAATCCGGAAGCCAATGCAGAGTGGGCCATGAACTCCGGTTACCTGCCCACCCGCCAATCTTCCCTGGATGAGATGGCTGATTTCATTGCCGGATTCGCGAACTACCAGACCGCAGTCGATGGGATCACCAACGTCGTCCCGGCGGTTCAGTTCCCCGGGGAGAATGACCCCCTGATTCGCCAGTACATCATGGACGCTATCGAGGCCGCCCTGCTGGGCGAGCAAGATGCTGCCACGGCTCTGGCAGAGGCGAATCAGAAGATCAACGACCTATTAGGACAGTAAGCGCGCGACTACTCCTTACCTGGGAGGAAGGGTTGCCCTTCCTCCCAGATTTCTGATAACCTTTAACCTCTGAACAATCCATCGAAGCCGGATGCGATCCTTATGAGAATAGACGCCCATTGCCACACTGATTGTTCCGATGGCAATATCTCCATTGAGCAGCGCATTGCCTTCATTCGCAAGGTCGGGTTCGACGCGGCAACCATCACCGATCACGATTTCATTTCCACTGAGCAGGTGGCGCGCGCCGAAGCCGCGGCCGGTGAGTTGCCTTATATCCCCGGTATTGAGTTATCCCTGGCTCATAAAGGCCAGGTCGTGCACATGCTTGGCTACTACGTCGAGCCGGCGTTCCCGCCGTTGCAAGCCCACATCCAGCGCGTGCAAGAAGTTGATAAGGCCCTCACCGCCAAGTTGCTGGCCGATGCGCGCTCTCTGGGTATCACCTTCGAGATCGACGATCTGATCTCGCCATCTTTGCACACCTTCTACTCTCTCCAGTTCGTCAAGCGCTTGGCTCGCGAGGTCTTCGATAACGATAGTGCCCGGCTCATGCCCGTTTTCCTAGAACTCATGGATAACAATTCCATTTCTTACAGCGATTTTTCGCCCTGGCCGGTTCGAGACGCTATCGACTTGATCCGCGCGGCGGGCGGCTTTGCGGTGTTGGCGCACCCTGGGGGCCGGGAGGACCCTGCCATGAATGCCCTGGGCTTCCTCTTCCACAGCGAAGCGGACGTGCATCAGTACGTCGAGTGGGGCCTGGATGGCATCGAGATCTCCCATCCCGTTCACACCGGCGAGGAGAAGGCCTTTTATGAAGGCCTGGCGGAGAAGTTCAGCTTGCTCACCACCGCTGGCAGCGACTGCCACGGCGATGACCCCTTCCTTGGCCCGGCCGAGATGGGCAAGTTCATGGATATCCCCGACGACCTTTACGACCGGATGCTAGCCTATCACCTTGAGATGAAGGCAAATGACCATCACGACAGCTAAGGATACTTCGGCCTCGGGGGCTGTTCCCCAGAACGTTCAGTCGGCACGGCGGCGAAAGCTGCGCACAACCTTTATCGCTTACGCCTTGCTCGCCCCGGCTTTGATCATCGCCCTGGTTTTTACCTACTATCCGGCACTGTACGTGATCCGGCTGGGCTTCTTCAAGTGGGATCTGATCAGCCCCACCCAGGAATTCGTTGGTCTGGCCAACTTCCAGCGCCTGTTCGCCCTGGATAGCGAGTTCTGGTCCTCGCTCTTGCGCACGCTGGAGTACGGCGCCATCTACATCCCCCTGAGCATCGTCGTCGGCTTAGGGTTGGCCGTGGCGCTTACGCGCGTCAAGTTCCTGCGGGGCTTCTTCCAGTCGCTTTATTTCGTTCCCTCGGTTACCTCCATTGCGGTGGTCTCGATTGTCTGGTCGTTAATCTACAATCCCCAGATCGGCCCTTTGAATCGAGCCTTGACGTTGCTCGGCGTTCCTGCTGCTAGTCTGCCTCAGTGGCTGAACGATCCCGATCTCGCCATCCCTGCCTTGGCGGTCATGGGAGTTTGGCAATCCATGGGCTTTGTCACCCTATTATTCATCGCTGGTCTTCGCAACATCCCCACCATCTACTACGATGCCGCCGCAGTGGATGGCGCCAAAGGCTGGGATGTTTTCTGGCGCATCACTTTCCCATTGCTCAGCCCGGTGTTCTTCTTCGTTATCTTCATGCTGCTGATTAACTCTTTCCGGGTGTTCGGCGCGGTGGCGATCATGACCAGGGGGCGGCCTCTGGGGTCTACCAACGTGCTGCTTTACATGATCTACGAGAATGCTTTTCGTTTCTTCGATGCTGGCCTGGCCAGCGCCGCCTCGCTGGTGGTCTTCGTGATCATCTTGATATTCGTGATCTTGCAGACCAAGCTGGGTGAGCGCTCTGTTTTTTACCAGTAGGAGTGATTGTGAATCGTTTGAAAGCCCACGCTGAAAAACTCAAAGGCCTCACCGAAGAGACCGTCCTCTTCATATTCCTGGCCCTTTTCGCCCTGATCGTGCTCTTTCCGTATATCTGGATGGTGCTCACCTCCTTCAAGCCTGCTACGGAGGTCTTTACCCCGCAGATGAGATTCCTCCCGCAGGAGTGGCATCCGGAGAACTATCTTGAGGTGCTGCGCACCGGCTCGTTTTATCGTTACATCCTCAACTCGGTTTTCATCACCACGGTGGGGGTGGCCCTGGAGATCACCATCGCTTTCTTCGGCGCCTACGCCTTTGCCAAGCTCGAGTTTTACGGCCGGGATTTCGTCTTCCTGCTGATACTCGGGACGCTGATGATCCCTCCCCAGGTTCTCATGCTGCCTACTTACCTGGTGGTCAGCAAGATCGGATGGGTGGATTCCTACGCTGGCTTGATCATCCCCAGGGCGGGGGCGGCGTTCGGCATATTCCTCCTGCGTCAGTTTATGCTCACTGTACCGTCAGAGCTGGAAGACGCCGCCAGCGTTGATGGCGCCGGATTGTTCCGGCGGCTGTTCAGCATCTATCTGCCGCTGTGCTGGCCCTCGATCGTCACGCTGGGAATCTTTTCGATGATCGGCTTTTGGAACGACTATTACTGGCCGCTGGTGGTCACTTCCAGCAATGAAATGCGCACCCTTGCCCTGGGCATTGGTCACTTCAAGAGCTTGGAGGGCATGGGGAAGTGGGAGCTCCTGATGGCGGCTGCTACTATCGCTACGCTGCCAATGGTCATCGCCTTCTTCTTCGCGCGCAAGACCTTGATCCAGAACTTGACCGCTGGGGCAATCAAGGGCTGAAAAGTGACCGACATTGCTGCTCAAGATCGGATCATTTCGTTCCCGGATGTGCGCGGCGCGGACGTGGTCTTCGACCTCGATGGAACTTTGTTGCAGGGCGATCTGGGGGAGACTGTCTTCTACCTATTGCTGCTCAACGAGCTTGGCATAGACGGAGACCTGCCCGCTCTGCTCAGCCATGATGAGATAAGCCTTCCCGCCTCCCAGGTGTCCCAGTGCCAGGCGCAAACGCTCAAGCGGTATCTTGCTCTCATGGGACGCGGCGAGCTGGCCCGCGCCTATAAGCTGACCGCGCAGCTGGTCGGCAGTTATCCGGCTGAGGACATTCGTAGCAAGGCAGCCGAGATATTGAGCGCCAATGTATCTCCGGTTAGACTTGCTTTGCATCTCCCTGCGTCCAATCAACAGAGGCATGCCATAATGCTGGGCGCGTGTGTGCGCCCCAAAATGGCGCAGCTGGCGAGAGGCTTGCGGGAGCGGGATGCGCGCCTGTGGATCGTGTCGGCCAGTCCGCAGCCGGTGGTGGAAGCTTGCAGCGACCTCATGGATATCCCTCGCGGCAATGTAAAGGGCGCGCTCACGTCTGGTGGTGATAATCGGGTGACGCGCTTCCCCTGGAAGGCCGAAAAGGCCCGTGCCTTGCGCGAGCAGGGAGTGAACGCTCCTTTGCTGGTGTTCGGCAACGGCGTGGAGGACCTGGACATGCTCCAGCAAGCCAGGATGCCGGTGGTTGTTTGGGATGCCAAACCAGCTTTGCTAGAATTGGCCCGCCGCAGGGGCTGGCCGGTTTTGGGCGACGCTACCGAGATCGAGTGGGTGTGAAACCCCCGACCAGCGTAGCGGGAGCATTTGATCTTACGATTTATCAACACTTATAGGATAAGGATTACAAATGAAGGACCAGCTTTATGATCACATCTTGGGCGGCTTGTTTGGGCAGGCTTTGGGCGATGCTTACGCCATGCCGGCGTACCTGCACCCGAGAATCACCTGGGAGAAGTACGGGGGCTGGATCGAGGGGTTCCTGCCTGGCCCGCCTGACCATCCAGTTCACCATGGGCTGGCGGCGGGGCAGTTCACCGATGATACTGAGCAAGCCTTCGCCTTGGCCAAGGTGATCATTGGAGAGGGCAAGGTGACGGTGGAGGGCGCTGCTCGTGCTTTCGTCAGTTGGTATGATTCGATCGACGGCGAGAATTCGCCCTACGTCGGCCCCAGTTCGCGTGCCGCCTGTCGGGCGTTGAAACGTGGCGAAGATCCCCACACGACCGGCTTACGCGGCGATACCGATGGCGGGGCGATGCGTGTTTCCCCCATCGGCCTGATTAACCCCGGCAACCCGGCGCAAGCCGTCAAGGACGCCGTTCTGGCGTGCACCCCCACCCACAATACCCGAGTAGCCGTCTCAGGGGCTGCTGCCATCGCCGGAGCGGTTGCTGCAGCCCTAGAGCCTGGCGTTAGTTTGGATGCAATACTGCAAGCCGGAATAGAGGCTGCAATTGCTGGTGAAAAGTATGGCGATCCTTGGCTAGGGGCCAGTGTGCCCCGCAGGATTGAATTGGCGCTGGACATCGCGCGGCAATCCTCGCCGGTGTTCGAGCGCATCATGGACCTTTATGAGGTGGTCGGAAGCACGCTGGCCACCTCAGAGACGGTGCCTACTACCTTTGGCATCCTGGCGCTTGCGGAGGGCGATCTCATGCTTTGCGCGCGTTATTCCGCCGCCATATCCGGCGACGCCGATACTGTCGGGGCGATGGCCTGCGCCATTGCTGGGGCCTGGCGTGGCGTCGATGTCTTCCCTTCTGACGTCATCGATACCTTGGAGAGAGCAAACGCTCACTACGATTTTCGCGGCCTGGCGCAAGGCTTGACCCGCATCGCCGAAGGACGGCTGCAATGAGGGATGGGTACATCGTCGCGGTTGGCGATATCGTGGCCGACTTAGTGGTGAGTCTGCCGGCGCTTCCCATCCAGCCGGATGATTTCCAGGTTGCCCACGATATCGAAACGGAGGCTGGCGGCAGCGCCAATTTCTTGATAACCGCCGCTCGCCTGGGCGTGGAGGCGATGGCCTTTGGTTCCCTGGGAGAAGACGCCTGGGGCAACCGTGTGGCGGCAATCCTCAGGGACGAGACCATCGATATGTCGAACTTAGTCGTGCAAGGGACGACCACCCTGGCGCTCGTGCTGGTGGATCAGAAAGGCGAACATGCCTTCGTGGGGAAATTCGGCGAGGGCAGCGCGATCCACCTGGACGATCACAAGCGGCGCGTCGTGGAAAGCGCCGCCGCCGTTTTTTGCTCCGGTTATAGCCTGCGGGAGGCGCGCTTCACCCAACTGACGCTCGATTCTCTTCAGGCTGCTCGAAAGGCTGGTGTTCCCACTTTCTTCGACGCTGGCCCGGCGTTCATCGATCTGCCTGAAGATGTGAAGCGCCGCGCCCTGAAGCTCGTGGATTGCTTACTGCTGACCGAAGATGAACTGGCTGCCGTCACGAAAGATTGGGATGTTGGCCTCCTCGCACTGGGGCCAAAGACCATGGTGGTCAAAAAAGGGGCCGCCGGCTGTGTCGTTCACACCGTTGGGGGGGAGGAGATCGAACAGCCGGGTTTCAGTGTGCCAGTTCGCGATACCACCGCCGCAGGGGATAGTTTCGATGCCGGCTTTGTGGTCGGAAGTGTGTGGGGCTGGTCTCTTTCGGATTGCGCCCAATTGGCCAACGCGGTCGGAGCAGCCAAGGTGCAGAAGCTGGGTGGCGGGCGCAGCGTCCCCACGCTGGAGGAAGTCAGGAGGATCATCGAGCAGTTCAAGGTCGACATTCGGCTATAGGGGGCGTTTGAGTCAGGATCTGCGGCCAGGCAATTTGTGGATTGAACGGCGTAGAATACTTCGTGAACCTGCCATACTGGCGCCCTGCTTGTTTTCGCTGGGGAGATAAGTTACAATACAGTGGTGTTGATCACTTAAGATATTGGGAAAGGAGACTCCTAAATGGACAAGAAAACCTTGATAAAGAATCTGAATAGCGACCTAGCGGGCGAGCTAAGTGCCATCATCCAGTACATCACCTACGCTGCCAAGACAACCGGACCGTATCGCCCTCAACTGTCCGCCTTCTTCTTGGAAGAAGTCGCAGACGAGCAACTGCACGCTCAATTCCTGGCCAACAAGATCGTGGCCTTGGGCGGCGAACCCACCACCGAGCCGCGCCCGGTGCAGGCGGCCTCCACCAATCGAGAGATGCTTGAGGCTGTCCTAGAAGCCGAGACCAGGGCTGTTAAGGATTACACCAAACGGGCCGAAGAAGCCGATGAATTTGGTGATAAAGGCTTGGTCGTCACGCTCGAGGACATGGTTCGAGATGAAAAAGGCCACTCTGAGGAGACCGAGAGGATCCTGCGCGACTGGCCGCTTTGATCTCGTTTGATGTTCACTACAAAGCTAGAATCAGCCACTTGAGTGGCTGGTTTTAGTTAAGGGGGAGTGGCACGAAATTAGATTGTTTTGGGATGATTTTGCGATCTAAACTCGAAGGGCTTGGCGTGCCGCAAAAGAAACAAAACCGCGATAGCCTGCGCTATCGCGGTTTTGTTTTAGGCTGGCGGCGGATATTGTCCCCTATGGGCAATACATCGTGATGCAGCAATCGCCCCAGCAGCAGGTCGTTCCGCTGGGAAGTGCCTGGTTTGTATTGACGCCCTCGTGGTGGCAGGCCGAAGCAAAGCCGCTGCATTGCGTCTTGTCAGACCAGGTGCAGGCAGCGCTGGCTACCAGAGTGCAGCCCGGCCCACATTTACATGAGGCCGAGGGAGAATAGGGGGTCGGAGTGTGGCAGCCGGGAATGGGGTCATGGTAGCATTCATCAAGGAAGCAGAAATCATCGGTGCAGGGATTACCGTCGTCGCAATCGATAGGAGAGTAGAAGAAGACCGCCATCCAATCACCCTTGCGCCATTTCATGGGTACGTCTTCAAAAGGATCGACGGCCCACATGTCCATCAGGTCTTGCACTACCCGGCCCTTGTAGACCCATATCGTTCCCATATGCACCCAGCAAGGGATATGCGGTGGCTGTATGGGGGGCTGTAGACCCGGCGGCTGGCCACCACCACCGCCTCCTCCGTTCCCGTCGTCCCCATCTCCATTGCCCCCATCATCATCCGGGTCAGGCACATACCAATGCATGATCAGGATGTCACAGCCGTGCTCTTCATCCACCAGCCGGGTGGTGCGCACTTTGCCGCTGTACTCCAGGTGATAGCCTTCCGGCAAGGTGGAATACTCCCGGCTGTAAACGCTATTGATGATGACCTCTACCCCGCGATAGATATATCCCTCCAAGTCCCCTGGATACTCTAACATCTCGGCTGGGGGAATACAATCTGGCCCCAGATCCATATTGAACAATCTAAACCTGGAGAAAGTGAACATCGGCAGCGTCGGCAGGTCGCCCTCAGTCAAGCGGGTGTATTCCAGAGTCCGCCAATACTCGACTTCATCGGGGACGTCCCCGTCAACCGCTTCGATTGTTGCCTCCACTTGCGTCCAGCGAGTGTATATCAGCGCATCTGGGTTGTCGATCTCCACTGGTGTAAGGAGGGTCAGCCAGGCCGGGAGTGAGAGAGGCTCCTCAAGCTCAGGGGAGAAGGTAATGTCATACCCGGGCGTGAGGAACCACTCCTCCTCCCCTTCCGAAACCAAGGTCCGGATGCTGACCGTGGTCACCACAGTCAACGCTTCTGGCGGGAAGGTCAACTCCACCAGCCCATCTGAACTGATCAGCGAGCCGCCCTCTGGCCCGATTTCAGTCGACACCAGATTGGGGTCTGGCGTGGCAGTGGATGTGGGAGCAGTGGTGGCGGTCTCGGTTGGACTTTCTTGGGTATTGGTTGGGCTAGGGGCTACGGTCTCTGTGGGCGTAGTGCAGGCAAACAGAGAGAGGATGATGCCCAGCGTGATGAAAAGACTTAGGAGATTTTTCTTCTTCATGGCAGCACCCTTTCACAATAGGGATATGAAATCAGTGCTTTTGCAGGGGCAATGATGAAGAAGACGGGGATGTAACTCCCCCGTCGACCTGAAAACCGGGCCTCGATGAACGCCGATGTTTCAAGCAGAGTTCACTTGTGCTAAATAGTACCATGTTTTGAGGTGCTAGAAAAGCGTGGGAGCAGTATTCTGGCTATAATTGAGTGTGTAGACTTTTCGGGAGACTTCCATTGGCATTCATTTCGGCAGCTTGCGACCTGAGGAGAACATGACCATGACGAAACCAAACCAGCGCGCCCACTCGCCCTTCGATTCCCCTCGCCTAGCCGAGCGTGTGTTGGTGGTCGGCGACCTGCAGCGGGTGGTGGATGCCGCCCAGCTGCTCGAAAATCCCACCGAGATTTGGAATACCCGCGAATATCGGGCTTTCTCCGGCGAATATCAGGGGAAAGCGATCACCATCTGTTCCCATGGCGTGGGAGCCGGGGGCGCTGCCTACATCTTCGAAAACCTGTTCCGTGCCGGCGCTAAGACGATCTTACGGGCGGGCACCTGCGGCGCCATGATCCCCGAAGCAGAGCCGGGCGCGTTGGTCATTGGCACCGGCGCGGTGCGCGCTGATGGGGTTAGCCAATACATGCTGCCGATGGAATTCCCGGCCCTTGCTCACCACGAAACCATCTACGCTTTGCAGCAAGCCGCCCAGGCATATGCCGTCGAGCAGCTTTATAACGGGATTATCCTCACCAGCGCCACCTTCTTCGAATACCCTGCCACTCCCGACCACAGCGAGGCCTATCGCCAGTCGGGCGTGGTGGCCGTTGAGATGGAGTTCGCCGTTTTGCTCATCCTGGCGGCCATACACGGCGCCAGGGCGGGGGGCATCTTCACCGTGGACAGCAACTTGCTGCACCGCCGTGACTCCTCGGATTATCAGCCCGACCAAAGCGTCGTTGCCGAGGGCAAACGGTTGATGCTCGAAATCGCCCTCGATGCCCTGGTGCGTTTGGAGTAGTCGGCCACCGTGAATGAAAAATGCCGCAACCGGCTGGTTGCGGCATTTCTGTCTGGCGAGTAGCGTCTTTACGGCCGGATCAGCCCTGCTGTACTCCCGCCTAGGTCTCGGATCGAGTCGTACATCACCTGGATCACGTACTCGGCGTTATGCGCATAGGCGCCAGGGTCCTTGGCCACGTACATGTAGTTATAGGCTGCTCGCAACAGCCTCGGCGTCCAGCTGGTGAACTGATTCTGGTAGCTAATCTCGCCCTCGTCGGCTAGGCCGTTATCATTGGTGTCGATGAAGAAGTAGGGGTAGCGCTGGCCTGAGAAGAGTATCCCCGCCCCTGTCACGTCGCTGGCGTAGCGCTGCATTTCTGCCAGCAACTGGTCGTGGATGGCGCCGACCTCAAGAGCGATACCTTCGGTCGTGTCGCCGTTGCCGTTGTAATCGGGCGTGTCGGCTTCACGGATGGTCATCAGGTCATCCAGATTGGAGACGCCGCTGTGGCAGTTGGCGCAGAATTTCGCGTCCAGCTCCTGCCCGTGGGTGCTGTGGCAGTCGGTGCATTGCCTGTCTAGCGGGCCGTGGGAATCATAGCCGACGTAGGTCCGCCCGGCATACTCATAGGCTCCTTTCACCTCCGTGCCGTAGCGGGTGGCCCCGGCCGCGAAGTAGTGTACGTTCACGAAGCTTAGCGACCTGCTAACGACGTCGTTTCCCACGCCAGCGTCGGCGATGGCGGTGTCCACGCTCACGGTCGATTCGCGTCCCTGGTGGCAGCTCATGCACAGGTTGGTGGTGGGGTCGTCGCTGCTCACCACTGCGCCGCTCGGGAAAGTCACCGAGGCGACCTCGTAGCGCGAGAAGGTTTGCAGATCATCGTGGCAGGTGGTGCAGGCAAATCCGTTGGCGATGGGCTGTGGGAGTTCCACGCCCTCGGTCAGGTAAAGCGGCAAGCCGTCGGCCGAGTGGCAGCGGCTGCAATCAGTCTCCACCATACCCTCATCGTCCCAGTGCCGGAACGCCTCTTGAGCGCCTGCGAAGTGCCCCGAATCATCTCGGTGTGCCGATGATAGGTCTATCCCGGTGTTCAGGTCTTCGATCGAGTCGTACAGCAGTTGGATGATGTATTTAGCGCCGTGAGCGTAAGCCCCGCTGTCCTTCAACGCTACTTGATAGTTGTATGCGGCCTTCACCAGGCGTGGCGTCCACAGGACGAAGCGGTTGGCGTAGACTGCCTCGCCTTCATCTACTTCGCCGTTGGCATTGCTATCGACGAAGAAGTAAGGATAGCTGTGGGTGTCATACACGATGGGGGTGCTGATCGTATCGGCGGCGTAAGCCTGGATGGCTTGGTAGAGCAGTGCTTTCAAGCCCTCGAGCTCATCGTAGATCCCCTCCTCGATGTCTCGGTCTCCATCGTAATCCACCAGCGAGCCTTCCATGCGCACCTGGCGCAGGCCTTCCACACCGGTTACTTCCGTGTGGCAGCCTTGGCAGCTTTCCACGCGCACCTCGAGGGTGTGCGGGTTATGGCAATCGATGCAGGTCTGGTAGCCCTCGACGTGATCGAAGCGCGCCTCGTAGGATTTGCCGTCGTATTGATAGCCTCCCATCGCCAGCGTGCCGAAGTTGGTGGCTGCGGCGGCGTAATAGTGGATGTTGATGAAGCCCAGGTCCTCGCTGGGCGTGTCTTCAGCCACCCCCGCCTCGGCGATAGCGTCGTTGACGTCTTGGGTAGAAGCGCGCCCTTGGTGACACTGCATGCAGCGCGCCTCGTCGCCTAGGCCAGTCAGTTCGACGCCGGAGGGCATGACAACACTGTCCAGCATCGCCGTTCCCTGGTTGTGGCAAGTCACACAGGTGATTACCGTGCCGATGGGGGCATCGCTATCCACCACGCCCGCTTGGCTGCCGTCCACGCCCAGGAAATCCAGGTAGCCATCTTGGCTGTGGCACTTGGCGCACGCCGCCTCCACCGCGCCGTCTTCATCCCAATGGGTGAAGGCCTCGGCAGTATCGTCGGCATGAGCGGATGACTCCCATTCGCTCAAGTAGGGGATATTGACCTCCGGCCCGACCGGCACTTCGACGATCTCGGTGACCGGCACGGTTACCGTGACCACCTCGGCGGTTTGCTCGCAGCCAGCCAATACCAGCCACAGGCCCACCAGGAGCAGTGGAAACACTAAATACCTCATAAATGCCTTCATATACCTTCTCCTCGTGGTCAGCAAATCAATAAAGGGTGAGTGCTCCTTTCCCGGTTTACTGTTGGAGCACGTCTATCTATCACGATGAAGAATGTGCTCGTTATCCGGCGAGCGTTTGAAGTCTTCTTGATATGTTATGGCGACCCCTGCAGCAAATCTAAGCTAGGGATAGTATCAACAATGACGGATTGGTTGGCCTGCAACTCATCCGCATCGATCTTGTCGGCAGTGAGGAACAGCTCAGGGTGCCCGTGGCAGGACTCGCAACTGCGGTTCTGGGGGGTGAAGCGCTGGATGTTGTGCGGTGTGGTGTAGACCCAGGTGGGGCTTTGATCGAAATCAGGGAGCAAATCCTGGCCGTAATACGCGAAGCTGGTGGAATCAACAGGCACGTGGCGGACCGGGACGTATTCGTAAGGTCGCTGGTAGGAAGGCTCGGGGTTGATGCCGATGAAGAAAGTGAGATAAGAGCCTTCGGTGGAGTAATAAGGATTGCCGGTCTCGTCGCTGATGGCGACGTGGCAGCCATCGCAGGAGGAATAGGAGATGGAGTGGCAGACCTGGCAGGAGAGCTTGCCGCCGTGCTGTTCGTGCATGGGATTGCCGTCGGAAGCGGAAGCGGCGGCGATGTGGCAGGTCTCGCAGCGAGGCTGCTGAAGGCCGTCATAGCGGTGGTCAGGTGGCAGGTAGGTGGTGTCGGAAGAGCCGGGATGGCAGGACTGGCAATCAGGGGAGAGGCCGTGCATCTCGGAGGAGGTGTGGCAGTCGACGCAGGCCATGCGGCCCTGGCGGAAGTGGACGTCGGCGGGGAGGCCTTCGTGCTTGCCGAGGAACTCGTTGCCGATGCGAGAGCCGTGGCAGGCGGTGCAGTTGCGGGTGATGGAGGGGGTGAGGTTGAAGACGTGACCGTCGATGAAGCCGCCGCCGACGGAGGTG
>Ga0209164_1002872_pt1 | contig 17232 bp, 11 predicted proteins | sample MTBNYHSulfiMetaG_FD_187458 | JGI IMG/M metagenome (GOLD analysis project Ga0209164, IMG submission 187458) | Enrichment culture microbial communities from rom New York Harbor, USA that are MTBE-degrading - MTBE-NYH (New York Harbor Sulfidogenic)... | ecosystem: Environmental > Aquatic > Marine >...
GACCTGACGGGTGATATATCCCACCAGGTCGGCCTCCTCGTCCGTAACCAGCAGGACGTTGATGTTGAACTGGGTCATCAGGGTTGCGGCTTCCTGGATCGTCCTGTCGGGAGAAATGTGGATGACAGGGGACGTCATCATGTCACGGGCTCTTTTTTGAGGGATGACCCGTTTTCTAAGAAGGGTCTGGAGGGTTTTTTCCACCTGAATCATGGTCCGGTTCTTGATGGTGGCCGAGGCGGCCTGTGGGTGTCCTCCGCCTCCGAAAGCCAAGGCGATTTCCGCGGCGTTCACCTCCTCGACCCGGCTTCTGGCCACGAGGTAAATCTTGTCCTCCATCTGAGCCAGGGCGATGATGACGCTCAAGTTTTCCATTTCCATGAATTTGTGCACCAGAACGGCAAAGTCACCGATATACTCATCTCGCGTCACTTTGCAGATGACCACCTCGACCCCGTTGATCACCTGGGATGTGGCGGACCGGGTGAGATCGCTCAGCAGCCAGACCTGCTCGGCGGTCAGCTCCCGGGTGAGCATGTCGGAAATGAGGTTGGCGTTTGCTCCCTGCTCGGCGAGCCAGGCGGCGGCCCGGTAGTCATCAGGCCGGGTGGAGGAGAAGGTGAAGGAGCCGGTGTCCTCGTGGATGCCGAGGCACATGATGGTGGCCTCATCGGCCGAAATGGGAATCCCCCGCTCCCTGATGAGCTCCGTGAGAATCGTGGTGGTCGCGCCCACCTCCCTGACCACTTCGACCCGGCCGCGGATGTCGTCGTCGGAGTCGTGGTGGTGATCGTAGATGTGAATGTCGACGTCGGGCCTTTCCGCGAGTTCCGCAAATCGGCCGACACGGCTTTTCTGGCGCGTGTCCACAAGGATGAGGCGCCTGATCCGATTGAAATCGATGTGCTTGATCTTGGTGAAGTTGAACAGGTAGCTGGTCGAGTGGAGGAAGAAGTTCCGGAGGTTGCGCTCCTGGGAACCCGGGAAGGCCAGGGTCGCACCGGGGTACAGCTTATTGGCGGCGATCATGGAGGCAAGGGCGTCGAAGTCGGCATTCATGTGCGTGGTGATGACTTCTTCGTGGCGCCTTGCCGGTGACTCGGTACCCTCCTGGTTTTCAGTGACCTTGTTTTCCATGAAGAAACCATACCATACTGGACAAGGCGTGTATAACGTCAAACGAACAGCCGGGAAGGGCGAACAGGGGTAAGGACCATGGGACCGTGATCCATTTTCAAGCCGACAAACGGGGGGAGGTTCGGCAAAAGCAGGTTCAGGCGCTAGGTGCCCCTTAACTTCTCCTCGTTTTCCTGCTTTCTCTTGCACTCAATACAGAGCGTCGTCACCGGTCTTGCTTTCAGCCTCGCTTCGGAGATCTCCTCACCGCAGAGCTCGCAGATCCCGTATGTACCGGTGTCGATTCTTTCCATCGCCTCCTTGATCTTTCCGATCAGCTTTCTTTCTCGATCTCTGATCCTGAGCGTGAAATTCCGGTCCGATTCCAGGGTGGCCCTGTCCGCAGGGTCAGGAAGATTATCGTCATGGGCGGTCATGCCGCTCACGGTCTTGTTGGCTTCATGAAGGAGTTCTTCCATTCGCTCGCCGAGCAGGTTCTTGAAGTAATCGATTTTTTGTTTTGACATCATAGCCCGATTCCTACCTCTTTTACGACTTGGTGATTTTATCCCAAAAGCCTTTCCGGCTATTGGGTCCTTTCCGGCCTTTGGCGCCGGCGAACTCTTCGAGCAGTTCCCTCTGCCTTGGTGTAAGTTTCTTGGGAATCCTAACCTGGACCCTTACGAAAAGATCTCCTCGCCTGCCGCCCTGCAGACCCGGCATACCGAGACCCGAAAGGGTGATAATGTCGCCCGGCTGGGTTCCGCCGGGTATCTTGAGATCGTATGAGCCGTCATTTCCCAACACGGGAATGGAAATCGTGTTGCCGAGGGCGGCCTGAACAAAGGAGACGGGGATCTCGCAGATCAGATGGCTTCCGTCCCTCTTGAAAAAATCATGCTCCTTGCAGTGAATGACCACGAAAAGATCCCCGGGGGGCCCACCGAAATCGCCCGGCTCCCCTTCCTCCTGCAGTCTCAGTTGGGAGCCTGTGTCCACTCCGGGTGGGATCTTCAATGTAATCTTTCGGTCGACCCGCACTTTGCCCTGGCCTTTACACTCCTGGCAGGGGTCGGTCATGATACGTCCTTCGCCCTGGCAGGAAGGGCAGGTGGTGCTGATTTGAAAGAACCCCTGGGAGCGGTAAATCTGGCCTCGGCCCTGGCAGGTGCTGCAGGTCCTTAACTCGCTTCCCGCGGCCATTCCGGAGGCGCCACAGGCCGCGCAGGCCGCCCAGCGCTTGAAGGTGATCTCCTGCTCTTTCCCGGTAAAGGCCTCTTCCAGAGTCAGTTCCAGGTCATAGCGGAGGCTGTTGCCCTTTCTTGCCCTGGTCCGCCGGCCCCCCCTGGCGCCGAAACCGAAAAAATCCTCAAAAATATCCCCGAAGCTGGTGAAAATATCTTCGAATCCGGTGAATCCCCTGAAGCCGGTCCCGGCAAGACCTTCATGGCCGAAGCGATCGTAGATTTCCCGTTTCTCGCCGTCCCGGAGAACCTCGTAGGCTTCGGCGGCTTGCTTAAAGTTTTCTTCAGCCTCGTTGTCACCCGGGTTTCGATCCGGGTGGTATTTCATCGCAAGTTTCCTGTAAGCCTTCTTGATATCCTCTTCATCGGCTGTACGGGAAACCCCGAGAACTTCATAGTAATCCCTCTTGGACATTCCTACTCAACCTCTGAGGCTTTTGTCTCCTCTTCTTGTCCTGATGTCCCGTCGGCAAGGAGTTGAGCCGCGCCCGCGGCCGGTTCTTCTTCCAACCTGTGCGGGACGATCACATTGCAGGCTGCGATTTCCCTGAGGGCAACCACGATGTCCTTGTTCTTGGATGAAATCGTCGGTTCGGATCCTTTTCGAAGCTGCCGCACTCTTTTGGCCGCCGCATGGATAAGGGCAAATCGGTTGTTGATCTGTTGCAGACAATCTTCTACGGTGATTCTTGCCATGGTGTTCTCCTGCTCCTCCCGTAAAGGGGGGATTTGCTTCGAAGTCGCCGGGAAGCTCCTCGGCCGGCGGCCGGGAAGCTGTTCCCGTTAAATAAACTTTACTTTTTAGCATTTGTTATATTTAATGTAAAGCGTTTTTATAGTAAGTTTTTTTTGAATCAATTCAACCACGGGGGTCTGATTGCTATCCATCTTGAGGAATGAGCGGAGAGCCCCTATCGCTTGAACGCAAGAATGGCTTTTCCTGCACAGCCTGCTGAAAGTGAGGCCGATTCATGCTCGCCAAAGTCCTGAGCAGCGCCCTGATCGGCATTGATGCCTATGTGGTCGAGGTGGAGGTGGATATATCCCAGGGGCTGCCCGCCTTTGCAACCGTGGGCCTGGCCGAGGGCGCCGTGCGGGAAAGCAAAGAGCGGGTCAAGGCTGCGGTCAAGAATTCAGGATACCATTTTCCTCCCGATCGGATCACCGTGAATCTGGCCCCTGCAGACATCAAGAAGGAGGGCTCCGCCTTTGACCTGCCCATGGCCCTGGGAATTCTGGCCGCCACCGGGCTTGTTCCTAAAAGGGCGTGCACGGACGCCCTGGTTCTTGGGGAACTGTCTCTGGACGGTCTGATCCGCCCGATTAAAGGAACCCTTCCCATGGCCATCATTGCCAAAGAGCAGGGCCTTAAAGGGATCTTTCTCCCCACTGAAAACGCCCCTGAAGCTGCGGTGGTCGAAGGCCTCGACGTGTTTCCTGTGGCAAGCCTGGGCCAATTGGTCGATGCCCTGTGTGAGGTGACGAGCATCCCCGCCTACAGGATGGATGGCAGGAAGGCGCCCCCGGAATGGGAGCCTCAGCATGACTTCTGTGATGTGCGGGGCCAGGAGAATGTAAAGCGGGCTATGGAGATCGCTGCCGCAGGAGGCCACAACATGATCATGATCGGCCCGCCGGGGGCCGGAAAAACCATGCTGGCCAGGAGGCTCCACACCATTTTGCCGGAGCTCACCTTTCCGGAAGCGCTCGAGACTTCCAAGGTGTACAGCGTGATGGGCATGATGCCCAGGGGCAAGGGCCTTATATCGATACGGCCCTTTCGGACGCCCCACCATACCATCTCGGATGCAGGCCTCATCGGGGGAGGACAAATTCCCAAGCCGGGGGAGGTCAGCCTGGCCCATAACGGCGTGCTTTTTCTCGACGAGCTGCCCGAGTTCAGAAAGAACGTGCTGGAGGTGCTCAGGCAACCCATGGAAGACGGGCAGGTGACGATTTCAAGAGCCAGCTCCTCGGTCACCTATCCGGCCAATTTCATGCTCGTGGCGGCCATGAACCCCTGCCCGTGCGGTTTCCTCGGGGACCCGAAAAGGGAATGCTCCTGTACCTATCTTCAGATCCAACGCTACCGCTCCAAGATTTCAGGGCCTCTTCTGGACCGGATCGACATCCACATGGAAGTGCCCCCGGTTCAATTCAAAGACCTTTCGGGCGACAAAAGCGGGGAGACTTCGGCCACCATGCTCGGCCGGGTCAAGGAGGCAAGAAGCCTTCAGGCGGAGCGGTTCCAGCGGATGAAGCTTCATACCAACGCCGGCATGAGCAGCCGGCAGATCCGCAAATTTTGCGCTCTCGATTCCCAGTCCGAGGATCTCCTGGAAAGAGCGATGGAGAAGTTCGGCCTGAGCGCAAGGGCGCATTCCAGAATTCTCAAGATCTCGAGAACCATTGCCGATCTTGATCAAAGCGAGGAAATCCAATCCTCTCATGTGGCTGAAGCCATCCAATACCGAACCCTTGACCGGAGAGTGTTTCGTTGAAGAAAGTATTGATTCTGTGCACGGTGTTGATCCTGCTTGTGGTCTTGCTTGGTCTGGGCGCCGGGGGCGCCTTGTGGTACATCTGGTCGGCCAATCTGCCCTATATCGGATCCATCAGAGAGTACAACCCGCCTATCATTACGGAGATTTACAGCGACGACGGGGACGTGATCGGCAGGCTCTGGGAGGAGAAAAGAATCGTGACCCCTCTCGACCATTTCCCGGAGCACCTTGTTCGTGCTTTTATCGCTGCGGAAGATTCGCGCTTCTATGCGCATGAAGGCGTGGACCTAATCAGCATTCTGCGGGCCTTTGTCAAGAACATGACGGCGAGGAGAATCGAGCAGGGAGGCAGTACGATCACGCAGCAGGTGGTCAAGGCCCTCTTGCTGAAAAACCCGGAGAGGACTTACGAAAGGAAAGTCAGGGAAGCGACGCTCTCCCTGCAGATCGAAAAGGAGTTCACCAAGGAGCATATTCTCTTTCTTTACCTGAACGAGATTTATCTGGGTCATGGCGCTTACGGGGTGGAATCCGCGGCCCGGACCTACTTCAACAAGAGCGCCTCGGACCTGAGCCTGGCCGAATCCGCGATCCTGGCGGGCCTCACCCAGGCGCCGAGCCGGTATTCCCTTTTCAGGAATTTTGACAGGGCCAAGGGGAGGCAGAGGTACGTTCTGGAGCGGATGCGGCAAGAGGGGTATATCGACGCCCTGGAAGAGCAGGAGGCCCTGGCTTCGGAGATTGTGCTGGCCAAAGAGATCGAAAAGCCCTTTGACAAGGCCTCTGATTTCTCGGAACACGTCCGAAGATACCTGGAGAGCAAGTACGGCCGGGATATGCTCTACAGGGAGGGGCTCAAGGTCTACACCACGGTGAACCTGCCCATGCAAAAGGCGGCCGAGGCGGCCGTCGGAAAGGGTTTGCTGGAACTGGACAAAAGGGAAGGGTATCGCGGCCCTCTCCGCCGTGTGACGGCCGAGGAACGGGAAGGGTACCGGCTGGCGCGATCCGCCGTGGTGCAGGAAAAAGCGCTGGAGGTCGGTGATGTGGTGGAAGGTCTCGTGGAAAGGATCGATGACGAAAAAAAAGAAGTGTGGATCTTCCTCGGAGACAAGGAAGGCCTTTTGCCCCTTTCGGAGATGAAGTGGGCGAGAAAACCCAACCCCGATGTTCCTTTTTATGCCGCAAGTCTCAAGAACCCCGGACAGGTTTTAAAACCAGGGGATGTGGTGCTGGTGCGGATCACCGAGGCCGGCACGCCGTGGCGGCTCTCCCTTGAACAGGAGCCTTTGGTGCAGGGGGCTCTGCTTTGTCTGGAATCTGCAACGGGCAGGGTCAGAGCCATGGTGGGAGGCCGGGATTTCTCCGCCAGCCAGTTCAACCGGGCGATACAGGCAAGGCGCCAGCCCGGATCCGCATTCAAGCCGATTATCTATGCCGCCGCCCTGGACTGGGGGATGACCCCCGCGACGGTCATCCTTGATGCCCCTTACATTTCCTCTCTGAATCCTGATGAGGACATTTGGAGGCCTAAGAACTTCAAAGAAAGGTTCCTGGGCCCCACTTTGCTTCGCACAGCCCTGACGCAATCCAGAAATGTGATCACCGTGAAGGTACTCAAACAGATCGGTGTGCCCTATGCGATATCTTACGCAAAGAACATGGGGGTCCAATCCGAGTTGAATGCAGACCTCTCTCTGGCCCTGGGTTCCTCAGGGGTTTCCCTGCTGGAATTGACGAGCGCCTATGCGGTTTTCGCGAGCGGCGGGATGCTGGCGGAGCCTATTTTCGTCCACAGGGTCGTGGATCGAAAGGGAACGGTCCTGGAAGAAAATCATCCCACGGTGAAGCAGTGTCTATCCCGGGAGACGGCCTATGTCATGACCGACCTGCTCAAGGCGGTTATCCAGGAGGGAACCGGGTGGCGGGCCAAGGCTCTGAAGCGGCCGGCCGCAGGCAAGACCGGAACCACCAATGACTCGAGGGACGCCTGGTTCGTCGGTTTTACGACCCGGATCGCCACAGGTGTATGGGTGGGATACGACGACAACAAGCCTTTAGGGGCAGGCGAGACCGGGTCCAGAGCGGCAAACCCCATATGGCTCTCTTTCATGTCCGATGCTTTGAAAGACGAGCCCGTGGAGGATTTCCCTGTTCCGGAACAGGTGGCCTTCTGGAAAATCGATGCAAAAACAGGACTCCTTGCCAGTCCCTATTCAGAGGCAACCGTGTTTCAAGCCTTTGCCCTGGGCAAAGAACCCCAAGAGTACCAGCCGAAGCCACAGGCGGCAAAGTCCGGACAATTCTCTCAATTTGACCTGGAAAGCGCAGACGAGGAAAATCAGTAATCAGTGATCAGTAAGGCAGTTCGTAAGCTCATGAGTTCATGAGCGAAAACAGCTAAGGGCCTATACGAAAGCAATTATCCGTGTTTGCCCCATCGTAAGACGGGCCACCGGGAAGACACGATTCATTGCCCGTCTTTCTGCCCCTCACTGAGCATCGAACGCGTAAGTTTCCTCCTACCTCGGTTGCTGAACCCTGAACCCTGAACACTAAATATTTACTGTTTTTCGGCGACCGGAAGCTTCACCGTGACCTTGGTCCTGTTCTTTTCAACGGTGATGTCGATATGCCCTCTGAGTAGCCGAACGATACGGTGAGTAATGTAAATGCCTCTTCCCCGGCCTTCTCCCTGCATGAGTCGCCGCCGTTCTTCTTCTGGGATCAGCCCGGAGTTGGTGATCTCCACATAGGCCCAGTCGTTTTGGAGATAGGTTCGGGTTGAAAGGACGCCGCCCTTGAGAGGGATGGCGTTGGTGGCATTGTTGAGCAAGTTGTCCAAAACCCGCTCCACGTGCAGGGGATAGCATTGGACATAGAGCGGATCATGGTAGGGCCCTTCCTCGACGGTGACGTTCTGCTTGAGCATCTCCCTGATCGCCTCCTTGTTGATATCAAAGCGATTGATTACAATGCTCGTGAGGTTCACCACCTGCTCCTTGCCCACGTGGTAGATGCTCAAGGCCATCTCCTGAAGCCGGCTGGTCTCTTCCAGGAGGATCTCGGTGTATTTGCGGATGGTTTCAGATTCCTTGAGGGACTCCTGGTTTTCGAGAAGCCTTTTCAGTCTGCGGGCAAAGCCTGCCGTGGCAATGGCAGGGTTCTTGAAGTCATGGAGAATGTCATCCAGCCGTTCCATCCTCTGGGCTTTCATAAGTTCCCGGCCCAGAAATACGAAGATCTCGATCTCCCCTTCGGAGTAACGTTTCCTCTGATCCACCGCGTCAAAGGTCATGAAATGGGTGATTCCCTCGCCCACTGTGAGAGGCACGTACAAAATGGAATTGATGTTGTGATCGCGGGCAAAGGCCTTCATATTTTTGGAAATATAAGCACTTTGCAACGGGTCGATAATGAGCACATAGGAGGGGGTGACAATTTCGTAAGGGGACTCGGTTTCATAATCTTCACGTCTCAAAACCAGCTCAAAGGCGGGTTCGCTCTCGATGGAAAAAGACTTGCCGATGCCGTGATAACCGGCCGTGTCGGGGTAGCCTGCCTCGAGGAAGACGTGTTCTTCATCCTCGGTCACGGCAAAGAGAGCGCAACTTTGAAGGCTGATGATATCTGCAAGCTCCGGGATGACCCGGTTGAACACGTCCTGCATTTTGACCCCTTCCCTGGAACCGAGCTTGAGAAAGATCTTCTGAACAATGGCTTCCTTTTTCTCATTGATCCGGTAAAGGGAAAGGATCCTCTTTCGGGCCACGACAAAGCTGAGCCGGCGGGCCATGAGTTCCGCCATTTTCACTTCAAGGGGCAGGAAAACCCGGTCCTTTTCCCGATAATAGATCTGGATGACGCCCATGGTCTGCGGTTCATGAGGGGATAAGCGGGGAAGGGAAATGGGGACGGCCATAACAGAAAAAGCGCCTTTTTTACGAACTCTTTCGTTGTCTTTGTACAGTTCTTCCTTAAGGATGTTGGGGACCACGTAGTGGCGCCCCGTCCTCAACACCTCACCGGCAAGGGTCCCTTCAAGGGGGATGTAGGTTTCCCGTGATTCCTCCTCGGGCGGATAGGAACCGTAGGAAAGCATCTGTTCCGTGGCAGGATCGTAGATCCTCACCGATGCGGATAGGGCCCCAAGAAACTCCACCATGTGGCGCGTAACAAGGGAAAGGATCTCCTGGTCCGAGGAGTCCGGATCGATCTCGGTAATTTCATCCACCTGCCCTGAGACTTCGCCGAGAAAGTCGGGGAGGAGGGAGTCCTTGATCCATTCAACCAAAAATCTCCAGAAATCCTGCTCCTGACAGCTCTGGGCCCAGGGCTGATTTCGAATGGATTGGACGAAACGGTTGGGGATCTGCCACATAGTTCTCTTTTCCAGTCTGCTCCATCTTTAGTGGCTTGGTAAGCAGTCGCGATATTGGACGGCACAGTGTAAACGGCTCACGGCGCAGGGGGCACGGTTCACGGTTTTGGTTTCTTTCTCCCTTGCACCGTGCGCTTTTCAGTCATCTGCACCCCTTGAGCCACGTGAAATCCAGGGCCCGGCGGCGAGACGGATTCTTCAGGGAGCAGACAGGTCTTTGATGCCCTGAAGAATGGTATCAAACAGTTCCTGCATATCCTCTTTTTCTACACATGAAAAAGCGACTCTCAGGTCCTGTTTGCCGAGAGAAATCAGGCCTACGCCGTACTTGTCCAGGAGATGAACCCGCAGTGGCTCTGCGTCCACTGCCTTGAGTTTCAGGCACATGAAGTAGCCGGAATTGAAGGGATAGACATCCCAGGCATCCCGGTATTTGGGGCTTGCCAGGACTCTTTTTACCTCCTCGGCCCGTTCCTGCATGATCCGGTACTTCTCTTCTTTTTCAGCCGCGTAGGTCGTGGTCCGGAGCGAGTGCAGGGTGATGGACTGGCTGAGGTGGGAGGCATTGGAGATGGAACCCCGGACCGCGCCCCCGGTTTTTCTTTCCAAGGCATTATAGACCTGTTCGTGATTCTTTTCAAGAAAAGCGCCGTAGGTGATAAACCCCACTCTCAATCCCCAGACATAGTTCTCCTTGGTCGCACCGTCCACCTTGACGGCAAGGAGCCTCGGGTCCCTGCCCAGGAGCCGGGAAAACATGGATTCCTTGAGCGCGGTGTCATCATAGAAGAGACCGAAATAGGCGTCGTCGCTAATGGCGAGAACGCGGGTGCCGCCGCGGGCCACCCGGGTCATGACCTCTGCAATCCCGTCCGCCTCCGAGGGCGAGACGGTGTAGCCTGTCGGGTTGTTGGGGAAGTTGAGAAGCACGATCACCTTACTCCGGTCCCCTGCCTGTTCGACCAGGCTCTTTTCAAAACCCTTGAGATTGAATTTCCAGGCCTCGTCAAAAAGAGGGTAATGAACGATCCTGGCACCCCGTCGCACGGAAAAGATGAGGTTGTAATTGCCCCAGGTTTTGTCGGAAAGGAGGATCACGTCGCCCGGGTCCACCCACATATCGGCAAGAACGCTGAGCCCGTGGGTCAGGGCGTGGGTCACCACGGGGAGGCTGATCCGGGCCTGTGAAAGAGAAGGGTTCTTCTCGATCATCACCTCCTTCCATGCCTTGCGAAGGGGCATGATCCCGAAGGATGGCGCATAGGTCAAAGCTTCCTCAGGCTCTATGCCCTTCAACAGGGTCATGACGGAAGGCAGGTGCATGGTCCGGCCTTTTTCTGTGGCCATACCGATGGTGGCGTTGAACCGGTGGGCTTTTTCCTTGGCTTCGGCGCCCTGGGTCAGAATCCCTTTAGGGAAAAAAAGGTTTTTCCCGACTTCAGAAAGCATTTCGTAAACGTGAATGCTCTCCTGCCTAATGGTATCGTTCAGCTCGACGGCGAGGGGGTTCATGCTCTTGTTCCTCTGAAAAAATGTTGTTTTGAAGGCCGTGATAAAGGCTCTATTTATCGGGGGACAAGGTTGAGTGTCAAGGAAAAACCCATCCCTTGTCCGGCGAATTTGAGAGGCTTTTGTTCAGCAAGGGTCGGATTCAAGACATGTTTTGGATCGCTGAGCGGACTTTTAGATCTTGACTTCAAAAGCGCACCCTTTGTATAGTCCAATCAAGGTTGTGAGCCCTGTGGGATAGGAAAAAACATAAAAAGGAGAGAGGAATTATGGTGGATGTGGTCGTTGTTTCCGGTGCAAGGACGCCGGTCGGAGCTTTTGGTGGAAGCTTGAAAGGGACTCCTGTGGTTCAACTGGGCGCTTTGGTGTTGAAAGAGGCTCTCAAGAGGGCCGGGCTCAGGCCTGCGGCCTCACCTGAGGTGAGCCGGCTTGCTCCGGAGCCCTTTCAGGGAACGGGCATGACGGATCTTGAAAAAGAAGCTTATGACTATGGGGACTCCCTTCAGCCCGTGCAGGTGGATGAAGTCATCATGGGCAACGTGGTGGGCGCCGGGCAAGGTCAAAATGTGGCCAGGCAGGCCACGATCCGCGCGGGTATCAACAAAGAGACCAATGCCTTCACGATCAACAAGGTCTGTGCTTCCGGTATGAAAGCGGTTGCTCTTGCCGCCCAGTCCATCCGGGCGGGTGAAGCGGACGTGGTCCTTGCAGGGGGCATGGAAAACATGAGCCTCATTCCTTATGCGCTTCCCGCGGCACGATGGGGCGCCAGGATGAACAACGTGGACCTGGTAGACCTGATGGTTTTCGACGGTCTCTTTGAGATCTTTTACGGCTACCACATGGGGATCACGGCCGAGAACATTGCCGAGAAATACGGGATTTCGCGTCAGGAACAGGATGAACTCGGCGCCCTGAGCCATCTGAGGGCGAGAAAGGCGATTGCGGACGGTCTTTTCAGAGATGAGATTGTTCCTGTGGTGATCCCCCAAAGAAAAGGGGAGCCCCTTGTGTTCGACACGGACGAAAGGCCCATGGACACGAGTGTGGAAAAAATGGCCAAGATTCCGACCGCCTTCAAGAAGAACGGGACGGTCACTGCGGGCAACGCATCGGGAATCAATGACGCAGCTGCAGCGCTGCTCCTGATGTCGGACAAGAAGGCCAAGGAACTGGGCCTCAAACCTATCGTGAAAATCAGGGCCTGGGCCTCCGGCGGGGTGGATCCCGCTTACATGGGTCTTGGTCCGATCCCGGCGGTGAAAAAAATCCTGGATCGAGAAAAGCTCACCATCCATGATTTCGGGACTGTCGAACTCAACGAGGCTTTCGCTTCTCAGGCCATCGCCTGCATCAGGGAGCTCAAGTGCGACATGGAAAAGACCAACCTTCTGGGTAGCGGCATCTCCATCGGCCATCCTATCGGATGCACAGGGGCCCGGATCCTCGTGACCCTCATGAACGAAATGGTCCGCAAAGGGCATGCCCTTGGCCTGGCGACCTTGTGTATCGGCGGCGGTCAGGGGATGGCCACCGTGCTGGAACAAGCTTGAGAAATGGATAACCGTTCACGGGTTCAAAGGTTCAGAGGTTTACCCGCCTTCGGCGTGGTTCAGGGTTTCGTTGAACCCGGTACCTGTGAACCCTTACCGAAAGGAGTCAATTGTGGGTTACCAAACCATCATCTATGAAAAACTGGGGAACGTGGCCGTCATTCGCTTCAATCGACCCAAAGCCTTGAATGCCATCAACCCGCAGGTCCTGGAGGAGATGAGCGACGCACTGGATAAAATACAAAGCGACGGCTCGGTCAAGGTCCTGATTCTGACGGGCGAAGGCGAGAAGGCTTTCATTGCCGGCGCGGACATTTCCCACATGGTCAATCTTTCTCCCCTTGAGGCCCGAGAGTTTTCCGTCAAGGGCCACGATCTCGGGGTTCGCCTCGAAAACCTCCCCATCCCGGTCATCGCCTGCGTCAACGGTTTTGCCCTCGGGGGCGGAACGGAAATGGCGCTGGCTTGCGATTTCATCTACGCTTCCGAGAATGCCAGGTTCGGCCAGCCGGAAATCAACCTTGGAATCATACCGGGGTTCGGCGGCACCCAGAGGCTGTCCAGGCTGGTGGGAAAAGCAATGGCCAAAGAGCTATGCCTGACAGGTGTCATGATCAGCGCCCGGGAAGCCAAGGAGATAGGCCTTGTCAACAAGGTTTTTGCGCCGGATAAACTCTGGGAAGAAACGCTCAAGGCGGCCGATCTGATTGCCTCAAAGGGCAGGGTCTCCGTGCGAGCCGTGAAACAGTGCATTGACCGGGGGTTTGACACGGATCTTCGAAGAGGGTGCCAGATGGAAGCGGATGCTTTCGGCCTGTGCATGGCCAGCCCGGATGGAAAAGAAGGAATGAGCGCGTTTCTTGAAAAGAGGAAGCCGGATTTCAAAGGGGAGTTGATCTAGAAAGAGGTGTGCCATGGATTTTCGATTGAACAAAGAACAGGAAGCGATTCAGAAGGCGGCACGGGAGTTTGCAAAAGGCGAGTTTGACAAGGATGTGGCCCTGGAGCACGAACGAACCCACACCTTTCCGAGATCCATATGGAAAAAGGCCTGCGAGCTGGGTTTCGTGGGAATTCATTTTCCTGAGAAGTTCGGGGGCCAGGATTACGGGATCCTGGAAAACGCGCTGGTCACGGAAGAATTCTGCCGACAGGACTCCAGCATTGGGATTGCTGTGACCCTCGCCGACTTTGCCTCCGAAATCATTCTCAGACACGGCACGGAGGAGCAGAAAGAGAAATATCTTCTGCCCATCACCCAGGGTGAAGCACTGAGCAGCGGAGGATTCACGGAGCCGGATCACGGCAGCGATATCACCTTCATGAACACGAATGCCGCAAAGGATGCGAACAACTATGTCCTCAATGGGGTGAAGACCTTTATCACCAACGGCACGATAGGGAATTTCGTCATTGTCCTCTGCCAGACCGACCCCGATGCCAAACCGAGCTACCGGGGGCAATCCACGATCATTGTTGAAAAAGGCGAACCGGGATACACCCAGTCGGACGTTGGGGAAAAGATGGGCATCAAGATGACCTCCACGGCGGAGCTTTCTTTCAACAATGTGAAGGTTCCCCTCTCCAACCTGGTGGGCCCGGAAAACAAAGGCTTTTACCAGGTCCTTGAGTTTTTTGACGAGAGCCGCGTCGAGATTGCCGCACAGGCTTTGGGAATTGCCCAGGGAGCCTTTGACCGGGCTCTGGCTTATGTCAAAGAGCGAAGCCAGTTCGGGAAAAAGATCGCCCAGTTTCAGGTGACCCAGCACAAGCTCGCGGACATGATCACCAAGATCGAGACCGCAAGGCTCATCGTGCACAAAGCAGGATGGAACTATGACCAGGGTGTCATTGATCCCAAGCTGACCTCCATTGCCAAGATGTATGCGGGCCGGGTGGCCGTGGAAGTGGCTGACGAGGCCATTCAACTCCACGGCGGATACGGCTACATGCTCGAATACGAAGTGGAGCGCTATTACAGGGACGCCAAGATCATGGAGATTTACGAGGGCACGCGGGAGATCCAGAAGAACACCATCGCGAGCGCGCTCCTTGGGAAGATGTAAGGGATAACGAGGATAGCCCTCCGGGGGGTAAGTCGGCGCTGAATTTTTCACTCACACCAGAGCACACTGCGGTCCGGGAAGCGGCCCGAACCTTGACGCAAAGGGAGATCCTTCCCAGGATGGCCCACCCGGACCAGGCTTTTCCTGAAATCATCCAAAGCCTGGCGGATAAACGGATGATGGGCATGAGCGTGCCTCGGGAATACGGGGGCGGCGGCCGCGATGAAGTCAGCCATGCCCTGGCTCTCATGGAGGTTTCCGGCGGAAGCGCTTCGGTGGGCGGCTTTCTTGCCTGGAACAATGCGTTGTACTGCTTTCCCATCTTGAAGTTCGGTACCGAGGAGCAAAAAAGGAAGTATCTCCCGCCCTGTGCAACAGGGGAAAAAACCGGTTCCTTCGCTTTGATCGGGAAGGCCTTTTCCGGGTCGAACCGCTTTATCCCAGTTGCGGGTGCAGGGGAGGGGCTGGTGAACGGGGAGGGGAGTTTTTTCCCGTGCGGCGTTTCCTTCGGCATTGCGCCGGTCGCTTCCCAAGAGGGCAACGGCCCGGTCTTTGTCATCATCGACCTGGAGCGGACACCCGGTTTGAGACGGGGAGATCCCCTTGAAAGGGGCGGCCTTTTTTTCTTCGGCATCGCTGAGGCGATCTTTGAAAATGCACGGATCAATGTTGACGGCCTGCTGGGCAGGGGAGAGGACGGGAACATCCTGCTTCAATCGGTTTTGCAGGAGGCATGGATGGCTGTCGGCGCTCTGGGCGCCGGAATCGGGCAAGGAGCCCTGGAAGAGGTCCTGAATTCTGTTGGAAGGCAACAGGGCCACGACTTCATTTCCCAGTCCATGGAGTGGAAGCTTGCGGATATGGCGGTGGACGTGGAAGCTGCCCGGCTTTTTGTTCTGAAGGCTGCATGGCTCAAGGACCAGGGCAAGACCTATGAAAAAGAGGCTGCATCGGCCAAGGTTTTTGGGGCCGGTGCAGCAGTGAGAGCCGCCTGCGAAAGCCTTGAGATCCTGGGAGACAAGAACCCCCTTTGCCGGGCTTCCATGGAAAAGCGCATGAGGGACGCCAAGATGTGCCGGGTCTTTTTCGGCACAAGTGAGGAGGCGGGTTTTGTCGTGGCCGACCATGCGATCGGTCGCGCGAGAATGACAGGTTTTTGATGAGGGAAAATCCTATGTCTTTGACCTACAACCAAAAGATCATGGACGACATCAGGAAAGAGCGTGCGAAGTGGGAGAGAAAGATCGAGGAGGTTTTCGCGCTAACGCCTGAACGGCTGGAGAGATTTTCCACGGTCTCGGACCTTGAGATCAAACGTCTCTACACTCCGGAGGACGTGAAAGACCAAGATTTTCAGCGGGACATGGGGTTTCCCGGCGAGTACCCCTTTACCCGGGGGGTGCAGCCGTCCATGTACCGGGGCCGCCTCTGGACCATGCGGATGTTTGCGGGCCTGGGTACGGCCAAGGATACGAACCGGCGCTTTCATGTGCTCGTCAATGCCGGGCAGACCGGTCTTTCAACGGCCTTTGACATGCCCACCCTGATGGGTTATGACACGGACTCCCCGCGCTCCAGAGGAGAGTGCGGCAAGTGCGGTGTGGCCATTGACACCATTGCAGACATGGAGGACCTTTTCGATGGGCTCCCTGTGGACAGGATCACCACCTCCATGACCATCAACCCTCCGGCGCCGGTCATCTGGGGCATGTACATCGCCATGGCGGAAAAGCGGGGCATCGACCGGCGAAAGATCGGTGGAACCATCCAGAACGATATGCTCAAGGAGTTCATCGCCCAGAAGACCTTCATGTGCCCGCCCATCCCATCCCTTCGCCTGATCACGGACACCGTGGAATTCGGGACCCGGGAGGTCCCGAGGTGGAACACCATCAGCATCAGCGGATATCATATCCGGGAGGCCGGTTCAACGGCAGTCCAGGAACTGGCCTTCACCCTGGGTGACGGCATCGCTTACACCCAGGCCGCAATTGAACGGGGGCTCAAGGTGGATGATTTTGCCCCCCGGTTCTCCTTCTTCTTTAATTCCCACCTGGATTTTTTCGAGGAGATCGCAAAATTTCGAGCGGCACGGCGTCTTTGGGCCAAGATCATGAAAGATCGGTTCAAGGCCCAGGACCCTCGCTCGTGGTGGCTGCGATTTCATACGCAGACAGCCGGCTGCTCGCTCACGGCCCAGCAGCCCTACAACAATATCGTGAGGACCGCACTGCAGGCCCTGGCCGCAGTGCTCGGAGGCACCCAATCGCTGCATACCAACTCCCTGGACGAAGTTCTCGCGATCCCCACCGAGGAGGCCGCCACCATTGCGCTGAGGACCCAGCAGATCATTGCGGAAGAATCGGGTGCAGCCAACACCATTGATCCTTTGGGAGGCGCTTTTTTTGTGGAGGCCATGACCGATCGTATGGAGGAAGAAGCGCTGGGCGTCATCGAGAAAATCGACGGTATGGGCGGCATGCTATCCGCCATCGAAAAAAACTACCCCCAGCGAGAAATCGCCGACGCGGCATACCATTATCAAAGGCAAATCGATGAAGGTGAAAAGACCGTGGTAGGCGTCAACAAATACGCCACCGAGGAAAGGCTTCCCGTGGAAATCCTTGAAATCGATGAAGCCCTCGAAAGAATTCAAATTGAAAAAACCGCTCGAATCAAGACGGAACGGGATAACGGCAAGGTCAGGGAGTGCCTTGAGAAGTTGGGGGAAGCGTGTGTGTCCGGCGAGAACGTCATGAATCCGATTATCGAGGCGGTCACCTCGTACGCCACGCTTCAGGAAGCCTGCGATGTGTTTCGCAAAGCCTTTGGCGAATACCGGGATCCGGGAATCTATTA
>Ga0209164_1002873_pt1 | contig 17228 bp, 13 predicted proteins | sample MTBNYHSulfiMetaG_FD_187458 | JGI IMG/M metagenome (GOLD analysis project Ga0209164, IMG submission 187458) | Enrichment culture microbial communities from rom New York Harbor, USA that are MTBE-degrading - MTBE-NYH (New York Harbor Sulfidogenic)... | ecosystem: Environmental > Aquatic > Marine >...
TGCCGGGCTTCCGGCTCATAATTCTGATAGGTTTTTCCAGTATACTTACCGCCCGGTCCAATTGCAGATACTTCTTTTAAATGTTCCGGAATTCCCAAATGAACATTGAAATCTAAAAATAAACTTTGTCCTCCCCGGGAAAAGGCATTCTGGGAGCCACTGAAAATGAGGTATTGAGCCTCCTGTTTCATCTCATCATAGGACATGCCAACCAGATAGGGGGCATAAAAGATATTTAGATAGGCAATACCTAAAGCTCCTGCATAATAAGCCTGCATAGATGATAGGAAAGTATTCAGGTGTCCGGTTAAAGTACGGGCATACCTGGCAGGTGATGATGAGGTATCCAGATTATCTAAATTGAGTCCATATTTTTTGATATATTCCAGTGAATGCCCTGAACAGTATATCCGGGGATAACCCAGATCATGAATATGAATTACTCCCTTTAGGTGAGCAGCCGCTACTTCTTGACTGAAAACTTCCTGCAGCATGTATTGCTTAATGGTATTTTCGGCAATAGTCAGGTTGATTGCTTCAGGATTGTTGGTAGCGATATTGCTATTTTCTTTTGTTTTGGATAGAAATAATCGTTTCAGATCATAGGAAGGCATGCCAATAATTTTTTGTTTATTCCATTTTTTTTCATAACCACGGGTAAATAATTCATTGTCTACCAGCTCTCTGATGAGAGCAGTTGAAATATTACTAAAATTTAAATTAAATATCTTTTCTTCTACATTTTTAGCAATTTTTCTGGCTATGCCCGGTGTGATTTCAGCTTCCTTACAAAGAGCATCGACAATCTTATTTCTATCCCAGGGTGTAACCGTTTCTTTCGTAGAGGTTGATACCAGAAGAGACATCTCGGTGGTATTTTTATATTCTTTCTCTCCATTTCTCACATATAGCTTTTTTCTAATCTCATTTCTTTTATGGCGGTATAAAATATAAGCCTTGGCAACTTTGCTTAAGCCTTCCTCGATAAGTAACTCCTCAACAATGTCCTGAATTTCTTCTACCAGGGGCGTTTTTTTTTCAAAATTAACCTCCAGCCGATAAATCACATGATCTGTAATCTTGCGGGCTAGAGGCTCGTTTCTTTCCCCTACTGCTTCCATGGCAGCTAAAATAGCATTATAGATCTTTTCTTCATCAAAATGAACCAGATAACCTTCTCTTTTTTTGATCTTCTCTACCAATTTGTGTTCTCCTTCACTTTTCGATTCTACTTGTTAACTTTTTTAATCCTGTTAATTTCCTTTAAGAAGCTTCCCACATCTTTAAATTGGCGATACACCGAGGCAAATCTTACATATGCCACCTCATCCACAGATTTAAGCCGGTTCATCACCAATCTGCCAATGACCTGACTTTTTATTTCATTGGTAGAGCCTTGTTTTAATTTTTCCTCGATCTCCTCGGCAATCTGATTAATTTTAGTCAGGCTAACCGGTCTTTTTTCACAAGCCCTTATGATTCCTGTAATAATCTTTTCCCGATTAAATACCTCCCGGCTTTCATCTTTTTTTATCACCACTAATGGGACCAACTCAATCCGTTCATGGGTGGTAAAACGTTTACTACATTTTTTACAAGTTCTTCTCCGGCGTATTACCATTCCATTTTCCATTGATCTTGATTCAATAACACCGGTCTCCGGATTATTACAGAATGGGCACTTCATTGTATATCTCCATATTTAGAGCTATTACTTATATTAATACCCCATATATATATTGTCAAGGTAAATGATGGTAGAATTTTCAAGGAGGATTCTTCCCTTTAAGTTCTTAATTTATCTTTAAATATTCTTAATTTAAAGTGTTTGAATTACTGAGATTCCTGTAGCAGAAATAAAAAAATGGCAATCAAACTTTTGATAAGCTGATTGCCCTTTTTTTATTTCTGCTAAAATATATCTTTAAAATTTAAGAAAAAAATTAAATGTGTTTTAGTTGAACTTGTTCCTCTAACATTATTATATTATCTATTTCTGCGTAAGAAAGTCGGAATTTCTAAATCATTATAATCAACATCATTCTTTGCTGGTTCTTTGTCTATCTCTTGTTCCACCTCAATTTTGTCCTCTTTTTCTTTTCCTGTCTCAACTATTCTTTCCCTAATTTGATTTCTTTCTTCCTCTTTTGATGACAATTCATCAAAACCGGTTGCAATAACGGTAATACGAATATCTTCACCCAGGGATTCATTGATCACTGCTCCGAAGATAATATTAGCATCCGCATTGGCAGCTTCCTGAATAATTTCGGCAGCCTGGTTGACCTCAAAAAGAGTCATATTTTTACCGCCGGAAATGTTAAATAGTATTCCCCTTGCATCTGTAATTTTAGTCCCCAAAAGAGAGCTATTCACCGCATTATGGGCGGCTTCAGTAGCACGATCTTCACCATTTGCCCTGCCGATTCCCATAATCGCTGTCCCGGCATTTTCCATAATCATCTTAACATCAGCAAAATCAACATTAATCAAACCGGGCTCAACCACAATTTCTGAAATTCCCTGAATTCCATGAAGTAACAATTCATCTGCCACCTTGAAGGCTTCCAATACCGGTGTATTTTCAGAAATTATCTGTAATAATCGATCATTAGGAATTACAATCAAAGTATCTACATATTCCTTGAGAAGCTTGATACCCTCTTCTGCCTGCTTCTTTCTCTTAATTCCTTCAAAAGTAAAAGGTTTGGTAACAATACCAACCGTTAAGGCACCTAATTCTTTGGATATCTGAGCAATAACCGGACTACCGCCTGTACCGGTACCCCCGCCCATTCCGGAAGTGATAAAAACCATATCTGATCCTTCCAAAGCTTTACTGATTTTATCCTTATCCTCTTCGGCTGCCCTTTTACCGATATCAGGATTGGAGCCACTACCCAAGCCCATGGTAATTCTGCTGCCGATCTGAATTTTCTGTTCTGCATTTGAAAGAGCTAATACCTGGGCATCTGTATTGGTAGAAATATATTTTACTCCGTTTATCTTTTCTTCAATCATCCGGTTGACTGCATTCCCACCACCTCCGCCAACTCCGATAACCTTTATATCAACAAATGAACCGGGTCTCTCTGATATATTATTCAAAATTAACCCTCCTTCCAATATTTAGTGATAAATTTTTAAAAGTCATTACAAAATTTTAAGTTTAAAAAAAATCTCTTAACCAATTAGTCAATCTGGCAAAAAATGCGCTACTTTTTTTTCTGTTTGATCTATTTGAACCTGCCATCGATTCCTGTTCAATGGCAAAGTCAAGCAATCCCATCACGGTTGAAAATCTCGGTTCATTAATCAGGTCACCTAATTCTCCCTGATAAGCAGGCTTGCCTATTCTTGCATTTGTATCAAATATCTTTCCGGCTAGAGTAGCAATACCAGGCAAAAGAGCACATCCGCCTGTTAACACCACACCCTGAGTAATCATGTGAAAATAATTTGATCTTTCTAATTCTTCCCTGATTAAACTGAAAATTTCCTGTACCCTTGGTTCTATAATATCAACAAGATATTTTTTGGATATTTTTTCTTTCTCCTCACCACTTACTTTGGCAATTTCAATGACATCTTCGGGAGAAATGTAATTTCCAATTACATTGCCATATTTTAACTTTAATCTTTCTGATTCCTCAATAGAAGTTTTCAAGCCAATGGCTAAGTCATTGGTAATTTGTATCCCTCCTAATGGTAAAATGGAAGAGAAAGCAATATTATCATTTAAAAAAATAGAAATATCAGAAGAGCCAGCTCCCATATCGATTAAAAGAACACCTAATTCTTTTTCGGTTTTGCTTAATATAGCATTTCCGCATGCTAAATTTCCAAAAATTAACTCATCCACTTCTAACTCAGCCATCTCCATACATTTTAATAAATTCTGTACTGCAGTAACCGAACCCGTAACAATATGAACTTTTCCTTCCAACCTTGAACCGGACATACCCAGCGGGTCCATAATACCTTTCTGTCCATCTAAAATAAATTCCCTGGGCAAAACATGAATCAACTCTCTTTCCGGTGCAATAACCCCGGCTTTAGCAGCTTCAATAACTTTTTCAATATCCTCTTCCCCGATTTCAGGATGTTCTTTGGATACAGCTATAACTCCCTGACTATTAAAAGAAGAAACATGACTCCCGTTTACTGAAACAACAGCAGAATCCATATGGACACCAGCCATTCTTTCGGCATTACCCACTGACTCTCTAACTGCTTCGGCAGCTTGATCTAAATCAATAATAACCCCTCTCTTCACACCTTTGGACGGAACAGATCCTACTCCCACGATTTCAATACGATTATCTGTTGTTACCTCTGCAATGAGTGTGTTGCTATTGCTCGTTCCGATATCCAAACCTGCTACCAGTATCTCACCTCTCATAGACGCCCTCCCGCATGCTAAACCATGCAATAAAATTTAAGATAGCCGGGGGATTAAAATTCCCTGAAACCCCTCGTTTTATTTTTTTTTCGATTCTATTCAATACTTTTTTTGGTTTTCCCTACTCTTTACAATCTTGTTAAAATCTATTTTTGATAGAAAAAATTGTGTATTTACTGTCTTTGCCATTCGATTTTCCTAGAAATACCAACATTGTAAAATACTATTCTTTAAGTATAATTGACAACCTTTCTTTATATTTCATATTGATCTCCTGAAGCGGTATCTCTTCGGAGATAACCTTATTCAGTGCTCTTTCCAGCAAATACCAATCATTAATCAATTGGTCACCGTTTTCGATCCGGACCTTGATTTCATTCATTTTATGAAATAAAATATACTCCTCCATTGAAATAACCTGTATTTTATAAAATTGATCAGGAAAAATATTTTCTAAGGCATATATAATTCTTTGGATATTCCGATATTCCTGGCTTCCAATTACCTCACCCGGTTTTTTAGTGCTAATATCTAACCCTGTTATAATATATAAATCAAAATTATTATCGAACTGCTCTGATAAGGAAAGAATCATCCCCTCTTCGCTAATCATATAAAATCGATTATCATAAGAGAGAAGGATACCGGGCTGACGCTCCACAAGATCAATATTTAACTTATCAGGTAATATTTTTTTAATGGAAGCATCTGCAATCCATGGATTGCTTAAAAGACTTACACCCGCATTTTCGGCATTAAAATGAAATAAATTGGTATGAAACTTTATTCCTCCCTGACTTATAACTGTTTCATCACTGAGATAATCATTCCCATTAATGTTGACTTCTTTTATGCCAAACCAGGTAGAAGTAAAAATAAAGTAGAAAAAATTCCAACCAAGGAAACCTATGATAATATAGTAAAGCAATATTTTGAACAGATTATATTTTCTGATACTTTTCCGGTTTTCTTCTGATAGAACTTCTTCATAATCTCCAATATCCTGATAACTGATAAAGCCAATTCCTCTTGTCTAATCAAAATTATCGCTCTTTACTTAAAACCAATACTCTCTATTTCTCTTTTCAATGTAATACCGAAGGTTCTCTCAACTCTTTTTTCAACTTCTTCCATTAATAGTAAAATGTCCTTAGAGGTTGCCTTTCCCCGGTTAATGATAAAATTAGCATGTTTATCGGAAACCTGAGCATCTCCGATAGTTAATCCTTTAGCTCCGGATTTTTCTATCAGATAACCGGCCGGTTTTGTTTCAGTATTTCTAAATATGCATCCGGCAGTTAGGTGTTCAGTTGGCTGACTCATTTTCCTGCACTTATAAAACTTTTTTATCCTGGAAATAATTCTGTCTCTATTTTCTTTGTTCAGATTTAAGTCCGCAGCTATAATAACATACTTTTCTATACCTAAATCGATGCCTCGATAAAAAAATGTATATTGGTCCTTGCCCATCTCTTTAATGTTGCCATTATAATCATAGATAGCAATTTTCCCAACGATATCGGCCATGGATTCAGCTCCGAAACTGGCATTGTTAATGATGGCACCACCCAGAGTTCCCGGTATATGGGTGGCAAATTCGAGCCCGCTCAGCTCTTTTTCAGCTGTTTTTCTTACTAAAGCAGGCAGAAGAATTCCAGCACCTGCTCTTATCATTTTACCAGAATATTCAATTTTGTCGAGAGTTCCTGAAATTTTCACAACCAGGCCCCGAATTCCTTCATCAGAAACCCAGATGTTGGAACCATTGCCAATAATATAAATAGGTAACTCATGCTTTAAAGAAAACTCTATCACTTTTATCAATTTTTCTTGATCAGTCGGGATACAAAAAAAATCGGCAATACCACCGATTTTCCAAGAAGTATGAAATTTCATCAACTCATCAATTCTAATTTCATTTCCTAATCCATGCTTCTCAATTTCTTTCCAAATAAGTTTCTTATTAAACATTAATTTCCTAAACCTGCTTTTGCTTCAATATTTTTTGATTCTTTTGCCAGCTCCTTCCCGACCTTCCAAACATCTCCTGCTCCCATGGTGATTACGATATCACCATGATATATTGTATCGATTAAAAATGGAATGGTTTCTTTTTTTCCAGGAAAATAATAAACATTTTCTTTTTTATATTTTTTAACTTCCTGATAGACTAATTCAGATGAGATACCGGGAATAGGCTGTTCATTGGCAGGATAAATATCATTAATAATAACAATATCGGAATTCTGAAAGGCAGTTCCAAATTGCTCCAGCAGCAGTTTGGTCCGACTGTAGCGATGTGGCTGAAACACGGTAAAGATCCTGTGTTCCGGCCATCCCTTCCGAATTGCCTCCAGGGTAGCCTTTATTTCGGAAGGATGATGTCCGTAATCATCAATAATCATGAGCGAATCATGAAACTTGGCAATAATCTCCTGCCTGCGTTTCACACCTTTAAAATGAAAGAGTATCTCTTTAATATCTTCGAATTTGATTCCAAGCTCCATAGCAGTAGAGATAGCTGCCAGGGCATTGGATATATTGTGACATCCAGGAATATTCAGTTTCAATGTTCCTAATTTCTGATATTTATAATAAATATCAGATGTGGAAGAATTTCTAATCAAGCTGGGATTCACTGCCCGCATTTGAGCATAGTGATGAAATCCGTAGGATATAACGCGTTTTTTAAAAAGCTGATTTTTAATAATCTGTCTTGCATTGGGGCAATCATAACCGTAGATAATACACCCGTCATCAGGTACCTTATTCATAAATTGGGTAAAACTTTCTATGGTTTTCCCAAGATGTGTAAAATAATCTAAATGATCATTTTCAATGTTGGTCACAACCGCCATATTAGGGTTGAGCAATAAAAAGGAGCCATCACTTTCATCTGCTTCGACAACAACATAATCTCCTTTCCCCAACTTGGCATTTCCGCCAATATCATTGACCTCTCCCCCGATTGCAACGGTAGGGTCCAGTTTCATTTTTTCCAAAATCAGACTTATCATAGATGTAGTTGTGGTTTTTCCGTGGGTCCCGGAAACAGCAATGCGATAGTTCTGCTGCATAATACGGGAAAGCATTTCAGCCCTGGGAATAATTTCAATTTTACTTTTCCTGGCAGCAATAACTTCCTTATTTTCTTCATTGATTGCTGAGGAAATAACCACTAAATTTGCCCCCGAGATATGACTACCATGATGACCTCTGTAAATCATGGCCCCTTTGTTAACCAATCTTTTGGTAATAATGGTACTCTGTAGATCGGATCCACTGATTTTGTATCCTAAATCTAATAAAATTGAAGCAATTCCGCTCATTCCTGTTCCGCCAATCCCAATAAAATGAACACGTTTTCCTTCTATATTCATAAAAACACCTTTCTGGTTTAGTCATAAGGCAACTATTATTTCTCTTAATAGTTTACCTCATTTTATCCATTATTCAAATAGATTCTTAATAAGATTATTTTTCTTTTTTTATTTTGTAATAAATTGAACTGACTATTTCTTCAGCAGCATTTCGATTGCCCATTCTTCTGCTATTTTGGGCAAGTATATTCAGCTGCTCTTCATTACCTAATAGTTGTGACAATTCATAAGCTAACTTTTTCTCAGATAAATCATGCTGGAGTATCACAACTGCAGCATTCTTTTTTTCCAGATACCGGGCATTATGAAATTGATGGTCCCTGGTAGCATAAGGGTATGGAATCATTATTGCCGGCAGTCCCTTTGCGGTAATTTCTGCTACCGTAGTCGCACCTGCCCTGCAAACAACCAAATCAGCAAGATCATAAGCATCTTCCATTTGATATAAATAGGATAGAACATGAATGATTTCTCTATGTTTACAATGGTCCATTTTTTCTTTCATTGGAATGTAATCATCTTTCCCGCTAATCAATAGAATCTGCCATCGATTCCAAACCGATTCATCAATCAAGTTTAAGCAATCTAAAAAGGTTTGATTGATAATACTGGCTCCCTTGCTTCCTCCAAAGATCAGAATTGTTTTCTTGCCGCTATCCAGACTGGTTTTTTTAATCAGCTCCTTTTTATCACCCTGCCAGATATTGTCCCTGACCGGATTACCCAGGTAAACCGTTTTATTCTTCTTCCAGAAGTAATTCTTTGACTCCGGAAAGCTGATAAATACCGCCCGGCTGGTCAAAGATAACAATTGATTGGTTATCCCCGGTATGGCATTTTGCTCATGGATGAAGGTGGGAATACCCATTAATGATGAGATTAGAGCAACTGAACCACTAACATAACCACCGGTCCCTATTACCAAATCAGGATTGACTTTCTTGATTAATTTAAACGAGGTAATGAGAGAGCCAAAAAACAATAATATAGCGTAAAGGCTTTCTATGCCTATCTTTCTTCTAATCCCCTTTACCTTTAATGCAAAAAACTGAAATCCCTCCCTGGGAATAATCTCTGATTCCATGCCTTGATTGGTCCCTACAAATATTATTTCATTGTGATCATCCCTTTTTTGCAGTTCCCTGGCCAAACTTATTCCCGGATATATGTGTCCCCCTGTCCCTCCCCCGGTGATAATAATTTTCATCACTTTATAAAACTCCGCTTGTATAAATGGTATTTTTAGAAATATTCAAAAGAATACCACAGCAAAACATATTAGCTATGAGTGATGATCCACCATAACTTATTAACGGTAAATTAATCCCGGTCGTAGGAATCAATTTTGTTACCACACTGATATTAATCACCGCTTGCAAGACAATCATCGAAGTAATACCTGCAGCCAGCAATAAACCGAAATTATCCTTTGATTTTAAGGTAATCAAAAATCCCCTCCAAAGAAATATGATAAATAAAATGATAACGGAAAGAGCTCCGATAAAACCCAATTCCTCACCAATAATGGAAAAAATAAAATCAGTATGCTGGTCCGGAAGGTAAAAGAATTTTTGTCTGCTTTCAGCAATCCCTACACCGCTTAAACCACCACTGCCAAGAGCAAGCAATGATTGAATAATATGAAATCCGCTTTTTAATGGGTCTTCCCAGGGATTAAGAAAGGAAAGTAACCTTATACGCCTGTAACCTTCTCCTAAGGCCAGAATAATTCCTGGTGGCATTAAAAGAATAAGTAAAGCGAATAATTGCGTAATTCTGCTTCCTCCCAGAAATAACATAATAAAAGAGCAGCCCATGATAATAATTGCAGTGCTAAAATCAGGTTGCTCCAAGACCAAAAAGAAAAAGATAAGTGTAACAATAAAAATCGGCAGAATACCCTTGATAAAGGTGTTAATATCCTTTGTTTTCTTTCTTGTTAAACAATCGGCAATATATAATATAATAGCGAATTTTGCTAACTCTGAAGGTTGAAAAGTCATAGGACCTATGCTGATCCATCTTTTAGCGCCCCTCACCTGTCTGGCAAATCCCGGGAAATAGAGCATTATTAATAAGAGTATTGATAAGATTAAAATAGGAATGGCAAATTTTCGCCAGAGATGATAATCAACTTTCATGGCAACAAAAAAGACAAGCACAGCAATCATTGCATAAATAGCTTGCCTGGTAAAAAAGTAAAAACTGTTACCATACCATTCATAAGCCATTATATAACTGGAACTGAATACCATGATTATTCCAAAAGTCAGCAAAAGGAATATGGTAGCCAGTAAGATATAATCAGGCTGTTTTGTCTGAAATGAATTCATTTTATGACCATTCCTTCATCGGCCAATTTATTCATTTGTTGAATATTGAAACCATTATATATAGATTAATAAAAAAGATAAGAGAGTAATCCTATCAGAGCAAAAACCACTCCTATACCCCAGAATAATAGAACAATATGAATCTCTTTCCACTTCAATAATTCAAAATGATGATGTAAGGGGCTCATTTTAAAAACAGGTTGATGATAAAGTTGTATGGATAGGACCTGTATAATCACTGACATGGTCTCAATAACAAAAACAGCACCTATCAGCAATAAAAATAGCTCTGCTCCAGTTATAACAGCAATGCCGGCTAAGGCACCACCCAGCCCCAGGGAGCCCACATCACCCAAAAAAATCTTTGCCGGATGAAAATTATATACCAAAAACCCGGCACAGGCAAACATGATTATTAAAGAAAATATCCCCAAATTTTTTTGTCCCTGGGTAAAAGCAATGACAGCAAAAGCAATAAGGGCAATCATCATCAGACCTGTAGCCAAACCATCTAAACCATCAGTAAGATTGACCGCATTTGTCGAAGAAATAAAAACAAGAATAATACAAGGTATATAAATCATCCGGTGAATCAAAAAAGAACTTCGCATAAAGGGCACTATAATTGCCTGATTGATTGACTTGTACTGATACAACCATAATAAAAATAAGACACAAATAACAAACTGCATAACAATCTTTGTCCTTGCCTTTAAGCCCAATGATCTTTCTTTATGATATTTAATCAAATCATCTAAAAAACCAACCAGTCCAAAGCTGCATAATAAGACAAAAACAGCGTACACATTACTATCTCTGGGTTGGTAAAAAAGCAAAGAAAGGGCAACAACCAGGAAAATCACCAAACCACCCATGGTTGGGGTACCTGTCTTGTGCTGATGTAAATCGGGGCCTTCCTGCCTTATTCTTTGCCCTATTTTATATTTTTTTTGAATTTTTATAAAAAGAGGAATCATAACTATCGGACCAATGAAAGCAATCAGTAATGAACCTATGATCCTAAACATGACTGCCTTTCCCCTTTGTCTTTTCATATCTTTTCCAATATTGGACAATGTCCTCCATTTGCATACCTCGTGAACCTTTGATTAATACAATACTATTCTCCGGGACCTTTTCCATCAACTGAATCGCTAATTGCTCTTTATTCTCTCTATCAAAGCAATAGATTTTACCTTTAGACATTCCCTCCTCCTGAGCCCCCTGAGCAATCCATCTTCCATATTCTCCAAACCCTATTAATATATCAAAAGAAAGTAATGCGACTATTTTTCCAATTTCTTTATGATAATCGGGAGCTTGTTCCCCTAACTCCAGCATGTCCCCCAATACAGCTACCTTAAAGCGACTCCGGGAAATACCGGCAACACTATTCAGTGCTTCTTTTACTGCCGTCGGATTGGAATTATAATAATCCTGTATCAATGTTATTCCCCAACTGAGCCCCAAACATTCCATATGCATTTCCGGACTTTTAAAACTAGAGATACTATGAATCATTTCATCAATGGAAATATCCATTTTGATTCCTACAGCAAAGGCAGCCAGGGCATTGCAAACATTGAATCGTCCCAATAAAGGCATGAATACCTGTTGATGCTTTTCTTTTTGGAATAAAAGATCAAAATGAATACCCCTTTCCTTTTCCTGTTCAAAACTTACCGCTCTTAATCGGGCTTCCGGGTGAAACCCGAAACTAATCACATCATTGTGATGGGATACACAATTTCTAAGATAGGAAAAATAAGCATCATCACGATTCAGGATTGCAGTTCCCTTGTCTTTTAGTGATAAGATGATTTCGGATTTCTCCTTCGCAATATTAATTTTGTTCTCAAATAAACCGACATGTGCCTCACCAATATTGGTAACAATGGCAATATCGGGCTTTACAATATTGGTGAGCTCCTTTATTTCTCCCGATTTTCGGGCAGCCATCTCCATAACCAATACATCATGATATGGGGCTAAATTAAGAAGCGTTAAGGGGACACCAATTTCATTATTATAATTACCTTTAGATTTTAAAACATGGTATTTAGATGCTAATAAATGAGCAATCATCTCTTTGGTTGTTGTCTTACCATTACTTCCTGTAATACAAATATTTAAGGGTTTAAACAGGGAATGATAATAATGAGCCCATAATTGGAGTGCGAATAATGAGTTATCAACCAACAAAAAAGATTGTGTAAGTTCACTGCGCAAGGATTGATGATTTTGAAAGAATTCTTTTTCTAAAACAACACCGCTGGCACCTTGTTCACATGCATCTCTGATGAATTGATGTCCGTCGTGTTTTTCTCCTCTAAGAGCAAAAAAGAGGTCCCCAGGTTTGATTGTCCTGCTGTCAATAGATATATTCTGCCATTTTATATTCATATCCCCCAGCGGTATTGATTCTGGTATCACACTGGCTAAATTTCTTAAGCGTAACATCAATATTCTTTCCTTTTTGATAATATTTGACGGACAACTTCTTCATCGTTATGATAAATAATACGATCCTGGTATACCTGCTGATTTTCAGGGCCCTTTCCGGCAATTAGCACTATATCATTTTTTTCAGCAATATTAAGGGCATGCTCAATTGCCTGAACACGGTCTAAAATTACACGATAATTGCAATGATTGACTGCTTTCAAACCCTTTTCAATTTCTCCGGAAATTTTTTCCAGGTTTTCGCTCCGGGGATTATCAGCGGTAATAATACTATAATCACTGTGCATCCCGACCACCTGGCCCATTTTTTTCCTGACCCGATTATCCCTTTCACCGCCATGTCCAAAGATGGTAATAATTTTATTTCTGGGGAAAAGTTCCAGCGTCTTTAAAATATGTTCCAGTCCATGAAAATTATGGGCAAAATCTATAATAATCGTATAAGGTTGACCATAATCTAAAATTTTGTATCTGCCCGGAGCTCCTGGAAATTTACAAAAAGCCCTGGCAATAACCTCTAAAGAAACCCCCTGACTTACCGCAGCAGCAATGGCTGCCAGAGCATTGTATACATTATATTTCCCACTCATATTCAACAATATTTCTACATTTCCTTGAGGAGTTTCCGCAGTAAAACGGGTCTCCTTCAAATTGATAGTTATATCACGTGCATGAAACATACTTTTCTTTTCAATGCCATAGGTGACGGTATCCACTTGAAGGCAATCAATAAATTCGTTGGCATATAGTTCATCGATATTGATAATTCCTTTTTTACGGTGAATATCTTCCTCTGAACAATAGAGTGACTGAAATAATTTCTTTTTACTATCCAGGTAATTTTGGAAATTTTGATGGATTTCGAAATGTTCATCACTGATATTGGTAAAGATGGCCACATCAAAATCACACCCTTCAACCCTTGATAAACTAAGTGAATGGGAGGAAACTTCCATAATAGCATAATCAGTACCACACCTTTGCATTTTACAAAATGCTTTCTGTAAATCAAGTGATTCCATAGTGGTCATTTTGGAGCCTATCGATTGATGGTTAATGATATTCTCAACTGTTGTTAATAGACCAACTTTTTTATTTGCTTCCTCAAATATCGCTTTTAACATATAGGCAACGGTCGTTTTTCCATTTGTACCGGTTATACCAATTAATTTCAAATGACTTGAGGGATAACCGAAATAGCGATTGGCTAACAAGGCTAATGTTTTTCGAGTATCTTTTACCTGTATGAAAGTAATGTCTGTATCTAAAGGTGGTTCTTTTTGCAGTAAAATTGCCCTGGCTCCTCTTTGTATTGCCTCAGAAATAAACTGATGCCCATCCTTAACAAATCCTTCAATACAAACAAATAAATAACCGTCTTTAACTGTTTTAGAATTCTGAGATATTCCGTTGATATCAATGTCAGTATTTCCTTTGATTTTCTCTATGCTTAAGTTATGAATTAATGCTGATAGTTTCATCGGATTACCCTGAAATGATAGAATTTTACATCTTTATTTGGAAATATCTTACTTAAATCTATATCTTTCTTTCTAATCCTTTAAAAAAAGTCTATATTTTATCTATCCGGAATTTCGATGAAATCCCCTTGCTATAAAACACACAAAGAATATCTTACTGAATATTTCCAGAAAAGTAAAATATTTTCTTTATTATCATTCCGGAGGGATTGACAGATAAGGAAGCACTTTTGATGCAATTTCTTGAAAAACCGGTGCCGCTACTGTCCCCCCATAATAACTCCCCTTAGGTTCATCCAACATAACAAGGATAGCAATTTCCGCATCATGGCTTGGAGTAAAGCCCACAAACCAGGAAGTGAATTTCTTATTAGAATATCGCCCAAGAGAAAAATCAAATTTTTGGGAAGTACCGGTTTTACCGGAGGCTGAATAATTTTCCAGTTTCGCCCTGCTTCCTGTACCATCATCGACAACTTTCTGCAAAATATTAATCATTGTATTTGCCGTATTGGGAGAGATGACCTGTCGTACCTGTTCAGATTGATAGTGTTTGACTACATTATACTCCGAATCAATAGTTTCTTTTATAATCAAAGGTTTCATTAAGATGCCGTTGTTGGCAATTGCGGCTGTTGCCATAACCAGTTGAAGCGGGGTTACCGATATCTCCTGCCCAATGGATAAAGAAGCAATAGAGAGCCGGGACCACTCGTTTACCGGTCTGAATAATCCGGGAGTTTCACCGGGCAAATAAATTCCGGTTTCTTCACCAAAACCAAAATTGCGGATAGATTCAGCAAAAACGTTTTCATCCATCCGTATCCCTACCTCAATTACACCAACATTGCAGGAATTCATTACAATCTCAGTCAGATTCTGTGGACCGTGTGGATCGATATCACGAATAACAGTTCCCTGATATCTGATCCAGCCCTTGCAGTTAAAATAATCATTCAGGCTGGCATAATTATTTTCCAGGGCAGTAGAAATTGTAATAATTTTGAATGTTGAACCGGGTTCATAATTATCGGTAATAGCACGGTTTTTCCAGTAGTCTTCAGGTGAACTTTGAAAATAATTAAGATTATAGGTGGGTTTTACCGCCATGCTTAGAATTTCTCCTGTTTTAGGGTTAACCACAATGGCAACTGCTGATTTGGGATTATATTGCTGATAAGCCTTCTCTAATGCCTCTTCGGTAATGTATTGAATAACTTCATCAATCGTTAATACAATCGAATGTCCATCTTTAGAAGGCTGAATTTTTTCCATGCTTAATGGTATTTTATCTCCCGATGCATCCCTCTCCATAACAACCAAACCAGACATGCTTTTTAAATCATCATCAAAATACATCTCCAGACCTTCCAGGCCTTGGTTATCAATTCCTACAAAGCCCAGGAGGTTGGCAGCCAGAGATTCTTTTGGGTAATACCTGGTACTCTCAGTTACAAAATCGAGTCCTTCCAGTTCCATTTTTTGTATTTCATCATAACTTTCTTGAGACAATTTCCTCTTAATCCAGACAAAGTATTTTTCTTTTTCTAACAGAGTTCTGATATCCTGGTATTTTAAGTCAAGTTTGTCTGAAAGGGTTTTTGCCATTTCATCAGGGTTATCAACTTTATAAGGCATGGCAAATAATGATTTTGAATCTACGTTGACAGCCAATTTTTTTAGATTCCGGTCGAAGATGACTCCTCTTTGACCATTCAAAACATATGAAAAGAAATGCTCTCTTCTGGCAAGCTCACTGAGCTTGCTGCCCTCCACAATCTGTATCTGATAAAGGCGGTAAATCAGGGTTAAAAAAATAATAATAAAAGCGATAATTAATAAATGAACTCTTTCTTTTTTTTCAGTCAATTGAAACAAAATATTATGCCTCTACTATCAATCTACTATCACTATTTTATTGATTTTTAAAAATTTGTAAATTAGCAAATTCCCTCAAAAAAGTTCCTGCCTCCAAATAGTATGTGCCCTGCTCTTCCTCAGAAGGCTGACTGGCAATCACATCCCTGTTTAAATTGGCAGGAAGCATGGCAATAAATTCAATATTTTCCGGTCGATTCATTCCTAATTCCTGACATGCTATTCTTTCAATTCGGGTTAAAGAAGACAGGTGTTCAACTGAATATTCCATCTGATTCTTTGTTACTAATAATTGATCCCTTTTCTGCTCTAATTCAATTGACTGGTAACCTAATTTCATTAATAGTATATTACTGCATATATAAACTATAACCAACAGACTGATAATGATAATAATGAATAAGAAAAAAGAGAATGACAATTTATGATTTTTTTCTTGAAATTGACCGTTTTCCTCAATGAACATGATGTCTCTCATTTTCTATACACTTCCTCTGAAAATATTTTTTCAGCAACTCTCATTTTGGCGCTACGGGCTCTATGGTTATTTTTAATCTCATTCTCAGAAGGGTAGAATGGCTTTTTTGATAATATCCTTAATCCAAATCCGGATTGAATGATCTTCTCTTTTTCAGCCAATTCTTTGAAGGTATGTTTAACAATTCTATCTTCCAGAGAATGATAAGAAATGGCACAAATTCTTCCCTTTGGTTCTAAAAGTTTAAACGCATCTTTTAGTGCTACTCTTAACACTTCTAATTCGTTATTTACCTCAATTCTTAAGGCTTGAAATACCCTGGTGGCTGGATGGATACGCCATTTATTTTTCTTATATCTGGCATAAAGGTCAGTAATTAATTTTGACAGATATTTTGTTGTTTCAATGGGTTTTTTTTCTCTTTCTTTTACAATAAGCCTGGCAATTGACCGGGAGAAGCGTTCTTCTCCATATTGACTAAAAATTTCCCATAATGCTTTTTCCGAATAATGATTTACCACATAGCGGGCATCTAATCTTTTGCTTAAATCCATTCTCATATCTAAACGATTGTCATTTAAAAAACTAAAACCCCTGGATTGGGTATTAACCTGATGAGAAGATAAGCCCAAATCAAACAAAATTCCGGTAACCTGTTTAAAACCCAATTCCTGTAAAGATATTTTCAAATCGGCAAAATTACTTTTTACAATAATAACTTTATCTTGATAAGCTTTTAGATTTTCTCTGGCAATTTCCAGGGCTTCGATATCCTGATCCAGTCCGATAAGTAAACCTTCAGGATATATTTTC
>Ga0209164_1002877_pt1 | contig 17203 bp, 12 predicted proteins | sample MTBNYHSulfiMetaG_FD_187458 | JGI IMG/M metagenome (GOLD analysis project Ga0209164, IMG submission 187458) | Enrichment culture microbial communities from rom New York Harbor, USA that are MTBE-degrading - MTBE-NYH (New York Harbor Sulfidogenic)... | ecosystem: Environmental > Aquatic > Marine >...
CACCGCCAGTTCATCACCATCATCCAGCGCTCCGGTGCAGTTGAAAAAGTCCGCTTCCTGGTGGTAGTAGTTCCACCATGTGGCCCAGGCATTCCGGGATTCGATGAAGCTTTTTCCGATTCGATGGAGCGCCACGCGGCAACCGGAGCGTTCCTGTATGAACCGGTTGCCCCCCACATGATCGCAATGGGTGTGCGTGTTTACGATCAGGCGGACTGCGGCCGGATCGACGCCCAGCTCGCGAATCCGACGTTCCGTTTCCGGAAATCCGGTCTTATAAGCCGTATCGATGAGTACGGGCTCCTCGCCCCGGTACACGAAATGGTTTCCATTAAGGTAGCCCCGCTCGATAAAGAACAGGTCTTTCAGGATTTCACTTACAGGTAACGGCATATTTGAGATCCTTCTTGGCACGGTCTTTACGTTATACTTTATTCAGTGCGGCAATCCTTTGCAAGTCTCCTGTGGACGAATGATCGGAAATCAACCTTAGGCGGGCGGACAAGGCGTTCGCAACCGCATGGCGAGCTTCCCGAAACGCCGGTCCATCGATCGGTCTCCATCCTCGTTCACTTCCATCGAATAAATGCGGATTCATGGGGATACAAAAAGCCGATCATCGATCGCGGAGCCTTGAAACAAAGTAGGCGCGCGGATAAAATCAGACGTTGTTCAGAAGCGTTCAGCGATTACGCTTGCGAGGAATTCGCGAACATAGGCGTCTTTTATAACTCTTTTCAGGAGACTAGGATCAAGTCCGAAACCCGGTTTACATGCAGCGCGCCCTCTGTCGTAGAGCCCGAGCTTGTCGAGGGCGGCGAGACCCCGGGTGAGAGTATCTTGTATTTCAACATAGTTCCGATAGAAGTCCCTTTTTGCCGATAGGCGCTGGACTGCGCACACTCAGATGATTAAGGATTACCCTATGCTTTCTGTCGGAGTCTTGGTCGATCTCAAGTGGGGCCCCGAGGCCGGGGGTCAGGTAAAATGCTGGGAACGGTTCGCGGAAGCCGCCGAGGCCTTCCGGAAAGAAATCGATCTTACCATCCATTTTCAGGGTGATCGACCCAAAGCCTATATGCTCTCCGAGAATGTGCGCTTTGCGGTCCTGCCACCCGCCCTGAGTACGTCCCGATTCCGATCCATGCGCGGAGTTGCGGATCACACGGACCTGGCGCCTCTCCATCCGAGGTTGCTTCCCTATCTAAAACATTATGACGTTATCCATACGACCGACGCGTTTTTCGCCATGGCCAAAACGGCTCTCGTCGCCCGGCGTCTGTACGGCATTCCTCTGGTCACTTCCATACACACGGACACCCCGAAATACACTAAAATATACTCGGCTCAGATCATCCGTAATCTTACCGGAAATGGGGTGTGCAGCCGGCTGCTGCTGGACCGGTTTCACCTGGACGATGTTTTTTCGTCCTTTATGAGCCGAAAGTTGGAACGGTTCGCCAAGCGCTGCCGTTGGATTCTGGTATCCAAGGAGGAAGACCTGCGCCGGATGGCTCGGCTCTTTCCCGGCAAAGGCGTTTCTTTCCTGCGCAGGGGCATTGACACCAAACGGTTCCATCCCCGTCTTCGTGACAGGCTTCGGTTACAGGAAACCTTTGGCATTCCGGAGGACCGCTTTGTCGTGATTTTCGCAGGAAGGTTGGACCAGGGGAAAAACGTCATGACCCTGGCCCGGGCCGCGCGCATGCTCCTGGATGAGGGCGAGAATATCCATGTCCTGTTCGTGGGCGAAGGCGATCAAAAAGAAATCATCCGGCGTTTACTCGGCGACTCCGTTACCCTGCCCGGTGTGGTGCATCATTCAACCCTTGCGTGGCTTTATGCCGGCTCGGACGCCCTGGCGTTTCCGTCGCGGATCGAAGTTTGTCCCAACGTGGTTCTGGAAGCCAGAGCTTCCGGCTTGCCGGTGCTGGTGCCTGCTGAAGGAGGTGCGGCGCAGCTCGTAATAAGCAACGGACAGGACGGTGTGCTGGTTGCTTCGAACCTTCCCCGGACCTGGGCGGAGGAAATCCGGAACCTGATCCACGATCGGGACCACGGCACACACATGGGAGAAGCGGCGCGCAAGATCATGAAGTCGCAGTGGCCGACATGGAAAGAGGTTTTCGAGAAGGATCTGGCGCCGGTATGGCGCAGAGTAGCCAACTTCTTCGGCAGGCCGCCCCGGGGTTATGGGAGGAGGCTATGACGAGGATCTTGCGCTGCGTTGCCCACCGTTACGTAACGAATACGATAACCTACGGGGAAGGGAAGGTTTTCCCGGAATAGATCCGCGATCAGGAACCACAACGATCCGGCCGGACGTTCCTTCTGCTCATTCTCCTTCCGAGAAACAGCATCCCTATCATCACCAGGCACAGGAAAACGGCGGCGCCTGCTTTGGTCAACGCAGGAACGCCTACGGCCAAAGATGGATCGACAGGAAGGCGAGTTGGAAAAGGGCTGTGCATGTCCCTGAAACAGGGGTACGTATACCCCTCCAAGATCGTCCAAATACTCCTGAAATCCCATCCGGCGCTTTCGAACGTCGCTTGTTGGTGCATAACGGAAGTAGGTTTTCCTTGAACCTGAGAATTCACGTATCCGTTTCCGAATCCTTCCGAAAATCCCGATGCCTGCACATCCCAGAAGATGCCGATGTACGTGCCTGAGTCATGTTTGCCGCAAAACCCCCCTGCCATACCCGGTAATCCCGGAAAACCCCCTACGACCGAAGGCACCCCCGTGCTATAACAGTTTGTAAAGGAGCCGCCGTCGGCGACTCCGCAAAACCCCCCTGCCCATGTATCGCCGGCATGAGCGTTGCCGGTTGAAAAGCAGTTGGATATGGCTGAATAGTTGTAGCCGCAGAACCCTCCGGCCTGATCTATAGATGCCCCGGCATTGCCTGTGGCATAGCACCTGGCTATTTGACCATAGTTCGACCCGCAGAACCCTCCGGCATATACAAATGTTTCACTATTTCCTTTAGCATAGCATCGGGTAATCAATCCCGAATTTTGCCCACAGAAACCACCTGCATTCTGGTCTCCGGCTTTGGCGTCCCCCATTGCATAGCATTGAGTAATCCGCCCTTCGGCCCTGTTGAATCCGCAAAAGCCTCCGGCATAAGAAGCCAGAGATAAATTGGTGTGCCCCGCAGTGGCGTTTCCAGTCGCATAACAGTTACTGATGGCGCCGTAGAGAAGTTCTCCGCAGAATCCACCGGCATATCCATCCTCCAACTCATCGCCCGTGAAGACATGGCCTGTAGCGTAGCAGTTGGTGATGGTACCGCCATAGATCATCCCGCAGAAACCTCCCGCGCGGCTTCTCCCTGCGGTTACATTCCCTGTGGCGTAACAGTCACTGATGGTGCCGTACTCATTTCTCCCGCAGAAGCCCCCCGCCCGAGCGGAACCCCTGTTCTTAAAAGAAACTTTTGATCCCACGATTGCCGTGGAATAGCATTGGGCGATCTGCCCTTGATTCCTTCCGCAGAGGCCGCCTACGCCTCCGCCCGGTGATACTACGCTGCCGGTGACGTAGCAATTGATGATAGCGCCCCCCACATTCTCGCCGCACAGCCCTCCCACGAAGCCCCATCCTGTAATATTGCAGTCCACCACACCCAGATTCCGTACAGTCCCCCCTTGAATATAACCGAACAGACCCACCCTATATCGGCTTTGAAGAACCATTGTGAGATTTAAGACCGCGTACCCCTTTCCGTCGAAGGTACCGGTGAAACCAATGGGCACAGGTGAAATCAGGCCCGAGGCATCGATATCTCGGGTCAAAATAAAGTGCGCTCCCCAGTCGCCCGGCGTATTCATGAGTTGCTGGAGATCGTCCGCCGAGGATATCTGATACGGGTCGGCCGGAGCGCCATTACCGCCCGAATAGGACAGAGCCAGGCCCTGACTGCACAGAATCAACAGGATCCACATTGGAACTGCACGCAGACATTTCATCTCCTTCTCCCTTCTTCGTTCGTGCTCGTGAAACGACAATAGGGGATCGCTTCAACCAAAAATAGACGGTTGTTGTATGCAATCCCCTATGTATAGCGGGGCCTGAAACGCGCTTTATTGAATGTTCAATGGTATATATATGATGTCTTGCACGAGGTCAAGCCAAATGCCGGACCAGTCCGGGCACACTCGTTTTATCGGTTCAAATTGGGACAACGTACGCCCCGCCCCAAATCTCGCCAAGACCGGATACGGAGCTTTGGAACAGTTGCCACCGGCGCCGGATTGTAGTATTTATACAAGCTGTTACACTGAGTGCTTGTCGAGTCGGAAAACTTTTCGCCGGAAGGCGGAAGCAGCGACCCTCACCACCTGCGCCGGTCGGAGCATCCGTTGGTTGGAAAACGCATCCTGATCCTGATTCCCCATCCGGACGACGAAGTGGTGGGGTGTTGCGCGGCGGTCGGCCGGGCCCATGCCGGAGGCGCCAAACTCTTCGGCGCGTATCTGACCACCGGCGTACCCGCGCGGGAATGCTTGTGGAAATGGCAGCGGGCCCACTATGACCGGAGGGTGCGCCGGCGAAAGGATGAGGCCCTGTCCGCCGCCAAGCTCTTGGACATCGAACCCGCTTTTTTTCGGGACATCCCCACGCGCACGTTGAAAACGTGGTTGAAGGAGACCCGGGACGCTCTGATTCAGGCCGTTCAGCGATTCGAGATCGATATACTTTGGGCGCCGGCCTATGAAGGCGGCCATCAGGACCACGATACGGCCAACTTTCTGGCGAGCACGCTCCTGGGATTCGCGGAAGTTTGGGAATTCAGCGAATATCACTTTTTCAACGGCAAGGTGACGAGCCAGGAATTCCTGTCTCCCTCTGGAACGGAGGAAATCCTCCGCCTCGAAGGCCGTGAACGCGAACTCAAGCGACGAGCCCTATCCTGCTACCGGTCCGAGCGGGGAAACCTGCGTCACATCCGCACCAGGCAGGAAGCGTTTCGTCCTTTGGCCGCATACGATTACACGCGGCCGCCCCACGGAGGAAAGCTGTTTTACCGGCGTTTTCAATGGGTCCCCCGACATCCGAGAATCGACTACTGCCGGCCGGAAGAGGTTTGCCGCGCGTTTTCGGAATTTCCGGCCGGGCGGACATGATGTCCGGACAAGACCGGGCCGGTCGGCCCGATGCGGGTTTCCTAACCCTGGAGGAGTTGACGGGACGTAAGCATGCACGGGGGAACACTTTTGAAAACCTTGGGTCAATGAGCAAACCTATGCGTCCATGCGCACGTAACCGGCTTCGCGAAACCGCGACCATGGTGGCCCATGGAGGCCCGGCCATCTGCAACATCGCCGTGACGAATCGGTGCAACGCGCGGTGCGACTTCTGCAGCTACGCCGTGGACAAGAAACGCGTGCAGCAGGGCAAGCTCATGGGGTATGACGACTACCGTCATGCCATCGATATATTGCATGGGAGGGGCGTTCGTTACATCACCCTTTCCGGAGGAGAACCGTTTCTTCACCCGCAACTCTACGACATGGCGGCGTACGCCGTGGGAAAAGGCATCCGGCCTTCCGTGTGCACCAACGGATCGAGGCTGGACCCGGAAGCGGTTCAAGCTCTCCGGAAAAGCGGACTCAAGACCTTGATCGTGTCCATAGACGCCCCGTCCGAGGAAGCGCACGAAAAGAATCGGGGGTTGCCCGGGGTGTGCGGGCGCATCCGTGAATCCACCCGGCTCTTGAATCGACTACTCATCGAGTGCGTGGCCTCGGTGACCATCAGCAGGCTGGTCGACGATTACGACCGGTTGGCCTCCTTCCTCGAGGATCTCGGGTTCCGGACCGTCACCTTTTCCTACCCCAAACGAAGCATCGGAGCCTCATCGCTGGTATTTTCGGACACGTCTTCCTTGCTGCACCGGACGCCCGCGGAACTCGCCGGCGCGTTTCACGAAATTCTCCGCCTGAAGTCCCGTTTCCGGGTGCTCAATCCCTCGGAATCGCTCAAGGATATGCTCCGCCTGCAGCGGGGCGAACGTCAGGTCTTTCCCTGTTTTGGAGGCTACAAGTATTTCTTCCTGGATTGGAATCTGGATGTATGGCGATGCGACATGTGGCCTTCCAAAATGGGCTCCATCCAGGATTTCGAGCACGTTCCGTTCATTCGGGACCATTGCACGATGTGCATGAGCGATTGCTATCGCGATTCCAGCGTGCTGCTGAATTTCGTGGTATCGTTGGCGGACGGCCTGACCCTTCTGAAGCGCGGAAAACCCGTAAAAGCTCTCGGAACCGTGTTCACAAGGAGCGCGTTGCGGTCCGTAAAGGCCCTGCTGGAAGAGTGGGGAACGCTCCGAAACCTTTCTAAAACGCCCTAACATGGAGGTTTGATTATGGAATTGCTGGAAGCCATTCGAGTCCGAAAGTCCGTTCGAGCCTATAAACCCGATGCGGTCTCCGTGGACACGCTCATGGATCTGTTGAACGCGGCCGTCCGAGCGCCTTCGTCCGTGAATTCCCAGCCGTGGGAGTTCTTTTTGATCATGGGAGAGGCCCTCGACACGCTGCGAAAGGCCTATGTGGAGCAGGTTCGGTCCGGTGTTCCCCCGCATCCCGAAGTGGCCATACCCCAGCAGAAAGGCACGGCGCCCGGACTCGGAGGCGTGTATCGGGACCGCCAGGTGGCCTTGGCCAAGCAAATGTTTCGACTTCTGGGCATCGGTAAGGGCGAAAAAGACAAAATACAAGCCTGGACCGAATCCATGTACCGGTTTTACGATGCGCCCGCGGCCGTGGTGCTGGTCATCGACAAGGCGCTCACCAGCGGCTGGCCCCTGGTGGATACCGGCATCATGGCAGGCACCATAGCTTACGCGGCCTTGGAATACGGGCTGGGAACCTGTATCATACGCTCCATTGTGGACTATCCGGAGCAGCTTCGCAGCGTCGTGGGAATTCCGGATTCCAAACAGATCATCCTAGGCATGGCCATCGGCTATCCGGACTGGGACGCGCCGGTCAATGAACTGGATACGGAGCGCGAAGCGCTCAAGAACCTGGTCACTCTGGTCGATCGACCGAAATCATGATTTTGTAACGGATCGACCTCAAGAATTACTATGCCGGAATGGGGGAAAGGAAGGAGACGGGAACATGACGGACGACTTGGCTCGTTTCGATGCGGTACGACTGGGCGAATTGGTTCGACAGGGTGAAATCAAGTCATCCGAGTTGTTGGAGGTGACAATTCGTCGAATAGAAAACTTGAATCCAAAACTTAATGCCGTCGTACACAAACTGTATGATCAGGCTCGAGAGAGCGCTTCAGCCAGCGATTCTCGGATCAATCAGAACGCCTCCCCGAACGCGATATTCTACGGTGTACCCTTTCTCCTGAAGGACCTCATCGCTGAATACAAAGGGGCGCCCCTCAACGAGGGCTGCCGCGCTGTGAAAGGGTATATGTCCAAACTGGACAGCGAGTTGGTAAGACGACACAAGGCGGCCGGATTGATCGTGGTCGGAAAGACCAACGTCCCGGAATTCGGCCTTCTGGCCACAACGGACTCCGCTTTATACGGACTGACTTATAATCCTTGGGACGTGAGCATAACGACAGGGGGATCGAGCGGCGGCTCCGCGGCCGCCGTAGCAGCCGGGATCGTAGCGATGGCTCACGGAAACGATGGTGGGGGCTCCATTCGGATCCCCGCCGCGTGTTGCGGACTGTTCGGACTCAAACCAACCCGTGGAAGGAATCCCGTCGGGCCTCTCTTTGGAGACCTGGGTTCGGGAATTGTCCACGAACATGCGGTCACTCGCACGGTCCGAGATTCGGCTGCTCTTTTGGATGCTACATCAGGACCCCAACCGGGTGATCCTTACTGGGCCCCTCCCAAAGAACGACCGTTTCTGGAAGAGATCAACCGCGAGCCAGGCCGTTTAAAAATAGGGCTGTTGACGAGCGTTCCCGCAGGGTGGCACACGGAATCACATGTGCATCCGGATTGCTCGGGTGCAGCAAGAGACGCGGCCCTTCTTTGTGAGAGTCTGGGGCATACTGTTGAAGAGATCCCCCCAGACGACCTGAGCCATCCAAGCCTGTCCCAGAGCTTCGGTATTATTTTCACATCGTTTGCCGGCCACGTAGTCGCCTATTGGGAGAAGGAACTCAACAAGACCATCACGCAGGACGATTTGGAACCTTTGACCTGGGTCAGCTACCGGGCGGGGTTGAAGCGGACCGGTGCGGATTACCTGCGGGCCATGGAGGACTGTCAACGGTTTTCGCGGAAAGTGGCCGAATGGTATGACCAGGGGAAATACGACGCGATCCTTTCCCCCACTCTTACGATTCCGCCTCCAAGGATCGAAGCCTTACAGCCGACCCCTGAGGAGCCGAAGAGGGGCTTAGCTGCCACCATCAACCTCGTTGCGCTGACGTTTTTTTGCAACCTGACAGGCCAGCCGGCCATGTCCGTCCCAATACAGTGGAGCGAAAAAGGCATACCTTTGGGGGTGCAATTTGCAGGCCGTTTTGGTGACGAAGGCACGCTCTTTCGTCTGGCTTCCCAGTTAGAGCAGGCAAGACCATGGGCCGCGAGAATACCGCCCATCCACTGCAGCCGTGTTGTTCCTTAACAATTCGTTGTGATGCACTGTTATCGGAGTGCGGGGGTACGGCAGAGATGTTCCATACTGCGCTCCGGAAAAGGCCGCGGCATTCGGCAAACTCATGCGGGCCGGCATTGCGTTCACCATTCCGTACAACATCAGCGGACAACCGGCCGTCTCCTTACCCATGCACTGGACCGGGGACGGTTTGCCCGTGGGCGTGCAATTCGCCGGCCGGTACGCGGACGAGGCCACGCTGCTGCGCCTGGCCCGGCAGCTCGAAGAGGCCCGGCCCTGGATCCACAGGAAACCGCCGGTGTGTGCGTAATCCAAGCCTTGGTCCGGAGGGGCCCCTCCTGAGTCTGTCGAAAGACCGCCCCTCCGGCCATGATTACTTGAAGCGGCGGATAGATCAAGACAACCCGCGATGAATGGGTCGACATTGGCAGAGGTTTTCCCTACCGAACCCTCTGCGGATGATTTGGCAAGGATGGTGGACTTTTCGTCCGAGTTGGACGTATACCAGATCTTGGGTCCGAGCCGAATCCTATTCCGTTAGCGTGGTGGAACCTTCCTCGATTTCAAGCATGACCAGCCTGCCCAACTTTTAGGCGGCAGATCGCCACCAATTGCTCAAATTCTGCGCAATGCCCAGGTATCGGCCTTAGTTCGAAGTCGAAGAGTCCAACGACGTTACGATACACGTGATGTGCATACATTTTGGATCCTGCGCGCTTACCGCACCTCACTTGAGTCCTGCCTTCCGGAGGCTTGCGATGGCGTAGTCGATGTCGGACTGATGCTTGTAAGGGAGTGTTTTTGCGAAATGCTCCAGAGAAAAGCCGGGATATATTCTGAGGATTTCCGCAGCCTCAGCCAGGGCTTTCTCCTCGCGCCCCAGAGACACATAGCAGATTGCCAAGCCCAAGTGGGTGAACAAATCGTCCGGGCCTTCTTTAAGGGATTTCCTGTACTCCACGACGGCTTCTTCGTACCGTCCCGACATGCGGTAGGCGGCTCCCAAATTACGCAGGTAAATGCTGGGAGGAAACGGATTCATATCTATTGCCTTCCGGAAAAACACGATCGCTTCCTCCGGGCGCCCTGCGTAGATCAGCGCCGTTCCCAAGGCGCTAAAGGCTGAAGCGCCACTTGGGCTAAGCGCCACGGCACGCTTGCCTGCCTCAATGGCCTTATCGTGTTGCCTCTGCATGATGTACAACATACACAATCCTGTATAGGTAGCGGGATCGGAGCTATCCAGAGCAAGGGCCTTTTGGGCAGCCTCCGCGGCCGATTGCATGGATTCCTTCGGGGATTCGGCGAAATTAAACCAGAGATCCATCATGTGGGTGAGGGCAAGGATCACAAAGGGAGCCGCATACTTCGGGTCCAACTCCGCAGCCTCTTCAGCCAACTCCCTGGCCCGCATGCTGCCCTGTTTATTCATGCGATAGAATTGCTCTCGCGCCTGCAGGGTCTTCAGATAGGCCTCGAGGTTATCAGTGCCTTTCCCGGAAAGACGAGCCTGCTCCCCTTCGGTCAGCTTTACCTGAAGGGCTATGATAATCATTTTGGTGATATCGTCTTGCACCGCGAATATGTCTTTCAGATCCCTATCGTATCGTTCCGCCCACACCTGTTTGCCCGTTAGAGCATCCGCAAGCTGTGCCGTTATACGAACTCTGTCATCACTTCTGCGAACACTGCCTTCCAGGATATAGCGGACCCTCAGTTCTCTCGCTACCTCTTGAATCTTGACCGGCTTCCCTTTGTAGGCGAAGGTGGAGTTGCGGGCGATAACGAAAATGCGTTCAATCTTGGAAAGGGCCGTGATAATTTCCTCCGTTATTCCATCGCTGAAATATTCCTGCTCCGTATCTCCGCTCATATTGTCGAAGGGGAGAACGGCTATGGAAGGTTTGTCCGGTAGCGGGAACGCCATTTGAGCTTTGGAGGCGGATTCGATATCCGGTCGCAGATAGAAGTTCCAGGCCGCAAAGGCGCCGGCCAAGAATAGGACTATGGCTGCACTTGCCACCGCCCGGCGCCACGGCATGGGCTTCGCTTCGCCGATGACCTTTCCGGCGGCTTCAGCATCGGTAAGAACACGATAGACACGGACCGGCTTTTCAATGTTTTTTGCTTGCTGCTCTCCGAGAAACTCATAACCAAACGGCAGTTTTTTACCGATCTGATCAAACGCCGTTCCCGAGATACAGACAGCTCCGCCTTCGGCGAGCCCCTCCACTCGGGCTGCGACATTCACCCCATCGCCATAAATGCGATCTTCGTCCTCGATGACGTCGCCAAGGTTGACACCAATCCTGAACTCCATTCGGCGGTTTTCGGGGAGCTCCGCATTTTTCGCTTTAAGTGCCTTCTGGATTATCACCCCGCACTCGACCGCGTCCACAACGCTTGAAAATTCCGACAGGATGTTGTCTCCAGGAGAGTCGATAACTCGACCATGGTAGTCTGCTACCAGGCCGCTCAGAATCTTTCGGTATTCCTTGAGGGTTTCAACAGTACCCCCTTCATCTTCCCCCATCAGGCGGCTGTAACCCTTCACATCCGCACTAAGAATCGCCGTCAGCTTGCGTTTTGCCCTCTCCGCGGTCACTGGATCACCTCTCGATCAAAAAGCCCCTGAGTGGATAAAACGATCCACTGGAGGCTCAACGCTTTTCACCTTCCGGAGACATAAAGCCATGACATCCTCCAAAAAGGTCAGGGTAGCTCAATTCGGTGGCTGTTGAATGGATTTAATCATTCACAGAATAGCGAAACTGCGAGGGGGATGTCTATGTGTTTTGTGTTATCTGATCCAACCGGAAAGGCGCTTAGCTGGGACCGGTCGGAAATCGCAACCGAAGGTTTTGACAAATAGCAGATTATACCTTGATCACTCATGACCCGGGTCTTGGGCTCCGGGGTGGCAAGGATGGTGAACTTTTGGGGCTATTTGGACCTATACCATATGTTGTGCTCCGCCCGAATCTCATATCATTTCCAAAAGTCCGGACATACGGTCCCCTCTCCCGCTGTCGAAGATCCTGAGGCTGTTGAGGGAGGAGAGGTCAGGGTCTGCCACGGCATTTTATCCCGGCGTAGCCTCGCGAAGCGGGAAGCGCAGCGAAGCCTGGGTGAGGGCGTCTTGTTCAATGATTGAGCAGCCAGCACCCGCCAATTGCTCAATTTCTGCGCAATATCCAGGGGTCGATTCCAGCCCGGAATCGAAGAATCCAAGCAAAATAAATCTGTTATTGAATTTGGCACGCAAGCTGCATATAATTTGTATTCCAGAGATGAACAATCTTCCGCAAGCATCACAGAACATGATGCACTCAAATCGTCGTCCAAATGTTATGCTATATTGGGGTTTGATATGTCTAGTTACCAGTTGCAGACGAGGCAAGATTCAATGCATCGCTTTAATAGGTAAGGTGTTAGAATGCATAAGTAGTTGAGAGTTGGAAGCCCCCCGGTGGTAGATTAGGCTAAATGCCTGCTGAGCCAAGCTCGGGCTTGCTCAGAATCATACACCAACCAAGGAGGCTTCCTAATGGACAGTATCTACTACATTGGTCTGGACGTACACAAGAAAACAATCACCTATTGTATAAAGACTGAGGACGGAAAGATAGTAAGGCGTGGAACCTTGGATGCGGTTAAGGGGGTGCTGGATCAGTGGACAAGGGAAATCAACAGGCCTTGGAAGGGCGCCATGGAGGCGACGCTATTCACGGGATGGATCTACGACTTTCTTAAACCGCGCGCCGTGGAACTGAAGGTGGCTCATCCCGAGATGCTCAAGGCCATTACCGCGGCCAAGAAGAAAAGCGACAAGGAGGACGCGGAGAAGCTTGCCGACTTACTGCGGTGCAACCTGTTGCCCGAATGCTATATGGCGTCTGAAACGATACGCGAGCTTCGACGGGTATTGCGGTATCGAAACGTTATCGTCCGGGAAGCGGTACGAATGAAGAACAAGATGGCCGGTCTTCTGATGGAAGTGGGAACCCCCTACAACAAGAAAAAGTTACACGGGAAGCGATATTTCCGGAATCTGCTCGAAAGCGTAGAGGACGTTCCCGATTCGGTGATCCAGTTGCTCCGTTTGAGTCGGGTCAATCTGGAGCTGTTTGAAAAGGTACAAAGGCGCTTGGTGGACGTGTTGCAGCATCATGAGCACATTCGAGACCGGGTTTCCCGGTTGATGACCATTGGGGGCGTGGGCGAAGTGACGGCATTAACCTGGGTGCTGGAAGTGGGGGATCCCATGCGGTTTGGCCGAGTGAGCCAGGCGGTCAGCTATTGTGGCTTGTGCAGTGCACAGAAGGAATCCGCGGGTAAGATGCACAGGGGGCCTATTTCCAAAAAGCGTAACAAACACCTGCAGACCGTGCTTGTGGAGGCGGCCAAACTCGCACCCCGGTGGAATCCTGAATTGGCTGCAGTGCATGCTCGTGAAATCCGGAAAGGGCCCCGCAACCGGGCCACATTGGCAGTGGCGCGCAAGCTGGTGGCTTATATGTTGGCCGTGGACAAAAGAGAAACCCCGTTCCAAACGGTTGCGACGCCGCAGGCGGCATGATTGGAGCCCCGCCTTCGGCCCCGGAATCATAGCATGACCAGAGGACCCGTCCAGGTTCCCCTCCGGCTTCGCTTCGCTCCGACCTGGACAGCCCCTCTTGGGTCATGCGGACTTGAAGTTAGGCCGACGGCGAGGGAATGACCTCTTTGTAACCTCGGGCTCAGGAATAGGCACGAAGGACTCCCTCGGGACAATACATCGGCCCGGACATCGGCTACCGGTGCGAGACAGGGTCACCCGGCTGCAGAAAGGAAACAAGCACTCAAATATTCTAAAAAACCGTCGCTCTGCGTGATCATCCTCCCGCAGGGCCTCGCTGTTCTGGGGACTGCCCACGCGGCTTTCAAAGGCCGTTAGGCGCCGATTAAGGTGTTTCGAGGCCTGCGGGTTTGACCCAAACTCAATCTTCTGTGAAGGCCCTAAAAAACGAATGCCCGGTAAGCATACCTGGCATTCCGGGCCTGAGACAGCACATGGATGTCTGGTCGCGGCGTGGCCGTGGATCTAAAGAATCGGATTTAAAAGGATCGGAATACCATCGCGACGTCCACATTACCACCCGGGGGAACGCCCCGGCGAGGACGGGAAACCTCCGTTTTCCCCTTGACATTACTTATCATGGATGTCCCCAGATTACCTATGCACATCCGCCCCTGGATCCACAGGAAGCCGCCGGTGTGCGCCCAGCAGGCCTCCTGCTCAACCCGAATCCACCTCGCGATCGCTGCGGGCTCGACGGAGAGCCGGAGCATTTAGAAGAGAAGGAGTACAACGCCAAGGCCGGTCGGTCTATTTTCTGCAAGAAATCAGATATACGTAGTGCTTGACAGCTGCAATACATAGGCAGATTGTGTGCAGGAGTTGATACTTGCCTTCCGTTCGATCACAAGGTGGGACACGTGTTCGCGGGCGAAGCAGGAGTCGTTGGAACGGTCTTCTGTCCTTTCTAAATTAATAGGTCTTTCGGGGGTCTTTCTATGGCGGCGGATGCACTTATCAGTATAGCCGTCTTTGTGGCCGTGTTTCTGGTCATCGTGTTTGAATGGGTGCACAGGTCCGTAGCCGCGGTACTTGGCGTCCTGACATTGTTGGTTTTAGGCGTAATCGACGTTCACTCGGCCGCCGTCTTTGTGGACGCAGAAACCATCATGTTGCTCATCGGCATGATGGGGATCGTGGCCATTCTCAAGAAGTCGGGGTTCTTCACCATCCTCACGGTAAAGGTCGCCAAATGGACGGCCGGACAGCCCGTGAGGATTCTCGTCCTCTTCTTCGTCTCCACTGCAGTTATTTCCGCATTTCTGGACAATGTGACTACGGTTCTCATTATGGTGCCCATTGTCATCGAGCTGACCGAGGGACTGGGAGTGGACCCGAGGGTGTACGTCGTGGCCCTGGCCATGGCGGCGAACCTCGGGGGCACGGCCACTCTAGTCGGCGATCCCCCCAACATCATCATCGGCTCCAAAGTGGGACTGACCTTTAACCAATTTCTGACCTACCTGGTCGCGCCCGTGGCGATTTCCTCTGCGGGAGTGCTCGCATATTTCCGGATGAGCAACCGGGAAAGCTTCAGGTCTATCGACGACAATCTGACGAAGTTATTTCCGGTTAAGCTCCTGGTCGAGAAAATCGAGCTCGACTTTGCCGCCAACAAGATCGACCGGAAATTCTTACTCCAGAGCGTTGTTTTCCTTGCCATTGCCCTGCTTTTATTTGTCACGCAGACCATCACCCACTTATCTCCCGGTATCGTGGCCTTGAGTGTGGCTACGCTTCTTTTCATCGTTACCAAAACAGACGTCGAACACATACTCCTGGAAATCGAGTGGAGCACGATACTCTTCTTTGTCAGCCTGTTTATTCTTGTCGGAGCCATGGAGGAAAAAGGCGTCATCGAATGGATCGCGCAAAAAGTCTTTCTTCGCGCCGGCGAGAATCCGTACGTTACGACACTCCTCGTACTGTGGGTGTCCGGCATTGTATCAGGATTCCTTGATAATATACCCTTTACTATCACCATGATACCGATCGTGCAAACGATGCTGAACGTCCACCCGGTCCCTCACTACATCCTATGGTGGGCCCTGTCGCTGGGAGCCTGCATGGGTGGGAATCTGACGATTATCGGCGCATCCGCCAACATTGTTTCTGCTGGGATGATGAAGAAATACGGTTATGATATTTCGTTCGGAGAATACTTCCGCAAGAGCGCTCCCGGGACCATCCTGTCGCTTGTCATTTCTTCTTTGGTTTTGATCGTCTATTTATGGATTTTTCTATGAGCACGACACAAAACGAGCAAACTCACCACTTGATCCGAGGGCACATGAAGGCCATGGGCTCTTCGTGGACAACCATTGCCGCACTGAAATCCTACATAGACGCGGTCAGACGATTGAAGCCTTCGGCGACCGATTTCAAAAGCCTGATCCTGGAGTTGGATGACGTGATCAAGAGTACGGAGCCCAGGCTGATACCTCTGCTCCATCTTGTCGAGGAGTTCGAAGCGGACATGCAGCCCCATTTTCAAAAGCCGCTGGACGAGGCCAAGGCTCTGGCCGTGGATATTCTCACCAAGAAACTCCAGCGTTTCGAGTCGGAGACGGGGAAGTTGACCGACCAGTGCGTGAACCACATTCAGGACGGCGACTTCATCATCACTCATTCCCCAACGGGTGGCATTCGAGATGCGTTCATTCGCGCTCACACTCAAGTGAAGCGAAAGTTTAAGTTATTGATCCTGAAACAGGACTTGTACCGCACCAAGAATCTGATCCGTGCGCTGAACGAGACCGACGTAGAGTATATCCTGATTCCCGAGTATAACCTCAGTCACTTTTTAGCAGCCGTCAATAAACTTTTCATCGGCGCCGTGTCAGTAACTCCGGATAACAAGGTCGTGACCGGCGTGGGAACCGCTAATATTGTAACTCTATGCCATTCTTACAAGATACCGGTGTATCTCTTCATCGAAACGCTCAAGTTCGCACACAGACCGCTTCAAGAACAACACATCCACAAGAAGGAAACCGACGAGATCGAGGCGGACGTTGCGTTCCACATGACCACCTTCTCCCACGACATTGTCGATCTTTTCATGGTGAATCACGTGATTACGGAACATGGGGAAAAGAAGGTGATACCGTAACGCGTTTTCCCAGCTTTCTATGGCGCCTCCGTGCTGTCGCGCTCCTCGGCGCGCAAACCCACGTCTTGTGAACTACCGGCCAAGCTCGGCGTATCCAACATGAACCGGGCCCCGGAAAAGGCCGCGGAATTCGGAAAACTTCGGTGTACGTAATCCCTGCCGTGGTCCAAAAAGGCCTCCCTGAAAAAACGCCCTTCCGCCTGCGATTGCTTATAGCGATGGATACATCGAGACCACCCGGGCGGAAAGCCCGCAACACGGACGCGCGGCAAAAAGGTCCGCGACCGTTTACGTTTGCCGGAATTTGATCCGGCTCAGCGGGAGAGTGCGTGGGCCGCATCGGCGGAGGCGCGTCTTTGCTGATGGCTTCCGAGGTCTTCGCACAAGTGGGGCTGGACCGGGCCTTTCCCGGGACCGGGTTCAAGGCGTAGACAGAAGCAGGGGAAACACGATGGGAGGCAGAAGCGCCGGGTGGACGGGGTCCGGGTTCCCGCCTGTTTTGACCTGACCCGAGTCCGGGTGCGCCATGAGGGAAGAGCAGTCCACCGCCTCGAAGTCTCTCCCATGCACCTGACGCAGTTCCCGCAGCACGTCGTTGTCCCACCGTTCGTCCGGCGCTCCCGAGATATACCAGTTGGACCCGTTGTCCGCCAGGATCAAACCATATTCCTTCATGGCCTTGAGGATGACCTGCACTTGCGGCGAGAAGCCGGCTACATCGAAGATTTTCTTGAGGCGGAAACGCTGCCCCATGGGCGGATACCGGGGGTCGGCGAGGTCCGAAGCGTAATGGCGAGCGGGCCAGACGTACGCACGCCTTGTCTCTTCCACCGTGAAACGAATGGCATGGTTGACGGC
>Ga0209164_1002878_pt1 | contig 17203 bp, 14 predicted proteins | sample MTBNYHSulfiMetaG_FD_187458 | JGI IMG/M metagenome (GOLD analysis project Ga0209164, IMG submission 187458) | Enrichment culture microbial communities from rom New York Harbor, USA that are MTBE-degrading - MTBE-NYH (New York Harbor Sulfidogenic)... | ecosystem: Environmental > Aquatic > Marine >...
CGAGACAATCAAGATCATACGGGGCTGCTGCAAGAGCGTGCCTGTTATTGCAGGAGGCTCCGGGTTTTCCCTTTTTCCCGAGCAGATCATGCGGGAGAATCCCGCAATCGATTTCGGTGTCTACCTGGAGGGGGAAAAGACTTTTCCATCCCTCCTCGAAAATCTGAACACGCCGCAACATGTTAAAGGACTCTACTTCAGGGAGAACGGCAGCTTAAGCTTTACTGGTCCACCGGACTTGCATCCCATCGAAGATGCACCGCCACCTGCATGGCATGTATTCAATGTCGACGCCTACAAGGCCTATCCCTTTGCCTTCGGAATAGAAACCAAGCGGGGCTGCATTTTTAAATGCGCCTACTGCAGTTACTACTTGCTCAGCAACCAAAAGATACGGCTCAGGCGGCCCGAGCGAGTGGTCGAAGAAATCGTGACCCTGCGCAACAAGTACGGGGTGCGTCAAGTTGGCTTCACCGATTCAATTTTTAACATTCCAAGCGAACATGCGGTCCGCATCCTCAGGCTGATGAAAAAAGAGGCTCCAGACGTTGCTTGGCTCGGCTACCTCAATGAAAAAGGCATAACCGAGGAGTTCGTGAGTGCTGCCATGGATACGGGCTTCAAAGTTTTCGCTTTGTCTCTGGATACTTTCACCGACAGTTGTCTGCAGACCATGGGCAAAGGAATGACCGTGTCTCAAGTGAATCAGGTGGTTGAAGCTCTGAGAGCCAAGCCGCCGGCTGAAATCGGCTTCAACTTCTTCGTGAATGGTCCGGGATATACTTACGCAACTCTGCTCGCTCTGGCCTGGTTCATCTTGAAAACGAAGATGAGCTTCGGCAGCCGATTCAGGCTGCTCCGCTTGAATCTTGGCTACATTCGGATTTTGCCGGGAACCGAGATCTGCCGCCTGGCGGTGAAAAATGAAGTGATTCCCGCGGATATCGACCTTTTGCCCAAGTCGCTCAAACAATTCGAAAAATGCTTTTATTTCAATAAGAATCTTGCCTTGTTCAACTTCTTTTTCTGCGGAATACTCAAACGAGCTCGAAGATTTGTTCTTCGCCACTCGCCCCATCCCGGTCTATTCCTGCCGGAAGAAGAATAAAAGAACAGTCAAATCCTATGTCCGCACTGGTCAAGACAGTCGTTCAGAATGCTTTCTTTTTTTTCTCTTCTCAAATATGGGACGGGATCGCGGGTATGCTCATTGTGGCAATACTCGCCCGCTATCTCGGAGTTGAGGGTTTCGGCTCGTATGCAGTAGTCTTTTCCGTGGTGAACCTCGTCGTCCCACTTACCTTCATGGGCATCCAAGAAGTAGGAATCAGAGAGATTGCAGGCAAATCAAGCGATCGAGACAAAGGCCTTTACCTTGGCTCTCTATTGCAGGCACGTCTGATTCTCCTGGCGCTTGCCGCACTCATCATCGGGATTGTACTCCTCGTTATGGCACCTGAGCAGAAGATCATTTACAGCGTTGCCATCTTCTTCTTCGCCATTGTGGTGGGCTCATCGGGAGAACTTGTCACCTCGTCCTTCATCGCGGCGGAAAAATTTCAGTACAACCTATTCGTATTGGTGATCGAACGTCTTTCTTTGCTTTCATTGATCCTTTTTGTGGCTCTTCTGGATCTTGGCTTCTACGCCATATTTTTGAGTTACGTCATCTCAAAGGTTCTTAAAACATACTTTGCCTTCTATTTTCTAAGAAGATATTTCTACATTATCCATTTTTCATTCAATCAAGAATGGATCAAAAAAATCATGAGCGAATCGTACTTGATAGGACTGGGCATAAGTACGGGATTAGGCTTTCAGCATGCAATCGTCATCTTGCTCAAGCAGTTTATAGGTCTTGAAGCTGCGGGAATTTTCAGCGCTTACTACAACCTCGTTGCACGCTGCCAACTGCTGTCGACGTCTTTGAGCAAAAGTTTAATGCCACGCATATCAATCGAAGCACAAAGAAACACGCTTGCCTATGCAAGACTCACCAACAGAGGTATTTTGCTCCTATTTGCAGCTGGATCACTGCTGACCGCGATCTTTTGGCCATTTAAAGCTCTGCTCATTAAAATCTTCTATGGCGCATCCTTTTTGCGCGACATAGACGGCTTTGGATACCTCCTTTTACTGCTCCCTTTTTTGTTTGTGGACAACATTCTCAACGTTGCCATCATCTCAAAACGGCTTGCGAAGCCATTCTTTTTGGCTAAAATTCTCGGGTTCCTGGCGGGGATAATTTTGGTTCTAATACTAATTAAAGAACACGGCCTTTACGCAGCAATATACGGAATAACGTTGGGCAAATTGATTTCCACCCTGATCATGTTCCTACTTTTTAGAAAGGGCTCTTCAACCGTGTCTGCCCAATGCAGCAGCGAAACAAGGGATTTTACTCCTGCGCCCAAGCAGGCTTTCTTGAGAGGGAATAAGGTCCGCAGCAAAGTTGAGGATGGAAACGATCTATCGTGACCCGAGCACAACGGACATTCTTGCAGCGACTTTTCAATTAGATCAGAGGATCGAATAACTTGGAGGCATGCATGAGGAAACTTTTCATATTGGGTGTCGATGGGGCCACCTTCGACCTGCTGAAGCCCTGGACCATTCAGGATCACCTTCCTGGCTTTGCAAAACTACTAAACGAGGGCTGCCACGCCGTTCTCAAGTCCTCAATTCCTCCTTTGAGCCCCATTGCATGGACTAGCATTGCAACCGGCGTCAATCCGGGCAAACACGGCATCTATGACTTTCTACTGAAAAAAACGACGAACGATTCCGAACAGCCATATTTTACCTTCGCAACTGGTGGCGACCGAAAGACAAAAGCCTTTTGGGAGATCCTTTCGGAAGCGGGAAAATCCTGCATTGTGGTGAACATGCCATGCTCATATCCCCCAGACCCGATCAACGGCATCATGATCAGTGGGTGGGATGCGGCCAGAGACAAAGCAAAAGCATTCCATCCGAAACAATTGTACCAAGAGATTACAAAAGAATTCGGCGAGTATTACATGGTACCCATAGACATCCTTTCAAAACGAGAAATGGCAAGTAAGGACGTCCAGTCGAATCAAAGGCTGCATGAAGCGCTGTTGAAGATGACCAGATTGCGCAGACGAGTTCTTGGCTATCTCGCCAAAAAATATCCGTGGGACATTTACTTCGGAGTCTTTTATGAGACCGACATTGCACAGCATCGCTTCTGGAGCACATTGGCGAAAGGCGCAGAAACGGATAGCCCTATCTTCCATGTATATCAGGAGATCGACTTCTTCATTCAGGATCTGTTGAGGGATTTTGGCGACGAGATCGATATCATGCTGGTCTCGGATCACGGCTTCAAGCCACTGCTCACGGGCATCGATCTCAATTCCTACCTGGATCAGCAAGGATTCCTGAGACGAAAAATTTCCATTAAAGGAAAACTGATCTTTGTGCTGCTGCGGCATTTCAAGTCGCTGAGAAGAACACTTAAGAGCGTCGGGAGAAGCAGTTGGCTCCCGGAAAGAATCTCGAACATGAAGCCAAGACACATGAACATAGACTTTGAAAACAGCGATGTCTTCTTCGAAGGGATGTACCCGTACTTTCATGTTTTGGATAAAGGTAAAGACAGGGACATTATTCCGAAGCTGCTCCAAAGCCTGGCCAAACTCGAATACAAGGGACAAAAAGTGTTCAAGAAAATACTGCCCAAGCACGACGTTTTTTGGGGTCCTTACGTGGATCAGGTACCGGAGATCATAGGGATACTAAATGATCATTTTGAGGTGGCAGGAGCAGAGGTTTTCATGTCCAAGTTAGGCAGCAAAGATAATGTTTTTCTCGATCATGTTTGGGAAGGAAATCACAGCGAGAACGGTGTCTTTATTTTTCGGGGAAACGAGGCGAGGCGTGAACAGATGGAAACCATCAACGTTTTTGATATTGCACCCACGATTCTTGCCTATTATGACCTGCCCATACCCACCGAAATGGACGGGCTGCCCATCCAAGATGTTTTAGGAAATCGCGAAGTGACTTATTCTGATTATAATATTTACAAGGATGAATCCGTTGCTGAAACACTGAGACCGGAAGATCAGCAAGCTATCGAGGAACGGCTCAGAGCTCTCGGATATATGGCATGAACGCATACCTCAAGTATTTTCCACTGTTTATTATTTGGTACCCTTTCCGGTCTGTGTTGCGAAAATTTACGACACGGCGCGACGCCTATCATCGACTCCTGAAGATAGGCGACTATCTTGGAGTCCTCTTCTACCTTGTTTTTCCTTTGGGGCGTAAAATCATAGAAGGTGAGTTGCAGGCGCTGGGGCTTTATGATCAACAAGTTGCCAGAAAGACCTTCCAGCACATAATGAAAGTGGAAATGGAAGGAATGGTTTTTGAAGACCTGAATCGGACCCTCGTCGAAAAAATTACCGTCTTCCGTGGCCTGCGCTATCTTGATGAAGCAATTAAAATGAATAAGGGTGTGGTTCTCTCTTTATTCCATTTCGGTTGGCACATGCACACCATTCCCGCCCTCGGCTACATGGGCTACACCATTAAGCAAATCGCAGACCCCAACCCGGTTGATCTGAGTCGTGAGTTAAATCCGTTTCATCGCAAAGTCATCGAAAAGCGCATGCTCAATTCGGCCAATCTTCCCGCGCAGTTTCTGCCTGCAGGAAACTACCTTCGACCTGTTATGAGAGCTCTGGAAGAAAATTCTGTTTTGATCGTTGCGCTAGACGGCAGGCAGGCCAAGAGCTTTCAACCGTACTCTTTTCTGGGGAAAAGAATTTTGCTTTCTCCTTTGATTCTCAGAGTAGCGCAAAAGACCGGCTCTCCTGTGCTGCCGATGCTCACCTATCGAGGGGAGGACGGTAGACATAGAGTGATCCTTCATCCTCCGCTGCACTATTCTGATGCCGATTCGGCAATGGCAGAGATTCTGGCTATTTTTGAACCGCTCTTCCAAGAAAAACCGCACCAGTATGCTCATTATATCCTCGCCAACTGCCTGGCGGCCCGTGACAAAGAAAGGAGGATAAATCCTTTACTGATATGATGAAAGATCTCCTCAGATGGGCATTACTGATCAAGCTGGCCCCGCTTCTACAAAGCCTGCCCCTGGCATTGATGCAGATCCTTGCCGCATCTGTCAGCGTGGTTCAATATGTTGTCTACCGGAGGGCGCGCCGGATCATTCGCAACTCTTTTGCAGCCAACCTGGAGCTGACTCCGTTGCGCCGGGAACTGGCGGTGGTTGGCTCTTTCTATCATCACCTGCTGAATGATCTAGAGCTCCTAAAATATGGCGAAATCGATCAAGATTTCATTAAACGCCGCATCGCTTTGACAGGCACAGGTTGGGAGTATCTTCGCGAGCACAAAAATAGTGCTGCGATTCTAGTTACGTTCCATTTCGGACCAAATCAGATTATCATTCCGGTGTTTCCCATTCTTGGCTTCTCTTTCACTCAGATGGCCGTTCCCCCTTCCTATTGGGATAAGCTGGTGGAGGGCGGTCCGAAGCTCACAGCTGTAAATCGCAGGCGGACGCAGAGCCTGGAGAGCACGAGAGCGCATTTTATTTACGTGACCAATGGCATTGCTTCTTTGCGCCATGCATTTCGGGCCATTGAGAGGGGCGAAGTGCTATGCGTGGCCGGCGACGGACGTATCGGCAAAAGCAGACCGGTCCCGTTTCTACGAGGCAGTCTCGACATCGCATTGGGTGGCTTCTATCTCGCCGCCAGGAATTCGCTTCCGCTCATTCCTGTTCTTTCTATCAGACAAACCTCAGGATTTAAGATCGACATGCAGGGTCCATTTTTTTTCAACGGCACCAACCAGGATGAAGTGATCCACGCATGTGTATCCTTCCTGGAAAGCCGCACGACTCAGTTTCCAGAGCAGTATGGTTGGATGTATTACGCTAGAGCGATAGGCGGATGAGAATTCTTCTTGTACAAACTGCAACCGATAATCCCGAAGGTCCGGTGTTTCCCCTGGGCATCGCCTATCTGGCATCGGTGTTGGCCAACGACCACGATGTTCGCGCGGTGGACATGAACGTCGAGGCAGATCCCTTCGGTACAATTCAAACTGTGGGCGATGCTTTCGACCCCCAGATTGTCGGCCTTTCCTTTAGAAATATCAAAGTAGCCAGACCGGGGGAGCACCTTTCCTGCGTTTCGGAGCTACGCAGCATTGTCACCCGCGTCAAAAGAACGCTTCCACGGGCAAAAATTGTCTTAGGTGGCGCTGCTTTTTCCCTCTACGCGGATTTCTTCATGCGCTCTATCGAGGAGATCGATTTCGGGATTGTAGGAGAAGGAGAGCTCGCCTTTCCGGAATTTCTGGACAAGTTCCCGAACCCCGCTGGAATCAGGGGAATTGTCTACCGCCAGGGTAGCACAGTTATTTCACGAGGAACGGCCGAGCGTCCGTCCTTCGCTGTCCTGCCGTCGCCCCGAAGAGATCTCTTTCGCATGGATGCCTACTCAAAATACCCCACGAGCGTGGGTATCATGACAAAAAGGGGATGTCCTTATCGTTGTATTCACTGCAGTGACATTTATTTGCTCGGCAAAAATGTTCGCCTGCGCCCGCCCGAAGACGTAGTCAAAGAGATGCAGTCTTTACGCAAGGAATACAATGTTGACAGGTTCATGTTTGCGGATCAGACTTTTAACGTGCCGGCTGATTACACGAAACAGCTATTAAAGCACATGATAAGCGCCAATCTCGGCATGAAGTGGACGGCCTATTTCACTCCGCAGGGACTGGATGAGGAAATGGTGGATCTTTTTAAAAAAGCCGGCTGCACGATAGTGAGTTTCTCTCCGGATGTCTGCGATGACAAGATCATGGGGCAGCTACGAAAAGGATTTACAATGGGCGACCTCTACCGAGCAAACCAGCTGGCCAAGATTGCGGGGCTTCCAGTCACTTATAACTTCATGTTTGGACTACCGGGCGAGAGTCTTCAGTCGCTTCTGCGTACGCTTTTTTTTACCTTCAGAGAAAAAATTCGCCTGGGAAGATTATTCCAGCTGCACGGACTATTTATAGTTCCGGTGCGTATCTACCCGCATACGGAGCTGCACAAGATTGCTGTAAAGGAACATGTGCTGGGAGAAGAAGATCTCACGGAGCCCACGTTTTACAGGCACAAAAGCAATCTGCTTAATTGGCTGGAAAGTCTTGTCTTGTTTACTGTCAACTCTTTGTGGAAGCTAAAGCATCGACGTTCCGGTTAGCTGTTCGAGCCTGAGCGGCAGCTCAGAGAGCTGCTGAATAATTCGCTTGCTGCCGTCTGCTCTAGCATCCAGGCGCAGTTGAGCACAGCGACATTAACTGGCTTACGATAGGAAACTGCTTTTTTAACTTAGCGCAGCCTTTAGAGCTGCTCATGTCAGCAGGACCAAAGCCCTGCAAGATGGGGTTTCCTGATGGGAACTAACTGACAAAGGAGGTAGCATTATGGAATCGATTGTCAAGCGAAAGTATGGAACATATATCGTTTCATTGCTGATATGCATGCTCGTTTTTGCATCCTGTGGCTGTTCCCTGGCAAATGGAGACGAGATCACCGACCAGCCCCGTTCGCTTTACGCACAAACAATGGGTCCACAGGGGAAACGGCCGGGGAAAGCGCCATTTGGAGGACCACAGCTGGGCATGCCAAGAGCAATGAGCACTCCCCCTGAGGTCGCCCATGATTATTTCGACCCCGCACAAGTGGCGGAAAATGAGAGATCGCCTTTTGGCGTGGATGCTCCCTTCACCAAAAAAGGCAACCCTTTTGATTGGAACGGTGAAGAAGGAACCGATCTTCTTAGGAAGCTCGGTATTGCCTGGATTATGCCCTCCGCAACTTTTGGTGTAAGCCCTCTAAATATTACCCCAACTGCCGGCGGAAGAGACTTTCTTCGACTCGACCGTTACGTCCTGAATGCTCAGGCGGCAAATGTTCATGTTCTTTTCGTAGTCAGCCCCAGAGAGTTGTCATCGGCTCCCCCTCCGTCTCCACCCGGGTTCCCCAAAGACGTTGATAATTACCTGCAGGTGGTTCGAGCTGCGATCGAAAGATATGACGGCGACGGTATAGACGACATGCCGGGACTTCGCTACCCGATAAAGTACTGGATGGTTCTCAATGAACCGTTTTTTAGGAGATATTGGGCGGGCAGTGCAGAAGATTACTGCCGACTCTTTATTCAGACTTACAGAGCTGTGAAAGAAGCCGATCCCGGTGCCAAGGTGGTCCTGTCGTCATTGATCAATCCTCATATGGAGGATACGTTCTCGTTCGCTGAGCAATTCTTCAAATGCTACAAACAAGCATTGGACAGAAAGGAAGCCCCTGCAACAATCGATGCCATCGATCTTCACTGGATCAGTAAGCAGGAGGCGGATCAGGCGTATCCGGAATATAAAAGAGGACTGGATTGGCTAATGAGCCAGTGTCAACAAATTGGACTCAAGATCCCTGAAGTAATCTGCACCGAGGCTTGCGTTTTGACGCATGACCGGGACGCAGTGGCTCGGGATGTTGTGAAACGCTATTTGCTTGCCCGCTCCTTGGGTATCTCTAAGATATTCTGGAGCAGTCTGGTATCAGCAGACCCGAAAAGAGATTTTTTTACCGCTATTTCCCTTAAGACCATACCTGATGATCCGGCTTTGGATGTCTATCGGTTCATGGCCAAAAGCGTTCGCACCGGTGCGTGCACTCTTAAACAGCCTCAAACGGGGGTTTTCGAGATCAAAGTAGAGAACGGACCCAAGGTCTGGTGGAGGGATATTGCGGGAGAGATTGGGCAATCGATCACTGCTAAGAATGCCAGGGATATCTATGGCAAAAGTCTAACCGGCCGTAAGATCACGGCTGGTACAAGTCCGATTTACAGTTTCGACTGATTTGACGCGTCTCCACCCTTTTTCATTTTGACCTGTTGCGAAAAGGTCTTTAAACAGCTCGTTGCCAAGCTCCCGCGTTGGAATGATGCCAAAATCCTCGGGCAGCTGCTGATTTGGTGTGGGGAGTACCAAATATGGTAATGGTTCCAGAGCAGGAGCATGGGAACTAGAAAAAAGAACAAGCCGGCTCACGAATCCGTGCCGGATTGAGAGCCAGCAATTCTCATTTTGACTGCTGATTGAGAACGCTGTTGCGGGACGGTTACTTGGATGATATGTAACGCTCATACATTAACGGAACCAGTAAGCAGAAAATCCGAACTGGCTGCTCCTTTATATCTTGCCCTGTTTTCTGTCGGGATGTTCACGCTTGTACCGGTCTGGATATGGGACTGGGGCTTTGTGGTTCCCGGCTGCTATCTGCTTCTCTGGTCGACCTTCGACTTACGTATGGCCTTATTCCTTCTAGCAGGCCTTTCAGTTGCCCAGGGTAAAGTAGGGATTCTTGCTCATACCGGCGCCAACGTTATTATCGACGACATCATTTTCGCCGAGCTCTTTTTGCCGCTGTTCATGATCTCCTATTGTCTTCGATCTCTTAAGGATGAGCCCAGGCAGCTCGTATGGCACCGAAATGTAACGGAAACCATTTTGTTGCTGTTTATATTCGTCCTGTGGGTATTGGTTTGTATCAACTTCATCGACTGGAAAGTTCGAGCCTACACTCAATTATTTCATATTGTTGTAGGCTTCATTTATCTGATTTTGTTCTCCACCCTATCGATTGAAGAGCTCCACTTCTTTTTCAAGACCATGCTCTTTTGGGGAGTTGTGTACTTCGTAATGGGGCTGTTGTGCATTTCGGGTGTGATTCTTGAGTTCGACGCCCTGGAACTGACGAAGATATTCAGGTTGAAACTAGAGTTTTTTAGCGGTGGCAAAAGGGCGTCGCTACTCGCACCGCCAGCTGTGACTTCCGTAACGCTCGGTTTGTTTGCTTTCGCAAGTTATCTATTGGGCTACTTGCACCGCAGGTTCCGATACTGGATATACTCAGCCGCGTTTCTCACCTCTGTTGGGATATTCTACACCAGAACCAGGTCGGAAATGGTTGCATTCCTGTTCGCCGGTTTTACACTGACCGCTCTGTTTTCGTGGAAAAGAAACTTTCTGTTGAGAGGACTCACGCTTTGCCTCGTTTACGTATTGATTGTTTGGGCGGTGGCTGCGGGGTTTGATCTTGCTTCCGCCCTCAAGAGGATACAAGTTTCAACGGATACGGCGGAACAGGCTAGCCTTGGCATTCGGCTCGGTTTATGGAAAGAAGGCTTGATTGATTTGGCAAAGACGCGTGGCGTCGGTGTAGGGACTGGAGGCTTTTTTGAATACAAGGATCAGTGGCCACATGCCCACAACGTCTACTTTTCCGTCCTTTTTGATTTGGGTGTGGTGGGCTTTGTACTCTGGCTACTGTTCTATTTCAATCTGTGGAGACTGGCATTGATTGCTCTTAAAAGGATTCCTTACCTTTCGAAGGAATGGGCGCTCCTTGCCTTTTTGACGGCATTTTACGTCGAGCTTTCATTAACCAGCCTTTTGCAGCATGAGTTTAGAACTTTTATTTGGTGGATGTTTCCGGGAATTTTTCTGGCAGCCATCAATAGTGCGCTCAAGAAGTATCAGCCCAGCTTTTGAAAGTCATCCTATGGAGGGATAGCATGCATCTCACGCGCAGGGACTTTCTCAAATCTGCAGCAATCGCCGCCGGTGCCGGCATCACCCCAGGCATCAATGCCTACGCCAGCCTTTTTGGAACTGGCTCCAACGCCGTCAGGAAAAGTAATCCAAATATCATCATGATCGTCATGGATACGCTCAGGGCAGATCACTTGTCTTTGATGGGTTATGGCAGGCATACCAGTCCCAATTTGGACGAATTCTCAAGGCGCGCAGCAATATTTGCCAATACGATCAGTCCAGCTCCCTGGACCGTCCCTTCTTTTGTGTCACTTATGACGGGAATGCTGGCCTTCAATCATAACCAAAACCTGGCTCCGGAAAAAGCACGTCCGCTTAACTGTACTCTTTTGCCCGAATTATTGAGCTACGCAGGCTACAATACCTGCATGGTATTGGTAAATTGCTATGTCGAAAATTTCTCTTATGGCTTCAATGAAAACTACCACTTTTGCGGTTCCACAAACAGCGATGACGAGCGGGCTATCGATACTGCCATTGATTGGCTGAACAGCAATGAAAAAACACGCGATAATTTTTTTATGTTGATCTGGCTTATGGGCCCGCACCGGCCTCACGAGCCGGGTAATGGATTTCTGCACGAATTCGTTAAGGACAACCTGTATGTCAACTCCCCAATCCGCAACACCGAGATCCTTGGTCATTTAATCACGCCACAGGAACTGCCGCCGGATGTCCTGGAAGTTCTTGGCCCTCCCCGCTTCCCTGACGGAGCCTATCACGACTACCGTCTCTATGTGGCAGCCTACGATTCAGAAATCAAGCATGCGGATCACCTGCTCGGCAGGCTCTTCACAACACTTCGCGAGCGTGGCCTTTATGATGAGGCCATGATTCTTTTCACTTCCGATCACGGAGAAAACATGGTTGATCATGAAATCTGCTTCTGGCACGGCGACAATTTGTATAATTCTGTGATCCATGTTCCGCTTCTAATAAAGTTCCCACAACAAAAGAGAGCGATAGTGGTCAAAAAACAGGTCCGTTCCATTGACGCCCTTCCAACAGCGCTTCATGTTCTCAACATCGATCCTGGAGATCTCGATGGAAAGAGTCTGGTGCCTTTCGTCTCGCGCAAGCCGGTCTGCCTCTACCAAAGACCCTGCATTTCGTATTGGAGACCTTCAAGTACCGCCGAAGCGGTCTCCATTGTCAGAGGCAGATACAAGCTGATAAAGAACTCGCGAGATGGCGATGAGCTGTACGACTATGTTGACGATCACGATGAGACGACTAATTTAATCTATTCTCACCCGCAAGTATATGCAATACTTAATGAATATCTGATGAATTTCTATGAACCGGCCAGGTTTCATTGAAGTTTTGGGAGTGAGCTGACTACCCTGCAAAACATCATTTAAGAGCTTTCTTAAGAACCCGTTATAGACCAGGATGAGTTTTTCATCTCCAATAAGTTGTTGTTCGCGATTTCTTGGTGTGAGATCGCATTCGGAAAAAAGTCGTTGCCGCATTTGAGAATAGATTTTGTCGTGTCATATAGAAAAAGATCAATCCTTTTTGGCAAGGCGGTTTATGCATGCGAATCGGCATCGATCTGCACACCCTGACAAACCTCATGCAGGGCTCGAGAACGTACATCTACAATTTAGTTAAGTCCCTGCTTGGACTCGACAACTCAAACGAGTATTTTCTTTACTTTCCCAACACTGCGACGGATCCTAATATTTTGTTCAGGCAAAGCAACGCGCATTCGCGCATCATTTTCCCCTCCTCCAGGTTTATCAGACTTCCTTTTTCTTTCCCTTTGAAGCTCGCGGCCGATAGAATCGATGCGTTTCACTGTCAATACATGGCACCTCCAATTTGTCCTTGTCCTTACCTTATTTCCTTGCATGACATCATCCACGAGACCAGCCCGCAATTCTATCCACCAGGTCTGCGATTCCTGATGCACCATTTTTACCCGACGAGTGCAAGGCGAGCAGCAAAAATTCTGACCATTTCCCAGTACAGCAAGGGCCAGATTGCGGAAATCTACAAAATCCCGGAAGATAGGATAGTGGTGACTTACGTGGGCGTATCCGACGATTTTCGCCCCATTCCAGATCAGGAGAAAATTAAACGCGTTGCAGAAAGATATGGCATTTCTGGTGAGTATATTCTTTTCGTTGGCCGCATCGAACCGAGGAAGAACCTTGGAACGCTGATCGACGCCTACTACCTCTTGAAGAGAGACCGCTGTATCGATCACCGGCTTGTTATCGCGGGAATGCAGGATCCCCTTTTTCGAGATTTCCACAACAGCATCAGTGCAAAGGCCGCGGAGAGCCGGGTGGTTTTCACCGGAGGGGTCGCCGAAGATGATCTCCCATACCTTTACAATGGCGCAGATCTGTTTGTGTATCCTTCTTTTGCTGAGGGATTCGGACTACCGGTACTCGAAGCCATGGCCTGCGGAGTGCCTGTGATCGCTTCGAATGCAACTGCACTGCCTGAAGCGGTCGGCGATGCCGGTATCATGGTACCCCCCGAGAATTCTGAAATGTTCGCTGAAGCCATGCGCAGGGTTCTCAGCGATCCCGAACTGAAGGAGGCCATGAGGCACAAGGGCTTACAGCGAGTGAAGCTGTTTACCTGGCGAAAGACCGCCGAAAAAGTCCTGGAAGCCTACGCCGAGCAGAAATAGAGGTGCTTAAGGGCAATCATGATAACTGAAGAGAGTCTAGCGCGGGATCTTGCCCGGCTCGTCATCTGGTATCCGTTCAGATGGGCGGTTTCGGTGTTGCCCGTACAACAGGCTGTTGCCGCCCTGGCCCTGCCGGGCAAGGCGCACTGCCGCCTCTCCTCACGAAAACACCTGAAGTTAATGGAAAACCTGAAGGTGGTCGAGGGAATTGCCGGAAACTCTTCTCTTTTAGCAGAGGCGGTGGAACAATACTTTGAAACCCATTATGTGAGCCAGCTGCTGGTATTTTTGTTTCCCAGGTTGCACCGGAAAAATATCGTCGAAATTCACACGTTTATCGGACTGGAAAAGCTTGACCTGGAGCTCGCCAAAAGCAGGGGATGCATTTTGCTCCATGCTCACTTCGGACCCGTCCATTTGCCTCTGTTCCATCTGGGAATCGAGAAGTACAACGTCAAGCAAATCGGATACCTGAGAAAACCGCAAGGACTCAGCCGCATCGGCGAAAGAGTCTCGTACAGGTTAAGAGAACGGTACGAAAAGCTGATACCGGCTGAAATCGTCCAGGCCAACCGGTTCCTTGGCAGTGCCTTCAAGCACCTCAAAAGGAATGGAATTTTGCTGATGACGGGCGATGGCACGGGGCGAGGAGAATTTATCGGCAATTTCAAACCATTTTCGTTTTTGGGCCAAAGAGTGCTTTTCCCGGTCGGCCCCGCAAAACTGGCCAACAAAACCGGCGCCGCCCTCATCCCGATGTTCACGATCAAACAGAAAGCCGGCCATAAGTATTTGACAATTATTGAAGATCCTCTAACATCAGGATCGAGGAAAGACGGCGAAACGGAAATCATGGCAAGATTTCTGCACCTTTTTGAGTTATACATAAGACGATATCCTGGCCTGTGGCATTTCTGGGACGAATTCAGAAATCGCCAGCTGCTGCTCTAATATTCGTTCGGCGCTTGAAAGACAGCATGCTAAGGAGATATCTTACATATGCCGGTAGTCTTCAGGTATAGGGATATCGTTTTTTCTTCTTCTCGAACGAAGGATACCCACTTGAACCGATGCACATCCATGTGCGACGTGGCGAGGCTGCGGCAAAGTTTTGGCTATCGCCACAGATCAGCGTTGCGGAATCATACGGAATGAACGCCGCAGAGCTCCGTAAGCTCATGCGAGTGGCCGAAAAGAATAAAGAACTCATCGAAAGGTATTGGAATGAACACCTTAATGTTTGAGCCTCGTGCCAAGAAAGTAACGTTTGATGCCGATAATATGTGGGTGGGGCTCACGGGCGGCCGTCAACTGGGCGTTCCTCTGCCTTACTTTCCCCGACTGCTCAACGCAGCCCAAGCTCAAAGGGATGACTATATCATCAGTGGTGGAGGCACCGGGCTCCATTGGGATGAACTGGACGAGGACATATCGGTCAAAGCCCTCTTGCTGGGCATTGGAGACACGACCATGCCCGCCAGAAAAGCATCCTGACTCGTTCAATGATGAACCTTAAGCTTGATCTAGTACAATGCCGTTCGCTTCGAGAGATCGTCAATGAGCTGTCGACGGTTCTAGAAAGCTACACCCATCTATTTCCCAAGGACAGAGCTGCTGAAATTCTTTTGAAACCCAACCTGAACGCCAATATGAACGCCCTCACCGGCAACACGACCGATCTTAGACTGCTGAGCGCTGTCGTTCAGCTATTGAAAGACAAAGGATATGAGAACATCGTCATCGGCGAAGGAACCAACAGCGGCTTCTATCGCAATCGGATCGGGGTGACTGCCAGACTGAAAGTCGACAGGCTGGCGCACTATTACGGTATCCGGGCGATCGACCTCAACTATTCCGATCCGTATGAAATTCAATTCGAGGACGGCGTACAGGCTCAAGTGGCCAAGGAGTGTGTTGAAGCGGATCTATTCATCAATCTGCCGAAGCTGAAAACCCACTTTGAAGCAGGCATGAGCGTATGCCTGAAGAGTCTGATGGGTTGCCTGATCGGCCAGGAAAACAAAAAAAAGACTCATCTCAGTCTAGCGGCGAATATTCTTAGGATCAACCAGGTGGTGAAACCTCACCTGCATATCGTGGACGGCCTGATAGCGATGGAAGGACTCGGGCCCACCCGCGGCACCCCGATTCGTCTTGATACTCTGATTGTAGGCACTGACCCCTACTTAGTGGATCTGGGCTGCGCACATCTTGCTGGGTTTGATTACCGCAGCGTTGCCACACTACGGCTTGCAGAGCGGAAGGGACTGCTTGGACCGGAGCATCATGAATTTGTGGAAACACTTGACCTTGAACCGATGAAGCAACCTTTCAAACCTCCGAAGGCGAACTGGCTTGCCGGGTTCATACACCATCCGAGCAGACAAAGATATTTCCTGGTTATCCGAAATACTGCTCTGTTTTCTTACCTGGCATCGACCGAATGGTTTGGCAAACTGCTTTTTTTAACCGGACTGAGGCAGGACGTCTTTTCCAAAGAGGAAATGGTATACGAAGGTCTCACCTTGCTTCCTGAACACTGCGACAGCTGCGGACTTTGCCAGCTCTACTGCCCTCTGGGACGGGATTTGCCGCATCAGCTGGCGGAGGGGGCAAATGAATGTATCGAATGTCTTTATTGCTTTATGATATGTCCTCGAAGGGCGATAAGGTTTGAGGGAACTTTCGGCTTCTTGAGAGAGCAAATGCGCCAGTATGACGAAATTATCCGAAACTTGCATGACTCGAAGTTCTAAGTGTGAATTGGCTTTCATCTGGCTTGCCATTTCCGCGTTCCCAGACGCCGTTCTTCCTCGTTCCCAAACTCTGTTTGGGAGCGTTTCTGCGATGCAAGCTCCGTTTGCCACCGTCCATCAACTTGTGGAGCATACCACGCTCCCATCGCCTGGACCTTCTGGAAACAGAGTTCCCCTGCAATTGCGTTCCCAAACGGAGTTTGGGAACGAGGAGAATGCCGACGGTTCACTGCTCACTCCCCACTTTCATGTAAATAATTGGGACTTGTGATTCATGAAAATACTGGTGCTCAATCCACCGTTTTTGAAAAAATTCTCGCGACCCCAGCGAAGCCCCGCAGTTACCAAAAGTGGAACATTGTATTTTCCCATTTGGCTGGCCTACTGCACTGGAGTACTGGAAAAAGCAGGCTTTCAGGTTTCTTTTCTGGACGCTCCCGCAGGAGGATTCGAGTTGAAAGAGATGCTGGGTTACGCCAGAGAGTGCGACCCCGGGCTAATAGTAATGGATACCAGCACACCGAGCATAGAGAACGACCTCCGCGTAGCGTCAGAGCTCAAAAAGCTCCTGCCGCAATCTTTCCTGGTGATGGTCGGAACCCATGTTTCAGCTCTGCCGGAAGAGACGTTAACCAAGGGTAAATCGGTCGATGCGGTCACCAGGAGAGAGTATGAATACACAGTCCGGGAACTGGCCCAGCTTGTTTCGGTCAAACACGGGAGCACTATCACCTGTAGCGACCTGGAGCATATCCAGGGGCTCTCCTTCAAATGCGACGGTCGGATCATCCATAATCCCGATCGTCCGTATCTTGACAATCTGGATGAGCTGCCGTGGGTCAGCAGAATCTACAGAAAACACTTGCAGATTACAGATTACTTCAATCCCAATGCACTGTACCCCATGGTGACGCTCATCACCAGTCGCGGCTGCCCTTTTCGCTGCAGCTTCTGTGTGTATCCCCAGACTTTCACTGGGAGAAAATACCGGTTTCGCAGCATCGAGGATATACTCAATGAGATTCAGTTTGTGATCGACGCATTTCCTGAAGTTAAATCTATTTTCTTCGAAGACGATACTCTTACGGCCAACAAGAAAAGATGCCTGCAGCTTTCT
>Ga0209164_1002879_pt1 | contig 17200 bp, 20 predicted proteins | sample MTBNYHSulfiMetaG_FD_187458 | JGI IMG/M metagenome (GOLD analysis project Ga0209164, IMG submission 187458) | Enrichment culture microbial communities from rom New York Harbor, USA that are MTBE-degrading - MTBE-NYH (New York Harbor Sulfidogenic)... | ecosystem: Environmental > Aquatic > Marine >...
TTTAACTTTACCTTAAAAAAAAAAAAAAAAACAGATTTTTAGCACTCTTTTAGGATATTTTCCCTGATGTCTGCAATCGCAAACCGATCTATGATCCATCCCTTGTTCTGGTTGTAATACAGGTATGCTAATGCTTCTCCTTTCTCCCGTTTTGATGCAGGTGAAATCTTCATGTTCCGTACCGTCTCTAAATCGATTTCGAACTGTTTCTTCGGGTACAGGGAGTCATCCATGCCAACCCGCGAGTACATTTCTTCTATATACTTTTAGCGGTGACACAGTGACACGGGTTATGCAGCATGGTTTTTCTTACTCTTAGAGGTTTTTTCTCACAGAACAGAGAGGGCCTCCCGTGCTTGCATGGGGAAAAAACGGTAATTAGATAAGGGATGAATGAATACAATATCGTACGAAAGGAGGAAAAAAGCATGGATCCGATTTTGGAAACCGTGATTTTATTTGTCGTCAGTCTGGTTATCTCCGCGATCATTATCTACCTTGTCACAAAACTCTTTGGGGAGACTGAGGGGTTTGGCACTGCGCTTCTTGCCGCGTTTATCGGGACGATGATCTATACGGTCCTGTACTACATCTTCGGCAATATCTCTGAGTTGACCGGGGTAAAATGGGTCGCCTCAGTGCTTGGCGGTCTTGGGTGGCTGGTTGCGCTTCGGTTTTTGTATGGCATCGGCTGGCTGAAAGCCCTAGTTCTTGCGATTTTCATCTGGATTCTCTCCGCGATCGTCGGGTTCTTCCTGCCAAGCCTGTCGTCCACGGGACCGTTGTAAGCACGGATGACGGCTGCGGTGAGGCGTATGGAAGCATTCTGTGGTTTGCTGTATTTCTTTTCCCCACTTGTCAAACGACCAGGTGTATGATTGTATCTGGTTGAACTCTTCTGAGACGATAAAAAATACAGAAAGTTCGGAGAACGACATCGCAGTGACACGGGTTCTCACTATGGTTTTATATGTGAAATCGTGGACTGGAAGGAAAACATACCAAATCCTTCCGTCTTTTTCTCTTTTTTTCATTGATTTCATACAAAAAAAGAATCCAGAGGGTTTTCGTACAACCGAGTCCCGGTTTCTCAGATATGTTTTTAAAGAGGTACAACAATCATAACATATGATACATGGGGTAGGATAAGTATGGATAAGAACCCGCTGAAAAGGAAATGGCTTGCTGGTGGCATCATCCTTGTGCTTCTTGGAACCTGCATTGTTCCAACGATTGCACAAGAGTCTGAGACACCCGCCCTAGCATCAAGGGGAGAATGGTTGTATGTCGGTGGGAGTGGACCGGGGAACTATTCAAGGATTCAGGATGCGATTGATACCGCCAGTGCCAATGACACCATCTTTGTCTACAGTGGCATATACAACGAAAACCTTGTGATTAATAAGTCAATAGTGCTCATGGGCCAGGAGAGATCTACGACAATCCTGCTAGGAGTGAACGGGTCAACGATTGTTGAAATAAACCAATGTAGCGTGGAGTTCAAGGGATTCACCATCCGGAAAGGTAACGAAGCGAACTTCATTGGTATCCTACTTAATGGATGTCAGTCGAGTCGTATTCAGCAGAACGCGGTGATATCCTGTGAGATCGGAATGCTGATAGCCCAGACTGAATCCACGAGAATCTCCAATAACACCATTCTGAATTGTACCAATGGAATGTTTATCGGGATAATAGCAAACGTCACCGTAACCCAGAATAGAATCGAAGGTGACGGAAAAGGGTATGGTATCGACCTTTTACTCGTAATGTTTGGGATGCTGTATACAAACTATATCACAAGAAATAGCATCATGAATAATTCAGTAGGGCTTCATCTCTATAGAGGCTGGTCACTGGTCATCCAAGAGAATAACTTCATCGGAAATCAGCAACACGCGTTTTTCGTTACCTCTTTTTTCAACAAATGGGATCAGAATTACTGGAACCAGTCCTCATCCCTCCCAAAGGTTATCCCTGGACAGATCGGTGGTATGTTTGTGAACAGAAAAATCCCGTTCATTAATGTCGACTGGCATCCTGCATCGGAACCCTATGACATTTAAGGAAAAATCAATGAAACGGAAATGGATGGCGTTTGGAATCATTTTTTTGTTCATTATGATGAGCGTTCTACCCCTGGTGGTCGGTGAAAACACATCCTTTGTTATTACTCAATATATTCCCCATGATCCGATTCTCATACAAGGGAATGAGGATTTCACAGCAACAAACGGGGTGATTGCAGGCGACGGTACTTCAGAAAATCCGTATCTTATTGAAGGATGGGAACTGAATGGGACACGTAATACGAGCGATAACTCGGGGATCTCGATAACAGACACGGATATGTTTTTTATCATTAGGGATTGCTTCATTCATCATTTTAACGTCTCTGAACTTCAGCTCGACTCAGTCGAAAATGGACGGATCGACTCCTGTATTATTAGCGATGGTGACCAGTTTCAGTACGGTATGTATCTAACGAATTGTTCACAAATCACTATCTATGAAAATCAGATCATCTCAAATACCTATGGCATTCATATCCGCAGCTCAACAAATATCACAATCCATAACAATACACTCGTTGCAGAAATTCTTTCTTCATTTACTGCGATAGAAGGCAGCTGCCGTTATTGTGTGATTTCAAATAACACGGTTGGTCGTGACTACAATGAAGGAATAATACTTTCCGGTCAATATAATATTGTCACAGGAAATTCTGTGAGTGGATATTATGGTCTAGGGACAACGGGCATACAGGTTACCGGTCAGCATAATCAAGTGTGTTACAATACAATAAAAGGCACGGGGAGTGGATATAGTGGTGTTGGAATACGGAGTAATTCGGATAGTAACTACAATAACACGATCGATCACAACAGTGTTATGTATAATTCTTTAGGGGTGCAACTCCAAGGCTCAACATTTTCTATCGCCCATAATGTGATTCAATATAATGACAAAGGAATCGTGTTATGGCTTTCAGATAATAGCACCGTAGAGAACAACACCGTCTCGTATAACAATAACCCAGATAATGAAGGATATGGTATCGCCATAACCTGGTGTTCAGGGCAGAACATGATTCAGAACAACATGGTTTATAACAACCTTAAAGGGATAGTTATTTCCGGATCATCAAGGAACATCTTTTCTTGGAATACTATCACAAGCAAGAACTATGGACTGTATATGCAAAATGCCCAGAATAAATATAAAACACAGGAAAACGAGATCCATCATAACACGATTACTGGAGGCGACTATGGGATGTATATAAAAGAAGATACAACGAGCAATCTGTTTTCGTATAATGGACTTCGTTCGACAACAAGAGGTGTATACCTCAGGGATAAATCTGCGAACAATACGTTTTATAGAAATAATTTCTTTGATATCGTTGAAGAGGAAGCGTTTTTTGAATTACGGTTCCTTTATAGGAGGAATACCTGGCAGGAGAATTATTGGGGTGCAGCACAGATGTTTCCGAAGGTTCTCTTTGGGAGAACAGGTATTTTCGCAATGAAGATTCCTTGGATTAATATTGACTGGCATCCTGCATCGGAACCCTACGACATCCCTTAATTTCGCATAAAAAAACCATGAACAGTATTGTTGAGGCAAACCGTGTCAGACCCTCTGCTTTGGTCGTTTATTATGGATAGAAGTGACCACTCATTTTTTGATGGATGAACCCGCTCCTCTGGAGGAACGAGACGGATCGTATGATACCATCCCGTATGTTCTCCGATTAGGACTCCTTGCCTATGTGTTGTTGTGGATGTCTGTGATGGGTAGTTGGTGGTACTCTGTATGAAATCAAATTTTTGTGTGTGTTTTTTTTTATTTTTGTAGAATTTTTCAAGACATACTTTTATATATTCCGTGCCATCCATAGGAAATACAGTAAAAAAAAAAAATATGGATCTGAGTATCATGAAAGTAAAACTCATTTGTCTTTTGGTATGCATGGTGATTCTCCTGAGTGTTTTTTCAGGGGCAACCACAGCAAAAAATCCTGTCCGTGGTAATCCCAGTGTCGCAGGCTTGATTGGTGGGGCAAGCGGGAATCGGGATGTCATACTCATCACTGATGAGACCCCGGATTGCGATATCGATAATTCTCTTGTCGTCTACGCCGGCAGTGCCTCGCTTTCCGTCTATGATATCAACACTGGAGAGACAGAGACGGAATACGTGGGGGGAGATATCGTCTTTCCTAAAATCTCTGGGGAGAGAGTGGTGTATCATGATTTTATCTATAAGGGGTTTAAGATGTATACGATAGACACTGGTGACATAACAGAGCTGATTGTGACGAACTGGAGCGGGGGCGATGCAGATTCCTTTCAGTTTTTCGGGGAGTATATCGTGTATGAGAACACGGATTTCGATCTGTACAGCACCGAGATTTTTCTTTATAACATTGCGACCGGTGAGACTATGCAGTTGACAGACTGCCCTGGTGACGATTATCCAGAAAACCCCTGTATCTATGAGAACATCGTCGCCTGGCAGCTGAGCGAAGAACCCCTCCATGATATCGTGATGTACGATATCGAGAGTTCCAACTACACGCGGGTGACAAATACCTCCCAGTTTGCCTCGGAGACGTCCCCGTCTATTTATGATGATACGATTGTGTATAGTTATTTTTATTATGATAAAGTAAATGGGACAACCATGTATGGACTGAAGCAATATAGGATCGGTACGGGCGAGGAGATCACGATATTTATGGGAGATGAGCCGACCGCGAACTCCCCAGAGCTCTTCGGCGGCATCGTTGTGTATAGTATGCCTGATGGTCGTCTCTGCCTGTATGATCTTATTACCCATTCTGAGCTGCTGATTTACGAAAGTCCGTACCTTGTGCAGCCTTGGAACGTGTATGAGCAGTATGTGGTTTTTACCGTGTTAGACGAAGGAGTCTATCTGTATGAATATGAGACGCTCCCGGTCATTGAGATAGAGGACATTACCGGCGGATTGTTCACCGTACGTGCAGTGGTCAAGAACACGGGTGGTGCCACAGCGACGGACGTTTCATGGAGCATCACGTTTTCCGGTGGTCTTCTCATCCTTGGGAAGGAATCCACCGGGACGATCCCTGCCCTTGCGTCTGGGGCCACCGCTGCTATTTCCTCGAAATTCATCCTTGGGTTCGGCAGAACCGTCGTAACCGTCACTGCTGACACCGCGACAGCCTCACAGAATGCGACCGTACTGTTCGTCTTCATCAAACTCTAAGGAAAAGGCAGCAGGGTGATTACCCCTCTGTATCTTTTTTTTCTTGTTGTTTTTGTTTTAAAAAAAACTCGTATTGAATCCGTGTCACTGTTTCTCAGATATGTTTATAAAGGAAATGAATCTTATAAAAATGTACAAAGGGGCAGGAAAGCATGGGTAGGAAACATCTGATTGGGATTAGTATCATTGCAGTTGTCGTTCTTATTGTTGCTTCGTTGACTAATGTGGTTGGATATCAGACAGTTCAATCATCAAACCAGCGTATCATCAAAGAGAAAGGCAACCAGGGGGCGTTGTTGTTCCAACCCATCGTTGACATTGCGAACAACAAGGAGTTCCAACGAACCATCCTCAGATCCCTGATGAGCAGAGGGATCTTCCCAAATTCAGATGGACATTTCTTCATAGCACAGAACCAACGTACACAGATGTATGTTATCGGTGTGATTCTTTCAACGATTGGTAGTAAATCACAGATGCACGCAATCGTTGGGACGTATCAGTTCAGTACTCAAGAGACACAGAAGGGTAACACAATAGTTCCTGATTACCTGAAATATTTTGAGAAGAACTTGACATTGAACATCATTAAAATCATTTTGGGATTTATATTAGCAGTTATTATGATGGCAAGTGCGTTGATGGCGATACCAATTAGTTTATGTATTAACACATTACTTAAACTTGGTATTTTACCGCGGTTAGAAGGAGTTTTAGAATATGCTTTTGTATTCTTTTTTATTGTTGCGTTTTTCTGCTGGGCTATTATCCCAGATGAATTTTGGGATTGGCTCTATACTCTATTCCCATTTGTATTCAAATCAACCTTATTGGAAGCGAGGGGCACTACATGCATATCTTAAGAATGAAAGCTCTGGCGGTTGGCATCGTGCTCTTGCTTCTTGGAACCTGCATCATTCCAGCGACTGCACAAGATACTAAGAAACATCAATCAGTATCCAAAGACAATGCTGGTCAACAGACGTTCACATCCCGCCTCTAGCATTTTTTTTTATACGAAAAAAGATTAAAACAATCAAGGATTGGTTTTTTTTGAGTTTCTGATGCCCTCCAGAATGTTTAAATAACACAAGGTACTTTAGAAAAATGAGGAAGAGATGCAATGTCCTATTGTATAAAATGTGGGAGTGAACTAGAGATAACCGGATATGACGCTGAAACCGGGAGGCCTAGGTATTTTCGATGTCCGAAATGCGATCGGATAAAAACGGTAGAGGATTTAGATTTCGTAGATTTAGATTTAATGTAGGTGTTCTTAGATCGTCTGACGAACAAATGTTGATTCTGTGCTGTGTGCGTCGGTGTCATACAGAGCTTTGATTTTTTTTACTAGTGATTTCTGATATGCTCCAAAATCAACAAAGATTTTCCAAAAACTATTTATATTATCCAGTACAAAATATATTTAGTAGAAGGATGTTGGCATATGATGTGGCATTGTTTTTGCTGTGGAAAACATTTTTCGAACGGACAAACACAATTCCGAAGAACGGCAAATGGAAGACTGTTGGTTCGTTGTCCACTGTGCGGTGCTCAGAGGATTGAAGTATTGCGATAACAGAAAGAATCATTTGTTTTCAATGACGCATGACCTCCGAAAAAATTAATAACCAGTGGTGTATAACAGACACAAGGGGATTTATCATGACGTATTGTAAGAGTTGTGGACTGTCTTTTTTTAAAGCAAAAAATGCAAAGTCTCAAGTGAACCGATGCCCGTTTTGCAATTCCGAACGAATCGTGAATAAATAATCATGTGTGTATTTATTTTTCATTTCAGAGACAATGATAGGGTTTCTAAGACAAGTGATCAATGAACGCGAATAGTCGATTTCTAAAGACCCGGAGAATCACATTTCATCTATTTTTGCCTCGATAGTTGATACAATATCATGGCATGCACGACAAATATGTGAATGATTTTCTGGCCCTAATTCTTGTTTACAGATGGTACAGTATCTGGTTTCGCTCATTATGAAATCCTCCGCCGTACAGCTTTGTAATACGTCATTACTTAAAAATATATCCTTAGAAACAAGGGTAATGGGAAACGTAGTGATGCGGTGCACACAACCGATTACTGGTTTTTTTGTTCGAAATGAAACACGAAAAAGAAGAAAAAAAAAAGAGAAAGAAGCTCTTCCATGACAGAATTATCATAGAAGAGAGGGAAACTCCCTAGTTCTGTTCAGATTCCAAACCAAGTAAACTTTTTATTGAAGCGATGTGTAGATGAGGAGCCAAAGATGTTATGACAAAAAATATTGCCAGCAGAAACCAAAATGTGGAATCCAACCCATAATCGATCTTCAACACCCTCCAGATGATTCCTAGTACTACGAGGAGGAAGGCAAGGCCTTCAAAAATGGTACACCACTGTCCACAGATGATAAGTTGTTTTTTTGCTTCGTCTCTATCTTTAAATGGTTTCTCAGCAATTTTCTCTCACCACAGTACTGTCAACACAGGGAATCTTATATAAGTATATCTATGTATTATTTGTATTTCCTTTTTTCTTTTTTTTCAAAGTATATGTCGTATTCGACGAACAGGTCGAGAGCGTAAATAGACTTATTTGTACCATATTTTTAAGATATATTTATATAGTGTAAGTGATAGAAATAGAGTAGTGGGAAGAATCATGAGTAAAACATTCAAAGCTGCAGTTCCAGGTATCCTTCTAGTATTCCTAGTTGTGACTCTGCTTCTTGGCAGACTCCCTGCTGCTTCAGCGGGACCGGTCTTTACGATCCAAAGCTCGTTAACCGTCAGTTGGGGGAATGAAACAATCAAACCGATTATCCCCCGGGGGGAATTACGAACCTTAACGTTGGTCATTACTCATACGATCGCCCGAGGAGCGCTTGGGGAAGAAGTCCTTAAGCTTCTCACTGGACTAGTCATCCCAATTTCGATATCCATTACCGGCGCATCGCCGTGGTGTACAGCCGTGATCTCGCAAGGGACCGTGTCGATCGTTGTTCAACCTGATACGATATCAACCGTATACACAACCGTGTCAATCCAAGTGGCAAATGATGCGCCAGCGTACGGGTTAGGGTACATCAACATCAGGGTGACAGCGGCACAGGTCAGCATCATCGAAGGAACTGAGTATGATGTGACCTTAAGTTTCATTCCCGAGTATAAAGCACTGATACAATCGTCTTTGCCTGAAACCAATGTAAAGGAGATCGGTCCGATGGACACCGCAGTGTTCCCCGTTAGGATAACGAACCTTGGGAACGCCCGGACTCGTGTCGTTTTGAATGTCACGGATATTCCAAGCGATTGGAGTGCCGTGATCACCTCGCAACTCATCGTAGAGGAAGGGGGAGGCACTGCGACCGCCTACCTGGTGGTGAAGCCGCCAAAGGGATTTGGGTACCATTACGACGAACAGACGATCAGGATCTCGATGCAGCCCGTCAAAGCAGATGATCCATCGAAAAAAGGAGAGATGTACTATGAGTCGTTTCTCGTGCAAAGCAGAGGGTTTTCAACCCCAGGATTTGAGTTCCTCTGTTTCCTTGGTGCGTTGGTTGTCGTTTTGCTTCTTATCGTCGTACCATGGGCAGTGAAAAAATAACCAACGAACAGAGATGGAAAACGCAGTAACCTGGTGGAGCGGCAGAGGCGTATGTGTTTTTGATGCGTATTGCTGCTAAAAAATGTAAAGGGGGAAAGGAAGATATATAGGGGGTTAATGAAGAACCTATACCGCCTCTTCCTTCTCTCCCATGACATAGCATGGCAGACTATGTATTTATATGTTTCTCCTTGTTTTCGCATTCCTTAATACATACCCTACGAAAAAAGATAGGTAGGAACGCGGTGACATGGTTTTGTTGATCCTCAGGGCATCATTTTTCGACACATTCAGATGGACGTATATCAATCTAGAAGTCTGACGTTATTCTAACCCAGACAGCAGAACCAAGATAATCATAGTCTCCTCCAGTCCAATACAACGACTTCATCGAACCAATTTTAAAGCCACTAAAACCAACTACTGCAGGGTATCCTAACACTATCGGTGCCTCTGGAGCATACCAAGGCCAATAGGTACCTTGTATGGGAAGAGCACCGGTCATGCTCCCTATGTTCTTCTGTATTCCAAAGACACCAACGCTAGTCACCCATCCTGATGCAGGATATTCTTTGTTCAAGATTTTTCCATCCTGTGGACTCATGATGCTCGTAGCCGCTCCAGAAACCGCCGCGTGGGTAGCGTTTTCGGAACCCAGGGAAGGCTTCAAACATTTTCTTAGCAGTGTATGATTTCAGCATGATTTCAGCGGTTTGAATGGAGTACTGCTTCGGTATGTTTATTAAGAAGTGGACATAGTTGAGTGCAAAACCGAATTCCCCGAACTCAAACCCGAATCGTTCCAAGTCATGGAATGCTTGGAGCAGGACGTCGATATAGATTTGTTTTCGAAGACAGTTATACCTGTTGTGGGTGACGAACATCATGGTCACCCAGTTATTGCGTGTGTCACCCGCAATCTTTTTAGGGCTACTGCTAATTACATCTTCCATACAGTTTTTTTCTCCTGTCGCACCTTTAGAGGGCAGGCGAATGCCTGCCGCGTGCGACAAAAACAGATATCATTTGTTTGGAGAAAAAAGGATGCGACTTTTCATCTGCGGGTCATCACTGCGGTTCAGACCACGCAGTATTCCCAGTCGCAACTATAAAAAATACCTATGAAAATACTTCTCAATCCTAATCGTCGTTGCTGTACTTAAACGTTTCATTCTTCATGAGCATATGCCAGATGCAGGTGAGGAGTTTTCTGCTTGCAGCGATAGTGGCTTTGCTTGCTCCTTTCTTTTGTGCGATTCGATGATAGAGTCTGGTGATCGGGCTGTTCGGGCAATGTCTGATGTGTGTATGTACGTCTTGGTTGAGGATCCATTTCAGGTGATGGTTGCATTCTTTGAGGATTGGTCCGTGGTAGAGATGGTTTGCTGATTGGATGGTTCGCGGGACTAGTCCTGCGTAGTTGCAGAGTTTCTTCGGACTGGGAAAGCGGGTGATGTCTCCGATTTCGGTTAGGATGGTCATGGCGCTGTAATAGCTGACTCCAGGGATGCTGGTGAGCAGCATGGCTTGTTGATTGTGTTTGCTGAGTGTTTCTATCTTTTTGGTGATCTGTGTTTTTTCATGGGTGAGTGTTTCGACGATATGCAGATGGCTGTTGAGGGTGTATCGTGCGGAGTCTGGGAGCTTGACTGTTTTGAGGAAGTGCATTCCTCCGACGCCGAATACATCGGTGAACGGATGGTGTATACCGTTCATCAGAAGGATGGCATGGATCTTGTTCTTATATCTGGTGAGTTCTTTCCGTAGGGACTGTCGATGTCTGAGGAGACTTCGTTGTTCCATGATCTGTTTAGAGGGGATGTACGCGGTGGCGATGAACCCGGTCCGTAAGCACTGCGCGATGCTTTTTGCATCCAGTGCATCGGTTTTGATCTTAGATTCTGCGATCACTTTCGTCCGTCGGACATTCACTAGTGTGGTCTGTACACCAAGAGCATCTAATGCTTGGTAGACATGATACCAGGTGCAGGTGGATTCGATAGCGGCATGTATTTTTTGAGTGTTGAGGCTTTGTATAAATCGTTTGATCTCGGTATCTGTGGTTTTGAATTTCTGTTCTTTCAGGATGGTTCCTTGGTCGTCCATGGCAGCTGCTTGGATAAAGTTTTTATGGATGTCCATTCCTACATAGGTTGTACGCATATTGGAATCACCTCCTTTGTTGCGTATCTTTGGGCAGAGATAACGACAGGTACCTATTCGTGCTCAGTTGGCACATATTGACTGGTCGTTAGTGAGGGCACCCAATTAAAAAATCGGTCTCAATAGGACCATTTTTTTTACGGGCTGCCCTTGCCCTTTGCCAATTGCTATGGCATCAGCAAAGGGGTAAAAGAAGTATTTTCATGTCATTAAAAAAATCGTACTATTTGTTTTTTTGTGTTTTGCCGGAATTTAATTGCTCATGTTCCCGTAGAATTTTACAAACGATATGATAGACTTCATCCCTGTTAGAGAGATATTCAGGATGACGCTCTAAGAACTGAGTGATCAGGATCTTGACGTTTTTTCCTTTTTTATGTGCCATAAAATCAGATAGTTTTGCAGTAAGTGTTTTTAGACCAATGTTTTTTTGATAATTTGTATGAATTTCACTAAGGACAATCGAGATCTCGGTAACGGATAAAGAAAAAAGAATCGAAGTAAAAAAAATGATGTACTGCTCGTTTATCCGGACCGCATGTTCGATTAGGACGATATCGATAATTAGCACTAACACAGGCAGGAGAAGCGAGAGTTTTTCCACAATTGGGGAGGTGAACAGTTCACAGAGAAGTGACCTGCATCGACTAAATCGTGGCATATTCAGATAAGAGACATACAGATATATGATATAATAATTACGATAAACACTGGGAGAAATGGTAACATTTTTCGCACGAATTGATATAGATAACAGAAGAAGCCTTATGTTTTTCTCCAGTAGTTCGGTAATTATATATACAGAAGAACGACGGTGAGATGTACAATTGACGGTATTGGATGCAGATATCAAGACCCGACTATGAAACACAGTCTTGCTTTTTCATCTTCTCCTAAAACGGTCTTTTGTACTTGATAGGGCTACCGCTACGTTGGCTGCCTATTATCGACCGGAAATCTGGTCTGAAATGATGTCTTTGAATTCAAGTAAAATCAGGATACTTTCTTTTGTTCCAACTGAGTTTTATGCAAAGGAGAGGATTACAGAGACGCCAGAGGTTGTACAAAAAAAAATGGAAAGACTAACATACGCACTGCTGGTGTGCTTCGGACATATTCGTTTCGCATCACAGACACCGTTATTACGAATTGCGACACCGGAAACTACATATCATTCCAAAACCGCCATCAGATCTCTAACAATACGATTACCACTAACAATCTTGGGATATGGCTCTTTCGCACGGTTCGTACGAAAATAAACCAGAATACCTTCATCGACAATGAAAAACACGCGTTTTTCGATTTTATCATCGGGTATCAAGCCTTGTTCCTTCATTACAATGATTGGAATGGCAACTACTGGGACGACTGGCAGATACCCCCAGACCGTAGGGGATCCGGCAGATCTCTTCGCCGCATATCCCTATGGCGCAACGCTAATCCCGATACGCCCCTCGATTGCTTTTGACTGGCACTCTGCACAAGACCTCACCACTTGTGGAATGTAAGGGGGAATGAAAGAACCATGGCTAGTGAAGAGTGGTGCTGCTTGTGTTTTCTTGTCGGATGCAAGGAAAAAAACGATGGAGGGACGATTGCGGGATCAAAGATACTTTGTTAATTCCTTCATGTTTGGGTTCTTTAAGCCCTGTTTGCGAATCGGAACTAGGGTCTCGATAAGAAAATATTCCTCAACGTACTGATGATATCGATTGGCAGTTTTCTCAACAAACTTCTTTGCGGCGATGATATCAGTGGCATAAAACGTAAACACCATGTCAGCGATCCCATGTGTGTGATAGATATTCTCAATGGTCACTAACCCGGGGGTGTAGTGATCGATTTTATCTTCAATCATCTCTTTTCGTATGGCATCATCGAAAGGGATGTTTGACCGTTTCAACAGTGCGATGAAATGCTTTAGGTTTTTGGCGTTCTCATCGGTCACCGCGGTATATCCCCAGATTGTTTTCTGTGACTCCAACTGCTTAATAATCCGCCATACCTTCTGGCGGGAAAACCCACAGTTCTTCGCTATCGCATCAATGCTTTCCTGTGAATTTTGCTCTAATGCAGTTAACACTTTTAGTTCATCCTGTTTTATCGTTTCCCTGCTGTTTTTCACCATGTTATTCTACCGTAATTCTTTTTTTTGCATGATACCCTGTAAAGAGACATCCCAGATGCCACCTGAGAAGCTAACCTGTCTTGTTTGTTTGAAAACTGTTAATGCTATTACCTTTAAATACCATATGCCTCGAAATAAGGGAGCAGTTCCACCATGGAAATCCCTCTAGTTTTTCTGCTAAAACAAAGGAAAAAAAAGAAAAGTGCTGTCGCTTCCCCCACATGAGTTACTTTTATCTACAGGTGATTACTATATTTTCTGGGGGCCTGACGTATAAAACATCCTCTCGTCATCATACCTATCACACTCATTCTTCTCAGTACGTTTACATCGATAGTCTCAGGTCAATATACTGCAGCTACTGCTTTTACGAACCAACATGAATGCCGACCAATCAACGATATCATGTTTAATGCAACAATCGCGTCACTGTTAAAAATAGGACAGTGCCCCTCTGCATCGATCTGTGTCATAAAAAACGATGAGGTTGTGTGGGCAAACACGTATGGGTTTTCACAGGTCTGGCTTAGGCAGAAAGCAGATGCCTCCTCGATATATATGATCGGGTCTACGACCAAAACCATAACAGCTACCGCATTGCTGCAACTTTATGAACAAGGTCTTTTTAATCTTGACGATGACATCAACAGCTATCTCCCCTTCCAACTTAGAAACCCAAAACACCCTGATGTCCCGATAACCTTCCGAATGCTTCTGTCGCACTCCGCAAGCATTTATGACTACTGTATTTTCAAACCGGTTGGTCTTCTTGATGTCATAAAATTCATGCCATTTCCCGAGACCATCGATGAATGGCTACGAGACGTGTTAACCCCTAGGGGCACATTCTACAGAGAGGACTATTGGCTTGATAGTCCCCCAGGTTCACAGACGACCTATTCAAGTATCGGCTATCTGGTTGTAGGCTGCCTGGTAGAGAAACTATCTGGGATGAGCATTGATAAGTACTGCGAAAACAATATCTTCCAACCCCTTGAGATGGATAACACCAGTTATGATATGCAGAGACTTGACCGTGACAACATGGTAACACCCTATATCCACAGACTCGGAATGTACCTCCCGCTGCCTCAGTATGACCCTGCGTGTTTCACACTGATGGGTGGCGTCAGATCAACATCACGTGATCTCAGCAATTTTCTAATCGCTCATATGAACAACGGAGCATATAAAGAAGTACGAATACTTCAAAATGAAACAATAACACTTATGCATACCACGATGTACGAGGAAACCATCCGTAATTATTCCACCCTGCGGAAGAATAGAACCTATGGACTTGGATGGTTTTCATGGGATTTTCTCCCATTCAAAACAGAAGGACATTGCGGGATGCAGCCTGGGGCAGTTGCATTTATGCTTACCAACAAAGAAGAAAACACCGGGTTTGTGCTGCTCTCCAACCATCTGGATGTGTTAGGATTTTTTGAACCAAAAACGGAACTGAAAAATCGCTGTATTCAAAAAATAGGGGAACTGCTCTTTAAGAAAGCAAACGAGTACTAAGGGAATACTACGACAATCGACCATCCAACACGCTGTAATGGTCCAATCCCTTTGTCTTGTAAAATACCTCCCGAGTTCATCGATAAAACAATACGCACGACGGCAGCGTCCCGCCAGCGTTACTTTTTTTTTAAAAAAAAAACCATGTCACATCACGTCTGAAACGATATATATGATAGATACCTGTTCGCTCCCCCTTACAAGCACCTTCTCCGGGAGAACACATGAACCAAAACAACCTCCAAGGGAAACGGACATACGCGGTCGGCAGCCATACCAAGACCATCGAGTCGGGGCTTGTCACCCAAAAAAAAGACGAAGCGAAACAAGCAGGGTTATGACATTGTAGGAACCGCGTAAATGATACAGAAAAACGAGGCGGAGACACCCCATATATTTTATATACTACGGATGATTTAATATCCTGCATGGACTTTGACCTCTCACGTAACTCGGTCGTCACCTACACCCCCTTAGCAGGATACACCCTCCCAAACATGTTTCGTATGCTTGCCCAGAACCGTTTTCACATAAGCCCCCGGTACGCTGCACGGTTCGCCTATAGTATGGTCCTGAGCACCATCATGAGCCCGTTCTACATCCGCGAACGCATCAAGTACGATAAACCCACCAAAGAGACACGAATCAACAAAGACCCGATTTTCATCATCGGCCACTGGCGCTGCGGAACGACACTGATGCATACCATCCTGACACGGGACCAGCAGTTCGGGTATTTCACCACCTACCAGACACTGATCCCCTCCATTTTCATCAGCGGCGAAAAACTCTTCAAACCCATCGTGGTCGCAAGCCTTCCAAAGAAACGGCCGATGGACGATGGGGACCTTGGCGCTGACCTCCCACAAGAGGATATCTACGCCCTGGGTGCGCTTTCCCCGTACTCCTACTACCACGGCTGGTGTTTCCCCCAAAACATGGCGCGTTACAATAACTACATCGATTTTCAAAACGCCTCACCGCAGACCATCGAAGACTGGAAGAGGACGTATCTTCATCTCCTGAAAAAAATCACCATGTACCATCAGGGGAAACAGCTGGTCCTAAAAAACCAGGACAACACCGGCAAGATCCCACAAATCCTAGAGATGTTCCCTGATGCGAAATTCATCTACATGTACCGCAACCCGTATGATCTCTATATGTCCATGCGTAAGTTCATGTATCGGGTCATCCCGCTGTACTGCGTGCAAACCCCCCCACCACTCAAGGACGTGGAGGAACACATGATACGCCTCTTTACGACCATGACAAAGAAATACCTCCAGGACAAACCCCTGATCCCCAAGGAGAACCTCCTAGAGGTGCGCTACGAACACTTCATCGCAGACCCGCTGCAGACCGTCAGCACCCTGTATAAAAAATTCAACCTGAGCGGATACCAGGAAATCGAGCCGACCTTCAACGAGTATCTTGCGACGCAGAAAACAGTCCAACGAGACCAGTACACCTTCACCGATTCAATAAAAAAGAAGGTCCAGAACCACTGGGGCTTCGCACTTACAGAATATGAGTACACCTACCCGCAGGAAGAACTCCCCACGCACAAGTAAAACCCAGGGAGTTGTTTTTTCTAGAAGATGCACTCAGAGAGCCACTGAACCACAGGACCCAAACAAGAATCGGATAGACGAGCAAACGCTGCATCCCATTCGACATCAACTACGTACCAAAAAAAAAAAGTATACATCTTACGGTCTCCGCACTGCCAATCAGGTGTCTCAGAATTAATACACGCTATGCAGGCCTCTCACTGTACCTTATGAGAGATCAGCATGAAAAAAAAAGGAAAAAGATTATTCCTGTATCACAATGATGACTGGTTGAAAGATAAATTCATAGACTCCTTTTTGGATCACTGATTCATAGACATCGAAATCTAACGTCAAGGTCGTCGTTTCACCTGCAGTCAACTCGAACTGGCTAACTAGTTTAATCGACTCTGTAGGAAGCTTACACGTATAATCGGTTCCATTGACAGTAATGACACACGAGTCGATGATAAGACGTATCTGTGTGTATATGCCGATGTCAAGTTCTACACTGCCAAGGAATTCTTTTACATCCATAATTTCAATCAAATCAAAGGTCTGAGACTCATTGACAACAGTAAACCAATATGCAGTAGTAATGTTTTCTTCACCCTCAACGTTCTTATGGACCTCAATATGAGAAATAGTGACATTCGCATGAGTGATATTCAAATCACCGGGAGCATCAGTAATCTGAAGAACCAACGTTCCTGTTTCATTTTGTACACATCCGCTCAACATCGTTGCGATGACGACTGCCGTTACTACGCCTGCTAATACGATTTTCTTCATTTTTTTCATCTCCTACACGATTTTTCCACGTATATTCATTATGGACTCTATTGTTTAAATACATTGTTGGAAATTCATCGAATATGGTAAAGGCCCCCTAAAGATGATGCCTTGCATGTTCTTTTGCCTCTCCATGTAAACCAAGCAAAAAAAAAAAAAAAAAAAAAA
>Ga0209164_1002881_pt1 | contig 17195 bp, 15 predicted proteins | sample MTBNYHSulfiMetaG_FD_187458 | JGI IMG/M metagenome (GOLD analysis project Ga0209164, IMG submission 187458) | Enrichment culture microbial communities from rom New York Harbor, USA that are MTBE-degrading - MTBE-NYH (New York Harbor Sulfidogenic)... | ecosystem: Environmental > Aquatic > Marine >...
CCAGTTTGGCCTGGGGTAGATGCAGGTGTACTCCCGGTAGGCCTCGCTCACCACCTGGCCGTCGAGGCGGATGACTGCCGCCTTGGCCCCGGTGGTGCCCACGTCCATTCCCACGACGTACTGTTGATTCATAGCTGTTTCTCTCCCGGCTACCAGAGGGTGTACCCGCCGTCCACGATGATGTCCGTGCCGGTGCAGTAGGAAGAGGCGTCGCTGGCCAGGAACAGCACGACACCCTGCATCTCATCGGGCCTGGCCATCCGCTGCATCGGGATGCGCTCCACCCACTGCTTCATCAGGGCCTCGGAGAAGGACTCCGCCAGCTCGGTCCGGGTGTAGCCCGGGCACAGGCTGTTGACCCGCACGTTGTAGGGGGCCCACTCCACGGCCAGGCACTTGGAGAGCTGAACCACCCCGGCCTTGGAGGCGTTGTAGTTGGCGGTCTGCTGCGGCACGTTGACCACGTGGGCTGACATGGAGGCCATGTTGATGATCGAGCCCTTGCGGTTCTTGATCATGACCCGGGCCGCCGCCTGGCAGGTCAGGAACAGTCCGAAGAGGTTCACGTTGATGACCTGGGTCAGGTTCTCGTAGGTCATCTCCTCGGCCTTCTCCACGACGGCGATCCCGGCGTTGTTGAAGGCCACGTCCACGGTTCCGAAGGCCTTCAGGATCCTGTCCATCATGGAGCTCACCTGTTCCGGCGAGGTCACGTCGGTCTTGACCGCGATGGCCTTGACGCCGAGCTTCTCGATCTGGTGGGCGGTCTCTTCCGCCTGTTCCAGTCCCCGGGCCACGATGGCGATGTCGGCCCCGGCCTCGGCCAGGCCGACGGCCACGGCCTTGCCGATACCCCGGGAACCCCCGGTGACGAAGGCCTTCTTCCCTTTCAGGCTGAACTTGTCCAGGATGCTCACAGTCGCTTCCTCCTTGCTTGCAGCATTTCCTTGCGGGCGCTAACGGTCGTCGCGCTCTACTTCCGGGACGATGACTGCGATCCCCCGTTCCTCGAGGCCCCGGGCCATCTCCTCGGGGAGGGCCCGGTCGGTGATGATCGTGTGGATCTGGTCGATCCCGGCGAAGGAGCCGAGGGAGGTGACGCTGATCTTGGAGTGGTCGACCAGGCCCACGACCTTGCGGGCGTAGCGGCAGATGACCCTCTTCTGCTCCACGAACCCCATGTCCAGGTCGGTCAGGCCGTCCTGGAGCGTGAAGCCCGCGGCGCCGCAGAAGGCCCAGGCGATGTTGGTCCGGGCAATGAACTCCTCGTCGGGGGCACCGACCGTTGCCAGGGAGTCGCTGTTTACGAAGCCGTTGAGCATGTAGACCGAGACGCTCTTGGTCGTGGTGGTCAGGAATCGGCCGATTTCGAGGCTCGGGGTGATGATGGTCACCCCCTGCTTGTTGCCGAAAAACCCCCGCATCTCGGCGGCAGTGGTGCCGCCGTCGATGAAAACCAGCTCCCCGTCCTTGATCAGCCCTGACGCCGCCCGGGAGATGGCCCGTTTCTCCTCCCCGTAGTACATGCGCCGGGTGCTGAAGGGCAGCGGCTGGCTGTCGTACCCCGCGGCCAGGGCCCCCCCGTGGGTCCGCCGGATCCGGCCCATCCCCTCCAGGGCCTTGAGGTCGTTGCGCGCCGTGGCCAGGGAGATCGAGAAGCGGCGGCACAGGTCTTCCACCGTGACCCGGCCGTCTTCCTTCACGAGCTTGAGTATGGCGGCATGGCGTTCTTCGGCGAAATGTCGGCTGCGAGTCTTCATCGAATGCCCTTCCGTTGTAGTCCGATATGGGGCAAAAGTCAAGTTAATTACTGGCAGCAATCGATGAAAAGAGCTAAAAAGCAACAATAAGGCTTGACAAACGCGTGAACAATGATAGACTGACCGGACTGCTATGAGCAGTGCCAAATCCGCCAAAACAGAGAAAGGAGCAGACCCATGAAAAGAACATGGAGTCTCGTAGCGGTTCTCGTCCTTGGACTATTCCTCGTCGCCTCCGCGTTCGCGGGCGGCACCAAGGAAGCCGGGGCCGCCAAGTCCCTCAAGATCGGCAAGATCCCGATCACGATGCAGGCCAACTACCACCAGGCCCATGTGAAGCACTTGGAGGCGTATGCCAAGGAGAAGTTCGGCGCCAGCGTCACGGTCATCGACGGCGAGTTCTCGACCGAGGCGTCGGTGCGTGCGGTGGAGACCTTCATCTCCCAGGGCGTGGACGGCATCCTGCTGCACTCCCTTGACGAGAAGGTCAACGACCAGATGGTCAGGGCCGCCCGCAAGGCCGGGATCCCCATCACGACGTTCTACATCCCGACCTTCTCGCGCCTCGCGCCTCACCTGCAGATCAACGAGGCCCAGACCTCCTTCCAGATGGGCAAGGCCGCGGCCCTCAAGTGGAAAGAGCTGTACCCGGACAAGCCGATCTACATCGGGGTCATCGACTACCTGACCGTGGAAATCGTGCAGATCCACCGCACCGGACCCTTCGTCGCCGGCGTCATGTCCGTCGACCCGAAGGCCCAGGTGGTGAGCAAGCTCGAGGGCAGCGCGAACGTCCAGAAGTCCATGGCGGCCATGCAGGACATGCTCCAGGCGCACCCGGAAGTCAACCTGGTCTACGGCGCCAACGCGGACCACGCCCTCGGCGCCCTGGCGGCACTGGAGAACGCAGGCCGCGGCAAGGCCGTCAACGGCAGGCCCCTGACCGAAATCGTGATCGGCACCGACGCCACCGAAGGCGAGCTGGTCAAGCTGTACGACCCCAGCTCCTCCTTCAAGATCACCCAGGGCCTGCAGCCCGCAGTGAACGCCAAGGCGGAGATGGACCTCCTGTACAACGCCATCACCGGTGCGCAGAACCCGGACGAGTTCATCCAGATCGACACCTTCAACAAGTTCATCAGCTACTGGGAGACCCCGATCGAAGAGGCTCAGGCCTTCATCAGGGACCAGTACTTCTCGACGCTGGATCTCAAGTCCGCGGTGGGAAGGTAGGGGCCGACACCCCGAGGCTCGCTGGGTTGCGAGCTTGAGACTGTTGACCGAAGCAATCCATGATGAGGCTCTTGTTGACGTCGAGTCAGCGAGAGCCTCATATTCAATCGAGGCAGAGCGGTGTCCCGGAACAGCCGCCGGGACGCACCCATAGAGTACCGATGACACAGACAGCAAGCCTGAGCGACTCCCCGAGGAGGCAGGCCCTGAACCTGCAGCTCCTGATCCTCTTCGGCATTCTGATCCTCGTAATGGGGATCTCGACGATCCTGACGCCGAAGTTCCTGTCCTACGTGAACATGGTGAACGTGATGATGCAGGTGGCCATGATCATGCTCACCGGTTCGGCCGCAGTGCTGCTCATGATCGCCGGGAACTTCGACCTCTCCGTCGGCATGGTTCTGGCCCTGAGCGGCGTGATGTTCGCCTTCATGAGCAAGAACGGAATTCCGACCCCTGCCGCCCTGGTCCTGGCCGTCCTGATCGGCTCGGCCTTCGGCGCCCTCAATGGGGCCCTGGTCGTGGGCCTCAAGATCACGCCCGTCATCGCCACCCTGGGCACGATGTACGTGGCTCAAGGTCTGGCCTTCATCGTGGCCTGGATCGACGGCGGGGCCAACGTCACCACCGGGCTGCCCCGGGATTTCGAGGTCTTCGGCCGCACCATGGTCGGCCCTATCCCGTTGTTCCTCTGGATCGTGTTCGTCCTGATCCTGGTCTTCTACTTCCTTTTCGCCAAGACCAATCTGCGGAAGTACGCCTTCGCCATCGGCGGCAACCGGGTCGCGGCCCGGCTGTCGGGCATCAAAGTCGGTTCGGTGATCATGACCCTCTACGTCCTGGTCGGGACTCTGACCGGCTTCGCGGGCATGACCCTGGCCTCCCGAATGGGCTCCGGGTCGCCGAAGGTGGGGACCGGCTTCGAGTTCGACGTGATCGTGGCCGTGGTGCTGGGGGGAACGAGCATCTACGGCGGCGAGGGCTCGTTTCTGGGCATGATCCTGGGGGCCCTGATCATCGGCTTCGTGGGCAACACCCTGAACCTGCTGAACGTCATGTTCTTCTATCAGACCGTCCTCAAGGGCCTGATCCTGGTCGGGGCCGTGCTGCTGACCCGGGTCATCAAGGAGCGCCAGGGATGAGCGCGGACACGGGCAGATCGGAAACCCTGCTGGAAATCCGGGGTATCTCCAAGCACTTCCCCGGCGTGGACGCCCTGCGGAACGTCAGCTTCGACGTCCGGCGCAACACCGTGCACTGCATCGTCGGTGAGAACGGGGCCGGCAAGTCCACCCTGATCAAGATCCTGACCGGGGCCGAAACCAGGAGCGGAGGGTCGATCACTTTCAACGGGGCGGAGTTCAATCCCAGAAGCACCCGGGAGGCCATGCATTCCGGGATCAGCGTCCTGTTCCAGGAGCTCAACGTGGTCAACCAGCTCACGGTCGAGCAGAACCTGAGCCTGGGCAAGGAGACGACTCGCCTGGGCTTCTTCCGCAAGGACCCGCACCTGGTGGACCGTGTGTACAAGGTCCTGCAGAGCCTGGACCCGAGTATCGGCCTGCATCGGCGGGTCGCCGACCTGAGCGTGGCCCAGAAGCAGGTCATCGAGATCGCCAAGGCCATCGCCTCGGATTCCAACGTCATCATCATGGACGAGCCCACCGCGGCCCTGTCGGAGGACGAGGTCAACCGCCTGTTCGCGATCATCAAGGCCCTCAGGACCAAGAACGTCACGGTGATCTACATCTCCCACCGCTTGCGGGAGATCTTCGAGATCGGGGACTTCGTGACCGTGTTGCGGGATGGACAGATGATCGGCACCCGGCAGCTTTCGGAGCTCACGGGCGCCGGGGTCGGCGAAGGGGAGTCCACGGCGGAGCTCATCAAGATGATGCTCGGCAAGATGGTGGCCGAGCACTACATCGCCAGCCCCGTGGATCGCTCCACGACCGTGCTCGAGATGCGGGGCGTTACCACCGGGAAGCTCAAAGGTGTCAGCTTCTCCCTGTACAAGAACGAGATCCTGGGCTTTTACGGGCTCATCGGGTCCGGTAAGACCGAGATCGCCCGGGCCATCTTCGGCCTGGACCCGAAGGAGGGGGAAACTCTGATCCACGGGCAGCCGGTCGCCCTGGCCACTCCCGAGGAAGCCATTCGCAGGGGGATCGCCCTGGTCCCGGAGGAGCGGCGCACCGAGGGGCTGGTCGCCAAGCTGGCCCTGCGGGAGAACATCCCGCTGATGAACATCGACAGCATCTCGCGTTTGGGCATCTTCAGCGCCAAGAGGGAGCGCAGGCTGGCCCGCAGCTACATGAAGAAGCTCCGGATCGTTGCCCGGGACGAGAACCACGTGGTCGAGAAGCTCTCCGGAGGAAACCAGCAGAAGGTCGTCCTGGCCAAGTGCATGAACGCGGACTCCCGGATCCTGCTGATGGACGAGCCGACCCGGGGGATCGACGTGGGGGCCAAGGAGGAGATCCACAACCTGATCCGGGAGCTGGCCCGGGGCGGGACCTCCGTGATCGTGTTTTCCTCGGAGCTGCCTGAGATCCTGAATCTCTGCGACCGGATCATCCTCCTGTACGGAGGGCGAATCCGGGAGATCGTCGAGAACGGACCGGAGGCGGACAGCGAACGGATCATGCACGTGGTGACCGGCGGGGCAGAGGGTTAGCATGAAGAAGACGCGCTTCGACCTGCAGAAACTGGTGCTCCTGGGCTTCCTGCTCCTGATCGTGGTGGTGTTCACGATCCTGAACCCCCGATTCCTCAGCGGCTTCAACGTCATGTACGTGTTCGTCCAGAACTCCTTCGTGATCATCGTGGGCTGCGCGGTGGCCCTCCTGATGATCTCCGGGCACCTGGACCTGTCGGTGGGCAGCACCGCCTGCCTGGCCGGCATGGCCAGCGCCTGGTTCGCCAGGGCGGGGGTTTCGGTCGGAGGGGCCTTCGCCCTGGGAATCTTGACCGGGCTGGTGGTCGGGTTGATCAATGCAGCCATGGTCGTGAAGCTCAGGATCACGCCCTTCATCGCCACCCTGGGCACCATGTACATGGGCCGGGGGCTGTCGTACCTGGTCTCTCAGGGCGTGGTGATCCGGGAAGGGCTTCCGGACGGGTTTTCCTACATGGGCAACGAGGGTTTCGGGGCAATCCCGATCACCCTGGTGGTGCTCGCGGTGGTGGTCGCGGCGTTCCTGATCCTGGAGCGCAAGTCCGTGCTGGGCAAGTACTCGATGGCCATCGGGGGCAACCGCACCGCCGCCATGCTTTCGGGGATCAACACCGAGGGCATCGTGATGACCCTCTACATCCTGGTCGGGGCCATGGCCGGGCTGGCCGGCGCGATGATGGCCTCCCGCCTCGGGGTCGGGGACCCGAACATCGGCATCGGTTTCGAGTTCGACGTGATCGTGGCCGTGATCCTCGGGGGCACGAGCCTGGCCGGTGGCGAGGGGTCCATCATCGGGATGATCATCGGCGCCCTGATCATCGGCGGCCTGGGCAACGGGCTCAGGCTGCTGAACGTGTTCACGTTTTTCCAGAGCATCATGAAAGGGATCGTCCTGGTCCTGGCCGTGCTGCTCGATCAGAACATCAAGGCCCGCATCCGCCTGGCGGGCGAGCGCAAGCGCGCAAACAACAAAGCAACGGTAAAGGGAGGAGCATCATGACCAAGAAGGAACGAGTGCTGGCTACGATAGAGCGCAAGCCCATGGACTACCTGCCCAGCCAGATCACCCTGGCGGACCGGACCCGGGACAAGGAGCTGGTGGCGGCCCTCAAGCTGCCCCAGGGGGTGAGCCTGGACGAGTACCTGGAGAACCACCTGATCATCAGCCTGGCCAAGCAGGACTACCCGCTGTTCCTGCGCAACGACATCCCCCTGATGCGGGAGCTGGAGAAGGAAGGCTACTGCAAGGTGGACGAGGAGAACAACGTCGTCTACGACAGCTGGGGCATGGGGGTGCGCGTCGGAGAGGACGGCTTTTTCTGCTGCTTCCACCCGCTGGAGAAGAAGCTGGACCGCAAGTTCGCCGAGCGCTGGATGCCGGAGCGGATCTGGGACGCGGTGACTGCCGATACCCTGGAGGAGCGGGTGCGCAAGTGGACCCCACCGGACCCGAACCAGGCGGGGAACTTCGAGTGGAACCAGCGGGACATCGACACCTTCGGGCAGGAGTACTTCGTGTTCCCTTCCGGGTACTTCGGCCTGTACGAGCGGGCCTACGGGATCATCAGCATTCCCACCCTGTTCGAGTCGGTGCTGCTGCGGCCCAAGCTGGTGGAGGAGCTGCTGGACAAGATCACGGACTACAAGATCGAGATGGCCAGGAACTTCCTCAAGATGGACTTCAAGGCCGGGCACGTGGGGGACGACTTGGGGACGCAGGTGGGGCCGTTCGTGCCGCCGGAGGTGTACTACAAGCTGCTGCAGCCCCAGTACAAGCGGCTGTTCAAGGTGTACCGGGACGCGGGGTGGCACATGATGATGCACTCCTGCGGGTGCATCACCCAGTTTCTCCCCGATCTGATCGAGGCCGGGTTGGACGTGATCGAGCCGGTGCAGCCGTGCATGGGGCTGGAGAAGATCAAGAAGGAGTACGGGAAGGACCTGACCTTCTGGGGCGGGATCGACACCCAGCATCTCTTGCCCTTCGGGACGCCGGCGGAGGTGCGCAAGGAGTCGGCGCGGGTGATCCGGCTGCTGGGCAAGGGGGGCGGGCACATCATCGCCCCGGCGCAGGAGGTGATGAAGGACGTGCCGCTTGCGAACATCGTGGCGCTCCTGGAGACGATCGTGGAGGAGCGGGGCAAGGCCATCGCCTGACGCCCGGGCGGCGCTCACCTGACAGCAAAGAGGACACGCATGACACACCGCGAGAGAGTGATCGCCGCCCTGAGCCACCGCGAGCCGGACCGCGTCCCCCTGGACGTGTGGGGATCGGCGAGCAGGCTGTGCAACGAGCTGTACTTCAAGGTCCTGGAGGACCAGGGCTGGGAGGGATACGGCCCCTGCGTGCGGGCCAGCCGCTCCGGCGACTACGTGGACGAGCGGGTGGACGTGCTGGTGGACTCGGACTTCCGGCACCTGGACATCGGCCACCCGGTCAACTTCACACCCTACCTCAACGACCGGGGAGACAAGATCGGGGAGTGGGGCTACGGCACCCGGGAGGTGGCCGGGCACCCGACGGTGACCTATTCCCCCCTGGCCGACGCGGAGGCCGGGGACATCGACAGGCACCCCTGGCCCGTGGCCGAGGACCCCAGGCGCATCGCCGGCCTGGCGGATAGGGCCAGAGGGTTCCGGGAGAGCACCGACTGTGTCCTGGGAGCCACCCACGCGGTCTCGGGAATGATGATCGATCTGGGGCCGTACCTGCGGGGCTTCGAGCAGTTCTTCATGGACCTCTACCTGGACGAAGCCTTCGCCCACAAGCTGATCGGCAAGATTGCCGACGTGGTCACGGAGATCTACCTGTACTACCTGGAGCCGGTGGCCCGGTACGTGGACTGGGTGGAGTTCTCGAGCGACCACGGCATGCAGGACCGGCCCCTCGTCTCCCGGGAGCTCTACCGCAAGTTCTTCAAGGGGCCCTACGCCCGGGTGTTCCGGGAGGTCAAGCGGGCGGTTCCCCACGCCAAGATCTGGATGCACTGCTGCGGCTCCGTTCGGGAGCTGATCCCGGAGTTCATCGAGATGGGGGTGGACGTGCTCAACTCCCTGCAGCCCAAGGCGGCGGGCATGGACTCTTTCGAGCTGAAGAAGGAGTTCGGCCGGGAGCTGGTGTTCCACGGCGGCCTGGACCTGCAGGGCGGGATCACCGGCACTGTGGAGGAGGCCGTCGAGGAGGCCAGGCGCCGGATCGATGCCTTCGCTCCCGGGGGAGGTTACATCTTCGCCCCCTCGAACCACTTCATGCAGGACGTGTCGCTGGAGAACTTCTACGCCGTGTACCGTACCGCCCGGGAGTACGGGATCTATCAGAGAACCTCAGGAGGAAAGCTCGCATGAACAGTTTCGTATTCCACAATCCCACCAAGATCATCTTCGGCAGGGACACTGCCTCTCAGGTCGGGGAGGAGACTGCGGCCTGGGCCGCAAAGGTGCTCCTGGTGTACGGGCAGTCGAGCATCAAGCAGAGCGGGCTCTACGACCGGACCCTGGCGGCCCTGAAAAAGGCCGGGGTGGCGGTGGTCGAGCACGGCGGGGTCAGGCCCAACCCGGTGCTCTCCCACGTGCGCGAGGGGGTCAAGAGGGCCAAGAGCGAGAAGGTCGAGGCCGTGCTGGCCGTGGGCGGCGGCAGCGTCCTGGACAGCGCCAAGGCCATTGCAGCGGGCGCTCGGACCGATGCGGACGTTTGGGACCTGTTCATCGGCAAGGCCAAGCTCGAAGCAGCCCTGCCGGTGATCGACATCCTGACCGTGCCGGCCACCGGCTCCGAGATGAACGGCAGCGCCGTCGTGACCAACGAGGAGACCAGGCAGAAGTACGGCTTCGGCGGGGCGCCGTTGTATCCCAAGGTCTCGATCCTCGACCCTGCCCTGACCCTGACGATCCCCAGGGACTACAGCGCCTATGCGGCGGTGGACGCCATCTCGCACCTGCTGGAGGGGTACTTCACCGGCGCAGATGAGGGTGTGCCCCTGCAGGACCGCCTGGTGGAATCCACGGTCCGGACGATCATGGAGTCCATCGAAGCCATCCAGAAGAACCCGAAGGACTACGAGGCCCGGGCCACCTTCATGTGGTGCGCCACCCTGGCCTGGAATGGCCTGCTGACCGCGGGCATCGGCGGCTTCGGCGCCCCGAGCCACATGCTCGAGCACCCTTTGAGCGCCCTGTACGACATCCCCCACGGGGCGGGCCTGTCGATCACTATCCCCGCCTGGATGAAGTACGCCGCCGGCAAGGGCAACCGCAAGGTCGTCCAGTTCGCCGAAAGGATCTTCGGGATCACGGCGGGCTCGCCTGCCGACAAAGCCCGGAAGGGCATCGAGGCCCTGGAGGCCTGGTTCAGGAAGATCGGCAGCCCGGTGCGCTTCGGCGAAGCCGAGATCCCGGCCGGGGACATCCCCAAGATCGCGGCCCTGGCCCGCGACCTGGCCGAGGCCTGGGCCCTCAACGACTACTCCGAGCAGATCATCGCCGGGATCTACCGGGACTGCGTGTAGGGACGCCGGCTGCCGCTGAGCGGCTCAGAGCGGCGCGGCGGCCAATTTGACCGAATTCCTGCCCCTGTGTCTTGCTCTCGTTGCGAGGGTGTACCAGAATAGTACATCCGGCCGATCCGGACAGCGGGAGGCAGCGAGAATCGTGAAGCGCTCCAGGGTGAAGGTAGGCGTTCTCGGCGCGGGGGCCTGGGGGACCGCCATCGCCAAGGTGCTGGCGGAGCGGGGGCATCGCGTCGAGCTCTGGGCCCTCGAGCCCGCGGTGGCCGCCGAAATCGAGCAGCGGCACACCAACAGCCGCTTCCTCATGGGCGTGGGTCTGCCCGCCGGGCTCAAGGTCACGACGGACGCGCGCAAGGCGGCGGCCCGCAAGGAATACCTCGTGCTGGCGGTCCCCACCCCGTTCCTACTGCCGGTGGTCAAGGGTGTGCTCGACGTGCCGGGAGTCCGAGACGGCAAGGCCCAGATTGCCGTGGTCTCCAAGGGGTTCATCGAGACCTCGACCGGGATCCACGTGATCACCGAAGCGCTGGAGGAGCACCTCCCCGCCGCCTACCAGGGCAACCTGGTCTATATCTCCGGGCCCAGCCACGCCGAGGAGGTGGCCCGGGGCAAGATCACGGGGCTGATCAGCGCCTGCCGCAACGGCACGAACGCGATACGCTTCCGGGAGCTGCTCTCCGGGGGCGGCCTGGTGCTCTTCTCGTCCCTGGACGTTCGCGGAGTCCAGATCTGCGCCGCGGTCAAGAACGTCGTGGCCATCGGCTTCGGGATCATGGACGCCCTCAAGGAGTTCTCCGACGCCTTCGGTGACAACACCGAGAGCCTGCTCCTGGCCTCCGGCCTCAACGAGATCCAGAGGCTCGGGATGGCCATGGGGGCCACGCATCCGGAGACCTTCACCTCTCTGGCAGGGGTCGGGGACCTGGAGGTGACCTGTCGCAGCGAGTACGGTCGCAACCGCCGGCTCGGCAGGGAGATCATCCTCGACCGGCTGCTCGAACACTACGCTTCGATCGACGAGCTGATCGTCGGCCTGCCCTCCCGGGGGTATTTCGCGGAAGGGGTGGTGGCCAGCGGGTATGTCAACAGGCTGGCGGAGGAGCTCCATCTGCGGCTTCCCATCTGTAGCGGTGTCTACCGGGTTCTCAATCGGGAGGTGGAGCCGCTGGAGGCGGTGCAGGGCATCCTTGGCAGCCTCGGCGGCGGGATCGCCGGCGGCACGCCGGGGGAGGCGCTGCGGTGGCCGAACCATCCCGCTAGGGCGCAGAAGAACAAAGGCCGGAAGGGCTCGGACATCGCCACGGACAGGGACCCGTCGAGGTCGCAGTAGGTCACGGGCGCCGCAAACCGGACTGTTGGAAGCCTCGGGTGAAACAGGATCAAAGCGCCGGGGCGGCCTGCGCCGCCGCCCGGCCGCCTGTCTCGAGGATTTCAGGGCTCCGGCTGCTTGACGATCCGAAGCGCCGCGGTTTCGTCCGTGACCAGGACGCTCAGGAAGCCTCCTCGCAAGGCACCGGCGATGGCCTCGGCCTTGCGGGCCCCGCAGGCAATCGCGACCCGCAGGGGGATCGTCTTCAGGCGGTCCGCGGCCACGCCGATGACCCGCCCATTGACGTCGAAGGCCGCCGTGCTGCCCTGGGCGTCGTAGTGGTAGCAGCAGATGTGCCCGACGGAGCCCCTTTCGAGGAGCGCCAGGGACTCCTCCTCCGAGATGAACCCCGAACGCACCAGGGCGCTGCCCTGGGGGTCGTCGGGGCTGATTCCCAGCAGGGCCACGTCGGCCCTCTCGCAGAGCTCGATGCTCCGGCGGATGCTCGGCTCCTCCATCAGCATGTCCCGCAGGGGCAGACTGTTGACCAGGGCAGGGGCCTGGATCAGGTGGTACTCCGCCCCCAGCTTGCGGGCCAGCCCGCGGGCCAGCTCGAAGCCGTCGACCTCGGGGTTGCGGGAGCCCAGCCCACCGTGGAGCTGGGCCACCTCGAAACGGCTTCCCGACGGGGCCTTGAGCTGCTGCACCAGGTGATACAACGAAGTCCCCCAGCTGATCGCGATGCTCTGCAATTCCGGCAGGCGGGGGTTCAGGAAGGCGGCCGCCGCCCGCGCGGCCTCGCGGACCGACTCTTCCTCGTCCACCGCCCGCGGGACCACGGCGGCCTTGTCCAGGCCGAAAGGCCGGAACCTCTCCTCGAGCTCCTGGGCCAGTTGGTGGCAGCTCGAAGTGGGGCTCTGGATACGGATTTCGACGATGCCGCTTTCCCGGCACTCCTTGAGGAGATTCGAGACCGTGGGCCGGGAGATCCCGAGCGCCCGGGCCGTCGCCGCCTGGGACAGACCGTCCTGGTAGTACAGCTGAGCCACCCGGATCAGGTAGTCTCGGCGTTTGGCATCCATGGCCGCGATTGTCTGCCCTTCAGGGCAGCAGGAGCAGCGACGGGCTCTCCAGGGCTCGCCGGAGCTCGCCCAGGAAGGCGGCCGGCTGCACGCCGTCCATGGCCCGGTGGTCGAAGCTGAGGCTCAGGCCCATGACTTTCCGCATGGCCAGCTGCCCGCCGGCAAGAGCCGGCTCCTCTTCGATGGAGCCGACCCCCAGGATCGCCACCTGGGGCGGGTTGATGATCGGGGTGAAGTAGAAGACCCCGTACATGCCGATGTTGGTGACGGTGAAGGTCCCGCCGGACAGCTCGTCCGGGGAGAGGCGGTTCTCCCGGGCCCTGCCCGCCAGCTCCCGGGCGTTACGGGACAGCTCCAGGAGCGGCAGGCGATCGGCGTCCCGCAGCACCGCCACGACCAGCCCGCCTGGGCCTGCCACCGCCATGCCCAGGTCGATGCGCTTCTTCAGGCTCAGGGACTGCTCCTGGTAGGAGGCGTTCAGAAAGGGGTGCCTGGGCAGGGTCAGGGCCACGGCCCGGAGAACGAAGTCGTTGTACGTGAGCTTCCGCTCTCCGCCGGCGTTGAGCTCCTCGCGGAGGGCCGAAAGGCGGGTCACGTCGCAGCGGCCGTGGAGCGTGACCGCCGGGATCTCGCCGTGGCTCTGGACCATCCGCTTGCCGGTGAGCTGCTGGACCCGGCTCAGGGGGACGATCAGCTCGGTGCCGTCGGGGCCTTCCGGCGCACCGGCGGGCAGGTCCATTTTGCGGATCCGTCCCCCGGGGCCGCTGCCCTGAACTCCGCTCAGATCGAGGGAGCGCATCCGGGCCACCTTGCCGGCCAGGGGCGAGACTCGAGGCGGCTTCCCCGTGCCGGCGCCCGCGGCGGGGACGCCCGCAGCCTCCACGTCGCCGGCCCGCACCGCCCCGAAAGGCCCGGTCCCCCCGAGAGCGGCCAGATCGAGCCCCCGCTCCCGGGCCAGGCGCCGGGCCGCCGGCGTGGCGGCTCGGCGCGGGCTGCCGGCCGACGGCGCGGCGGCCGGGGCTGCCGCAGGCGGCGCGGCGGGTGCGGAGGCGGTCGCGACCTCCGGAAGGGCTTCTCCCGCCTGGCCGATCCAGCCGATCGTCTCGGTCACCGGCACCACCGTGCCCTCCGGGTACAGGGTAGTCAGGAGCACGCCGGAGGCTTCGGCCTCCACCTCCAGGGTCGCCTTGTCCGACTCGATCTCGAGCACCGCTTCTCCCTTTTCCACGGGCTCGCCGGCCTTCTTGAGCCAGCGCAGGATGGTGCCCTCCTCCATGGCCATTCCGGCTTTGGGCATGATGATCCGTTCCGCCATGGCCGCCCCCTACCGGACCAGGTCCCGGATGGCCTGGAGGATCCGCTCCTCGGTTGGGACCACGCTGGCCTCCAGGAGAGGGTTGTACGGGATCGGGACATCGGCCCCCCCGAGGCGCCGGATGGGAGCGTCCAGGTAGAAGAAGGCCTCGCTGTCCGCGATGACCGCGGCCAGCTCCCCGCCGAACCCACCGGTCTGGCAGGCCTCGTGGACGATGACGGCCCGGCCGGTCTTGCGGGCCGTGGCCACCACCGCCTCCCGGTCCAGGGGCACCAGGGTGCGGATGTCCAGGACCTCCGCTTCGATGCCCTCCTGGGCCGCCGCCTCGGCCGCGGCCAGGCAGCGCTGCACCATGCGGCCGTAGGTGATCAGGGACACGTGGCGCCCCTCCCGCTTGAGGTCGGCGCAGCCAAGGGGAACGACGTAATCTTCCTCGGGCACCGGGCCCTTGGTGCGGTACAGGAGCTTCTGCTCGAGGAAGACCACCGGGTCGTCGTCCCGGATGGCCGCCTTGAGCAGGCCCTTGGCGTCATACGGGGTCGACGGGATCACGACCTTCAGCCCCGGGACATTGGCCACCCAGGCTTCCACGCTCTGGGAGTGCTGCTCCGCCGCGCCTGTGCCGGAGCCCCCGGCCGCCCTCAGGACCATGGGCACCGAGGTCTGTGCCCCGAACTGGTAGCGCGCCTTGGCCGCCTGGTTGACCAGCTGGTCCATGGCGATGGTGATGAAGTCGCTGAACATGATCTCGACGATCGGTCGCATCCCGGTCATGGCCGCCCCGGCGGCACAGCCGGTGATGGCCCCCTCGGAGATCGGGGTGTCCCGGACACGCTCCTCGCCGAACTCCTGAACCATGCCCCGGGAAACCCCGAAGGCCCCGCCGTACACCCCCACGTCCTCGCCCATCAGGAACACCTCGGGGTCCCGGCGCATCTCCTCGCTCATCGCCTCCCGCAGGGCCTCGGCATAGGTTACTTCGCGCATGCCCCCACCTCCATGGTCGTGTACACGTCCGCCAGGGCGTACTCCAGGGGCGGGTCCGGGCTGTTCTCGGCGAAGGCCACCGCTTCCAGGATGCGCTCTTTGGCCGCCGCGTCGATCCGGTCCAGCTCCTCGGTCGTGAACCGCTTCTTCTCGGTCAGGAGTCTGCGGAAGCGGGCGATCGGGCAGCGTTTCTTCCACTCTTCCACTTCATTCTTCGTGCGGTAGGCCTGGGGGTCGCTCTTGGAGTGTCCCATCCAACGGTAGGTGTTGGCCACCACCAGCATCGGGCCTTGGCTCCGGACGTGCTCTCGGGCCTCCAGGGTGGAGTTGTACACCTCCAGCACGTCGTTACCGTCGATGGTCCGGCCCGGGATTCCATAGGAGGAGGCCCGGACCGAGATGTCCTCGATGTTCATGCTCTTGTGCACGTGCAGGGACATGCCGTAGTAGTTGTTGACGCAGAAGAAGAGCACCGGGAGCTTCCAGACCGAAGCGAGGTTGAGGGCCTCGTGGAAGCTGCCCTCGTTGGTGGCCCCGTCCCCGAAGAAGCAGACCACGATGCGGTCGATCTTCTTCATCCTCGTGGACAGGCCCGCCCCCACTGCGATGGGGATGCCTCCGCCCACGATGCCGTTGGCCCCGAGGCTCCCCACCGAGAAGTCGGCGATGTGCATGCAGCCGCCGCGACCCTTGCAGTAGCCGTTGGCCTTGCCCAGGAACTCGGCCATCATGAGCTTGATGTCCATGCCCTTGCCGATGCTCTGGTTGTGGCCCCGGTGGGTGGCGGCCATCAGGTCCTCCCGCCGGAGGGCGGCGGTCACGCCCACACCGGTAGCTTCCTCGCCGATGCAGAAGTGGGCGGTCCCGTGCACCTTGCCTTCGGTGAACAGGCGGGCCGCCTGCTCTTCGAAGCTCCGCGTCAGGACCATCTTTTCGTACAGCTCTTCGAGCTTGGCTTTGTCCGGCAGATTCATAAGCGGTCTCCTTGTTCCGGCTCAGAGCATACTCCGGTGATCGGACCTTGTCAATTGTAATATGTTATTGTTGACTTTACAAATGTCAGAAACTGTGTCATGATCCGGACCGTGGGGCCCGGGGTGCGTCGGCCCCGCACCAAGGAGGAAGACCATGAAGCAGAGGACCGCCGGCTACGGAGTTGAGCACCTGGCGGGCTGCCAGTGCAACTGCGGGGAGTCCCCGATGTGGGAGCCGGCGAGCGCCAGGCTCTTCTGGGTCGACACGGGCGAGCGGGTCTTTCACGAGTACGATCCCGGAAGCGGACGGCATACCCCCCGTGACATCCCGCATCTGCTGCAGTCGATCGGCCGGCGAAAGGCCGGGGGCTGGATCGCCGTGGACGTGAAGGGCCTGCTGCTCTGGAACCACGCGAGCGGGGAGAGCCGCTTCCTGGGGTACCCGGAAGAGGGAAAGCCCCACATGTGCATGAGCGACGGGGCGGTAGGGCCCGACGGCCGCTTCTATGCCGGGTCCCTGAACTTCGAGACCCTCGATGCGCCCGAGGGCTCCATCTACCGGGTGGACAAGGACGGATCGATCGCCGCAGCCTGCGAGGGGCTCGCCCTGCCCAACGGGCTGGCCTTCAGCCCCGACGGGCGTACCCTCTACGTAACGGAGATGTTCGCCAACCGCATCCTGGCCTACGACTTCGACCCACGGACGGGCACGGCGGCCAACCGCAGGGTCCTGGTGGAGGTGCCGGCCGAGGAGGGCCTCCCGGACGGGCTGATCGTGGACCGGGAGGGGTTCCTGTGGAGCGCCCACTGGCAGGGCTTCAGGATCACCCGCTACGCTCCCGATGGGGCCAGGGACCGGGTGATCGAGCTCCCGGTGCCGACACCGACCTGCATGGCCTTCGGCGGCCCGAAGCTCGACGAGCTGTACGTGACCACGGCCCGGAAGGGCTGCAGCCCCGAGCAGCTGGAGAAGTACCCGAAGTCCGGGGACCTCTTCCGGGTCGAGCTGGACGTCCAGGGCCGCCTGGAGCCCGAGTTTGCGGGTTGAGGAGTAGCGCATGGAGCTGGGGCTGAGGGGAAAGGTCGCCCTGGTGACGGGTGGAGGATCCGGGATCGGGGTGGGCATCTGCGACGCCCTGGCCGAGGAAGGAGTGGCCGTAGCGGTGAACTACGCGACCAATCCGGAGGCCAAGATCGCCTTCGCCGCGGAGTTGAGCGGCAGGCACGGCACCGACTGCCGGGCCTTCTACGCGGAGGTGTCCAGGGCCGAGGATCTCGACGTCCTGGTCGAGGGTGTCGTCGGAACCTACGGCGGGATCGACATCCTGGTGAACAACGCCGCGGTCTGGCCCA
>Ga0209164_1002883_pt1 | contig 17179 bp, 14 predicted proteins | sample MTBNYHSulfiMetaG_FD_187458 | JGI IMG/M metagenome (GOLD analysis project Ga0209164, IMG submission 187458) | Enrichment culture microbial communities from rom New York Harbor, USA that are MTBE-degrading - MTBE-NYH (New York Harbor Sulfidogenic)... | ecosystem: Environmental > Aquatic > Marine >...
CCACCTTCAGCCCCGATGACTTCGTGGTCGTGACCCGCCACTCCAGCTGGCTCGACGATCCCCTGGTGTGGCACTCCCTGGAGGAGGAGCCGGATCAGCAGCCTAGGTGGCGCAGCTTCGCTCGCAGCTCCTCATCCGACGGGTGGGTGTAGATGACGGTCGTAAGGGGGCTGGCATGCCGAGCGAAGCGCTGGGCGAGGAAGAGGTCGCGCGAGGCGCGATAGACGTTGCTCACGGCGGTGTGGCGAATGGCGTGAAACGGGTAGAGGCGAGCGAAGCCGGCGTGGACCTGCCAAGCGCGGAAGAGCACCTGGACCCGGCGCGGGGAGAGCCGCCGGCGCGACAGGGCGCAGAAGAGGGGCGCGGTGGGCACCACGCACTCGCCGTGCGCGAGCTTGTAGCGCCAGAAGCGCCTGAGCTTAGGGAGCAAGGCATCGGGCAGGAACACGTCGCCCGCGCGTCCACGCTTGGCGATCGCGGGCCGGATGCGTACGCGCACGCGCGGCTCGCCGGTGGGGAAGAAGACATCGCCCACGTCCAGGCCGACGAGCTCCGAGAGGCGCAGGCCGGTGCCGAGGGCGAGCGAGAAGATCAGGTGATCGCGCGCACGGCCGCGGCTGGCGGCGAGCAGGGCATGCATCTCCTCGCGCGTGAGGGTCTGTGGGCTCAGGCAGGGCATCGGGGCACCTCCGTGGTTGATGTCCCAAGGGTGGCGCTGCGGGCCCGGGAATCAAGGGCAGTTCTGTCCGAGGCGGGGACCCATCCTGGGGGCCTGTAATGGGCATGGCCCTCCTCGGAAGTGCCGTTTAATGGGCATGGCCCCTTGGGAAACTGCCGTTTAATGGGCATCGGCCTTCCGAAAAGTGGCCTCTAATGGGCATCGGAAAGGGCGAAAGGCAGCTAATGGGCAGCCGTTCCCGGAAGGGCCGGATCGTGTAAGTCTTTACGGGCAGGCCAGATGTGCAGCATCACACACCTGCGCAAGGGGCGAAAATGCGAATTCTAGAGCCCAAACATGCCCCTCCGCTGCCCATTAGCGTCGTGGCGGGGCTGAAACTGCCCCCAGAATGCCCCTGGGGGCGACTGCCGGGACGTCGCCTTTGGGTCAAAAGGCGACGGGCTTGTACAGAGCACTTATACAACATGATTATACAGCATGATTGTACAGCCAACAAGGACATATCGGTGGTTGCTTCATCACGGATTTCACAGTCACGATCTCCGCGCAACGCTGCTGCGCGTTCTTGTCGACATGCCTACGAATGAACCAGCATTGGGCCTCGGCGCTTCACCTCGCGCGTGCCAGCCGGGAACGCGGTTCCCGGCGGCTCAATCCAGTTAGCTAAGACGGCATCAATCCCCTTGACCCACCTGTCATTACGCAGACACATCGGTTCTGCCAGTCAAACACATGGCCTGAGCGAATGGGCCGCCATATCCCTCCGAAGTTCCGCGCAAGCCGCACGCGGTATTTCACCATGTTGAAGGGGCTGAATCTAGAGATGATGTGACGGTTGTCCAACCACTCAACCGTCAAGATATGACCCGTCGTGATGGGCCAACGGGTCGTTTCTCCGATGAAAATCGGTCGATCATCGAGAGCAACGAACTCGGTGGATGATCCGCGATCGTATCTGATGAACTCGCGGCATGGAGTGAAGGCATCATGCAAGAGCATAGCCCGTCCGACAACATGGGCGGCGTAGTTGAAGGAGATCTTGGCCACACATCTCTTGACCAGCGGATCCACGAACGAGCGGATGCTCACGGAGATGGGCTGGCCACCGGCGAGAGGCCAGGGGCGGGGCTCAGTGACCCTATGGGGGAGATTCAATTGCTCAAGACGCTTGAGGAGCCTCTGCTGAGTGGGTAGGTTGGGAGCAACCGTCACCGTTCCGGCCTGAGGATTGGTGCCCGACGGTGGCGCGAAGGACGGGGAATCGATCTCAGCCATGGACACGTAGACATAGCCTGGCTCTGCTGTCTTCCGGAATCCGACCTGGGCAAGGGGCTCCACGCGCAGATTCCCCTCTTCAAGGGTCATGCCGAAGAGCATGCCATGGTGATCACCTGGCGTTTGCCAGGTCAAGGCTACGCGATCAGCTCTAATGTCCGAAACCTCCGCCAAGGGCTTGAGCCCCTTGAAGACGCGCATCATCGCTTCAATCGTACCGCGTGCAAACACTGGCTCGAGAACGTCGCCGAAGTAGGAGTTGCAGGAGGCGCACACGCACTTCAGCCGCGGAAGGCCGCGCTTATAGCGGCCGAAGGCCTCGGGTAGTACGTGCTCGCGATTGAAATCGGCGTCTGGTTGCTTCTCCATGCAGTAGATGCATGTCGGCATGCCTGCGTCGCTTTCTAGCTAACGATAAGGACTGCATCTGGACTGCTCAAGGCAGAGCGCGGGCATTGGGCTTGGTGTCCGTCCTGAGCGGTCCAGATACAATCGGTTGAACTAAGCCGCTTCATCCCCACCGTGGGGATTATTCCCTGTCCCGAGGTGGTTTGACAAGCGGCGTGTGTGGGGTAGGGGACCGGCGGGTGGCCGGAGAACGGGTGGATCGATGCTCTCCGGGCAACGGGTGCGCGGCGGGTCGGGAGTCCGACGGGATGTAGGATCGCTCTCGGCGTCGGCCGCGGCTGGCGTCACCGCACGATCCTGCTGGGCGTCCTGCCGCACCCCTCGCACTCGACGTGCCCGCGTTGGTGCGGGCTTCTCGATCCCAGAGAATCTCCCCGAGCAAGACGCCCCGAGACAACCGAGAACGGCCGCTACCCTCGCGAGGAAGGCGGCACCAAACGAGTAGCAGGCGTCTATTCCTCTTCTGGCACCCCGTTCTTCAGGAATCCGTACGTGCCGGTCATCACATTGGGACCGTCTCCCCGCTTGGTCTTCCACAGTTGACCGTCGAGGTAGATGGAAGTCTGGACCGATCCGGTCCGATTCCCGCTTGTCGCTACGACCGCCGCCCAGAAGTTCGGACCGACGTCGGAAATCGTGAGGTTCCACGGGAGCGCGACGTTCGTCAAATCGGTGTCGCCTCCTGTCTCATTCTTGTAGTGGAGCGTGGTCACTGGCCCTCGTCCGGAAACCTCGTACCGGACCTCGTGTCTCGTGGAGGTCGGAGGGGTTGGTGGAACCGGGTTCAGAGCGTAGTTCAGCCTCTCCCGCGCGACATAGGAGCGCACCATGCAAGCACGAACGGCGACACCACCAATCACCAAGCCGATAATCAAGAAGACGAAGTCACGACCTCGCATTCCTCCCTCCCTTTCTCGACTCCTAAGCCGGCCGGATCCCAGTGCCTTCCACAAGTGTGCCACGAGAGCTGTGCCTCCAGCAAATCCCGTCCGCGCGGGGCACAGGGCGCTTGACGTTGCAGGACCGATCCGTCTGCCTAGCACAAACGACAGCATTGCTTCTGCGCACAGCAGCGGGGGTGATGCGGTCACGCCAGGATTACCGATCAAGGTCCGGCGCCCTGTCAGGACCAGAAGTTCAACGCCCGCCAGGGCCGGTTCTTGCGCCCGGTGCAGGGTCGCCGCCAAGGTCAGCGCCGGTGCTCACCGCGCGACCCTGGGTTCTCTGCCGCACCCCTCGCACTCGACATGTCCGCCCTGACGATCGATCTCCACCTCCCTCGGACACACCGCAGCATGTCTCCTTGGTGGACTGAATGGCAAGGGGGTCAGGACAAAGGGATCTAAGGACCGCCGGCCTTCACGACCAGGTCTTGGCAGATTGCCGACACTGCGGCCTCCAGAAGCGCCCCGAGTTCATCCGTACTGCGATACCTCGGGGCATGGGTACTGATCACTCGCTTTGGTTTGAGGAGGTTTATGAACGCCGCCTTGGCCTTGGCTGCGTCGGTTGGGTCAAAGACCCCATAGGGCGTGCCATCAAAAAGCCTCAGAAGGGAGAAGCAGGGAATGTCAGTCAGCCCATCTCCTACATAGACCATGTTTGAGAAGGGGATTCGTCGGTTCCGCTTTCTGACCTGTCGATTCACCAAGTAGGGCTGCTTTTCGGTCTTGCTTGGCGCGAGGCCCTTGTTTATCTCGAAGAGGTAGCGGGTTTTCTCGGTGAAAGTTATCGCACGTTTGAGGTGACTTATTCTCGGGGGATTGCCGCTTTCGCCGAATTCGCATCCATACATGGCGGAGAAGTAGTTCCGGATCGTGTTACTGCCCATGACGATTTCTCTTAGGCCACCGGATACTATGTAAAACTCGATCTGGTAGACCTCGTAGTGCTTCACGATCTTGCGCAACCTGTCGAAGATGTCAGGGATCCCGGGATAGAATTTGTCGTCAAGCGTTGTGCCAAAATTGCGGAAATCCGAGTTCCGCAGGAGCCCCAAGGGCTTGTCTTTGCCAACATTGTCAAGTATCAGCCTCATGTATCCAAGGGTCGGATCGTATCCTGACTTCACCAGCTTCATGAGATCCACCTTCCAGAACTTGTCAGGATCAAGACCATGCTTCTGCAAGAACGACGTAGTGGAGTCGGGAACAAGAGTGTCATCAAAGTCGAAAACTACTGCCACGGTCGTCGACAAGGCCATACTGAGCCTCCCGGTACACGTTCAGCTGCGCAATTACCACTTACGGTGCTTAGTCTTATGGAGTCTTACGTTTGGTGCTTAGTTGTCGGGCCCTCGCTCCAATCTCGACTGCCCTGCGGGTGTTGTTGGTGACTTTCGAAGGTGTCAGCTTGCCAGGCAAAGAGGACTTCTCCGCACAAGATCTGGAACCGCCATTGTTCTTTGAACTAGTTGCCATCTCTTACCTCCTCCGCGCGGGAAACCAGTCCTGTACTGCTGCTCAGTCAATAAGTATATCGAGCTTGGGAGGTAGTTTCCACGCATTCGGGATCACAGTCCAGAGAATTTGCCACAGAAGCAGCCCCTTAGATGCCATTTCATTCTAGTGGAGGCAATTGGCGGCTCCCCGTCCGAGACCCGGACGGAAGTCTCGCCCAGGCGCTCCTTTCCGCTCCAAGCATCGGTGTTTCGGCCATCGTGAGCAGCGGACCCCTGTGGAAAGCCGTCGTGCGCCTGCTCGCGACCAATGCGCTGTGGCACGCCATATCAATATCCTGACCCCGTACCGCGAAAACCCATCGCGTAGGTGTTCTGGCCTGAGTGAAGGCTGCCTGGCCGGAGTGCGTGGCGCGGTGCTCGTGGAGGGTGTGGCTCTGAGGCTGCGTCGACGCATGGCCAGAGGGCTTGGGGACGCGGATGACAGGTCCGCAGGCGCAGACGACGTTTCTTCGCTCGTTCCAGAACAGCTGGTGCGCCTTGAGACCGAATCGTGGTGTTGCGGCGGTTGTCGTCTTCATGGCCCTCGCTCCCTCCCTCTACGGCCGGGCGCTTTGGCGGCCGGCCTTGTACGCGGCGTCCAAGGCCTCCTGGATCGTCCAGACCGCCAGCTCGTGGAAGTCGAGGCTGTCGCTGTTGCGCGTCTCCAGCGTCTCGATCCTCAGGATCCGCCGCGCGATGTCCGCGATCTCCTGCTCGCGCGTGAGTGGCGCGGTGCAGGGCAGGTTGGGGTTGATGTGCTTGCGCACGAAGCTGTGGGCGTCACGCGCCCATCCGTGGTCAGCAGCGAGGTCGTTGATCGCCTTGCTGATCTCCTGGCCAACCACTTGGTCAGCGAGATGCCGGCCCCAAGCCGCGTCGAGCAGATCGCGGGCGTCTTCGGGCGCGAGGCGGAACCGGCCCTGCCGGTCGGTCAACGTGGCCATCGCCTCGTCCCAGGCGGCTTCGGGATCGGCATGGCCATTGCTCGTGCAGGTCCCGAAGAAGCCCCATCGGCGGTTGCGCGTGCGGGGCGTCTGCGGTCTCGTCTCCATCGCTCGTTCCTCCGGTTGCTGCTCAGCGCCTACTCGTTCTCGGGAATCGTGACCCGGACGGTCGTGCCGTCCGTCGGGCGGTGCTCGTAGGTCTTCACTGCGGGCCTGGTCACGCTCTCGGCGATCTTCTGCAGCCCCGGGCCGACGCCCGCCTCCCCGTGATCGCAGCTCAGGAGTTCCTCGATCTGGCTCGCCCAGTGGCTGTAGTCGTAGTGGCCGTCGGCCGTCGTCGTGCTGGCGGCGGCTGCTTCGCGCATGAGGCGTGCGGCGTCGGCCAGGAGCTTGGAGGCCCTGACCGCCTTCCGGAGGGCGCGGTCCGCCGCCCGCTGATCCGTTTGCTTGCTCACCGTTCCCACCTCCGATTTCGCGCCGCGCTCCATGCCCGGCACACCCACAGTGAGCAGCTTCTGGGGGCGGATGGGAAGGCAATTCGACCAGATAACTGGAGGCCTTTCCTTGGGTTAGGTGGGATGCCGGGCAGCCAGGCCGGACGGTTTCTGGCCGGCGGGAAGGGGGCCCCAGGGCGGCCCGGGTGTCTGGAGGCCGGGCCAAGGGCCGGGGGGCCGGGGAACGGCGCGACGGCGCGCCTGCGGGGCCTGTGGCGGGCCCGTTGGACAAAGGCGGGCAAGTCTTCTAGGCCTGCCCCGGGAAGCGGCCCGCCGCGAGCCCACGGGCCCGAGCCCTTGCAAGACCTCCGGAAACGCATTACTGTGTAACAGTCGTCGTGCTACCCGCTCGGGGGATCTCATTCCAGCTGCTGCCCACGCGTGTCCCCCGACGACGAGGTCAAGGATAGTGACCCGCCAATACGGAGGTCCAGATAGTTAATCGACACATGAATCATAGCGCGAGGAGGAACCATTGACCAGAATAGTGTCCGTCTTCAACAACAAGGGTGGTGTCGGAAAATCCACGATCTGTTGGAACCTCGGGGACTCTCTCGGTAGGCGTGGCAACAAGGTCCTCCTGGTCGACTTCGACCCTCAATGCAATCTCTCGATCGCCATGCTGGGTGAGCAGACATTCGTTGCCACGCTGCCCACTCAGAACGTGCCGTATGGCACGACGATTCGTGCCTTCCTTCAACGCTTCCTTCAGAACACAGGTGGCGAGGAGGTCTTCCTCCACACCGGACCGTACACTCACCGCGACGTCCGCCTTGTCGCGGGAGACTTCTGGCTAAACATCTACGCCGACTCGCTCAACGTCGGTGCGGATCTGCTTTCCGGCACCGGGTTGTCCAGATACGTCGCCATCAGGAAGATTGTGGCGCGGGCCGAGGAGGCTGCGGGAGAGAACTTTGACTACGTCCTGATCGACTTGCCCCCGTCCTTTGGGGCTCTTGTGCGGGCTGCCTTCTACTCGTCCGACTACTACATTGTCCCCTGCACGTCGGACAACTTCAGCGTCTACTGTCTTGGCCTCATAGGTCAGATGGTGCCGTCGTTTGTGTCTGATTGGCAAAGCGGATTGCAGCGCTTCCGCACTAGCAATCCGCACTTTGCAGAATTCGATGAGCTCGGAAAGCCCGTGTTCGCGGGCTGGGTGTTCAACGGCTTCGATACCGCCCGCCGGCGGCGTTCTCGGGAGGAGCTCGAGGCTGGGGACCCCCTCGGCCAGCGGGAGATGGTTCAAGCTGACGAGACGATGCACGGGCGCCTTTGTCAGGCGATCGACCAGGATCTGGTTGCCGCGCTCCGATCCGGCGTCACCGGGTTCTCACCGGTAGCGGACATCCAGAACAGGAGCTATAGGATAGGCGATATCGAGGACGCCAATGTTCTCGTCCAGAACAGCCTTTGGCTCAGCGTCCCTCTCGGCCAGCTCCGAAACCACCAACAGGTCGTGTCGTTGCAGGACCGCCGCCAGTGGGCGCACAACCAGATCGAGCAGATCGACCTACTAGCGGCAAAGTTCCAGGAGATGGCAGAGCATGTCGCCCGCATCTGCGTGTGAGGGGAGTCGAACAACGCGCTGCACCATTCGGTCCGCCCGCTGCGCGGTCGGCCCGATAGTGAGCGCGAGCGTTATCTGTCATAGTGACGGGACGGTGAGATGAACATCGCACCGGGAATCAGCTCCTCAGAGTGGAAGAGGCTCCGCCTGGATTCGGCTGATGCGGGACGCTATCTCTAGGAAGATGCCAATGACAGATGAGAATGCCCAGTACCGCGCCCATCTTTACCAGCTCGAACAGAAGGCGCAGGAGTCATTCGACAAGTCCGTACTCTCGCTTTCGGGTGGCGCACTCGGCGTCTCTTTTGCCTTTACGGAGAGCTTTGTCGGCAGGCCACCATACAGCATGCAGATCCTGTTGGCTCTCGCGTGGATTGCGTGGGCAGCCAGCATCGTAGCCGTTTTGACTTCGTTCTTCACGAGCACCATCGCGCTTCGGAAGGAGTTGGCGCGAGGGTTGCCGGCTGCCGATGGAAGGGGCAACCGGTTTGATACCATTACGGGTGTGCTGAACGTGATCGGAGGTCTTCTCTTCCCAACAGGCGTCGTTCTGTTGGCGGTCTTCGTTCTCAAGAACCTGGGAGGATGCAGATGAAGCAATGCGAGGACCGGGCTCTACAACCGGTTTCGTCCAATGCCACCAAGCCCCCGAAGAAAGGCGAACGCGTTCCCCCGCGGCCGTCGGAGCCCGCAAAGGAGCCCGGGCGACGCGGACAGCGGGTGCCGCCACGGCCGACACAGCCCAAACCGGTATCCAAGCCCGGGAAGGGCAAGTAGCGGATCGTTCCTGGCGCTGATCGTCACCCGGCGGCTCGGCTGGTCAGCGCCAAGCCTGGCGGACCCCACCAGCTCTGACGCGGCCTGCGCATCGGCATTCTCCAGCTGATTGACCGACATCCCCCATCCTAATAGAATCGGAGCAGTTCAAACGCCCTTCCGGCGAATGCGGCCTTACTTGAGCGATATCGGCTGAGAAAGGCGGGCGGTCCCGAGATGAAGTCCGTGGTCATAGAGAATCCGATCCTCAACTCGCCCTACGACGAACCGACGCGCCATTTCCAGTTCTCCGACGAAGGCATCACGAACGAGGTGGTGGCCGGACGGCGCATCAGCTCCTACTTCGTCCCGATCGCCCGGCCCAGGAAGAAGCGGGGCGGGGCGGAGCAGGCGCTGTTCGACACCGAGTGGACGCAGGACCGGATCGAGGAGAACAAGCTCGTCAACGACATCCGCCGCCGCGTATCGCTCTGGCGCAGCGGTGGCTACGTCGGGGTGACGCCCACGACCGCGCGGCTGCTGGCCTACTGGACCGATCCCAACCGCGAGAAGAAGCTCTTCTTCTGCCAGATCGAGGCCCTGGAGACCGCCGTCTACATTACCGAGGTGGCCCGCAAGTACAACGACGGCTGGATCGAGAATGCGCTCCGCCAGGCGAACGACACCTCGAACCCCGGCCTGCCGCGCACGGCGTTCAAGATGGCTACCGGATCGGGCAAGACGGTCGTCATGGCCATGCTCATCGCCTGGCATGTCCTCAACAAGCGCGCCTACCCGCAGGACGCCCGGTTCTCGGACACATTCCTAATCGTCACGCCCGGCATCACCATCCGCGACCGCCTGCGTGTGCTGCTGCCGAACGACCCGGGCAACTACTACCACCAGCGGGACATCGTGCCGGCGCAATCCATGGAGCAGCTCGGACAGGCCAAGATACTCATCACGAACTACCACGCCTTCCTGCTGCGGGAGAAGGTCGCCGCCGGCAAGCTCACGAAGTCGATTCTCGCTCAAGGGCAGGCAAGCCCATTCACCGAGACACCGGACCAGATGGTGCGGCGGGTCTGCCGTGAGCTGGGCACCAAGAAGAACATCATCGTCATCAACGACGAGGCCCATCACTGCTACCGCCGCAAACCCGGTGCAGAAGAGGAGAAGCTCATCGGCGATGAGCGCATCGAGGCGAAGAAGCGCGACGAGGCCGCCCGCGTCTGGATCTCCGGCCTGGAGGCCGTGAAGGCCAAGATGGGCGTCAAGGCCATCTACGATCTTTCGGCCACGCCATTCTTCCTGCGCGGGTCGGGCTACCCCGAGGGCACGCTCTTCCCGTGGGTGGTCTCCGACTTCTCCCTGATCGACGCCATCGAGGCGGGCATCGTCAAGGTGCCGCGCGTGCCAGTGGCGGATGATTCGATGACTGGGGACCAGCCCACCTACCGCGACCTCTGGCTGCGCATCCGCGAGCACCTGCCGCGGAAAGGTCGAAAGACCGACGAACTCAGCGGCGAACCGAAGCTCCCCGTGGAGCTGCAGGGGGCGCTGCTTAGCCTCTATGGCAACTACGAGAAGTCCTACCGCCTGTGGGAGCAGAACACGGAGGCCCGCGCCCGGGGCGTCACGCCACCGGTCTTCATCGTGGTCTGCAACAACACCAATGTCTCCAAGCTCGTCTTCGACTTCATCGGCGGCTGGGAGAAGCGCATGGGCGAGCAGGTCGTGGTCCAGGCCGGGCAACTGCCCATCTTCCGCAACGACGGCGGCAATGGCGGCTGGCTGGATCGCCCGAACACCATCCTGGTCGACAGCCAGCAGCTCGAGTCGGGCGAGTCGATGAGCGCCGACTTCAAGCGAATCGCGGCCCGCGAGATCGAGGAGTTCAAGGCCGAGTACCGCACCCGCTTCCCCGGCCGCGACGCCGATAGCCTCACCGACGAGGACCTGCTGCGCGAGGTGATGAACACCGTCGGCAAGGCCGGCAAGCTCGGGGAGCACATCCGGTGCGTGGTCAGCGTCTCCATGCTCACCGAGGGCTGGGATGCCAACACCGTCACCCACGTCCTCGGCGTGCGCGCCTTCGGGACGCAGCTGCTGTGCGAGCAGGTGGTCGGCCGCGCGCTGCGGCGTATGAGCTACGCCGCCAACGAACACGGGCACTTCGATCCCGAGTACGCCGAGGTCTATGGCGTGCCGTTCTCCTTCATCCCCTGCAGCGGCGCGGCCGTGGACCCCAAGCCGGGCCCGATTCCCACCCGGGTGCGCGCGCTCGACAGCCGGATCGCCTGCGAGATCACCTTTCCCCGCCTGCAGGGCTACCGCTACGACATCGCCGGCGAGCGGCTCACCGCCACCTTCACCGAGGACTCTCGCCTGGTGCTGTCCACGGCCGACCTGCCCACGAAGACCGAGAACGCACCCATCGTCGGCGAGTCCAGCATCCACACCCTCGATGACCTCAAGCGCCGCCGGCCCAACGAGGTCGCCTTCCGCCTGGCCATGCTGGCGCTGGAGACGTACTTCCGGGACGACGATGGCAACGACAAGCCCTGGCTCTTCCCGCAGCTTCTCGGCATCTCGAAACGCTGGCTGGCGGAATGCGTCACGTGCAAGGACAACACCTTTCCGCAGCTTCTGCTCTTGATCCAGTTCGCCCACGACGCGGTGGACCGCATCTACAAGGCCATCGTCGCCTCGACCGACGGCACGGCTGCGCTGAAACCCATCCTGCGCCCATACGACACCGTGGGATCCACCCGCTACGTCGACTTCGACACCACCCGGCCGGTGTTCGCCACGCGCGAGGACAAGTGCCACATCTCCCATGTGGTTGCCGACACCGACTCGTGGGAGCAGAAGCTGGGCGAGGCGCTCGAGGAGATGCCCGAGGTCGTCCGGTACGTCAAGAACCACAACCTCGGCTTCACCATTCCCTACACGCTCAACGGTGAAGAGAAGAACTACATCCCCGACTTCATCGCCTGCATCGATGATGGCCGCGGACCGGCGGATCTCTTGAACCTGATGGTCGAGGTTACCGGCGAGAAGAAGAAGGACAAGGCGGCGAAGGTCGCCACAGCTCGAACCCTGTGGGTGCCGGCGATCAACAATCATGGCGGCTTCGGGCGCTGGGCGTTCCTCGAGATCGCCGACCCGTGGGACGCGCAGAATCTCATCCGCGGATTCCTCAAGCAGGCGCAGGCGGAGTCAACGAAGGAAGTCACGCATGGCTAAGAAGAAGACCACCAAGGCGAAGGTCGATTCCATCCGCCACAAAGACAGGCGCGCCAACATCCCGACCGAGGAGCTGCGCGACTTCGTGGAAGACCAGGAGCGCGCGCCGAAGGCGATGCTCTATCCGCGGGATCCATCCCTCGACCCGCAACTGGTCTGGAAGGGCAAGGACGAACAGGACCGCCAGGACCTGGCCGTCCCCGTAGTGCCGATCTACATCCAGGAGCGGATCCATCCGCAGGCCATCATCGACGAACTCTTGGCCCAGGCCGCGCGTCCGGCGGGAGGCCGGGTCTCGGAGGCGGAGGCGGCCTATCAGGCCGGCCTCTTTGCCGAGTTCAACGGCGGTCCCGCCGACTTCGCGCAGAAGGTCGAGTTCTACCAGCACGAGCAGAACTGGACCAACCGCATGATCCTCGGCGACTCGCTGCTGGTGATGACCTCGCTGGCCGAGAAGGAGGGACTCAAGGGGAAGGTCCAGACGATCTACATCGACCCGCCGTACGGGATCAAGTTCGGGTCGAACTGGCAGGTGAGCACGCGCAAGCGGGACGTGAAGGATGGGAAGGCCGAGGATGCGACGCGACAGCCGGAGCAGGTGCGGGCGTTTCGGGACACGTGGAAGCTGGGGATTCACTCGTACCTGGCGTACCTGCGGGATCGGCTGGTGGTGGTGCGCGACTTGCTCACCGAGTCTGGCAGCATCTTCGTGCAGATCGGGGATGAGAACGTCCACCTGGTGCGGAACCTAATGGACGAAGTCCTCGGCGCCGAGAACTTCACATCGATGATCGTGTTCACCAAGACGGGCAGCCTTGTGAGCGACGAGCTCTCGAACGTTGGCGACTACCTGCTGTTGTACGCAAAGGATCGCAAGCAGCAGAAGTTTCGTCCCCTTCTTGCCTCCAAGGACGAAATGGGCGTTTCCGATTCATACTCATGGATTGAGCTACAGGACTCGACGCGCCGGGGCCTGACCGCCGCTGAGAAACGGGACCGGACTACAGTGCCAACTGGATCTCACTACTACCAGCCCACCAGTCTGGTATCGAGTGGAGAGGCGGGCCCAGGGGGCAGCCCATCGTTCTTGTTTGGCGGCAAGGAGTACAGGGTTCCGCCCAATTCCCACTGGAAGACCACGCCCGATGGGCTACGCCGGCTCGTCGTTGCCAATCGCATTGTCTCGACCACCAACAGTCTTCGCTATGTGAGATATCTCGATGACTATTCTGTAGCGCCGGTCAGCAACATCTGGACCGGCCTCGGTGCTGGTAGCTTCACCGACACACAGGTCTATGTGGTTCAGACCTCACCGACGGTCATCCAGCGTTGCCTCCTCATGACCACCGACCCCGGCGACCTCGTCCTCGACCCCACCTGCGGCTCCGGCACCACCGCCTACGTCGCCGAGCAGTGGGGACGCCGCTGGATCACCTGCGATACCAGCCGCGTCGCCCTGGCTCTCGCGCGCACCCGCCTCATGGCCGCCAAGTATCCCTACTACCTGCTGGCCGACTCGCCCGAGGGGATCCTGAAAGAGAGGGAGCTGACCGGCAAACAGCCGCCCGAGTACACGACCGCAAGCGACATCCGCAAGGGGTTCGTCTACAAGCGCGTGCCGCACGTCACGCTCAAGTCGATTGCCAACAACCCGGACATCAAGGAAAGGATGACGCGGCAGGAGATCGACGCGGCCATCGCCCGCCATGCCGAGACGGAGACGCTCTACGACCAGCCCTACGAAGACAACAAGCGGATCAGGGTGTGCGGGCCGTTCTCGGTGGAGAGCCTGTCGCCGCACCGGGTGCTCTCCACTGCGGACGACGACTTCAATGGCACGGTGACCGAGCAGGAAGCCCGCAAGCAGCAGGACTTCGCCACCATGATTCTGGGTAACCTCCGCAAGGCCGGCGTGCAGAACACGCGCAAGGCCGAACGGCTGAGCTTCGACCGGCTCGACCCCTACGCCGGAGCCTGGCTCCACGCCGCAGGCGACTACACGGACGCGGACGGCAAGTCTCGGCGCGTGGCCGTCTCCATCGGCCCGGAACATGGCACCGTTGGCCCGCAGCAGGTGAAGGAAGCTGCCAAGGAAGCGGTGCAGGGCGTGGGCTTCGACATGCTCATCGTCTGCGGTTTCGCCTTCGACCCGCACGTCGCCGAAGAAGTGAAGCGCTATGGCAAGCTGACCGTCCTACCCGCCAAGATGAACCCCGACCTGGCGATGGGCGACGAACTGCTGAAGAAGACCGGTGCGGGTAACCTGTTCATGGTCTTCGGCGAGCCGGACGTGGAGATCACGGCGCAGAAGGACGGCCAGATCGTCGCCGAGATCAAGGGCGTGGACGTCTACGACCCGACCACCGGGCAGATTCGCAGCGCTTCCACCGACGACATCGCCTGTTGGTTCATCGACACCGACTACAACGGCGAGAGCTTCTTCGTCCGGCACGCCTACTTCACCGGGGCGGAGGAGCCGTACGGCAAGCTCAAGCGGGCCCTGCGGGCGGAGATCGACGAGGCGGCCTGGAGCTGTCTGTACCGGACGGTGAGCCGACCGTTCGCCAAGCCCGAGTCGGGGAAGATCGCGGTGAAGGTCATCAACCACTATGGGGACGAGGTGCTGAAGGTGTTCGCGCTCGAGCCGGAGTAGCTCGAAGGGCAGGTTAGATGGAGGAACCCCATTGCCGCTCGGCGAGCGAGGGTCGAGGCCTCGGGGTCTGTTGCCATGCTTGCGACCTGCGCGGAGGGGTGGGTCCGGAAGAAGCCATGGACGAACGGGCCTGTGGCGCGCAGGATCAGGGGTGTTGGCATGGGGTGCTCCTGGGCGCGTGTTCCAAGGAGCCATAGTGAATGAGTGGGGGAGTCTGAGGGATGCGCCTGCGACGCCACGTCGCCCAGCCCTGAAAGGAACGCAATGGGAACAGCGATGAAGGACCTCGTCGAGTGCCTCGCCAAGTACCTCGTGGATCGGCCCGAGGAGGTTGAGGTCCGCGAGGTCGAGGGCACGACTACATCAGTTCTTGAGCTCAGAGTTGGTGACGGGGATCTCGGCAAGATCATCGGCAAGCACGGGCGTACGATCCAAGCCATACGCGCCATCCTCAGCGGGGTCGCCGCGAAGGAGGGGAAGCGGACGGTACTGGAGATTCTGGAGTGAGCCGACATGCCGAGCGCCCACCGTGCGTCCCGAGAGGTTCAAGCGCTTGGTCGACGAGGGCGAGTGCGGAGGAGATGGCGGCGAGTTGATGCCTGAGCGCCAGGATCTCGACCTGCAGGGAGAGCCGGGACCGGAAGAAGCCATGGAAGAACTTGGCCGCGGAGCGCGGGCTTGACGGTGTCGGCGCGGCTTGCCCCCCAATGCGTGTCCCAGGAATGCAGAGCGACAGGCGGAGGAGTCTGAGGGACACGGCCGCTGCTATCAAACTGGCTGGGCATTTGGGTTCTCGGGAGTCATAGTTTTAGATTGTCAGTATGGCCGCGGCCTTGAGCCACGTCTGGGGAGGTGCGCGAGGAGGGCACAGCGATGCGTTCGGAGTCGGTAAGAGTACCCAGTGAATCGGACAAGCAAGGGACGCCCAAATCTGAAGCGGCCTCCCGAGCGGAGCTGACGGAGATCCGAGGGGTGGTAGTTGCCCAGATCGGCGGGCTGAACGCTCCAGTGCCCACGGCCATCACTGAGTCGGTCACTATCGAGCGGTGGCCGCCTGTCGAGTTTGTCTGGATTGCAGATCGGCAAATGCCGTACCTAGGCCTCATGGGCCAATACGATCATGAGTGTGTGGCCATTCGAGGAGTGACGGCGAGGATGCCACATCTCAGGGAGGTGCTCGAGGCCCTGGACGAGGTCGTTCTCAGGATGCGACTCCTTGGACCGGGGGTTGTGGGGTGGAGGGTTGCACACTTCATTCCGGATGGGGCTTCAGCACAAGCGACACCTGGTACGATTCCAGAGGCCCAGCGGATCACACTCTGGGCGAATCACTACATGGTCTGGGAACGGTCTGGGATCCCGTCAGTCTACGCCTGCCATGCGACCGAAATGGTCCGGCTACAGTCGTTGTTTCAAAAGACAGATGGCCGAAAGCTCATGCGCCATCGACCATTCCAGTTGTTCTATCGTGCATACCATGAGCCGTATGCTACAGATAGGTTCTTGTCCAATGCGGTTGCGCTTGAAGGACTGCTACTAAGCGACGGAAACGACAGGTCTAGCCTGAAGTACAAGTTCGCTGATCGCGGGAGCTACCTGCTGTGCCGCGCGCTGCCGGAGGACTGCGACCCAAGCTACTATGCGGATCGACTGGGAAGGATCTATGACGCTCGGAGCGCGTTGGTTCACCCTGCCGCGTCTCGGAAGAAGCAGAGCAAGGATGTGGAGGCGGACTGGGACCAGCCATCCGAACTTGATCTGCTCTGGGATTCAGAGCGCTTCCTTCGTGCCCTGCTCCTTTACGTGATTGAGCACCCGGAGTTTGAAGAGGCGGCCGCCGTCGACGACAGGAAACGTCAACTCTACAGGAACACTGGCGGACTGGCCAGGGAAGGTCCCGGGCAGGGGGGCAGCTGACGGTTATGCACCGGAGAGCGACTAGAAGACATCGATGGCGGCAGCGACCGGAGCGCCCTGCACCACAGTTTCAAGCGGAACAGGGCCGAGCCCATACTCCTTGGCCTTCAGACAGACTGCCCGAGAAGCTCCTCGAACTTGGCCTTCTGATTGGTGAGGTCTTCCAGATGCGCGATGGGCCGCAACGCCCGTTCCGTGACGACTGGCCGGCGAACCGTGTCGGGCATGGCCAGGATTCGCTGCTGAATCATGGAGTCGAGTCGAAGCAGGCCCAAGACCTGCGTCACCCGGGCGCGGGTGATTCCCACCTGGCGGGCAATGGCCGCTTGGTTCGGGATCTCGCCGGACTCAAGGAGGGCCTGCCACTCAAGGGCCTTGCGGAGGTGCTCGACGACCCGCGGGGTCCGGGGTACTGGGGGTTGGCCTGGGCGCGCCCCGGCAGGGCGGGGTCGCGGCCACGGCCTTTCTAGAGGCCTGTGGGTCCCGAAAACCTCGTCTGGCGTGCGCGCAGTCATGGGATTGCATCTCCGCTGCATCACAGCCGCACCGAGCACTGCTCCACACCTCTATTCTCGCCGTGCCGGTGGCTTACTCACAAGACAAAAGTGTCTGAGTGGGGGGGCGTGGGCGCGGCTCGGCCACGTTCCGCAGACCGCGGGCTGGGAAGAGAGGCTCCGCGCGTGAGGAAGGGTCAGGCCGCCGCTCGCTCGTAGTGATGGTGCAGACCGCCCAGGTGTTCGATCTCGACCACGGGGCCTTGCTCGGCCGTGTGAACGTCGCGTCCATCGGGGCAG
>Ga0209164_1002884_pt1 | contig 17177 bp, 13 predicted proteins | sample MTBNYHSulfiMetaG_FD_187458 | JGI IMG/M metagenome (GOLD analysis project Ga0209164, IMG submission 187458) | Enrichment culture microbial communities from rom New York Harbor, USA that are MTBE-degrading - MTBE-NYH (New York Harbor Sulfidogenic)... | ecosystem: Environmental > Aquatic > Marine >...
AAGTTTTCGAAAATAAAAACGACTAATCCTTCAGGGCGGGCAGGAAAATCGTAAATGTCGTGCCCTTGCCCACAGAGCTTTGAACATCCACAAACCCTTGGTGGTCTTTCACGGTTCCCCAGACCACGGCCATGCCGAGGCCGCTGCCGCTGCGGCCCAGTTTTTTCTTGGTAAAGAAGGGTTCAAAGATTTTTTCCAGGTCCTCGGAGGCAATGCCGACCCCCGTATCCGCCACTGTGATAACGGCATAGTCGCCTGCGCCAACCTGTTCAAAGGCATTGAAATTTTCGCACAGACGTCGATTTTCAGTAGCGATCATGATTTGACCCCCCACAGGCATGGCTTCAGCGGCATTCAGCACGAGGTTCATGATAACCTTGTAGATCTGGATCGGGGCGCCCAGCACGTTTCGAAGACTCGCATCCAACCTTGTTTTGACCTCCACATGGGGCTGGTCGGCCGTGACCTTCTCGAATTCCGGACTTCCCAGGTATTCCTCGATCACGCGGTTTACATCCACGGGGACCCTATCGGTTACGCCCCGTCTTGCAAGGGTCAGGAGATCCTGGGTGAGGGCTGCGGCCTTTTCCCCGGACTGTTTGATGCTGAGAATAGGCTTTCTCAAGGGGCTGTCTTGAGGAAGATCCATCAGGATGAGTTCCGGATAGCTGATGAGGCTCGGCAGAATGTTGTTCAGATCATGGGCGACGCCTCCGGCAAGGGTCCCCAGAGCTTCCATCTTTTGCGCCTTCCCCAGAATGGCCTCCAAAGCCCTTTTTTCTTCCTCTGCCTTTCTGAGGGCCGTTACATCATTTCCCACACAAAGGATCTCTTTGATGCGACCCGCTTCGTCATGCAAGGCCCTGTGCGTCCAGGCCACCCGCACAAGGGCTCCATCCCTTTTAATGCCTTCAAGCTCCACACTTCGAAACCTCTCCGGGGTGATCCCGATATCCTGGATGATAGCCTCCTGGTCTTTGCCGTCTTTGTCTTTTTGGGAGACGATGGAGCCCGCCACATTTTTTCCCAGGATTTCTTCCTGTTTGTAACCGAAAAAGCGTTCCGCATATTCATTGAAAAAAGTAATGTTCCCCGAGGCATCTCTTCGCAGGATCATGCTGGCCGCGTTCTCCACAAGTTCGCGGTATTTCCCCTCGCTTTCTTGAAGCCTTTGGAAGGCCAGAGCGTTGCTCATGCTGAGGCTGATTTGCGATGCGATTCCCATCATGAAATTGACCTCGCTCTGGGTGATGGTGCGCGTTGAGGAACGATCGCCCACCGCGAGGACGCCTCCGGGCTCCTGGTCCAACAGCAAAGGCAGGCAGATCATGGACCTCATTCCCGCAGCCGACAGCCGGTCTTCTTTGTCCTCCGGGGTTTGATGAAGAAGAGGTTCCCCTTTGCCATAAAGAACCTTGATAAAAGGATGACCGGTTTCGCGAAGAGAAAGCCCGGCCTCCTTAAGACGGGTCCCTTCCTTTCCCCTGAACCCAAAGCCTTCCACCCAGGATAGAGCGCTCTTGTCCTTGTTCAAAAGCAGGATTATTGCCGCCTCAAAATCCAGGCCTTTTTCTAAAGCTCGGACCACTTTTCTTGCAAGATCCTCAACATCCGAGGCACCGGAGCTTATTCGGCCCAAATCCTGAAGGAGCAAGGCGTGATTGTAGCGAAGCTGCATCTCCTCCAGGTAAACGCCCGCGGTCTCCCCTTGAAAGGCAATCCCCTTCGAAAGCTGTCTTTTTTCTTCTTGCGCGCTCTTGTATGCGCACAAGAGGCTCAAGGTTCCGATGCACAGCATGGCGGTAAGCCACGGCCACACGGGAAGCACGAACAAGAGGGGGAGCCCAAGAACTCCCCCCGCGACGAGGAAAAGGTTCCTGAGCCTTTGCCAGCGGTGGGCGGGTGTGGTGTGCCACGTGATGATGTACCGACAAACCTCTCCTCCCCGGTGCACGCAAACCGGGTGCTCAATGTGCGCGAATTTGTCCGTAAAGATCTTTGAGATGGCTTCAAGTTGGCCCGTCCGGTTCTCGCACTGATAGGGATTCTCCTTAACACCGTGTTTTAGGACATAAGACACTTCCATTTTATTGGAAGCAAGTTTGAGGGTCTTGAAAGACCCGCCCCGGGTCAGATGGGGCGTAATCCTCTCCAGCAACCGATACGCCGCCGGAGGGCTCATAAATCCCATGGCATAGCGTTTAAGGGGCCCCGCCGCTTTTGAAAAGGCAGCATATCGACCTGCGTCTCTGGAAATATGGGGGTTGTTTGTTTCGGCCGCCAGCACCTCATGAAAACGATCAATTTGCCGCTGGGTAAACCAGTGGGCGGAGTCCTCGATCTCCTGCGGGCTCATGCCGGCATATTCGAGAAGATGCTTCGCATCAACGCGAGGGTAGTGAGCGAGGATGTATTCTATGTAGTTTTTTATAATACGGCTGTTGTAGATTGGTAGATGTTCATTCATGGGCATTGTTTTTTATCACAAAATCAGATTTTCTACCATCACCATCCAATGAGGCTCCTTTGCCGGGCAAGGTTTCGAAAAGAGGAACATGCCACGCAAATTGCCCCTTTTGAAACTCAAATCGAATAAAAGGAAGGGGGTCGCGGTTTTCTTAGAAAAAAGAAAAACCCGTTATACCTAACTCAAGGGGAGCATGTATTCTGCAAGGCGGGAGGAGGTCTTTCGGAGGTTCAGGGAAAGAAGCCGGGAAAGTCCTTTGAGAATCTTGATGCCGATTCGAGGGTGTTTTTCGACAATGATGTCAAAGCCCTCTGCAGACAGGGTCACCACCGTGGATCTGCTGCGTGCCCTGACGGTCGCCGAATGGGGCGTCTTGTCAATGACAGCCATCTCTCCGATGGACCGGCCTTTTGAAAGGGTGCTGATGACAACGCCCTCTTTGCCTTCCAAGGCGGCTCCCTTGATCACGTCCAGTTCACCTTGAATCACGAAATAGACGCAATTGCCGACCTCTCCTTCCCGGAAAACAAGGGCGCCTTCCTCGATCTCCACAAAGTTGATGTGCTCGGCAATGATCAGAATATCCTGGGAAGTGAGGGTCTCAAAGAAAGGAAAACACACGAGGAAATCACTTGTCGCTTGTCCGATTTTATCATCAGGAAGAGGTCTCGCCGTCATCGCTCCCCCGGTTTTTTGGAAAGAATGCTCGATTATAACATCCGGCAACGGGCCCGGCAAGAAATCCCTAACCCAAGCGAGACGAAAACTCCTTGACCTGGTAATCCCATTCCTGAGTGACGAGATCCACGCGGGTTTCGTCTCCCTCTTCGCAGAGAGAAGCGTTCACATAGCCTCCTCCTCCTTCAAAGGTGAGGCACGCCGGAGTCTCCTCCTTGAGTTCAAGGCCCAGGCCCCCTTGTCCAAAAAAGCTCTTCAGTTTCCGACCAATATATTCAGGTGATTTTTTGGTTCTGAGCTCCAGTTTCAGCATCCCTAAACCTCGTTTACCCTGCCGGCCGAAAGACTCGCCGGTCTCAGCCCGAATCCGGTTCACGGTCTTTGAAGCGATAACGCTCGGCGGGTTTTTTGCAAGCAAAAGTTTGAAGGAAAAGGAGGGCTGTGTCAAGGGAAAAGGCGGTGCGGTCGCTCATGCGCAACCGACGCCGTAGAAAGGCGGGGATCCACAGGGACGCCATAAACATGAAATTCATAGTGCAGGTGGGGGCCTTTGATCCGGCCGGTTCCGTCTACCGTGGCGATCGCATCTCCCTGCCGGAGGCGGTCTCCTTTGTTCACCTGAACCCTGCCGAGATTTGAAAATACGGAAACAAGCCCAAAGCCATGAGCCAAAACAACCCTTCTGCCATAGCCCTGTGCGTAGTCGACCGCGGTGACCACGCCGGATGCAGGAGCTCGGACCGGCGCTTCGGCTTTTGTTGCGATATCGACCCCTTTGTTGGATCCTCCCTGATTCTTATTTGGAGACGCTCTGAACCCGAAGTCACCACATACCCAACCCCGGGTCGGCCACTGAACGTCTTTAGAGCCGGCGAGGCGACTGACCGGACTGATGAATTCAAAAGGCCGGTGCCCTTCTTCCATCACCTTGTTCTCGCTCTTCACCTCAGGGGCTTTCCTGAGAATGGGTGGATCCGGGTCTTTGTCCATCAAGCGCGCGGAGATTGCTTTTGGATCCGACCCCCCGACCCCAACCACGCTGCGGCCCTCATCGCCGCCGGCAACACGCGCTATTTCCCTGAGCTGTTGATCATAAGTATCCAGGTACTCCAGTTTCTCACGGAGGCCCTGGACCCGCTTTCCCAGATAAGCGACCTGGTTCGCATCATGGGCGGAGAGGATTTCAACCTCCTTTAGTTGTGCGGTCCAGGGTTTCAAGGCTCGGTGATCAAGAACGATCCAGACGAAAGAACCCGCCAGAAGGATTAAAGAGAGGAAGAGGACGGGAAGAAGGGCACCCGGCAGAATGAATTCCCTCGCACCACTCCCCGCCTCTTCGATGAACAAAATGGTGACTCGCTTCAACTTCAAGGAATTCCCTCCAAAAGAAGCCCCTGAGAGCACGTCAGTCCCCTTCTGTCGTGCTCCCAGGAACTTTGTCAGGAGCCAGGACCGGTCAAGGTCTGGAGGAACTCGCCCGATCGTGGTCTTCTTGGAAGAATCCAGCAAGAAGGATGCCGCAATCTTTGATCTTGAACCGTTCGCTTTTGGCGGGGGTTTGAGGCGCGAAACCTTCCTTGGCGGGATGCGTCGTGTACACAATAAGACACCCTAGCGTGCGAAAAAATGCACAAATTCCCCCCTAAAACCGATTGAGGGAATCAATGAGAGAGCGAAGCCTCGCGAAGTCCTTGCGATTGAAGTCGATGATCAATCTGGGAAGATGGGCCAGCTCAGGTTCGTTAGCCTCCACAGGAAGGGCTTTGGCTGAAACAAAATCCCCGCCGGGCAGAAGAACATCGTAAAAATGGCGCCTCAAATAATCAAGCCCCTTGTCGTCGACAGGCGACAGAAGCCGGATCACGAGTTTGTCTCCCGTGTAACGAAGGCTGTGATACCGAGCATAAAAGCGGCCGATGACAGAGATCGCTTCATCCACAGAGCCTATTTGCTCAAAAAAATGGAAGTCCGAAGCGTTGATGTACCCCCTCGCATCCAGTTCCTTCTTGAGGAACTCGACCCATCTCGACCAGTAGGTTCCTCCCGGGGTATCCATGAGCACAATGGGCAGCGGCGCTCTTTTGCCGGTTTGCACCAGGGTAAGGGTTTCCATGGCCTCATCCAGGGTCCCGAATCCGCCGGGGAATAAAGCGACCGCATCCGACTCCTTGAGAAAGGCCACCTTGCGATTGAAAAAGTACTTGTAGGTCACGCTGCGCGGATTTCCATCCACAACCGGATTGAGTTGCTGTTCAAAGGGCAGGCGAATGTTCACGCCGAAGGAATGTTCCGGCCCTGCGCCCTCGTTTACGGCCTGCATGATTCCCGGACCTCCACCGGTAATCACCATGTATCCTGCATGGGCCAGGCTGCGACCGAGTTCGCACGCCAAGGCATAAAGGGGTTCCGAGGGCTGAATCCTGGCTGAGCCGAACACCGTGACCTTTTTGATTCCGTGGTAGGGATTGAAAACCTTGGCCGTAAAGCGCATCTCCTTGAGCGTACTGTTCATCATTTTAAGATCGATCCGTTCGCTCGCTTCCTGGCCCGCCTTTAAAGCGGCCAAAATCATCTCCCTCACGATGGATGGATGATCGATGTCCCCGATCATTTCCATGAGATGGTCGATCGCATCGTCCACCGCTCCGTTCGTTCTGCTAAAATGAAGTTCCATGACAGGATAGATTCCTTAAGGACGGGCGCCGGGTGCGTTTCAGGAGAAAGGCCACCCGTCTTGTCTTTAAACGATTCACACAGGTATCGTGATTACAGGCACCGGTGAATGGCGAACAACCTTTTCCGCCACGCTCCCAAAGGAAAAACGACTCTTTTTGCCCTGAGTGGAGATGACGACAAAATCAGGCTTTTCCTTTTCGATGAGTTTCAGAATCTCACTCGCCGGGTCGCCTGTGGCCGTGTGGCGCACATAAAGAGGGCAACCCTCCAGGTTTTGCTCGCATATTTCCTGCAAATGTCCCTCCGCCTTCTCCCTCTGAAGCTTGAAAAGCGCGTCGACCTGGGACCGATCGAAATCGCCGTACCACGCGCCGAAAGGTCCTATTTCCTCCGTTACGTAAAGCACGTGGACTTCTGCTCCATAAAGCTCGGACAAAGAGGTTACATAGGGTAGAGCTTTGGATGAGTTCTCAGACAAATCCGTAGGCCACAAAATTTTTTTCACTCTCATAAGCGACTCCTTTCTTTTCTCCCGGGCCGATTCTGATACGGCTTGGGATGGGAGAAAAATCATTTTTTACAAGGACCATACAGCAGCGCACCCACCGATTCAAGCTGTTTTGCGCATTTCCTCTCTTGAACCAGGGTCACTTCATAAGAAGGTAGAGGAAGGAACCATTGGCTCCTATGATAGGGCGGGAGAGAGGCTCGTCGATGGATGAGGATTGAGATCGCCTATTTTAGGCCAACGAGGCGGTTCCGTGTGAATCCGACGATGTTTGGTTTGAGCTATGGGCCGTCTTCATAGGTTTGCGCAGGTGTGCGCGGCGGGCTGGACAATGTGTTGAAGAATTTTCCTGCACTCCCTCCAAGGGAGCGAAGGGCATCCTTGATGCCCTGATCCTTTCTAAAAGGCTCGCTCTTTATTTCTTCCTTTGTCAAAGGCCCGGGAATGGTGTCCATACGTTTCGCCTGTTCAATGGCAGCCGCGCAGAGATCCCCTTCATCCGCCTTCTGACCGGCAAACACGACCGCCGCTCCTGCCGGGCCTAGGAGAATCATGCCTCCTAGCATCTTTCCGACGGTGAGTGCGGACCTCAGGGGGTCGATTCGCAGGGAAGGCTCGGCAAGAGTGCCGCCAAGCTTGAATGCTTTTGTGAGTTCAGTCAGACTGAAACTCACGCCGCCGACTCCCTTTTTCGGGTAAGGCTGAATGGAAAGATCAAGGGTTTCTTCCCTTAAATTGAGATGGCCTTTCCCCACGACAACCAACTCATGGGTATCTGCAAGCAGCGTTGTCACCTCGGCCAGGCCCTCCCTGATATCAAAGCCGCCGACCAGGCAGTTGATTTCCGTGCTGTTCGCATCTTTTGATGATGGAGCAAAAACCTGAAGAATAATTGATCCAAACTTAGAGTCTAACGGTTTCAATTGGTTATTTTGAAATTTTAAACCATTAAGTGAAACAATGGCGTGGCCCTCAAGACTTCCCAGCCAGGCAGCGATGGAGCACCCTTCAGTCATAAGCTCTATCTCGGCCGAAGCTTTCCCGATCAAGTCCTTTACGCTCAGAAAGGTCTTGACGTCTACGCGGTCCATGCGGCCTCGTGCGATGAGCGTTGTCGTTCTTTGCTTCAGGCTCACTTCCAGAGTGCCGTTCACCTGACCCCCTCCCGCTTTGAATTGCAGAGATCTCGCCATAAAATGATCCCTGGTGAGAAAAACCTTTGTTTTCAATTCGCTCAGGAGCGCATGAGGAAACAGCACTTTCTCGGCCTTTAAATCCAGATCGAGCTCTACGCTTCCAAAGTCCGGGGTTGTAAGGGGTATTGTTTCAGGGGAAAATACCTTCTTCTCTCTTCCTGGGGCCTGGCTCTTTTTCCGAGCGCCGTCTTTTTGTAAAAAGGTTGAGATATCCAGGAGGGTCAAAGAGAGCGACCCCTTCATTTGAGGTTGTTCCCGCTTGAAGTTCAATGCCAAATCCCCTTTCCCATCAAGCCCTTTGCCGATAAACTTCAATCCGCACAGATGAAAACGCTGCTCCCCCTTGCCGGATACCTCCCCCTCCACTCGCAAGGGTCCCATTTCAGGAAAGCCGCTCAAGCCTAACAGCTCGGCGATCCTTCGGGTCGATATCGCCTTCCCCTTGAAACTCAGGGCAATCTTTTGAAGAGATATGGGCTTTAAGAGGAAACCATCCGCTCGAACCTCCATGCCGAACGCTCTTGCCGTCAGGTCCACTCGCCACGGTTCTTCGGAAGCGATAAGCGATTTCAGGGTCCCCACGGAACCCATTAGTCTGAAGGGCTCCGAGTCATAGCGACCCTCCATTTCAACCTCCATGAGCACGCCGTCCCCTGCTCTTCGCGCACGGAAACGATCCACCGTCAGGGAAAAGGCTGGTCCCTTTTTTCCGTTCTTGAAGGAAAACCGGCCGTTCTCAATCTTTATAGAGCCCAGCCGGAAAGGTGCTGACCTTGTCCTTGCAGGTTCAATCGGTTTCGATGGGGGGATGTCAAAGGAAAAATTGGATACCCCGGAGCCATCTGTTTCAATCAGGATTCTGGGTTCTATCAGGGTCACGCTCCTGACTTCGATTCTCTTTTTCAGCAGGGGAATGAGTCGGATCTGCAATTTCATTTGCTCTACCAGAACCATATCCGGGTGTGTCCCCCAGGAAGCATTTTGGAGGGCCGCCTTTTCGACCATAAGACAAGGGGAAGTGCCTATTTCGAGTTTCACCGGGCCATGGATCAGCAGATCGCGGCCTGTCTTTTCTTTGACAACCTGGCCGATGATAGGCTTTATCCAATCAATATCATTGGAGGATATGATGATATAGAGGATGAGAATTAAGGAAAGGGACAGTGCGACGCCTGTGGCTGCAACCCAGGCCCACCTACGGCGCAGCGCTTTGGGGGTCTGTGGAGTCACGGCAAAAAAAAATGCAGAGTCCTGCCGCAGGACTCTGCCTCGGATGGAGGGTTTGTCTGATGGTTAACAATCCAACACGGCCTAATAAGGTTTGTCTGATAGGTTACCTTGTTTACGGGGTTTCTTGACTCAAGTTGAAAACTTCCCATGATGCCGTTTTATTCTCCGGGGCCGATCTCGCCCATTGATCATTCCAGGAGATGCCCGGTCGATAAGATGCACGCACACCCGAGAAGTTTCCTGTCTTCGCTTGCATCTTTGATTATCCAGCTTCTGATCGGTCAAAGAACTTTCGAGCGCCTTTTCGCTTCCCAATTAATGCAAGGGGCTTGCCAAACCGGTTTCGGCGGTTCTTTCCATGTTATTTCATGAAGTTATCCGGACACTCCCTTTCACCCCCTCATTCAGCCCTGCCAAAATTCGTCTTCATGAGCCGAAAAACGTCGCTGAAAGCCGCCCGCTCTGAAAGCACTTTGCCACAGCATTTCCGCCGCCCAGCCGGATAATCCGGCAAATCTTCAGACATATAAAGGGGATGCCTCTTTTTGTGAGGGAACCACTCTCTCGATCTATCTTATACGGTAAGGTTCTTGCTTGCCTGTCTTCAGAGTTAGGAGGCTGTAGCGCACTGACGTCCATGACTGACATTTTACCCTATGATTTTGGAAGGTATCGGCTCCTCGGCCGCATCGCGGTGGGAGGCATGGCAGAGCTCTTCAGGGGCGCCATAAAAGGGATGGAAGGCTTTGAAAAGAAGGTGGCCATCAAGCGCATCCTTCCTCACCTGAGTGATCAGCATGAACTCGTGCAGGCCTTTATCGGAGAAGCCAAGCTTGCAGCACTTCTTCAGCATCCCAATATCGTGCAGATCTATGATTTCGGTTCTATACAAGGCGGATACTTCATCGCCATGGAACTCCTTTCCGGGAAAGATCTTTCCCGTCTCTTCATCAGAGCCAAAGAGAAGCCTTTTCCCATTACCCTGGAACACGCCCTTTACATCACCGCAAGAATCTGCGAAGGGCTTGATTACGCGCACGATCTCAAGGACCTCCAAGGCCATTCCCTCGGGATCATTCACCGGGACATCAGCCCTCCCAACGTGTTGATCACCTATGACGGAGAAGTGAAAATCCTTGATTTTGGTGTAGCCAAGGCGGCGGGCATGAACACGAAAACAAGGGAGGGAGTCATCAAGGGGAAAGTTTGTTACATGTCTCCTGAACAGGCTTCGGGCATGGACATCGATCACCGATCGGATCTGTTCTCGGCAGGCGTGTTGCTTTATGAAATGCTGAGCGGGCAACGGATGTTCACAGGGGACCCTCTTCACACGCTCCTCCGGGTGCGTGAAGCGGATTTTCAGTCACCCGAGGAAGTCGCTCCTCATTTGCCTCAACCGATTCATCAGGTTCTTCACCGCGCCCTTGCCAAAGATCCTGAATCCAGATACCCCTCCGCCTCTGAAATGCTCGCGGACATTGAGGAGTTTCTTCACAAAAACAGCCTCCGTCCCTCAGCCAGGACCCTCGCCCGGTACGTCAGGGATCTCTTTGCCGATGACATGGTCTCAGAGGCCGCGGCTCTGTGTGCAGGATCAGAAGCATCTCGTTCGGAACCCAAAACTCTGGTTTTGGGTCAGGAAAAAGCTTCCATAAAAACCGCGCTTATGACCGTCGCCACAGTTCCGAAAACTCAAAACCCTCCTTCGCTCCGATGGATGCTTTTCTCGGTCCTGCCTCTCGCCCTCTTCATCGCCGGGTTCCTGGCCCTGTCTTTCAGCCAGGAGTCCTTTTCCGCCCTGTATCACCATCTATCAGAGCTTCCAGGCGCCCCGGCCGCTTCTATGGCCGGCGCTTCCTCCCCGGCCATGCCGTCCTCTTCATCGCAGCTGATCGAAACTCTTGAAGCAGGCGCCCAAGGCTCCGAGAGCAACATGCCTCAACTTGAACCAGCCATGAACGCTTTGAAGGAGGAGCGGTTTGAGATGGCCGCAGGTATTTTCCAGGAGTTGTTGATGTCAAGGCCGGAATGGATCGGCGAAATCCGACGGCCTTACGCAAGCGCATTGGCTCAATGGGCCATGAGCGTCAAGAACGAAGAACCCGAAAAAGCGGTCAAGCTTCTGGAACAGACCCTGGGAATGGACTCAAACCTGCTGCAAGCCCGTTTCGAACTCGCCTGTCTCTACACCGCGCTGGGGCATAACAAGAAGGCCATCCAAGCCTATGAAGACATCCTCGCCGATGATCCCACCATGGCGGAGGCGCTTTTCAATCTTGCTTATCTGCGCGCCATGAAAAACGACTACCCCCGAGCAGAACTCCTTTACCATCGATTGGTTGCTCTTTCCCCCCCCTATTTGGATGAGGTTCTTTTCAATCTTGCCGTGGTCCAAGAAAAGCAGGGGAAAAAGGCCAGTTCTCTGGATAGCCTTAAAAAAGCCCTTGCTTTCAACCCACATAACAACGCGGCCAGAACTTTCCTCCATAGAACATCCGGAGGATCGTCATGAAGAAAACATCAAGAACCATCATTCAAAAAGCTGTGGTTCTTGTTTTCCTCTTCCTGATTTCAGGCTGTGTGACCCTGCAAAAAGTCACCGCCTATTTCGATCAGGAAAGCTACTACACCCACACGGTAAGATGGCCTGGGGAAACCCTTTCAATCATCTCCAAGTGGTACACCGGGAGGGGAGAAAACTGGAGGCTTCTGGCCCGGACCAATCCCAAACTTGACCCTGACCGGATTCGCATTGGGGAAAACATCCGGATCCCTGAAAGCATCATGGAAAGGAGCGAGCCTCTCCCCCAGGAATTTCTACCTTCTCTGAGCTCATTGCCCCAACAGCAGGCAACCCCGGTGAAAACACAATCCGACGAAGAACTACCCCAACTCTTCGGTCCAAAACCTTTTCCTTCTCAGTGATCCCGAAAAAACCTCCATAGGAGAGGGCCTGGATTTGATGGATTCATGACGGCGGGTTTTCCTGAACCTTGGTCCTTGCGTGTTCCGTCGGTTCGTCAAAACTTCACCATCTTGACGAGCCCTTCGTATTCTTTGACTTCCTCCGGGGTAAGCTTTCGGCGAAAGAGATCCTCATGAACCAGAATCGGTATCCTTCGGTTCAATGCCAAGGCCACTGCATCGCTGGGGCGGCTGTCCACGGAAAGGTCCTTGTTTTCTATTCGGTACAGGACGCTTGCATAGTAGGTTTCTTCCCGCATCTCTGAAATCTCAACCCGCAGGAATTCCACCCCCGCTTTTTCCATGATCGAGAGGTACAACTCATGGGTCAAGGGGCGCTTCGGCTCCACCAATCCCTTCTCCTTGGCAATGGCTGCAAACTCGGCCTCTCCCACAAACATGAGAAAGAAGCGATCCCTCTTAGCGTCCTCTTTGAGCACCACCATGTGGCCCCTGTTGGGGTCGGATTCAATATAGACTTCACGGATCGTGACCAATGCCCCTTGGCTCATAGAGTTTGCTCCTTTTCTTCCTCACCGGCCCGCTTATCGTTTTCATTGATTTCCTTGCTGAATTTCTTGACGATCTCCGCAAGTTCCACGAGCCGCTCATCAACCTTTCGGAACAGTGTTCCCGCAGGGTATGTGCCGTCCGGATGCCGTTCGCCCGCCTCCATGCCGGTCAGAATCGTGATACCTTCTTCAACGCGCTCAATGGGCCAGACATGAAAGAGCCCCTGCTTGACCGCTTCCACCACGTGACGCTTGAGCATCAGGTTGCGCACGTTTTTTTCGGGAATGATGACCCCCTGCCGGCCGTCAAGCCCTTTGTGCCTGCAGAGATCAAAAAAAGCTTCCACTTTCCGAGTCACCCCGCCCACCGGCTGAATTTCGCCCTTCTGGCTTACCGAACCCGTCACCGCAATGCCCTGAAAGATGGGAACTCCTGAAAGAGCGCTCAGGAGGGAGTAAAGTTCTGTGCTTGAGGCGCTGTCGCCTTCCACCATGCCGTAGCTCTGCTCAAAGCAAAACGTTGCGCAAAGGGATAAGGGTTTGTTGTGGGCGAAGCGCTCCTTGATGAAGCTTGTCAGGATCATCACCCCCTTGGTGTGGATGTTTCCGCTCAATTTCGATTCTCGCTCCAGAGCAACCACCCCCTCCCGACCGACGGAAACCGTCGCCGTGATCCGGTTGGGCTTGCCGAACTCGTAATCTCCGGTCATGAGAATGGACAGGCCGTTGATTTGTCCCACCTTTGAACCCTCGGTTTCGATCCACAGAATATTTTTTTCCGCCAGCTCCCGGATCTGCTCCTCATAAAGATTGGAACGAAAAATCCGTTTTTCAATCGCTTTTTCCACGTGACTTCGCTGAATGAATTGGGCCTGATCAAGAGCGGCAAAGTAGTCCGCCTCGTGGATCAAGTCGCTGATGTCGCCCAGCTCGAGGGTCAGCTTATCTCTGTCTTCCGTTTTCTCCATACTGTATTCCATCAGCCGGGCAACACCGCTTCGGTCCAGGTGACGAAGCCCTTTTCCCCGGCACAGATCTCCCGCCATCCGAGCATACTGGAGCATCATTTCATCTTTTCGCTCGATTCGATCCTTCATATGGGCTTTGACCTTGAAAAGCTTGCCGAACCGGTCGTCATAAAGGTGAAGGAGCTCAAAAAGATAGGGATCTCCGGTGAGAACGATCTTGATATTGAGAGGAATCGGCTCCGGCCGAATCGTGCGGGTACTGAACAGACCATAAAGCTCGCCCAGGTCTTCAATACGGATCTGCTCATCCCTCAGAGCTCGTTTTAAAGCCTCCCAGGAGAGCCACAATTTAAGAAGATCCAGGGCCTTCATGATCAGGTACCCTCCGTTTGCCCGATGCAAGACGCCCGGCTTGATCATGGTAAAATCCGTGAAAAGGGCGCCAAACCAGGCTTGACGCTCAATGGTCCCGAAGAGGTTCGGATAGGTTGGGTTGGATTCAATAACCACGGGCGCACCCTCGGTCTCGGAGTGATCAATGAGCACATTGACAGCGTATTTCCTGAAAACGACCTCCTTTTGGGGAATCTGGAACTGGGGCATCTGCGGTTGCTGGCTCTCTTCTTTTTTCTTGAAGTCGCTGATATTCTCCAGGATGTCCTCCTGGAGTCCCTTCAAGTGATCGACAACATCCGGCTCCTCCTTATATTTGTCCTGATAAAGCTCCACGATCTGACTGACCAAGTAAAGAGCCACCTGGCTTTCCAGCTTGTGGTGCTCTTCCGTGAAAGCGGCCTCCGCTTCTCTTATCTTGCGAACAGCTTCCTTCATTTTTTCCTGAAGCCGGTTGCTCTTTTCCTTGAGATTTTCCCGCTCTTCATCACTCAGTTCGGCCAATTTCTCCTGGCTCATGGGAAGCCCGTCTTGGGTGGCGGGAATAATCATCATGCCGACCTGAGAAACCTGCAGAATAAAGCCTTCCTCCTTGGACTGGTCCGAAAGTTTCTCTATGACTTGTCTCTTGAAGCTCTCGAAGGTCTTGTGAACTTCCGCCTCCTTGGTGCTGTAGTCGTCGCTTTCAAAGACCTCCGGGATCCTTTTCTGAATGGTTTCGATCAGCTCCTGCATGTCTTTCTTGAGTTCTTTTCCCCGGCCGGCAGAAATCTTGAGGCTCCTGGGCTTGTCGGGCTCTTTGAAATTGTGAACGTAGCACCAGTCCGGCGGCCTGGCTTCGGCCCTGGCCTGTTCCTCAATGTAGGTCCGCGCTGCATAGGTCAGGCCGGCCTTGGCAGGGCCTGCGATGAAAATGTGGTAGCCCCCTCTTTTCATGCCCATGCCGAACTTAATCGCATCAGTGGCCCTCAGTTGACCCAGGATCGGTTCCTCAGGCGGCTCTAAAGAGGCCGTGGTTTCAAAAGGAAGCGACTCCGGGTCCACAAAACCGCGGAGTCCGTTGAAAGGAACTTCTCGAAACTGTTTTGTCATGAAAACACCTCGCAATCCATTTCATGAAAATCTGTTTCCCACAGAACCCGAAAAGAAGACGGGCTCTGAAAACTCTTGAAAAATCGGCGCTATTATAATCAACATGGGAATCTATTTCAACATCGGCCCTTCCTGTGTTAAAAAGAGCACCACTGAAAAAAAAACGCCTTTACAACTTCATTGAACGGACGGTGTTATCATGCTTTCAGACAGAATGAAACGTCTCGTGCCTTACGCGCCGGGGGAGCAACCTCAGGACCGGAAATATCTCAAGCTCAACACCAATGAAAATCCCTATCCCCCTTCGCCACGGATAAAAACTTTTTTGGATAACTTCGATATCGAGCAACTCAGGCTCTATCCGGACCCGCTCGCCGAAAGGCTGCGGGAAAAACTGGCCTTGAGGTATGGTTTGAACAAGGAACAGGTTTTTGTCAGCAACGGCTCCGACGAGGCGCTCTCCTTTTGCTTCTATGCTTTTTTTGATAGTCAGAAGGGCAACCTTCTGTTCCCTCAAATTACCTACAGCTTCTTTCCGGTCTACTGCTCCTTCTACAATATTGCCTTTGAGACCATACCCTTGAATGAAGATTTCACAATCGATGTTGAAAAATTCATGGGGAAAACCGCCTGCGGAGTGGTTCTCGTCAACCCCAATGCCCCCACCGGCATCGCCCTTCCCCTTGAAAAGATCTCCTTCCTCCTGGCAAATTGCCCCCGGGACAATGTTGTGATTATTGACGAAGCCTATGTTGATTTCGGCGCACAAAGCGCCGTCGGCCTCATCGGCCAATTCCCAAACCTGGTTGTTGTCAGAACTTTTTCGAAAAGCATGTCTCTGGCAGGCCTGCGCCTGGGTTTTGTCCTGGCCTCTGATGCGCTTATCTCCGCTCTTTTCACGGTCAAGGATTCCTTCAATTCCTATCCTGTGGACATGCTCTCCCAGATGATCGCCGAGGTCGCCCTTTCCGATGAGAGCTACTACCAGGCCCTTCAGAACGAAATTATCGCCGTGAGGGAGCAGTTCTGTGCATCCCTGGGTGCTATGGGATGGTCCGTCCTACCCTCGAAAGCCAATTTTGTTTTTGCTTGCAAGGGCGGCGTTCCGGGAAGGACAGTCTACCTGGAGCTCAAAAAGCGGGGCATCCTGGTCCGGCATTTTGATGGGGAACGGACCAAGGATTTTGTCCGGATCACTATAGGCAAGAGAGAGGACATGGAAAGGCTCACCCAGGAGATCAGGAGAGCTTTTTAACTTTCAAGCCCTTCGAAATATGCTCTTGGATCCAGGAGGTTCATCGGTTTCAAAGGCTTAAAGGAGTTTCCCCCAAGGTACTTGGCAGGAAGCAAAGGCAACCCCCGGTAAAGTTCAAAATGAAGCATGCTGGAATGGCCGTTTCCCTTCAGGAGTTGTACGTAGGGAGGGGAATTCTCCGTAATCTTTTCCGGGTTCAGCACAGAGCCGACAAATCCGATCACCGTTCCTGCTCCTGCCACATCCCCCTCCCTGACAAGGGCCTCCTCCAGTTCCGCATATTTAGCAACCAATCCATCCTCATGGCTTATGAGGACATAGTAGGTCTCATTCCAATAGGGCACAAATTCAGGGGACGTAAAGATCCCGACCTCGACGACCTTGCCGGCATCGACGGCAAGCACAGGGCTTTTGCAAGGGGCATAGATATCCACGCCGCAGTGGTTGCGGTCCCCCCGATTTTCCCAGAAACAGCCGGCTTCCCCCTCACGAGGAAGGTTTTTCGTGTAACTGTCCGGTACAGGCCAGAATTTCATGAGAATCAAAGACCTTTCGAAAACCATTCTTAAACTCAAGAATAGTAACGACTGAACCGCCCCAACACAAGCCCTAAGACAATATTTTTCCCCTTGCCTCGGCTGGAAGACAATACCTTGGGCATTGCCAAACCATTGAATCTGCTTTAAGCTTTTCTTCCCATGAAAAAAAGCATGACTCGAAAAACCCGCCCCAAGCAGCCGAAAAGGCGGCCATCACGGGCAAGCAAGATACTCAAGAGGACCTTTTTCGTCCTCATGCTTTTCTCCGCCTTCCTTGCCGCTTACGGTTTGTATCTTTCCCTGGAAATCGACAAGCGCTTTTCAGGCAGACGGTGGTCCATCCCTTCCAAGGTCTTTTCCGACACGACCATGCTTTACCCAGGCCAGCAGATTCAAAGAGTTTCCCTGGAAGGGAAGTTGGAGCGTCTAGGGTATCGCAAAGTCAATCATAAGCCCCGAGCAAAGGGCGAGATGCGTTTTTCGCCAAACACTTGGGAGCTTTTCTTAAATGACCTTCAAATCCCGCACGCTAAGAGACAAGGGTTTCCTCTGCAACTCACCTTTGAGGGAAACCGTATCGCCTCGATTGCCGACCTCCGAACCGGAAAACCCATTCCGCTCTTTGAGCTGGAGCCCGAACTCCTCATGCTTTTTTTCGGCCCCACAAGGGAACAGCGCAGGCTCGTGTCCATAAAG